>Ga0306926_10002121_pt1 | contig 20089 bp, 16 predicted proteins | sample flu12Cox44000178_FD_203759 | JGI IMG/M metagenome (GOLD analysis project Ga0306926, IMG submission 203759) | Lab enrichment of tropical soil microbial communities from Luquillo Experimental Forest, Puerto Rico - flux8day.12C.oxic.44.000.178 (v2)... | ecosystem: Environmental > Terrestrial >...
CAGCCAGGCCGGCATGGAGTTGATATCGAACAGAAACCCCGACAGCATCATCGCCGGCAGATAGCCGGTCATCAGGCCGAGCTGCGCCGCCGCCATCTGCGTCTTCATGGTGACCGAGATCAGCAGGCCCTGGCCCAGCGCCGGCACGAGGAACGCGGCTGACACTGCGCCCACCGTCAACAGCGAGCCACGCAGCGGCAGCCGGAACAGCAGCAGCGCGGTCAGCACGCACACCGCCACCGACACCATCGCCAGCACGAAGTACGGCAGGGTCTTGCCGATCAGGATCTGCCCGCGCGTGAGCGGCGTCGCGTACAGCGCTTCCAGCGTCCCGCGCTCGTACTCACGCGCGATGACCAGCGAGGTGAGCAGTGTGCCGAGCAGCGTCATGATGACGGTCATCGAGCCGGGGATCAGGAACCAGCGGCTCTCGGCATTGGCGTTGTACCAGAAGCGCGTTTCGACGCTCACCGGCGGGGTGACCGGGGCACCCAGCTGCATGGCACGGCTGAGGAGAAACTGACTCCAGATCGCGTTCATGTAGCCGTGCACGAAGTTGGCGGTGTTGGGCTCGGCGCCGTCGACCAGCACCTGCACCTGCGCGCTCGTGTCCTCGGCGTGAAGCATGCGGCTGAACTGCGCCGGTATGATGACCACCGCCTTTACGCTCTGGTCCTGCAGCAGCTGCTCCCCGGCACGGCGGTCCACCGCCGGTACCACCAGGAACCACTTGGAGTTGCTGAGCGCGGCGGCCAGCTCCTGCGCGTCGCGGCCATCGTCCTCGCGTACCACCGCGATCTTGACTACCGTCGTGTCGAGCGAGATGCCGTAGCCGAAGAGGAACAGGAAGGTGAGCGGCAGCACCACTGCGATGATCCAGCTCGAGGGATCGCGGGTGACCTGCTTGGCTTCCTTCATCATGACGGCGCCGAGCTGCTGCCACCAGGAACGCGCGCGCTCCCGGCGGCCCAGTGCGCCTGCGGTCGCAGGGGCGGCACTCACGCTGCCTCCGCTTCGATGAGCGCGATGAATGCGTCTTCGAGTGTGGGCTCCGGCTGCCGCGTGCTGCGCACGCGCGCCTTGAGCTCATCGGGTGTGCCCTCGGCGACCTTGCGGCCACGCCAGATGAGACCGATGCGGTCGCAGTACTCGGCCTCCTCCATGAAGTGCGTGGTGACGACCACCGCCACCCCGCGCGTAGTCAGGGCGTTGATGTGGTGCCAGAACTCGCGCCGCATCAGCGGGTCGACGCCACTGGTCGGCTCATCGAGAAACAGCACTGCGGGAGCGTGCAGCGTGGCGCAGGCGAGCGCGAGGCGTTGTTTGAAACCGAGCGGCAGGAGCGCCGCGTTACTCGCAAGATGCGGCGCCAGCTCGAACATCTCGATCATCGCCGGCACGCGCTCGCGCTTCGCAGCGCGTGACAGCCCGTAAATGTCGGCGAAGTAGTCCAGGTTCTGTCCTACCGACAGATCGCCGTAGAGCGAGAACTTCTGTGCCATGTAGCCGAGGCGCGCGCGCGCACGGCTCGCGGCGTGCAGCAGGTTGACTCCGGCCACGCTCGCATCGCCGGCGGTCGGTTTGAGCAGGCCGCACAGCATGCGAAAGGTGGTGGACTTGCCGGCGCCATTAGGGCCGAGGAGCCCGTAGATCTCCCCCGCGCGTACCTCGAAGCCGACGTGATCGGCCGCGAGGAAATCGCCGAAACGACGCGTCAGGTCGACAGCGCGCACCAGTACGGCCGGATCTCGCGCGCCGGCTGTCCCGGGCGGTACCTCACCGGAAGCTGCCGGCGGTGCCTGCACCGGCCAGCCGCGCGCGAGCAGACTCTCGCCCTTACGAGGGCCGCCGAGGAGCTCGACGTAGGCATCCTCGAGCCGCGGCTCGACCGCCTGGTACTGGGGAGGCTCGAAGGCCGACTCGCGCTGAGGCTTGGCGACGAGACGCACACTCGCTCCCTGGATCACGGCATCGAGCACGGCGTCCTGTGCGAGCTCCTGTTCGGCCATCTGCCGCGCCTCGCCCGGGCGAACCGGGCGGCGGAATACACGGCCGCGCACCCGCCCGGTGAGGTCCCGCGGCGGCCCGTCGTAAAGCAACCGCCCCCCATCGAGCAGCCAGATGTAGGCGCAGCGCTCCGCTTCCTCGAGATAGGCCGTCGACCACAGTACCGTGACGCCTCTCGCGACGAGCTCGCTCACCATGCGCCACAGCTCGCGCCGCGACAGTGGATCGACGCCTACGCCCGGCTCATCGAGCAGCAGCAGCCGCGGTGCACCGAGCAGCGCGCACGCCAACCCGAGCTTCTGCTTCATCCCGCCCGAGAGCTGACCCGCCAGCCTCTCGGTGAAGGGGCTGAGGTCCGTGAAGCGCAACAACTCCGCGAAACGCTGCGCGCGCTCTGCCGCATCGAGCGCACGCAGGTTGGCATAGAGATTCAGGTTGTCGAGCACCGAGAGGTCTTCGTACAGCCCGAAGCGCTGCGGCATGTAGCCGGTCTCGGCCTGCGTCGCGCCGCCCTCGGCCTGCGGGGTGCGGCCGAGTACCTCCACGGTGCCGGAGGTTGGCGACATCAGGCCCGCGAAGAGCCGTATGAGCGTCGTCTTGCCGGCGCCGTCCGGACCCACGAGGCCGAGGATCTGCCCCTCCGGCAGCGTCGCGGTGATGCCATCGAGTGCGCGCGTCGCACCGAAGCTCTTCACCAGCGCGCTCACCCTGGCCGCGGGCCGCGTCGGCGCAGGGGGCGTGGCGGCGGCCGGGGTGCTCATGAGCTGCGCTGAGGCCGGATGCCTCAGTGTGCCACCGCGGGCGCCGCGGCGATGAGCACGGTGACGGGCATCCCTTGTCGGAAGACGTTGTCGGGGTCGCTCGCAATGACACGGATGCGATACACCAGATCGTCGCGCACCTGTTCGGTCTGCACGGTCTTGGGGGTGAATTCGGCCTCCGGCGAGATGAAGCCGACCGTACCGTCGTAGTGCTTGCCGGGCATCGAGTCGATGGTCAGCTTGACCACCATGCCGGGTTTGATGCGTCCGAGGCGCGGCTGCGAAACGTACGCCCGGATCCACACCGGATCGTTCAGCGTCAGCGTATAGACCGTTTGCCCGGCCTGCACGATGGCGCCGGGCTCGCGGGCCCGCACCGAGATGATGCCGTTGCTCGGCGCCAGGAGCGTAGCATCCGCGAGCGCCGTCTGCGCTTTCTCCAGTCGTGCCTGGGCCGAAGCCACCGTCGCCTCCTGGGCCTCGATGTCCTCGATGCGCGAGCCATGCAGTTCGAGGGTCAGCTGCCCGCGCGAGGCGGCGAGCGCCGCCTCGCTCATGTGCACGCGCGCCTGCGCATCGTCGATCTGCTGGTGCGTGACCAGACCCGACGCCACCAACTGCTGCTGGCGGCGCAAGGTGACCTGCGCGTTCTCGAGGTCCGCGGCGCGCTGCGCGACGTTGGCACGGGCCTGCTCGACCTCCTCGATGCGAAAACCGCGCCGCGTCTTATCGAGCTGCGCCTGCGCCTGCGCCAGGTCCGCTCTGGCCGAATTCACATCGGTTTGAAAGGGCACGGGATCGAGCAAGGCGAGCACCTGACCCGCGCTCACCTTGTCACCCTCCTGCACCTTCACGGCCGAGATGCGGCCGCTGACGCGAAAGGCGAGCTCCACCTGGTGGACATCGACGTTGCCGGAAAGCGAGAAGGCGGCGCTCGGGTCATTGGCACCGCGCTGGCGCCAGAGGTAGCTCCCGAACCCGGCAAGCAGGACGATGAGCACGAGCGCGACGAGCAGCACGCGCCGGCTGGGCCGGCGGCCGACGGGCTGCTGCGCTCCGGTGCCGGGTCTTGTTGTTGTGGCGTCGTTCACCGCTCCAGCTCCTCGAACCAGGCGGCTATTGTGCTTGCAATCGGCAAGCCGCGCGCAGCCCTGTGCGCAAATACCTGCAGAATTATTGTTGCCGCGCCACCTTCAGCCCGCGCAGCCAGCCCCACAGCCAGAAGACCGGCACGCCAGCGAGGATGATAGCGAAGGTGACACCGCTGTTGCGCGGGTCGGTGATGAGCGCATTCAGCACCATGTAGAGCGAGGCGAGCAGGAACACCGCCGGCACGAGCGGGTACCCCCAGACGCGGTACGGACGCGGCAGCTCGGGATGGCGCGCCCGCAACACGAACACTGCCGCCACGGTGAGCGTGTAGAACGGCCAGATACCGAGGATGAACTTGTCGGCAAGCTGTGCGAAGTCATTCTCGAGCACATAGGCCACACCGAGCGCGGTGGCCAGCCAGATAGCGACCGAGGGGCTTTCGAAGCGCGGCGAGATGCGTGCCGCCGCACGAAAGAACAGTCCACGGTCGGCCATGGCATAGAAGATGCGCGAACCGGCCATCATCGAGGCATTCAGGCCGCTGAAAGCCGAAACCACCACCGCGGCGGCGATCACGGCGGCCCCGGCACTGCCGAGCAGCGGAATGCGCGCAGCGACACTCGATGCCACGAGCTTCGAGTCCGCCATGGTCTGCGGCGTGAGCGCGTACAGGAAACCAACGTTGACCACCAGGTAGGCCACGATCACTGACAGGGCTCCGGCGATGAGCGCGAGGGGCAGATTTCGCTGTGGATTTCTGACCTCGCCCGCCACGAACGCCGCATCGGCCCAACCGTCGTAGGTCCACATCACCGGGATGAGAGCAGTGGCCAGCGCCGACAGCGGTGCACTCGCCGGCCAGGCGGGGGTGAAATGCGCGGGGGTGCCGCCGCGGGCAGTGAATGCCAGGAGCCCCAGGCCGAGCAGCACGGCGTACTTCACGGCGGTGGTCGCGCTCAGAACAGCGGCCGCGCGCTGCACGCCCACGTAGTTGATGGCGCCGATGAGCACGATGGCAAGTGCCGCGGCGACGCGCACGTGCGCCGCGACGAGCGGCAGGAAGTAGCCGAGATACTCCGCAAAGATGGTCGCGATCGCCCCGAGAGCCGAGGCACGGATGACCACGAGCTCGGTCCACCCGAACAGGAACGCGGGCAATGGACCGTATGCCTCCAGCAGGTACGCGAACACCCCGCCCGAGCGCGGCAACGCGCCGGCGAGCTCCGCCACCGTCAGGGTGCCGCACACTGCGATGACACCCCCGAGCACCCAGCAGAACAACATGGGGCCAGGGAACTGCAGCTGCGCTGCGACCGTGGCCGGAACGCGGAAGATGCCGCTGCCGATCGTTATGCCCACCGACAGGGCAACGATCTGGGCGAAGCTCACCGAGCGCGGCATGCGCTCGCCCCACTGGTCAGCCACGATCGAGTCTCGCCGCGATGAGCTCGATCCAGTGGTATACCGGCAGCGCGGTGCCCGTGCGCAGATGCATGAGACAGCCGATGTTGGCGGTGGCGATGAGCTGCGGTGCACCGGCCTCCAGCGCGCTCACCTTGGCTTGCAGCAAGCGCGTCGCGAGCTCCGGCTGGAGGAGCGAATAGGTGCCGGCCGAGCCGCAGCAACGGCCGCCGTCGGCGACCGCCGTGAGCGTACACCCAGCCGCCGCGAGCAATGGCTCGACCACCCCTGCTGCACGCAACGCGTGTTGCAGCGTGCAGGGGGCGTGAAACGCGACCCGCAGCGGCTCCGGCTCGCGCCCAGCGGCGAGCGCGGCACTGAGCGCTCCGGCGTGAACGGCGAGCAACTGACCGATATCGCGCGCGAGCGCGCTGATGCGCGCTGCGCGCTCGGCGTACGCGGGGTCATCGCTCAGCAGCCGCCCGTAGTCACACACCATCGCCGCGCAGGCACTCGCCGCGAACACCACCGCCTCTGCTCCGGCCGCGACCTGCGGCCAGAGCGCATCGATGTTGCGCCGAGCCTGCGCGAGCGATTCCTCGTGTGCTGAGAGGTGATGGGCAAGCGCTCCGCAGCAACCGCCGCCGGTGATGCGGATCGTGCTGAGCCCGATTCGATCGAGCACCTGCGCCGCCGCCTGGTTGATCTCCGGAGCGAGGGCGGCCTGCACGCAGCCCTCGAGCAGCACTACGCGTCGCGCGTGCCGCGGCGCGGGCCAGGCGCGGGGGCTCTGCGGTTGCCCCAGCACGGCGCTACTCGCCGCACGAGCCGGCAGGCGCGCGCGCAACGAGCGCGGCAGCAGCGGCCGCGCCGCCCTGGCGAGCCCGAGCAAGGCGCGCACGCGCTGCGTGTAGGGCACGATCTTGCGCAGCAGGTAGCGCTGCCCCGCCGCGGGCGGTGAGCGTGGCACCCGCTCCTCGATCAAAGCCCGCCCGATGTCGAGCAGCCGTCCATAACGCACTCCCGAGGGGCAGGCGCTTTCGCAGGCGCGGCAGGTGAGACAGCGATCCAGATGCAGCTGCGTGCGGGCGCTCACCGGCTCGCCCTCGAGCAGCTGCTTCATCAGATAGATGCGGCCGCGGGGACTATCGAGCTCGTCTCCGAGCAACTGGTATGTCGGACACGCTGGCAGGCAGAAGCCGCAATGCACGCAGCTGCGCAGGATGGCGTCCGCCTCACGGCCAGCCGGGGAGCTCTTGACGAAATCGGCGAGCGCGGTCTGCATGGGCTCGGGGAGGTCGTGGAGGCGACAAATTCTACCCGCAAACGCCGCGCCGGGCGGCGGCCCGGCCGCGCCGGGCGGGCGCGGCAAAGGGGATGGCTTTAGCCAGTGATTCTTCTAGCCGGTGATTCTTCTAGCCGGTGAGGTTCGTCTAGCCGGTGATGATCTTCAGGCGCTGCGTGCGCGATGCGTCACCAATCTCGTGGACCCGCCGCAGCAGCTCGCGCGCCGCGTCCGCGTGCAGCGGCCGGCTGAGCAGGAACCCCTGCGCGTCCCCGCACTCCTGCTCCTGCAGGAAGGCGAGCTGCGGGTAGTTCTCCACGCCCTCGGCGGTGACGTGGATGTGGAGCGAGCGCGACATGGCGATGATCGCCGCGGCGATGGCACGGTCGTCGCTGTGGTCGGTGATGCTGGTGACGAAGGAGCGATCGATCTTCAGCCGATCGACCGCAAAATTCCGCAGCCGGCCGAAGCTCGAGTAGCCGGTACCGAAGTCATCGATGGCGAGCGAGATCCCGAGCGCCTTGAGCTCCTTGATGGCCTTCTCGGCCCAGACTTCGTCGGCCATGACGACCGACTCGGTGATTTCGAGCTCGAGCACCGCCGGATCGAGCCCGGTCTCTCCGAGGATCTCCGAGACCTCCTGCGGATACTCGGCGAGCGCGAACTGGCGGCCGGACACGTTCACCGCCATGCGCTGCACCGGCAACCCCTCGCCGATCCAGGCCTTCGCCTGCAGACATGCAGCGCGCAGCGCCCACCTGCCGATCGGGAGGATCAGGCCGGTCTCCTCGGCGACCGGAATGAACTCGAGCGGGCTGACCGCCCCGAGCTCGGCGTTGGTCCAGCGCAGCAGGGCCTCGACTCCCGAGATCGTTCCGCTGCGTACGTCGAACTGCGGCTGGTACTGCAGCGTGAACTCGTTGCGCTCGAGCGCGCCCCGCAGCTGCTCCTCGATCGTGAAGCGGTGCAGCGCGGTCGTGTTCATGGAGACATCGAACAAGGCGAAAGTACCCGGCGCGCGCCGCTTGGCGAAGTACATCGCGAGGTCGGCGTTGCGCAACAGCGTCTCGGCGTCCGAGCCGTCCTGCGGGTAGAGCGCGATCCCGACGCTCGGGGTGACCACCAGCGAGTTGGAGCCGACCTGGATCGGCTGGCGCAGCGCGAGGATGAGCCGCTCTGCCACCCCGCCGGCATCCACCGTGGTGCGCAGATTCGGCAGCAGCACCATGAACTCATCCCCGCCGAGCCGCGCGATATCGCCCGGCCGGTTGCTGCCGCCTCCGGGGGAGGACTCGCCGCCGTAGCGCAGGGAGCTGCGCAGGCGGTCGGCCACCACGCACAGCAGCTGGTCGCCCGCCGCGTGGCCGAGGGTGTCGTTGACACGTTTGAAGTTGTCGAGATCGAGGTACAACACCGCCAGCAGGCCGCCCTTCTCCTTGGCCGCCTGCAGGGCGCCACTCAGGCGATTACGCGACTGCTCGCGGTTGGGAAGTCCGGTGAGCGTGTCGAAATACGCCAGGCGCACGATGCGCCGCTCGGCGCGCCACTTGCTGCCGAGCGCAATGGTCATCTGGCGCACTTCGTGCGGGTGGAAAGGCTTCTGCAGGTAGGAGAGCTTGTCCTCGGGTGGCACGTAGCCGCCGATCTCGCCCGGGTCGGCATCGGAATACGCGGTGCAGATCACGATTTCGACCGCGGGGTCGAGCTCGCGGATCTGGGTCGCTGCCCAGACTCCGTCGCGGCCGGGCGGCATGCGCATGTCCAGAAAGACAACCGCGAAGGGCTCATTGCGCGCGAGCGCTTCCTTCACCGCCTCGACCGCCTCGGCGGCCTGCTGGCAGAACACCGTGTCGAAGCTCGTCGCACGCGTGGCCGCGTGCCGCAGAGCTTCGGTCGGATTCTTGCGGAACAGCCGGCTGCGCAGCTCGTGAAAGCCGGTCATCTCGAGGTTGGCCTCGGTGTCGCACAGGATCTGCCTGTACGCGTCGCGGATCTCCGGCTCGTCGTCGACGATCAGTACCCGAATCGGCGTATTGCGTTCAGCCATGAGGACCTCAGGCGGCTCCTGCCGCAGGAGCGGTTTCACGGGCGGTGAGCGGCACCAGCAGGTGCAGTGCAGTGCCGCTTCCGGGGCCGTCGCTCGCGGCCCAGATCCGGCCGCCGAGCGCGCCGATGGCATTGGCGCACCAGTGCAGGCCGATCCCGTGGTTGGTTTCCGGGGACTTGGTGGTAAAGCCTTTCTCGAACACGCGCTCGAGATTCTCGGTGGGGATGCCGACGCCGTCGTCCACACACTTCAGATGCAGCTGCGGTCGATCCGCCTCGCGCAGAATCTCGGCGCTGACGCGCAGCGTCCCCTTGTCCTTGCCGGCATCACGCACGGCATCGGCCGCGTTGATGATGAGGTTCTGCAGTATGAGGCGCAGCACGGTACGGGCGACCCGTACCACGCCGACACGGCGCATGGTGTCGTCGGCGTCGATGCGCAGCCGTGCCCGGCAGGTGTCCGGCACGATCTCCAGCGATTGCGCGAGCAACTCGGGCAGGCGCACAGGCTCGATGACATGTTCGTTGCGCGCCGAGCGCATCTGTTCCGCGAGGGCCGCCTGGATGAGGCTCGTCTGGCGGGTAATCGTGGCGACATCTTCCTGCGCCGAGCGCAGCGTCACGGCAAGCTCCTTGCATGCGAGCCGCACAAACTCCTCCAGGTCGGCGCTGCGTTGCGCATCGGCAGCTCCATCCCGCAGCTCAGCAACAGCCTGCTCGGCATCCGTGACAGGTGCCCCACGGAGCCGCTCGGCGAGGTTGGCGAGACGTACCGAGATGGGCGTCATGGCATTGCCGAGGTTGTGCAGCACTCCCTTGGCGAGTTCGGCAAAGCCGGCCTGAAAGGACTGATCGACCAGCTGCATGCGCGACTCGCCGAGACGCTCCACCATGCGATCGAGCTCGCGCGCCAGCACGCCGAACTCGTCACGACGGCGAATATCGAGACGGCTGGTGAGATCGCGATCCTCGCCGAGCGCCACCGCATGGCTGGTCACCTGTGCGAGCGGATTCAGGATTACCCGGTTGAGCACCAATACCAGCAGCACGAGCACGACTATCGCCGTAACGATCAGGCAAGCGGAGGCATAGGCGACGGCCTGACGACCGCGCGCGCTGATCTGGCGCGGCACATCAACGCGCAGTGTCATGACGGGATTGCGGTAGACGTCCTTGAAGGCCAGGTAGACGCGCGTCATGCGGTCGCTCTCGAGCACCTGCTGGGTCGCGGCACGGGGGTCGGGCGGCAGCATCTCCAGCTGTGCCTGCGCCTGTGCACTGAGGCTGCCGACCACAGCCGGCGACAGCAGCCGTCCGATGACGACCATTCCGCGCGCGGGTCCATGGCCGTGGCCATCGAGCACCGGCGCAGCCGCGAGCATCAGGATCCCCTGGGTGGTGTGCAGCAGCCCGCGTGCCCCGGTTCCGGTGCGCAGACTCGCGCGCCACGGGAAGTCCGGCGGCAGTGCCTCGCGCGCGGCGATCTCCAGGTTGAGCGGCTCATCCGTCTGCAGATCGAGGTCGCGTGCCTGCACCAGCCGGCCCTCGCTATCGACGATCAGCAGTAAATTGACATTCAGCTGCCGCAGCGCGACGTTGCTGATGTTGGCGGCGACGAACCCAGGGTTGTGATCCTCGACGAACTGGTAAGTGTCGGCCCAGTTACCCCAGTCGGTTGCCAGCAGCCCGAGCTCGGTGAGCGTCCGGTCGAGGGCGTAGTCGATCCGGCGCATCGCGGTTTCCGCATCGGCACGCTCGAGCTCGGCGAAGCTCGGCATGACCACGTGCCGTTCGACCAGCACCTGGGCCCAAACGAGAATGGCAAAGATCGCACCAATGAGCGCGATCACCCTGAGACGGATGTTCACGACATAAAGCTACGTCGAAACGCCCTTTATCTTCGTGTCCAGGCCTCTCAAAATCGGACCTCCGGCGGGCCCGTGGCGGCACCGGAAGTGACGGCGGTCACACAAACCTGCGGCACTGCGCGCTACCCACAGGGGGATCGATGATGAGAGTCTCCAGACGAGAATTCCTGGCACTGTCTGCCGCCGGTGCCGCAGTAGCGGGCCCCTCCGTCCCGCTGGCAGCGGCTGACGCAACCGCCAGCGGCCTCAGCTCGGTCACACGCAACGTGCAGCCGATCGACAGCGCGGAGCACGGCGCACGGCTCGCGAAGGTTCAGGGTCTGATGCAACAGCACGGGTCGGGGGCGCTATTGATCGAGTCGGGGTCCACGCTCGAGTACTTCACGGGCGTTCGCTGGTGGCGCTCGGAGCGCACTACCGCGGCGCTGGTCCCGGCCGAGGGACCCGTGGTGGTGGTCACACCTGCCTTCGAGGAGCCCTCGGTGCGGGAGACGCTGAAAGTGCCGGGCGATGTGCGCCCGTGGAAAGAGGATGAGAGTCCCTTTGCGCTGCTTGCGAGTGCGTGGCGCGATCATGGCCACGGCAAACCGCTCGCCATCGAGCCAACCACGCGCTATTTCATCGTGGAGCGCCTCGTAGCAGCCGCCACACCTGCGAAACCGAGTGTGGTTCCGGGAGATGAGCTGGTGCGCGCGTGCCGCATGGTGAAATCACCATCCGAGATTGCGCTCATGCAAGCCGCCAACGACGTCACCATCACGGCGCTGCGCTACGTGCATGGGCACATCCGGGCGGGGATGAAGGCCGCGGACATCCTCGCGAAGGTAGTGGCCGCCACCGGGGAGCTCGGGGGCTCGCACGAGTTCACCCTGGTGCTGTTGAACGAGGCGAGCGCCTACCCACATGGCTCGATCAAACCGCAGCAGGTGCGCGAGGGCTCGGTGATTCTCATCGACACCGGCTGCTCGGTGCATGGCTATCAATCCGATATATCCCGCAGCTGGGTCTTCGGCGAGGTCGCGGCGCGGCAACGCGAGTTGTGGGACACGGTGAAACGGGGCCAGGAGCTCACGCTCGAGACCGCGAAGCCCGGCGTCGCGGCAGGGGCGGTGGACCGGGCCGTCCGCGCGTTCTACGAGCAGAAAGGCTGGAGCCGCGATTACGGGCTCCCGGGGTTATCGCACCGCACCGGCCATGGCATCGGCATGGACGTACACGAGCCGCCTTATCTCGTCCGTAACGACACTACTGCGCTACAGCCAGGCATGTGCTTCTCGGATGAGCCGGGGCTCTACATCCCCGGAGAATTCGGTATTCGTCTCGAGGACTGTTGGTACATGACCGACAGCGGCCCGAAGCTTTTCACCCCGCTCGCACGCTCGATCGAGCAGCCGGTGTGAGACAAGGCGGCCGCGTCGCACAATCGAGGGGACATCCGACAGATGGCGTGGCCCCGTGCAGGCTCATAGTACTAGTAAAAACATGAGCTTACGGGCTGAGCCGCCGTGGGCGACGGGCCGCTCGCGCGCCCGGCTCACTGGATGAACACGAGGCGGCAGGACCTGCGGCGAATGCGTACGCCAAGAGTCCTATGTACGGCTTTACGTCAACGGAGGTAGAAGACGACTCTGGGAATTGCCGGCAGCGTAGACCGTCCTACCCAGTCTAAGGAGACCTCTCGTGAGCATTGTTCCTTACCTTCGGGCTGGCGCGCTGTGCGCGCTGCTGACTCCCGCGCTGGCACTCGCCGCCGACAAGCCGGTGGTCAACGAGAAATTCAGCGATCTCGAGCCAGCGATCCAGATGCTGCGCCAGGAAGTCGGCAAGGATCGGCGTGACCTCGTCAAGGCGAACATGCTCCTGACCAACAGTGAGGCAGCCCGCTTCTGGCCGATTTACGACGAGTATCGCGCCGAGATGAACAAGATCGGCGACAAGCGGGTCAAGCTCATCACTGATTTCGCGGCCAACCGCAATTCGATGAGCGAGGACGAAGGCATGCGGCTCCTCAAGGAGAGGATCGACATCGAAAAAGAGAAGAACGATCTCAGGGGGGACTACGTCAAGAAATTCAACAAAGAGCTTTCCGCGCGCACCACCGCGCGTTTCTTCCAGATCGACCAGAAGCTGGATGCCGCAGTGGAGGCTGCCCTGGCCGCGAAGATTCCGTTGATCTACTGATGAGTGACTGGCTGTGGGGTCTCACCTTCTGGTCTCCCGCTCCGGTCTGTCGTTCGATCTGTCGTCTTTAGAGGTTTTTGTCGTTCAAGGAGATTCGTCGTGAGCATCTTGAGTTATGTTCGGACTGCCGCGCTCTGCGCCCTGTTGGTGCCCGTACTGGCGCTCGCCGCCGATAAGCCTGTCGTCAACGAGAAATTCACCGACCTGGAGCCCGCGATCAAGGAGTTACGCGACGCGGTTGGCAAGGACCGGCGCGATATCGTCAAGGCCAACATGCTGCTGACCAACAGCGAAGCGGCGCGCTTCTGGCCGATTTACGACGAATATCGTGCCGAGATACACAAGCTCGGTGACCGCCGGGTCAAACTCATCACCGATTACGCGGCCAACCGCAATGCGATGAGCGAGGACGAGGCGCTGCGGCTTCTGAAGGAAGCCATCGACATCGACAAAGAGAAGCTCGACGTCCAGGGCGACTACGTCAAGAAGTTCAATAAGGAACTCTCCGCACGCACCACCGCACGGTTCTTCCACATCGAGCAGAAGCTCGATGCCATCGGAGACGCTGCCCGGGCTGCGAAGATTCCGCTGATTTACTGAGCCCTGCCGGGGGCTTTCGCCCGAGGTGTTGTCAGCGGGCGCCGCGTGTATCGCCACGCGGCGCCCGCCTGCGTTCAGGGATGGCCGTCCTGCGCTACGGTCGATTGCAGATCGAGCTGCGAAGGGTCGACCACGTTGGGGATGTCCTTGCAGGCGATGAGCGTGGCGCCTTTGTAGCCTTCCGTAGGAAAGTACTTCAGCTGCCAGGCGCCAAATCCCCACACATCCAGCCCGGCCTTGAGATATCTGCCGGCGCGATCGGCCGCCTCGCAGTCGTACTGCGAGCGGCTGGCATGCTGTTTCATATCCCGCAGCAGCTCCGATCGGGCCTTGGCTTCGGAGCGCTGCAGCAACGTCTCCTTCAGGCTCAGAGGCCGCCCCGTACGGTGCGGGGTCCGATGAACCTTGTAGTCGGGATCCGCGTAGGGGTCGGCACTCTCGGGCTGAACGGCTATGGCGGGCTCGGCGGTCGCGGGAGCGGAGCTCCCGGCGGCCTGCTCCGCTGAGCCCTGCGGCGCGGCTACCGCGGCAGCGGTCGTGGCATCGAGAGTGCTCGCCAGCGCTCCAGTGCGGGCGGCTTTTGCGGCGAGATAGTCCCCGACCGCCCACACACCGAGCGTAATCAGAGCAGCACCCGCTCCGATCGGAGCAGCGTAGCGGATAAAACCCCCGACGATGACATGCCCCGGCAGTGCGCCGATGCGTGTGCGGACTTCCTCGCGCTGCAGCCAGCCGAAGGAGCGTCGGATGCCATACAGCCCGCTCTGTGCGGCGAGGAAGCCCAGGGCGGTGCCGATGATCAGTTGCATCATGGTCATGATCGGTACCGTCTGCGTGCATGGTCTGCCAGAGAAGCATTTTGCGGGGCAGTCCGCCCCGCAACCGTGAGCAGGTTCACACGCAGCCCGTGGCTGCTCCGTGCATACAGCACGCAATCAGGAAGGGTGCGAGAGGCCGCGGCCTCGGATGACAGTCCGGCGCTTCCGCGCGACAATGCCGGCCCGCATCGACCCGCACCGCGCCCCAGAACAAGCGAATACGGAGGCGCGGCGGCAACCGGGCGTGATCGAACTCAGGGGCTGAGGAGGCCAGCGCGTGCTACGGAATTTGATCCTCGCTCCGGTGCTGTTGCTCGCGCTCTGCGCGCCCCAGGCGGTGTATGCCGATGAGGGCATGTGGACCTTCGATCACTTCCCGGCGAGCAAGGTGAAAGCCCGCTACGGCTTCGCACCCGATCAGGCCTGGCTCGACCAGGTACGCAACTCGGCCGTGCGGCTGACGAGCGGTTGTTCCGCCTCGGTGGTCACCAAGGAAGGTCTGGTGCTCACCAATCATCACTGCGTGGTCGTCTGCGAACAGACCCTGTCGACCGCCGAGCATGACTACGTGGCGCAGGGCTTTCTCACCCATGCGCGCAGCGAGGAGCGTCAGTGCCCGGGTATGCAGGCGGAGATCCTCCGGCAGATCAGCGACGTGACCCAGCGCGTTCAGAGCGCAATCGCCGCAGGAGATCCGAAGGACGCAATCAAGTCGCGCGATGCCGCGACGGCCAGGATCGCCGATGAGGCATGCCAGGGCGACGCCACCAGTCGCTGCCAGGTGGTCTCGCTCTACCAGGGTGGCCAATACAAACTCTACAAGTACCGCAAGTACAGCGATGTGCGGCTGGTATTCGCGCCGGAGTTCGCGGTCTCCTTCTTCGGCGGCGATCCGGACAACTTCAACTTCCCGCGCTACTGCCTGGACAGTGCCTTCGTGCGGCTATACGAGAACGGGCAACCCGCGCAGACCGGCACCCACCTGAAGTGGCGGCGCAGTGCGCCGGCGGCCGGAGAGCTGGTATTCGTCGCCGGGAATCCGGGCTCGACCAGCCGGCTCGACACCCGCGCGCAGCTTGAGATGCAGCGCGATTGGCAGATCCCCGTCCGCCAGCTGGTGCGCTCGGAGCTGCGCGGGCGGTTGAGCGAGTACGCGCAGCTCGGGGCCGAACAGAAGCGCACCTCCGCCGACCTCCTGTTCTTGCTCGAAAACTCCTTCAAGGCTTTCTACGGACAGGAACGGGCGCTGCTCGATCCGAGCTTCTTCGCGCGACTCGTGCGGGAGAAGAACGAGCTTCGCACTCGTGTCACCGGCAACCCACAACTGGCCGCGCAGGTTGCTGATCCGTGGAAGCAGATCGATGCGGCCATCGACAGCTACCAGCAGATCTTCCTCGCCCATGACTTTCTCGAAGCCCGGGCCGGCTCGATTTCACAGCTCTTCGGTTACGCACGTACACTCGTGCGTGGAGCGGCCGAACGCAGCAAGCCGAGCGCCGAGCGTCTGCGCGGATTTGCCGACAGCGATCTGCCGCTGCTCGAGAAGGAGCTGCTCGACCCGCGACCCGTCTATCCCGACCTCGAGCGCATCGCGCTCACGCTCTGGCTCCTGAAGACACGCGAATACCTGACGGTCGACGATCCGCAGGTGCGCCACCTGCTCGGCACCGAGTCGCCCGAAGCGCGCGCCGAGCAGCTCGTATCCGGCACGCATCTCGCCGACCCGAAGGTTCGCGAGGCGCTGTGGCGCGGCGGCGCGACAGCAGTCGAGGCAGCGGATGACCCGTTGATCCGCCTGGTGCGCGATACCGACGCCGACGCGCGCGCGCTACGCACGCGCTACGAGCAGGAAGTGGAGGGCCCGATAACGCGTGCCCAGGAAAAACTCGCGCGCGCCAGGTTCAAGGTCTATGGCGATGCGGTCTATCCTGATGCCACTTTCACCCTGCGCCTCTCCTACGGGAGCGTCGAGGGGTGGACGTATCACGGCGAGACGGTCGCCCCGTTCACCGACTTTGGCGGTCTGTACGCGCGTGCCACCGGGAGTGAGCCGTTTCGCCTGCCGCAGCGCTGGCTGGATGCGAAGAATCGTATCGACCCGAAGACCCCGTTCGATGTGAGTACCAATAACGACATCATCGGCGGGAACTCGGGCTCACCACTACTCGACTCCGAGGGACGGGTCGTGGGCGCGATCTTCGACGGCAACATCCATTCACTGGGTGGCGAATTCGGTTTCGATCCGCGACTCAACCGTTCGATTGCGGTGCTGACGGCTGCGATCGGTCCGGCGCTACGCAATGTCTACGCACTGCCGGCGCTGGTGGACGAGCTCGAGCGCGATTGAGTCGTCATAGGAAGGGGACAGCATGAAAATGGCGATCCTTGCCTGCCTGCTGCTGGTTGCCGGTTGTGCGCATACCAGCCATGTCCAGGACCTCGGCAACGGCACACACACCGTTACCGCGAGTGCCAACTGGGGTGGTTATACCGGCAGCCGCGAGGAAACGATCGCGCAAGCCAACGACTTCTGCGGCGAGTCCCATCAGACCGCGGCCATCCAAAGCTTCGAAGACAAGCCCGGGGTTGGCCCGAAGGGCGAGCAGACGAGCACCCTGACATTCACATGCACGGCAAAACCGGTGCTGCAGCTCAAGTGAGTGCAAGCACACGGCGGGAGATCACGATCTGCCCTTGAGGTCGTGCCAGAATACCGCTGCGACGTAACCCACCAGCGCTGCGACGGTGGCGCCAATATCAACAACCAGGAATTCCACAGGTCACCTCTATGATCATGTCGGCACGGACGCCAGTGTAGGGATCAGCGACGGCGCGCACCGCCCTCGGGCGAGGGAGTGGGCGCGTGAGTTTAGGTGGATCGAGATCTACCCATTCGGAGAGGTTCCCCAACACGGAGCCGTCGCACTCTTGCGACGTGACTCTCGATGGTTGCAACACTGTGACGGTAATGCGACGTGACTCACGCTGTAGAGCGATCCAGGTTCGACTCAGCTTGCGGTCACCATGACTTGTGTGCGTGGAGAATGAGCGCATATGACCCTGCGCGGTGTTCTCATCATCACGTTCGCGGCATTGGGGCTGTGGCAGGGGTTTCGCGACTGGCAGCTGCGGCCTGTTCATCCGCCCGATGGACCGATCGCCCCGGACGACCCGCAGCAGACAGATCCCGGGGAGACACCGGTTACCGTACTCGGTCGCTGGAAACTCACGCCCCGCGCGCACTACGACATCACGGCCCGGATCCTCGGTCGTGAGGATTACCACTTCGACCTGCTCTCCGATCTGATCCCCGAAGATCTCGCGCTCGGCTGGGGGCCCATGTCGGACAATCGCGTCCTGCGCGTCTTCGACATTACGCAGGGGGCGCGGTTCTATTCCTGGATGCCGAAGGAGCCGCTGCCGATTCCGCGGCAAGTGGTGATCGAGCACAGTGCAAACACCCATGTCATTCCGGCCGACACGTCGGTGGCGCGGCAGCTGAGAGGTCTGCGCGTCGGCCAGGTCGTGCACCTGAGAGGCTATCTCGTCAACGGTGTGCGCGATGACGGCGCGTACATAAATACATCGCTAACGCGAAGTGACAGTGGGCCCGGCTCGTGCGAGGTCGTGCTCGTGGAGCAGGTCGAGGCCTGGTGATGCGGCAACGCCGGCTGCGCGCGCGCCATGAGTGCACCGGCGCTCTGGCGCGCCGTCCGATACCGCGTGCCAATACACAATCGTTACATAGGCGAGAAAGCCGGCGAGTGCTCCGATATCTATCAGCAGGGCTTGCATAGGTCACCTTTACCGTTACCCCACGGCGATTGGTGAGCACAGCATAGGCAAGGGAGACTGAGCCGGCCCGCTACACCCGCGATGTCTGCCCACGAACTGTTCAGGGCCTGCACCAGAACAGTTCACCTCTCGCGTTCTTTACGCGCCGGCCGCGCAGCCCAATACTGTCCAGTGATGCGGTATGTCGGCGGGCGCGTGGCCAAGTCGGCTCAGGAGTTTCGAGCGCTTTGCCAGCAGGCGGTTCGGAGGTACGCGTATGGAATTCGCCGCTAAATCGCGCCATGCAGCCGTCGCGGTCGCAGTCTTCACAGCGACCGCTGCGCTCGTGTTCTTCGGCACTGGGCTGGCCGCGCTGGCCGCTCATGTGGCTGGCACCCCTACCGGTGCTGTTTTTTGCACTTGACAGCCCACCGTGGGAAGCCGCACTCGTGGCGGCGGGTGCCTGGCTCGCGGGATGCCTCAATCTGTGGAGCTACTTTCGCGCGTTGGGACCGCTTGCATGGGTCGTGACGTTCGGCCTAAGTGCGGTGGTGTTTGCCATGGGAGTGTTGCTGACGCGAGCGTTGACGCGGCGGGGCGCGGTCTGGAGCGCATTGGTGGCTCTGCCGGCGGTGTGGGTGGCGTTCGAGTACTTGCGCAATCTTCTCTGGCCGCATGGCTCAGCAGTTTCGGTCGCCTATTCGCAGCTCGACTTCCTGCCCCTGCTCCAGTGGGCCTCCGTGGCCGGCCCATGGGGGATAGCATTCGTGCTCATGTTGTTCCCAGCCGGGCTGGCGCTCGGACTCCACCTTTGGAGGCCGGCCCGCAGACAGGCGGTGCGAGTGGCAGCAGCCACCCTGGCCGCCGTGGCTGCGGTGCTCATCTTTGGTGCCGTGCGCCTACAGATTTCTCAGCCTGGCCCGGAAGTGAGCGTTGGGCTTGCGGCCTCAGATTCGGACGGCATGAGCCGACCAGGCGCCGCGACGGCGCAGCTCTTCGAGGAGTACGCGCACAAGGCGCAGGAGTTGACCAGACGCGGGGCGCAGGTCGTGGTGTTGCCGGAGAATTTGGGCGTGGTCCTGGACTCCGACGTTGCGCGCGCCGACGCACTGTTCCAGGCGGTCGCAGACAGCACCTACGCGGTGCTGGTCGTTGGAATGACCCATGTGGCCTCGCAAACCATGCAACACAACGAGGCGCGGATCTATGCACCGGCGGTCGCTGTGCGCAGCTATGCCAAGGAGCACCTGCTGCCGCCCTGGGAGAACATGTACACACCGGGCACGGCGCTAACGTCCTTCAAGGTTTTGGGGAGGGCGGCAGGGGCGTCTTGGGGCGTCGCAATTTGCAAAGACTTCGATTTCACCGAGCCCGCGCGCGCCTACGGGCGGGCGGGTGTCGGCCTGATGCTGGCCCCAGCGTGGGATTTCCACGTGGACGGTTCGTGGCACGGCCACATGGCGGTGATGCGTGCGGTGGAGGATGGCTTCAGTCTGGCCAGGTCCGCAAGGAACGGGGTGCTGACGGTGGCAGACGATCGCGGCAGGATAGTTGCTGAAACCGCAAGCGACGCTGCACCGATCGCACTGCTGATGTCGAGCGTGCGCGTGGGGCATGACGAAACGCTGTTTCTTCTGCTCGGGGACTGGTTTGGCTGGTTTGCGATCGCGCTGCTCGCCAGCGTGGTCGCACGGAGGGTATCGCTGCTGAGCCGCGGTGCCAGCACTCATTCCAACGTCCCGACGCGGAGTACGTAACCGTATTCCGCTTTGGCAAACGTGCACAGATCACAGCGCAACTTTGGGCGCGCGCGGGCATAATCTGACGCAGCCTGGTATCTCGCGATCATTCAGTCTCTGTTCAGCCGCCGTGTACCGGAATGGTGTGCAGATCTTCGGTGGCGCACCGGAGGGGGAAAACTGCGTGAAAAATTCGATCGCAAGCCTCATTTGCAGTGCAGAGCGGCTGAAGACTTTCAACCGGCGCCAAGGTCGTACCGCTGGTGACCAGCATCTATCCGATCAGTTTCCTCCCGCCGCTACCTGAGGGCGCAATTTGACCTGAGCGATCAGCACTTCCTGGACACGACAAGGGCAAACCCACCGAAAGGTGGGGACGCAAAGTCACCGGTCTAAAGAGCCTCGCGGGCTCTATGACAGCGGGACTACCGAAACTCCAGTCCGAAACTCGGGCTACCTCGGCCCCTTGTCGATGCGAGCGATCGGCAAGAGGTATGCCATTGAGCACGAGTAGGAC
>Ga0306926_10002124_pt1 | contig 20076 bp, 19 predicted proteins | sample flu12Cox44000178_FD_203759 | JGI IMG/M metagenome (GOLD analysis project Ga0306926, IMG submission 203759) | Lab enrichment of tropical soil microbial communities from Luquillo Experimental Forest, Puerto Rico - flux8day.12C.oxic.44.000.178 (v2)... | ecosystem: Environmental > Terrestrial >...
TGCGGTATTGCCTCAGATCATGCATAAGCTCGAGCGGATGGGGGTAGACAAGTCGGTAGTCGGGCTCGTGATCCCGACCGGCTATTCCTTCAACCTCGATGCCTTCTCGATTTATTTGACCCTGGCGGTCGTATTTCTTGCTCAGGCGACGAATACGCCGCTGTCGATTGGCGACCTGTTGCTCGTTCTGGCGGTCTCACTCGTTACCTCGAAGGGTGCGCATGGCGTGCCCGGATCGGCCATCGTCATCCTTGCCGCGACTCTCAACGCCGTACCGAGCATCCCGGCGATCGGCTTGGTGCTGGTTCTTTCGGTTGATTGGTTTATCGGCATGGTCCGGGCGCTCGGCAATTTAATCGGCAACTGCGTCGCCACAGTTGTTGTCGCCGCCTGGGAAAAGGAACTCGATCTGCCTCAGGCTGAACATGTGCTCGACGGCTACGTCATGGTCGAGGCAGAGGCCGCTTGAGGCAAAAATCCCTGCTCAAAATTCGCGCAGTGTTTCACGCAATGTCGCGCGCGTATAGGCTTGGCGCACCAGGCCACGGCGCTGCAACGCCGGCACCAGCCCTTCGCATATCTCGTTGATGAATCGGCGGCTGGTCCGCTGGAACGGTGTGCTGATCAGGAAACCGTCGCCGCCGACCTCTTCCATCGCTCCAGCCATTTTGTCGGCCACCTCGTCAGGTGCGCCGATCAGGTCGAGTTCGCTGTCGAAACGCTCGGCGGCGAGTTGCCGTAAGGTCTTGCCGCTGCCCCATTGCTGGAACTTGTCAAGAGAACCCTGTTCGCCGTTGGTCGTCAGCCGACAAGGCAACGGTTGGTCGAGATCGAACTGGGAAAAATCGATGTCGGAAGTGGTGCCGCTGGAAGCCAGCGAGGCTTCGACAAAGGCCGGCGCAGTAACCATGCGCCGATGCTTTTCTTTCGCTTCCTCGCTGGTCTCCCCCAGAGTCGGATAGACCAAAAATAATACTTTGATGTCATCGGGGTTGCAGCCGAACTTAACCGCGTGCGTTCGGACGTCGTCGCGGTACTCCTTCATGCCCGCCAGCCGATAGGCAGGTGCGATGATCGAATCGGCGTGTTTGGCGGCAAAGGCGCGGCCGCGCGGCGACCCGCCGGCCTGGACAAAGGTCGGACGCCGCTGCGGCGACGGCACGGTGTTGAGCGGGCCGCGGCACTTGAAGAATTCGCCCTCGAAATGGATCGGATGGACTTTGCGCCAATCGGCATAAATGCCACGCTCGCGATCCATGACGACCGCATCCGGCTCCCATGAATCGAAGAGCTGGTTCACCAGCTCCATATATTCGTCGGCCATTGCGTAACGCAGTTCGCGCGGCGGCAGATTGTCGAGGCCGAAATTCTGCGCGGCGGCATCCTCGCCGCTGGTGACGATGTTCCAACCGAAACGGCCGCCGGCGATGTGGTCGAGCGTCGTCGACACCCGCGCCAACATGAAGGGCGGCCACGCCATCGTCGACATCGTGGCGACGACACCGAGCCGCGAGGTGGCGGCGGCGATCATTGCTGCGAGCGGTATCGGATCGTGCTTCGGCACCTGCAACCCATATTTGAGCGTTGCTTCCGCACTGCCGCGATAGGCTTCGGACACCATCAGAGTGTCCTCGAGCATGATGTAATCGAAGCAGGCTCGCTCCAATGCCAGCGCAAACTCGACATGGAATTTGCCGTCCCACGGCGAGCCGCTGTGGGAAAAGGTCGTGTCCCAGCTCCCCGCAGTGAAATTGGTGAACCAGGCAAGATGAAACTGCTTTGACATTCCAGATCCCCCGCCCAGCGATCAGAACTCTCGCAGCGTTTGGCGCAGTGTCGTGCGCGTATAGGTTTCGCGGACGAGGCCGCGGCGCTGCAATGCCGGTACCAGCCCCTCGCAGACCTCGTTGATGTAGCGTCGGCTGACGCGCTGGAAAGGCGTGCTGATCAGGAAGCCGTCGCCACCGATTTCCTCCATCGCCCGCCCCATGCGGTCAGCTACCTCCTCCGGCGTGCCGATCAGGTCGAGACCGCTGTCGAACCGCTCCGCGGCGAGCTGCCGCAAGGTTTTGTTAGTGCCCCATTGCGCGAATTTGTCGAGCGAACCCTGCTCGCCGTTGGTCGTGATGCGTGGTAGCGGCTCGTCGAGAGCAAAGCGCGAAAAATCGATGTCGGTTATCTGACCGACCGACGCGAGCGCAGCATGGACGAAGTTGTCCGAAGTGACCATGCGGCGGTACTTGGCCAATGCCTCTTCGTTGGTCTCGGCTAGAAACGGGTAGACCAGGAACAGCACTTTGATGTTATCAGGGTTGCGGCCGAACTTGACCGCGTGCGCCCGCACATCGTCGCGGTACTGCTTCATGCCCGCGACCTGATTGGCCGTTGCGATGATCGAGTCGGCATGCCTGGCGGCAAAGGCGCGGCCACGCGGCGACCCGCCGGCCTGGACAAAGGTCGGACGCCGCTGCGGCGACGGCACGGTGTTGAGCGGGCCCCGGCACTTGAAGAATTCTCCCTCGAAATGGATCGGGTGAACCTTGCGCCAATCGGCATAGACGCCGCGCTCGCGATCCATGACGACCGCATCCGGCTCCCATGAATCGAAGAGTTGGTTCACCAGCTCCATATATTCGTCGGCCATCGCGTAACGCAGTTCGCGCGGCGGCAGCTTGTCGAGGCCGAAATTCTGCGCGGCGGCATCCTCGCCGCTGGTGACGATGTTCCAACCGAAGCGGCCGCCGGCGATGTGGTCGAGCGTCGTCGACACCCGCGCCAACATGAAGGGCGGCCACGCCATCGTCGACATCGTAGCGACGACACCGAGCCGCGAGGTGGCGGCGGCGATCATCGCCGCGAGCGGTATCGGATCGTGCTTCGGGACCTGTAGCGCCTGGGTCAAAGACATTTCCGCCGTGCCAGCCCACGCTTCGGACACCATTAATGTGTCCTCAAGGATCATGTAGTCGAAGCAGGCCCTTTCCATTGCTTGCGCGAACTCGACATAAAATTTGCCGTCCCACGGCGAGCCGCCGTGGGAAAAGGTCGTGCCCCAGCTCCCCGCCGTAAAATTGGTGAACCAGGCAAGATGGAACCGCTTTGTCAACCGGACCCTCCTCGCGCCTGATGGGAGTACAGGATCTCAAAATCTCATAAAGCGAGAGAGCAAGAAGCGGACCACGGCGGGAGCCGGCGTCGCGAGCCGCTAGGCAAGCCGGCAGCGGGTCATGGCAGGTCAGCTGACAGCGGTCGCCGCAACAGGCGTCGGCGATAAAACAATCAATTTAGCGCCGGGGATGATCATCTGTTAGGCAAGGTAGACGCGGCTGGAAAGCTGCAACGTGATGCTGTGCGCGGGCCTGTCCTCGTTCCACTCCGACGCGCCTTGCCGAACCTCTTTGCCAAACAGTTCGCGGTCGGACGCGGGCTCAAATAGGACTCATCTACCTCCACAGGTTTTCCCCTTGATCAGGCGACCAAGTGAAGGGACCGCCGCGAGTCGCGGCTGGCATAAAAAATGCTGCCTATGCGAGAACCGGATCGCCGCGTGACGCCGTAGGCGAGACCCAACAACGAACAGGAGACGCGCATGTCTGAGACCGTGCTTGACGTTTCGATGCCGTGGTATCGGACGCTCAACCGCGACCAATGGCGGGTCCTTCTCGCCTCGAACCTCGGCTGGCTGTTCGACGGGTTCGAGATTTACGCCCTTTTCCTGACAGTTGGCTTCGCCCTGCACCAGCTGCTCGAGGCGTCGCAATATGCCGAAACTCCACGCTATGCCGGTTACATTCTCGCAACGACAGTGTTCGGCTGGGCGACTGGCGGCGTGATCGGCGGGATCGTCGCCGATTACATCGGTCGCAAGCGGACGATGATGCTGGCGGTCCTTGCCTATACACTGACCACTGGCCTCTCTGCCATCGCCTGGAACTGGGAAGCGTTCGCGATCCTGCGGTTTCTCGTCGGTATCGGGATCGGATCCGAATGGGTGACGGGAGCGTCGCTTGTCTCCGAGGTTTGGCCCGACCACGTGCGCGGCAAAGGCGGCGGGCTCTTGCAGAGTGGCGCCGGGATCGGCAGCTTCCTCGCCTCGGGGGTCTGGCTGCTGATCGGTGGATTAGGACCAAATTCCTGGCGGTTGATGTATCTGATCGGAGTCTTGCCGGCGCTGTTGGTGCTGTGGCTCAGGCGCAATATGCCGGAATCGCCGCGGTGGGAGGCGGCTCGACAACGCCGGCGTGCCGCGCATGCACAGCGGCAGAGCGGTGCGGCGCTCGACGGCGAGGCCGCCGCACTGACCCGGTTCACCGTCACGGACATGTTTCTTGATCGCGGCGTGCGTCCGCGACTGATCGGCGCTTTCCTGATGACGCTGTCGGTGACCTTCGGGTTCTGGGGAGTCGCGACATTCGTACCGACCTATGTCGGCACGGTTGCTACCAAGGTGGGCTTGGATGCGCCGTTCTATTCGGCGGTCGCGGGGCTTCTCGGCACCGGGTTCTCGATCGCCGGCTACATCACCCTCGGGTTTCTCGCCGACGCCTTCGGCCGCAGGCCGGCGACGATGCTCTATTACGGCATGTGCCTGATCCTGACCCCGGTTGTTTATTTGTGGACCCACTCGTTGGGGGCGCTGCTGGTCGCGGTCGCCGTCTTCGGGTTCTTCAGTATCGGGATCTGGGCATGGACGCCGATCTGGCTGCCTGAATTGTTCCCGACGCGCATGCGCGGTACCGCAGTCGCCTTTTGCTATAACGCGCCGCGCTGGATCGCGTGCACCGGACCGTTGATCGCCGGCACCCTGATCGTCGCACTCGGCGGTTACGGGCCCGCCGCGACCCTCGTCGCCCTGTTCTTCATTGTCGGCTTCGTGGCAGCGCTGTTCCTCCCCGAAACCAGGGGCAAGCCGCTCCTCGACGCGGTGTATGGCGCTCAGTCCCGAACGCCGCCGCTAACGGCACCGTCGGCGCCGCCCGCGGCAGAGGTGATCACCTAAAATTCCAGCGGAATTCTTTATGGCCCGGAAATTGCTTTTTCCCTGCGAACGGTAACGAGCTGGGGTTGTCCGATGGCCAAGAAGCCCACCCGCCTCCGCCTGTGCGCAGCATTTGCCGTACTTATCGCAATCGCGACAACCACCGAGGCCAAGACATTTCGCTGGGCCAATGACGGCGATCCCACGACAATGGATCCGCATGCCCGCAGCGACGGCTTTGTCAGTTCCTTCGACGGAAACATGTACGAGCCGCTGTTGCGCCGTGACCGCCAGATGAATCTTGAACCGGCGCTCGCGAGTGAATGGTCCAACGTTGATCCCTTGACGTGGCGCGTCAAGCTCCGACAAGGGGTCACGTTCCATGACGGAACGCCGCTGACTGTCGACGACGTCATCTTCTCGTTCAAGCGAGCCGTCACCCCGGGGACGGATGTTGCCAGTCAATTGGCGATGGTCAAGGAGATCAAAAAGGTCGACGACAGCACCATCGACTTCATCACTGACGTGCCGACCCCGATCCTGCCAAATTACCTCGCCGCTGTCGCGATCATGAGCAAGGCGTGGTGCGAAGCGCACAATTCCGTATTCCCCACCAATATCGCCACGAACGAAGAGACGTACGCGACCCGCAACGAGAATGGGACGGGCCCCTTCATGCTGAAGGACCGCCAACCCGGGGTGCGCACTGTGCTGATCAAGAATCCCAATTGGTGGGGCCTCAAAGAACAGCCGATTGATCTCGAAGAAGTTGTCTTCACCCGCATCGAGAACGCCGCGACCCGGGTCGCGGCTCTCCTCTCCGGAGAGCTCGACATGCTTTACAACGTTCCGCCGCAAGACATTGAGCGCATTCAAAAGACATCGGGAACAAAGATCTGGGAGACGCCTGAGCTGCGCACGATTTTTCTCGGCATGGACCAGTCGCGTGACGAGCTGCTCGAGTCCAATGTCAAAGGCAAGAACCCGTTCAAGGACAAACGCGTTCGCCAGGCCTTCTACCAGGCGATCGACGAGGAGGCGATCAAGACCAAGGTCATGCGCGGCTTTGCCCGTCCGACCGCGCTGATGGTCGGACCCGGCGTCAACGGCTATGACTCCACGCTCGACAAGCGCTATCCCTACGACCCGGCGGCAGCCAAGAAGCTGTTGGCCGAAGCCGGATACCCCGCCGGTTTCGAGGTCGGCTTCGACTGCCCCAACGATCGCTACTTCAACGACGAAGCGATCTGCCAGTCGGTCGTCGCCATGCTCGCCCGCATCGGCGTCAAGGCCAACCTCCTCGCTCAAACAAAAGCCAAATATTTCGTCAAGATCAACGCGCCGCGGTTTGCCACCAGTTTTTATCTGTTGGGTTGGACTCCGGGCCCATTGGACGCGCTGCATGTGCTGGTGAATCTCGTCGAGACGCGAAGCGAGGATTTGCGCGAGGGAACGTGGAACGAGGGCGGCTATTCAAATGCTGAAATCGATCAGATGATCAAGAAGATCGGGGTCGAGCTCGACAACGAAAAGCGCAACGAGTTCATCAGCAAGGCTCTGAGCATCGTCAAGGATGACTTCGTATATCTGCCGCTGCATCAGCAGATCGTCGTATGGGCCAGCCGCGACAATGTCGACCTGGCGCAGCTTGGCACAAACGACTTCCAGCTGCGGTATGTGAAGCTCAAATAGCCGGCTTCGCGTCGAAGCGATGCTCGCCTTTGTATTGCAGCGTCTTTATCAGGCCGTGCTGGTGATGCTCGCTGTCGGATTTATTGCCTTCGCACTGTTCAATTTTATCGGCGACCCGATCAATGGCATGGTCGGGGTGGACACCAGCCTCGCCGACCGCGAGAAGTTGCGGCAGGAGCTTGGGCTGAATGACAGCTTCGTTGTTCAATTCGCCCGGTTTATCGGCCATGCGTTACGAGGCGATTTCGGCTTGTCCTACCAGGAGGCGCGGCCCGTCGGTCAGATCATCCTCGAAAAATTGCCGGCAACCCTCGAACTGAGCACGGTCGCGGCTGGCCTGGCCCTCCTGCTCGGAGTGCCAATGGGCGTCTTCACGGCGCTTTATCGACGATCGTGGCTGTCGCAAACGCTGCTGGCGGTTTCACTGATCGGCGTGTCATTGCCGACATTTCTGATCGGCATCTTGCTGATCCTGGTCTTTGCGGTCGTGCTCGGCTGGCTGCCGTCGTTCGGCCGCGGAAGTGTCGCCCATTTCGGCTGGTGGAGCTCGGGCCTTGTTACACTGGAGGGCTGGCGAGCGATCATCCTTCCCGCCGTTACCCTGGCCCTGTTTCAGACGACTCTGATCACGCGGCTGGTGCGGGCTGAGATGATCGAAGTATTGCGCACCGATTACATCAAGTTTGCCCGCGCCCGTGGACTGACCAACCGGACCGTTAATTTCGGACATGCGCTCAAGAATACATTGATACCGGTGATAACGATCGCCGGTCTGCAGCTCGGCTCGATCATCGCGTTCGCCATCATCACCGAGACCGTGTTCCAATGGCCGGGTATGGGTCTGATGTTCATTCAGGCCGTGGGCTTTGTCGACATCCCGGTCATGGCCGCCTATCTCGTCCTGGTTGGCTTCTTTTTTGTCGTGATAAACTTCGTCGTCGACCTCCTCTATTTCGTACTCGACCCGCGCCTCAGGGTCGACCGCGAGCGAGTTGGCATTGGCTGAGGCCGCACTCACGCACAGAGAGCGTTCGGCGTGGCCGCTGCGGCAGATCTTTGGCAGTGATCTGTGGTGGAGCTTCCGTCGATCGCGAGTAACGGTTTCGGCGACGTTGGTGGCGATCGTGATCATTGGAGGAGCAGTCCTCGCCCCGTGGCTCGCACCGCATGACCCGTTCGACCCCGGCTCGCTCAGTCTGTTGGACGCATCGAACCCGCCGGCTTGGCTTGACGGCGGCAGCTGGACCTACCCGCTCGGCACCGACAATCAAGGGCGCGACATCCTTTCAGCCATTCTTTACGGATCGCGCCTGTCGCTGATGGTCGGGTTCTCGGCGGTGGCCCTGGCCATGCTGCTCGGGGTGACGCTCGGCCTCGTCGCCGGCTGGAACGGGGGGCTCGTCGAGGCGATCATCATGCGGATCGCCGACGTCAAGCTCAGCTTTCCGGCGATCCTGATCGCGCTGCTGATCGACGGCCTGGCGCGCGGCGTGCTGCCGCGTGACCTTCAGTCGGAGATCGCGCCTTACGTATTGATCGTGGCGATCGCCTTGTCGTTCTGGGTGCAGTACGCACGCACGGTCCGCGCATCGACCTTGGTCGAACGCGACAAGGAATACATTCTGGCGGCGCGCATTATCGGTGTCCGACCCGCCAGGATCGTACTTGGCCACCTCTTGCTGAATGTGATCGGCCCGGTGCTGGTGATCGCGACGATCAATCTGGCACTCGCCATTCTGACCGAGGCGACCTTGTCTTTTCTCGGGGTCGGATTGCCGCCGACCCAGCCGTCGCTCGGCACCTTGATCCGCAACGGCAACGACTACCTTTTCTCCGGCGACTGGTGGATCTCGATCTTCCCCGGGGTGGTGCTGGCGACGCTGATCCTGTCGGTCAATCTGATGGGCGATTGGCTGCGCGACGCGCTCAATCCGAAACTGCGCTGACATGGCGGAACCGCTGCTGCGGGTCGAGAATTTGCGGGTCGAGCTTCCGACCCGGCGCGGCGTCCTCACCGCGCTCGACGGCATCAGCTTCACAATCGCCGCGGGCGAGGTACTGGGCGTCGTCGGCGAATCCGGAGCAGGAAAGTCGGTGACGGGAGCTGCGATAATCGGCCTGCTCGAACCGCCGCTGCACATCGCCGGGGGCCGGATCTCGCTGGCAGGCCAGCGGATCGACAACCTTCCATACAACGCGATGCGGGCGATCCGCGGCAAAGAGATCGGTGCAATTTTTCAGGATCCGCTGACAAGTCTCAATCCCCTATACACGGTCGGCCACCAGCTCGTCGAAACCATCCGCACCCATCTCGATCTCTCTCCCGCCGCCGCTCGCGACCGCGCATTGGCGCTCCTGTCCGAGGTCGGGATCGCCGGAGCGGACGAGCGCATCAACCACTATCCGCATCAATTTTCGGGCGGCATGCGGCAACGCATCGTCATTGCATTGGCGATTGCCGCCAATCCGCAGCTGATCATCGCCGATGAGCCGACAACGGCGCTCGATGTTTCGATTCAGGCGCAGATCTTGGCTTTGTTGAGACGGCTGTGTCGTGACCACGGCACGGCAGTCATGCTGATCACCCACGACATAGGCGTCATTGCCGAGACGGCGCACCGCGTCGCGGTCATGTATGCCGGGCGGATCGTCGAGATTGGTGCCGTACGCGACGTCGTCGCCAATCCCCGGCACCCCTATACGCGTGGCCTGATGAGCTCGATCCCGCGGATCGGCGGTCGACGCGACCGGCTCCGCCAGATGGAGGGGACGATGCCGCGGCTCGACGAATTCCCACCGGGCTGCGCCTTCAACCCACGCTGCCCAGAGGCGGTGGAACGTTGCCGGCGGGAGCGTCCGGATCTCCTGTCTGCTCACACTACCGTTGCAGCATGCTGGCTCTACGACAAGCCGCCAACTCAGGCGCCGAGAGTCTTCGATGACTGAGCCGGATGCTTTGCTTCGGATTGAAGATTTGCGGCGGTATTTCGATGTGTCCCCGCCGGCGCTCGAGTGCCTGTTGAAGCGCAGAAAACCAGCAACGCTGAAGGCTGTCGATGGCATCAGCTTTACGATACGCCGGGGCGAAACCTTTTCTCTTGTCGGAGAATCCGGTTGCGGCAAGTCGACCATCGCCCGCCTCGTGGTGGGGCTTTACCGGCCAACCGCCGGACGTGTCGTCTTCGCCGGTCAGGAGCTCGCGCAACTGCGCGGCCGCAAAGCAGCACCGCTGCGCCGGCGCCTGCAGATGGTTTTCCAGGACCCGTATGCCAGCCTCGACCCTCGCTGGCGGGTCGAACGCATTATTGGAGAGCCGCTGCGCACACACCGGCTTGTCGCGAGCAAGGCGGAACGCCACGAGCGTATCGTCCAGCTGCTGCTGCAAGTGCGCCTCTCTCCATCGGACGGAGACAAATTCCCGCACGAATTCTCGGGCGGGCAGCGCCAGCGCATCTCGATCGCGCGCGCTCTTGCCTCGAACCCCGAGTTCCTTGTCTGCGACGAGCCAACTTCGGCTCTCGACGTCTCGGTGCAGGCACAGATTCTCAATTTGATGAAGGATCTGCAGCGTCAACTTCGTCTAACCTACTTGTTCATTTCCCACAACCTTGCAGTCATCTATCAGATCGCCGATCGCGTCGGCGTGATGTATCTCGGACGGCTTGTCGAAATCGCCGCCACCGAGCGGCTGTTCACGGCGCCACGTCATCCGTATACGCGATCGCTGCTCGACACGATCCCGAGCATCGAGACGACCGGGTATAAGCGCGAGCCGGTGGCGGGCGAAGTGCCAAACCCGATCAACCCGCCGCCCGGATGCGGCTTTCATCCGCGCTGTCTATTCGCCAATGATCGTTGCCGCCACGAGCGGCCGGAACTGATCGAGGCAGGCAGCACTCTTGTCGCCTGTCACGCGGTTGAGGAGGGTCGGCTGCGCGAAGAACCCCGACTGCTCAGGATTGGCGCATGAATAAATCGGGTGGTGGCACTTGAGAGAATATTAGATCACTGGCGAACACGTCAGCTAACCGATGTCCAGCGGACCCTCAGATAAACGCCCTTAGCGAGATTGATCGCGATCGGTATTGGAAAGCCAACATTTCGTCTGGAGATCGGGACGCGGCTGGCAAGCTCTGTTGAAGTTCATTGGGAATAGGGGCGACGGTTTATTTCGGCTTTCCAGCGGTAAATCTCGGGCAACGACCAGCCTTGCGAAACCTCAAGAGTGTGCGAAAACGACCGTATCCGCACGCGGGACCGGGAACGCGCGACACGCCGGAAACGCGCGGTTCCAGGTGTGCGAATCCGTGTTGGAAAACTATGTGCGATCTCCTATCCTTCGACAGGTTTTCCACCGCTCGACCCAGGAACATGCTGATTGGATAGGCTCGCGTCCTGACCGAAGATCAAAACCTCAACTCAAATTCGCCGCGCTATCCGGGGAATGCAGGTATAAAAGGACATCACGCGGCTGCGGACGGTCGGGATCGTTTGAGCTAAGCCACGATTTCGTCGGTCACGACCTTGAACTCGATAAGGGTGGTCGGTCCATAGCTGGTGCTGAGCGCCACGTCGGCGGCGTCGCGGCCGCGGCCGATCAGGATGCGGCCGATCCTCGGCGCGTTGTGGCGCGCGTCGAAAGTGTACCAGCGCCGACCGAGATAGACCTCGAACCAGGCGCTGAAATCCATCGGCGCAGGATCGGGCGGCACGCCGATATCGCCGAGATACCCGGTGCAATAGCGCGCCGGGATGCTCATGCAGCGGCACAAGGTGATGGCGAGATGGGCAAAGTCGCGGCACACGCCCTTGCGCTCTGCGAACACGTTGAGCGCCGTCTTGGTCGCGTTCGCGTGCTCGTAGCCAAAGGCGACATGGTCGTGCACAAAATCGCAGATCGCCTGGACCCGCCCCCAGCCGCGTGGGGTGTTGCCGAACAGCGACCAGGCGGTTTCAGAGAGCAGGTCGGTCTCGCAATACCGGCTGCCAAGCAGGAAGAGCAAGGTATCGGCCGGCAGATCGGTGATCGCGCACTCTCCGGCCGACGGGGCGACAACATCGGTCTCTCCGGTGTCGCGCACGATCGCGTCAGTCGACAGAGTCAAGCGGCCGGCCGGCGCCACGATCCGGCTGCAGATGTTGCCAAAGCTGTCGTGATACTCGCCGATCGCGATCGGTGGGGTGGCGACGATCAGGTCGGGGGTCACCAGATCGGCGGCGCGCGAGGGGTGCACCCGCAGGGTCAGCACCATCGCTGTCTGCTGCGGCGATTGGTAAGCCACCTCATAACCGACACGGATCTTCATCGTCACAGCGAAACCCCGCAGCTCCGGACTCGTCGCCCCGGTAATCAACCAAACGCCGGCAAACGGCATTCGTCACCGATGGCGTCGCCTCCCGGAGGCCGATCGGGAACATTCCGATTCTGTGATCGCGCCGGCTACACGCGTCGCCGAGAGGAGCCGCAAGGTGCCCGTCCCAGCGGTGGAACGAAAACTCGCCGCGATCTTTGCCGCTGACTTCGCCGGCTACAGCCGGTTGATGGAACTGGACGAGGCCGGCACGATCGCCCAGCTCAAGGCCTGTCGCGCGATGATGGACCGGCTGATCGCCGGCCATCGCGGGCGGATCTTCAGCTCATCTCCACCGACATTGCCCTCACCGCTGCCGGTTGCGAGTGCAGCTTCGAGGACAAAGCGTACTGAAATTGTGAAGTCACACAAGACCTTTTGTCGAACGCGTTCTCGACCGCGACGACGGCCAACGCCAGGATCAAATTGGATAGCGCAAGCTCGGGGTCGGCACTTCGCGGCCCGCGGATTACGAGACCGGGCACACCCGCGGCAAGGAGCGCCGGCCGGCGCTGATCACGAAGGTCGTGGCGCTGGCGCTCAAGTGGCTGGAGCTGGAAGAGCGCAGCAAGACCGATAGCGACGAGGAGCGGTGCCTGTTGATGCGCCAAATACGCGCCGCGGCCGAGCGGCTGCCGCCAGAGCCGCCGCAGCGCCGCCATCTCAACCCGGCCTCGCCGCGCGCCCGGTAAGGTCAAGTCCCGCAGGAGGAGGCCGGCTTTGCCGCCAACCTCCCCTGCTTATCGGGCGCGCATCTCTTACAGTTGGCCGAAGCCGCGATCCTTGGGATCGGCTGGCTCGGGCGGATTGGCCCGTTGCTCGAACTCGTGCTCGAACGCGGCGACCGCCGCGAGGATACTGATGACTATGGTGTTGTCCCCGGTGATCTCGGCGAGATCGAGGACAAGCAGCCGGATACCACGATCCTTGAACTCGTCGACGGTTTCGACCGCATCGAGGGCGCTGCGGAACATGCGGTCGAGTTGGGCGCAGATCACCACGTCGCCCGATTGTAGCTTAGCTAAGAGCTCACTGCCGCGCGGCCGGTCGTGCAGCCTTTGACCGCCGCTGACCCCGCATTCGACAATCATCTCGTCGATCATCCAGCCTTCTGTCATTGCTCGACTGGTGATGCGGCGCTGCTGCTTAACGAGCGATTTCTCGTGTTGTGTCTGCCGGTGGCTGGCGATGCGGGCATAACCAAAAACTCGCATTGATGAAGATTCCTTTCTGTTGAGTGAGTGGTGTCAGGCGGGCGCGCGTGCTTCCAGATGTCCTCGAAGATCGTGCGGCTCAGGCAGGCTTGGGATTCCAATAGCGCCCCTCGGGACCGCAGAATTCTTTGCCGCGCGCAAAGGCGCAGGGCTGGCGCGGCGGGCTCTCCGGTGACGTAGTCGGGGCCGGCGCCGGGAGCCTGGCCTTGGGGTGGTCGCTCCAATGGCGCGAGACCAAGGCTTCGAGCACGCGGCGCCACCGCAATCCGTGCACAGACGCGGCGCGTCGGTTGCGTAAAGCGCCTCGCGGCGGTCGTCGATGACAACATCGGGGGCGGCGAGCGACCATCGCCCGTCGAGTCAGTCCAAAGTCTTGCCCGATCGGCAGGAAGCTCTGCGCCAGATCGACCGCGAGATCGCCGGCGATGACTAAGGGTAGAGGATCGGAGATCCAGATCTTCACCGGCAGCTCGGTTGATGCCGGGCCTAGCCAAGTGAATTCGAACAGATCGTCGTCGTCGTTCATTGGCTGCTCCGGGCGATGCCGAGGGTCAGATTGGCGGCGCTCGACGCCGCAGCAATGTCGGCGTCGTCACGGGCGCCGATCGCGGTGCGATAGACCCTCGGTCAAAAGATCGCACTGTGTCGCAGTGAATTCGGTGGCGGCGCATCCGGCACGAAACTTCGCCACCCGCTCGTCCGGCGTCGAGGTCCTTCTCGAAGCTGTCGAGCAAATTCGAGCAATGAGCGTGCTGTCGTCATGGTGGGTTCAGGCTGATGTTGATCACCAGCCGCCTCGCGCGGCCTTTGAGCAGCCGCACGAGCCAGCGGGGAAAGCGCACCGAAAATGTTTGCTCGAAGCGCGGCGGCGGCAGGTCCGGGTCGTGCAGCCAGGAAAACGGGATCTTCATTTGAGCTCCCCATGATTCGTCTCTTGATCGATCATCTGCTGACTCACCGACGGGGCGCGTCGTCGTGCCGGGGTGCGGCGGAGTTCGAGGACGCGCGTCGAGGCGACACAGGGTGAGCTCGTCGGCGCCGACCCGGCACTGCGGTCGACGACGTGCCCGCGCCTGTCACGCAGTTCGCGGCAGTCGGCGCGCAGATGCCGTTCAGGTAGATGCCGACATGCGAACGCCGCGCACTGATGCCTTCGTGCGCCAGATCCTCGACCACCTGCGCCAAGCTCAGACCCTCGAGATGGGCCGCGACCGCGTTGAGCACGGCCGAGCTTAATAAAGCTGGCGTCATCGGCCGGGCTCGCGGCTGGTGTGGCGATCCAGCCGGCCGAGAAACTCGCGTGCCAGATCGTTGGCGGCGTGGGGTGCGGCGAGGCTGGTGCGGACGGTTTCAACAAAGCTGTGCCGCACGAATTCGCGCTCGATCGTGATCAGGCCAGCGATCGTCTCGTCGCGGCCGTCTTGATTCGCGGCTGCCGCTTGAGCGGGGTCGATTGCCGGCGGCGCGGTGGCGCGTGCGGCCTCGACCGCAGCAGCTTCCTCGATTGTGATCGGCGCTGGCGTGTTGCGGGCGGCGCGATAGCCGAGCGTGTTGATTGTCCGGCGACGTTCGGTCTCAGGTTGTCCGAGGATCTCTTGCTGACGCTCGGGCGGTTCGCCCGCGACCAGGGCGGCGGCGTCGATCGAGAGATCGCCCTTGTCCATCGCCGCCACCAATTCTTGTGTGCCATGTTCGACGACGCGGCGTGCTTGGCGCGCGGTCCTTTCATTGCCAAAGCCGGCCAATTTGGCGGCCTCGCTGACGGTCGGAAGATCTTCCGACCGTCGCTGGTCACCGAGCGGTTTGCGCTGCAGCGTCTCATGGATCGCGATGCGCTCGCTGGGCGTGAATTCCTTGCGAATCTCGTTCTCGGCATACTCGCCGGCGACGATTGATGTCCTGACGATGTGTGCCGGAATCGTGGTGCGACCCAGCAGCTTGTAGGCTTCAATCCGGCGCCGGCCGAAAACGAGCTCGCGCGCTCCGGTGATGCCGATCGATTGCAGCAGCCCCTCGCTTCTGATGCTTTCGGCGAGCCCCTCGATGTCGCCGAGATCCCGGCGATGGCGCCGGCCGATCTTGATGTCGGCAATGGCGACGAGAATGACCGGTGCGGTTATTTCGCGGGCGAGCGACAAAGCGGTGGGCTCGGGTGAGTCATGGTCGGAGTCTCGGTTGGGGCTGCGTGCGGTGCCGACGGCTCGACTAGATGAGGGGGGTCGGAAATGCCAAAGCGAGCGTTGATCTGGCGCGGCTGCTCGCGGCCGCGGCGTGGCCAATTGGCGAGCAGACCGGCCTCTTTGGGGTCGGCGATCGGATAGGGGGGGGTCGCGATTGAGCGGCAGTGAAGAGCGCGGCCGGGGGGGCTCCAGCTCGGGCGGCCAGCCCTCGCGGTCGTCGAGATTGCCGCGGCTCCATTCCGGTGGATATCGAGGGCACGGGCGAGCATGCCGGTGCGCATCAGCCTGACAGCGTGCAATTCGGTCTGGTTCATTGGAGGGGCGCTCCATCGAGACGCCCCGGTCTGCTACGCCCGGAGCACACGAAATGCGGGGGAAGCGTCTGCACGCTTCACCGGGGCGGCGTCTCGATGGAGCGTGTACTCAATAGCCTCGGTAGCAGCGAGGCGCAATCGTCACCCAGGCTCGCCGGCAAGCGCCGAGATTGCAAAGTAATTAAATGCGGCATGTTGTCGCTAGCGGAAGACGAGATTAGATCAGCTGCTCTATGGTCATCCTGTCCCTATGAGCCAGGGTGTCCTATATGGCATAATGCCATATATCGGATATATGGCATTATGCCATAGATACTATGGCAGACTGCCACACCATTGAATGGCCGTGACGCTCCGAGGTTCTAGTATTTACGGCGTCTTGGCCGTCTCGGCCGGAGGCTCGCCGGGCCGCTGCAGTGGAAGAGGATGTCGGTGAACGGCACCAGGCGGCAGCCCTCGACCGGGTACCAAGTCTGCACATAGGCGCGGCCCCGGCGCTGGTCGCCGCCGTCCCAGATGCGCCCCCACCGACCGGTGACTTCGAGACGCAGGATGCGGGCGACCATGCCGCCCTTGATGATCACCAGGTCGCCGATCTTGGGCTCGAACGGAGGCCCCATATCACCCGCGCTCGGGCAGGCGGATGATCTCGGCGCCGGGTGCGGGAGTCCTGGTATCGAGCAGCGTGCGGCGCACCACGGCGTCGCTGTGGTCGGTGATAAACGCCGAATAGGTGCGCTCGATCATCGCGACACTCGTGTCATGGTGAGCCGCGACGACGCGCGTTGGGGCGTTGTCGAGCAGCTGTCGGACGATCGAGGAGTGCCGCAGCGCATAGATCGTCACTTCCTTTGGGTCGAGCCCGGCCCGGTCGGCGATCCGGGCAAACGGGCGGTTGTGGTCGGATTTGCTCCAGCGCTCGGCGACAGGGTGCCGCGGCAGCGCTACCGGGCGCGGCCGTTTGGTCTGGCGGCGGCGGTATAGCAAGCCGCTGATCGCTCCGGGGGTGACGCCGATCTCCTGGGCGATTTCGGCGATCGTCAGCTGGCGGCCATCCGCACGCGATTGTTCGAGCGCCTCGACCTGGGCAATCCGCTCTTCTGTCCAGATCACTTCCGAGCGTCCGCCATTGGGCAGCCGCTTGACGATCGCCGGCGGTTTTAGCAACAACGGCGCCATCGGCGGCTGGTCGCCGGCGGCCAGGCGCAATAGTTGGGCAAGGATCGGAGTGATCGGCACCGGGCGGTGCGGCACCTTCTTCTTGCCCTTGCCCTTCTTCGAGGTCGGCATAACCAGGCGCGGCTCGGCCGCCCATTGCCCGCGATCCTGCAGATGGATGACATTGAGCCGGGCCAGTTGCGAGGGGCGCGCCCCGGTCACCGCGGCGGTCTCGACAAAGAGGCCGAATTCGCGGCTGTCGGCATAGGCCTCGGCGATCACCGCAAGCACCTGGTCCTCATTGAGGATCACGTTGCGCGGCTCATCGGCATCGCGCAGCGGTTCGAGATTTTCCCAGGTGCTGCGATTTTGGATCCGTTCGTCCTGTTTGGCGGCGAGGTTGAGTGCCGCCTTGAGTGCCCCCAGCGTGCGGTTGACGCTCGCCGGCGTTAGATCGCGGGTGAGCCCGTCGCGCCATTTTGTCAGGTCGCGCGGGCGCAGGCCGGCGACCGCCAGCCGCAAGAGGCGCTCCGGCAGATGCACCCGCACCCGTGCGGCGTTGCCGAGATCGCCGTTGCGGATCTTCAGATCGGCCTCGTAGTCGTCGAGCGCCTCGGCGAGGCTTGTGGGTGCGGTCCCGGCCGGCTCGCCGTCCTCGGCGCGGGCGAGCTCGCGGGCGCGCTCCTGGGCCTGCCAAAAGGTCAGGACCTCGTCGCCGTCGGCCTCGCGGTAGTCGTCGGCGGTGGCGAACAGCTTGGTCCAATAGTGGCCCTTCGCGGCGGGGCCGCGCACCACCCAGGAGCCGTCGGTGTGGTTGCGGCGGTAGCCGAGAAAGACGCCGACGGCGAGCTTGACGAATACCGGCTTTTGGTCGATTGCCAGGCGCAGCCGGGCGCTGCGGGTTTCGAGATTTCCGGCTTTGATCTTGCGGGGCATGGGCTTGGGTCTAAATTGGGTCTAAACGGCGTGCGCAGAGTTACATGGTGCTCGATGGAGCTTAAATCAAACGAGAGCCACGGATTTCCTCGGGTTTTGTCGATCTCGGCAGAGTTGGGTCGAGATGAAATATCCTATGTGGCGCCCTTTCACGGCGGTAACAGGGGTTCGAATCCCCTTGGGGACGCCATCGCTTAAAAGCACCATTGATCATCAAGGCTTTTTCGGCCCGGTTGTCCCACCGGACGCCGCCGTCGCAAAAAGTGGGGCAATTTTGTTGCCGTTTCGTGCCGCAAGCAGCGGCGCAGCCGCAGCCTCCAGCTTCGCGCGGTTCGCCTTTTTGGTGTAGAGCGCGGCCTGCTGCGGGTTGGTCCAGCCGAACAGCGCCATCAGCTGATGTTCACTAGCACCGGCTTCGGCGCAACGCTGCGCCCCCAGCTTGCGCAGCCCATGTGCGCTGACCTCTTCGAGGCCGGCCTCGCGGCACCGCTTCTTAAACCAATTACCAAACGCTTTGGCGGAGTGCGGTTGTCCCCACGCCGTCACCAGATAAACCAGGTGTCCGATCGGTGTGGCGTCGATGCTTTGGCGTAGCGGTGGCAGGATCGGCAGTTCGTGCGTCTTGACGATCCGCGACCCGCCCTTCGTCTCGGTGAAGACGAGCTTTTGTACCTCGACCGTGTTGCCGTCGGGCGATGTCTCGCCAAACCACCGTTCCATTTGCGGGCCGAGCCTCACGACATCGGAGCGCCGCACACCGGTGTAGAGCAAGAGATCGAAGGCCAGCCGCGCCTTCGTGCCAATCGGATGACGGGTCTCATAGCGCACCGCGTCCGCTTCGGTCCATGCTCGTATTCCGTCGGGATTGTTGCTGCGCAGTCTTCCCACATCGCGTGCCGGGTTCTTTGTGGCATAGCGATACTCGACCGAGCTCGCCCACGCGAAGAGCTGCCGCAACGCCTTGACGCGGTTATTGGCGGCGTCGGGAAAGGCGGCTTTTTCATCGCGCAGCTTCGCGACATGCGAGGGCTCCATCATCGCATACCGGAAGTTGCCGGCGCGCCGGCAAATCTCCTCAAGGATCCCGCGTCGAACCTTGCGGGTGCTCTCAGCGAGCGATTGGAATGCGGCCGAAGCATAGTATTGCTGGCACAGCCAACGCATCCTCCCGGGCATCGCGGGCGTATGCTGATCTGCTGACGGTGGCTTTATTTCGCTGCAGAACACACGCTGATATTCGTCGTTAAACGCTTCGGTGCCGGGCATCTCGCGCAGACGGATCTTTGGCTGCCCTTTGCGCCGGAAATAAACTCGTACATTGCCGTGTCGGTCCACATCCTCGACGAGAAATCGATAGAGACGGACACCGCTCTTGTCCCGCAGACGGACTTGCATCACAGATCATCCCATTCGTTCTTTGCCCCGGCTGCATCATCGAGTGCATCGAACGCCTCGTCGAGCTTGATCCGGTCCCACACAAGACGGCCGTCGATCCGTTTGGGCCTGGGCATCCGGCCGTCATCGACCATCGCGTCGAATTTTGTCACGCCGACACCGATATATTCCGCAGCTTGGGCGCGTGAGAGGCCGCGCGGGGCCAGCGAGAGCGGCAAGCAACTCCCAGTCTTCCGGACCATTGCGCTGCTCCCGCATTTCGCAGCCGCGACCGTCGAGACGTTGCTCGACCGTCCACCACGCGTCGTGATCGGTTTGCCGCATTTGATCGAGGGCGGCAGGGTTCTCGTGCTCAAACCGGCCATTGCCGGGTTGCATTCGATCGGCTAGTCGATGATCTCCCATCCAACGTCCCGCGGCAGTGTCTTCCCGATCAGGCGCGCAGTCGGGCAAACTGAGGATCGCTCGGCGACGAGCGCAGATCACTGCGACCGAACGAATCCTCGAGCGGGCTTTTCGTTGGCATCGCGCGCGGAGAATGGCGCTACCGAACTGGCTGCTTCTTCAAAACGGCACGGTCAGTATCACAGGCTGCTTGTTGGTGACGGGGCACAAGCTCCACAATCCATGACGGCATCGTGACGCCAGGGTTCCGAAACTTCAGGCGACAAAAGTCTACCTATTTTCGACGGCTTCGTTCCGGGCGGCGGGGGTACCCGTCCTCTGGTCCTCTGCGCGCGAGGGTAGACTTTTGTTTGCCTTGGCGAGACGGCGACCGCGTTCACGCATGGCTTGTCGCTGTTCGTCGGAAGGGCGTGCCCGCCACGGACTCGTCCCCATACGAAAGGGCCAGCTCGG
>Ga0306926_10002126_pt1 | contig 20071 bp, 24 predicted proteins | sample flu12Cox44000178_FD_203759 | JGI IMG/M metagenome (GOLD analysis project Ga0306926, IMG submission 203759) | Lab enrichment of tropical soil microbial communities from Luquillo Experimental Forest, Puerto Rico - flux8day.12C.oxic.44.000.178 (v2)... | ecosystem: Environmental > Terrestrial >...
TGTTCCTTTTCTGGACAATGCGGATCTGATCCAGCGCATCGGTGATTTCGTCACGAGCTGTGAGGGTAAACCCACCCCGTAACAGCCGCGCAGGCCAAGCGCCCCCTGTTTGCGGGATGATGGCGTGGGGAGTACGGTGAACGACGCTCTACCCGCATACTCATTCAGGTACGTCAATGTGCTCCGGCTGTAAATCGGCACGGTAGCGATCGAACATGGTCTCGTAAGCCGTCTCGAGATGACGCGTGAACAGCTCGGTGTTGAATAGTGACGCGGTCGAACGATTGTCCGCGAGCCTGTCCTTCGTCAGAGCTAATCTTTCCGGACTTAAAGCCAGATCGATGGCCGCGCGTTCGTAGTCGTCGAGTGTCGTCGTAACCAACTCGGGCAGCCCGACCGACTTCAGCAAACTGGCGGCGACCCTGCTCGAAAAACTCTCCCCGATGCAGGTCAATAACGGTAATCCCGCCCAAAGCGCGTCGCTGGCGGTGGTGTGTGCATTGCAAGGCATGGTATCGAGAAATAGGTCCGCGACCGCGTGCCTGGCCAGGTGCTCGGCTGGTGAAACGAGCTTCGCGAATATCAATCGTTGCGGATCTATCTTTCTCGTCGATGCTTCACGTTGCAGATTTGCTCTTGTCTCCGAATTATCGCTCAACAACCAGAGCACGCTGTCGTCGACCTGCGAAAGAATTCGCATCCAGCGGTCGAAAACATCAGGCAAGATTTTGTAGCTGTTATTGAAGCAGCAAAATACGAACCCGCTCCTTGGTAACTCGCATTCCAGACGATTTGGCGGATTCGCGGCAATTTTTCTTTTGTTGTCGTTCGCTTGATAGCAGTTCGGCAGACAAACCACTTTTTCGTCATAGAATTGCTTGTGATTTTCCGGAATGACGCAGCGATCGGCGATTATGTAATCCATGAATCGGGCGCCCAATGTGCCGGGAAATCCGAGATAATTGACCTGGATCGGCGCTGCGCGAGCGGCAAATAACTCAGTCCGGTGTTCACCAAAGTAGCCGTTCAGATTGACCAGAATGTCGATCCGCTTTTCCTGCACCTTCGCGAGCGCAGCCGTGTCACCCAGCCGCCTGATTTCGATCATCGGAACGGCGGCAGTGATACGCCGACGAATCTCGCTGTGGTCATCCGATCCATTGTCGAAACCATAAATCTCAAATCGTGATCTATCGTGTTGTTCCAGAACACCCACTATAAGATGCGAGGTGGCTTGCTCACGGAACTCTCCCGATACGTAACCAATACGTATCTTTTTCCGATCGAGCGCCGGCTTCTGGAAGCCCGCGGAAATCCTGGCTGGATATCTCTCGCCGCTATAAAGCTGAGCGCATCGCTGGAGACGCCGCGGCGAGTTGGAGATTCCTTGTAATATGAACGGTTCGACCGATAATCGTCCTACGGCAAGATCTTTCTCGATCTCGTCCAGCAAGGCATCAATGCTGGACCAATTACACGCTAGCAGCTTTTGCTGAAGAAGAAGCCCTTTCGTGAATGGATGCTGTGGCGCGAGCGTCAGCACCCTTGAATAGGAATCAGCCGCTTCGCGGTGGCGTTTCAATACCGAGAACACATTGCCGCGCCCAAGCTGCGCCTCAATCAGGTCCGGTCTAATTGCCAACGCTTTTTCATAACAGACGATCGCGTCTTGATAACGCTTGAGATAAAAGAACACATTGCCTCGCCCAAGCCATGCTTCAGCCAAGTCCGCTCGCAACGCCAGAGCGCGTTCGAACGCTGCCAAAGCGTCATCATGGCGGTGGACCGTGTTGAGCAAATTCCCCCGGTTCAGCCAGGCCTCGGCGAGGTCCGGCGCCACTCCGAGCGCTTTGTCATAGGCGAGGAGCGCATCGTCATAACGCTTGAGCGTGCTGAGCACGTTACCGCAGCCAAGGAGGGCCCCGGCAAGCCGCGGGTTTAGGACGAGCGCGTTTCCGTAGGCGGCGAGCGCGCCTTCGTATTGGCCGAGTTCGTTGAGAGCGTTGCCACGGCCAAGGTACCCCTCCGGCAGAGTCGAGTTCAAGGCGCAGGCGCGGTCATAGGCATCAAGCGCATCGTGATAGCGCTTCAATTCGAACAGGATATTGCCACGGCCGACCAAAGCCTCGGCGGAGCCTGGCTTGATTTCAAGGAGCTTATCCATGCCATCAAGCGCCTCCTGGTGACGACCGAGATCCGCCAGCAGCTTGGCTCGCAACAGATGTGCCGGAACGAGCTCGCGGTTGTTCGCAACCGCACGATCCAACCCATCGATGGCTTCTGGATGACGCCCGAATTGGGCGAGCAGCTGAGCCCGACCAAGCCACGCTTCGCTCAAGTTTGGTCTCGTTTGCAGAACTAGGTCGTAGGCGGCGAGCGTCAGCCCCATGTAGCGTTGCGCCTCTTGAAGCCGACCGTGTGCGGCTAAAAATGTGCTCAGCACACTCAATGCCGGAATATGTCTGGGCTGGAGTCCGATGGTTTCTTTTAACAGCCGCTCTCCCACGTCGAGCTTGCCGCCCTGCATCGCCGAAAGGGCGCGGTGAAACAGTTCGTCTGCAGAAAACACCATTCCGCTCTGTCCACTTACTTAATAGACTCGCTCGAGGCGCGGATCCGTCACCTATTGCCTGGACCTACCTTGAGATGAAAAGTCCCGCTTCGTGAGCCATTGTCGGGTGCTACGCGAAGGCGGCGCTTGACTCAAGTCTAGTAATAACTGGTCTGACGCCGTGCGGAATATGCAAAATGCGTACCCTCAATTAATGAGGGGTAGTCCAGGCTTTGAGATCGTGAACACGTACATACCCCGAAAGGTTTTAGGATTATCTGCCTCGAAGGCGTCCCAGTACTCCAAATTACACAGCGACTCCGACCCCGGATAGCGCTGCTGAAATTTTTCGATGATCGTGGCGTCGAGTTCAAACCCGTGAAACACCAACCCATGTTCTTTTAGAAACGACGCTATTTCGGGAATTGTAAACCTGTGCTCCATCACATTGAACAACAAATCGCGACAACCGCTCGCTGAATAAAAATCGCCGCTATTGAGCACCATCTCCCAACGCTGATCGCGAATGATCTTTTGGCGCAGCGTACGTATACCTTCGATAGTTGGACCATAGCCACGCTCCGCGATCAGTGCACGAGCTTGCACGACATCGCGCCGCGCGGCTTCACTGTAAACACCGACGCGCATGATCCCGTTCGGCGCTAGCAACGAGAGCAAAACCCGCCATCCCGCCTTGGGATCCGCCAGGTGGTGTAATACGCCCACTGCATCAATTCGATCAAAGATTCGCCCGATGGCGCCGAGTTTCAGAATGTCGGCTTGCGCGTATTCGATGTCCTGCAATCCCTCCTGGCGCGTCCTTCTCCGCGCATAAGCGAGGTTTGCCCGGCTGAGGTCGATTGCGAGAATGCGCGCGTGCGGAAAATGATGTGCAAGCCAAAATGGATGCTTCCCGGTGCCACATCCCGCAATCAGAATATCCTGATTTGGCCGCAGCTCACTGCTCCCGATCGTCCGAGCATGCCGCTTCATGTCGCCGCCAACCACCTTGCACGGATTGATTGTCCAGCGCGGATAAGGATTCTCATCGTATTGCTGCATTACGGCCTTCGAAGTGAGATCGTCGATCGCTGTCAGGGTCGGAATCTTGGGACGGTCCTCTAGCTCTTCCAGAGGCTCGCAGACTTGTTGCCGCAATAGCTGAATCGCATATTCAGGCTATTTCAAAGCGAGAAGCGATTTCGCACTTGGAATAGAATAAAGCGGAAAAAACGCCGCTACGGCTGCCAGCAATAATGGCGAGATATCGCCGCCGGCCACGAGCTTTTCAAGCAAACAGTCCCGCAATGCCCCAGCTCGTTTGGTTTCGTTTTCAGTCTGCGCAAAAATATATTCGTTGATGAAACATTGTTGCGCTAAAGCACAGAACAGGTGCCCTGTCGTCGCCGATTTGAGCTGCGCCAGAGGGCTCAGCTGCCGCCAAGCGAAGCAGCGTAGAACGTAGGTTGGTCAGCAATAATTCGAGGGGCGCGCCGTGAATAACGTCCAATTCAAGAGCGCAGCGCAGCAAGATGTCCTGTGCAATAGTTGTAAGGTCTTCGGCAGTTAACAGGCTTTCCTTCTCGCTAGCCCACGATCTGGACGCAATGCGATCGATACACCGAACGAGCACTACATTTTCCATAATGAATTCTTCAAGACTTCTTTTCTCGCTCATCCCGAGCGTGATTGCGGCCTTGAAATGCTCGGTGGCGGCGATCTGCTCACCCGTGGCCTGATACGAACACGCGATGTTGTAATGAAAGCCCGCATCCAGGTCGTCGACTGCAATAGCTTTAATAAATAACTTGATTGCGAGCCGGTGGCGGGCAGACGCTTGGTAGACCACTCCGAGAAGATTAAGGCAGGTCGCGTGGCTTGGAGCTCGTGATAGGATTTGCTTGCATATGATCTCGGCGTCGGCAAGCCGCCGTTCCTGGTAGGCGCTATTCGCTACCGCCAGCAGTTCGGGAATGGCAACTGTTGCGGCGCCTGGTGTATCCCGGCCGCTCGCGATCGCTGCCCGACGTTTGCTGCGGTTCATCTGGAATTGATTTCCGCCTCGCAAGCCCGATTTAGAACCACGCCGAACTCCAGCCTGTCGAGCCCGGCAGCGAGTGAGTCGAGCCAACGGTCAGCCACCAAGTTGCTCAGCACGGATGAGGCGCGAAGGATCGCGGCAAATATCGCGAAGCGCTCAATACGGATAGTGCCTTAGCACCTTCCTCGATGGATGCGGCCCGGGTGGTGGCACGTATTGCGTATTCCAATTGCAAAAGCCCCCGATCCCGCTCACGGTGTCCAAGCATTGCTGAAATGTCGTAAAGCCGCAATTCGTCCCGCCGCCTTCCTTGCTACCGTAATAAGCGCACCATGGATAGTTTTGGGCTTTGGTTGAGGTGTTGAGCACAGTTGTCGCTGCAACAATGCTCAGCGCAAACAGAATAGATGATCTCATCTGTTGCCTCATTTTCGGGAAAATGTCGGTTCAACGATATAATCTCGGCGGCTAATTCGGATAGCGCCTATACACCCTAGTCAACGGATGTGGTCCGGGCGGGGGCTGGTACAGGTTATTGCGCTGACAGGACCCGCCAATCCCGCTCACGGTATCCAGACACTGTTGAAATGTTGTGAACCCACAATTTGTGCCACCGAACGGCTCACTGTAATATGCGCACCAAGGATAGTTTTGGGCCTCGGCAAGATTTGCCAAGCCGACGATACCGACGCAAATCCCCAACGTGAACAGCAAGAGCTTCATGGCCGCCTCTTAGTGGTTCATTAGCGCGGACATACACGCGTGATTTGAACCACAGTGGGTCAATCGGAAACTTGATTACGATCAAATCAGACGTGACCGCGACCAAAGAAGTAGACGAGGAAGACGAGCGCGCACGCAATTGCCGACGTATGCTGCGAGACTCGAAAAGCAAACCGCCGACCAGATCGAGCAACTGATTGGTGTGGCAGCCGACGAACTCGCTCGTGGCACATCTCGGTGGCCTCCACGATGCGGTGTTGGAAATGGAGCCGCGCGAGGAGACCAACCCCGAACAGGGGAAATCCAAGGCGCAGATATTGGCGGACGGTGATCGGCGCGATGGCGCGGATGACAGCCATGAGCAGCATGGCGAACTGGGCGCGGCCTCGCAGCATGACCAGCCCACCGAACCGGAACCGCAGTAAGACGATGAAGAGGACCGCCGCTGCGGCGCGTCAGGCGTTCGCGGAGAATATCGTGGTCGTGAACCTCTTCCGTGCGTTGGGAGTCCGCTCGCGAATCAAGTAAGCTGCGCGCATTCTCTAGCATCGAATGATTTAGCGATTTTCAAAAATGGATACGTGGAAGGAATGCGGCTGGGCGAAGTGCCGCAAACGGTTTGAGCCAAGGCGGCGCAGCAACCAATATCAGCGCGGCGCTCAACACGGTGGGGCTGTTTACTGCTCTCACCGCTGTCGCCAGATGGCCTATCGCCAGCGTGTGGAAGCGTCACAAAAAACTACTGCCGCTAGACGAACGCCTTCGGCTTTAACAAGTGCAAGCGTCACACGCCCATCCTCCAAGGGTAATCCCGTTGCAAGCGTACTGTCCTCCGGTCAACGCAAGTTTCGGCTACCTTGCCCGGCTAGGTCTCGGCCTAGCTATCGGCTTATTACGCACCGTCATCTTGAAACCGCCGTTGATAGGCGCTCGAACCGAAGGCCGGCATCTGTGAACGCCTCGATGATGCGCTCTTCGGTTTGCTTTCTAGGTCGCGCGATATTTTGCTCGATGCAGTAGATGGCCCGTTGAGTGACCGCCGTTCGCCTTGCAAGCTCGGTCTGGCTCCAGCCCAGCACCGCCCTGCCCGCTCTGATTTCAGCAGCGAATTGCACCCGATCGGATGTTTCACGACCCGCTGATGATCGTCGCTTGCGACGCTTTGGCATGGCGGGGTTGATCTAAAAGAAAACCCCGGCAGGCCTCCCCGCCGGGGTTTCGATTTTCATGCCTCGATCAGCGGATCAGGGCAGGAAGTCTTTGTGCATACGCAGCGTGACCGCCAAGTTGTCCATGCTCTTGATGCGGGCACACGGCTGATTACCTGCCGCTGTCGTCGCCCCGGCGCAGGCCAAGTCATTGTTGGCCGGCAACAGGGCCACCGTGTTCGTCGGCGTCAGTGCACTGCCCGGCAGGGACGCCGAATCCAAGTGCGAATACAGGAAGTCCACACCGATATAGAGCGTCTTGGTGAAGTCGTACTGGAACCGGGTGCCCGCCGTCCAGATATCGAAGTTGTTGTTACATCCCGGTGCAGCGAGGGCTAACGATCCACTGCGAATGACCTCGCCTGTGAACGTGCCCGAGCCCTCTGCCGTACACAGTATGGCATTGGCCTGAGCGTTGTAACGCACCTCCGTGATGCCACCGTAGAAGGATTCATGGAATTGCGGCGTCCAGTAGTGCTCGAACCCCGCGTTAACCTGCCAGCCGGTGGTCAAGTTGCAGCCCGTCGGGTTAGTGACCGGGACGATGGCACCGCCAGCGCCTATGCCGCCGTTTGTCGAGGCGAACACACAATCGCTGAGGATGCCAAAGCCCAAGTTATGGCCCCTCTCCCAGCCAAAGTTGGGCGTGCCGTCGCCCTGGGCAAAGTAGCGCAGGGCACCCTGGCTATAGCCGGCCTGGGTCACGAAGTAATCGCCTTGAGCGAGCCACGGGAAGTTCACGCGCAGGCCGGCGCTCACGCCCCAGCCCCACGTATCGCCGGGATGGCCGGTTTCAGAGATGCCGTTACTTACGGTGCTCGGGCCGTAATAAGTCGGATTGACCTCGTGTGCGACACCCGTGATCTGGGCGCTACCCCATGTCTGATCGTACCGGATGTTGCCGATGATATCGGGCGACTGGATGCCGCCGTAGCCAAGCTGGGTGGTACCGGTCCCAACGACCAGCGAGGGAGTGCCTCCGGCGCCACCGTTGACGAAGACTTGGCTGCCGACACCAGCGGTGAAGACCGGCCCGCCAACGGTACCAATAATCTGCGACATCCGGCGCTGTTCAGCAGAGATGGTTGCCGACAAGCCGTTGCCGAGCTGGGCCGTGTAAGCCCACACCCACCAGCCCGCATCACCGGTATCTCCGTTCGGCCAATACGCACGGTAATTGAGGGCAGCGTAAGCCATGAAGTCATAGAACGACTGGGTGATACCAGCGGTCATTCCCGCCCATTGGATGAAGGCGCGGTTGAAGCCGAGAATGGCCGGAGTGAGCGCGTTGCCCACGTCAGTGGTGGCGACGCCCACCGCAACGTAGGCGCGGGCCGTACCCCAGGCGGTCTGTTCGCGGGCGTCGGCCGTGATATAGGCGCGGGCACGCATCACAAACTCGCTGGTAGTGCGGTTGTTGACGTCGCCCGCAGTCGGTCCACCAGCGAAGTTGCCGTTGCTGTGGTACGTCGTTTCCGCGCGGGCATAGCCACCGATCTTCAAGCAGATGTCGGTGCCAGGCATGTAATAAAAGCCTGCGCCGTAGAGGCTACAGACTTTCACGTATTCGGAAAATCTGCCGGCAAACTAGGCTCCCTTGAAGGGGTTTTCGCGAGAAGCCGTCGAACGCGATCTGAGCACAGTGGGTATCTGCTGAGCCTAATTCAAATAATAATCACTGAGGTTTGCAGGAAATACTTATGCCGACGTTCAAAAGGCTAGGTAGACACTAGGTACTCGGGAAGAAAGGGAACGAAACTCCCGAAATCGGCGCGCAGAGTACCGAAGAAAGTCCCGAAGTAAAAAGCGGCGCACCAGTCATTCAAACTGAGGGTGCGCCGGCTTTGCTCAATACTGCTCGCTCTTGCGCCGCCTTCACTCGTGCCTGCCAGTTTCTCGGCATCGAGGATTTGCACTTTCATGATCTGCGCCACGAAGGCGTATCACGGCTATTCGAGATTGGCAGGGACATTCCGCGCGCGGCGCTTGTGTCGGGACATCGTAGCTGGTCATCGCTGCAACGCTACGCGCACATCAGGCGCAGCGGCGATCGGTACGCCGGCTGGAAATGGAAACGCCGCAACGGTAAATGATCGCGAGATCGAGTGCCGATCGCCACCGGCCGCGCCGCCCTGGTCGCCTGCTTTATAAAAAGGTTTTGACAATGGTGCGGTTTTATAGTAACTTGCAAGTATAATAGCGTTTATGTATGAAAATATGGTATTGACAATGGTGCGGTTTTGTCGTAACCTATAGGTATGGTGGGGGAGACACCGTTTTTTCGTATGTTATAAGTTACTGTTAATTATGGACTTTTTTGCACTGCTGATCGGAAAAATTGACCAGACGGCCGGCGCGGAAGCGCCTATTGGCGAGGCCGCGATTCGTTCTGCCCTGGTTGAGCTGCTGAAAGACGCCGCCTCGACATGGCGGATGCTGGCGGACGCATTTCCGGTCGGTTTCTACGACTGGCCGTTCTCCCAAGAGCACGACTTCTGCACCCGCGTCATATCGAGCATCGAGAAATCCGAACTGGGCAAAGATGTCGCGACCCGCTGGTCCGCGCAGATCGAGAACCGCGACCAGCGCCGCAAGCAGATGAAGCTCCCAAGCGCATCGCAAGTGCAGCGGATGCGTCTCGTGGTCGAGGCATTGCCGGCGCTGTTGCGCCAAGCGCGAGCCGACGTCATGGGCATCCGGCGCAAGGGGGGTTGGTACAGTGATGATCCCGCATCACGGGCTTGGCGCGTTGTCTGGTATGACGCGACCGGCATGACAGCGCCGAAGATCGCAGAGCGCATCCACAATCAATGGGAACGAGATCGCAACGGCAAACTGACCAAGGAATTACACCGTAACGCGATCTTCCGAATCAAAAACAGCGCTCTCAAAGCCGTCGCGGGCGAGATCGAGCGCATGATGATCGAGGCCGCCAAGGCGGCAGCGTAACACCACCATCACTCAAAACCTTCTCCAGGCCGGCAATGATGCCGGCCTTTTTTAATGAAAGGACACTCCAATGGCAAACAAAAGTCATCTGATCGTCGCCAACATCCCCGACGACGTTAGACAAGGTCTCGCGCGTGCAGCGCGCGCCGATTGCAATGCGCCGAGCGCGACGGCACGCAGGATTTTACGCGACGGCCTCGTGGCTCGCGGTTTTCTCAAGGCCAGTAACGCCGAAGGCGATGGCAAATGACCGCCGCCGACAACATCATCGAACGCCTGCACCGTCTCCATGCGGATGCAGCGGCGTTGCTGGTCGCCATCGGCGGCCAAGCTGAGCGCGGCGTCTTGCCCGCACCGCTACATCGCGCGGCGGTCGCGCTCGCCGATCTACGCCACATCCTGGGCGCAGGCGTGCTGCCCGATCTGCCGGCACCGGAACCGATCGTGGTCGAGCCGATAGAGGGGCAGCCGGCCGCAAAGGCACGCCGCGCTCGCTGAGCGCGTCCCTGTAAATCCCAATGTCAGAATTTGACGGCGCGTTGTTCATTGAAGGACGCGCCCACAACAGTCACGCCGACTTCTTTCGGAAGCTTGGCAACGTCACGCCGCGAACGCGGCGACAATCAGCAGCAGCAGCAAAGGATAGTAAACCGATGAGAATGCGCGGCCGGATTCGCAAATGGTTTGTCGAGAAGTCCTACGGGTTCATTAGACCGGACTCCGACACCGAGCAAGATGTGTTTTGTCATTCCTCCCAGTTAGCCGGCGGCCTTCGGGCGTTGGATGTGGGCGTGGTTGTCGAATTTGACGCGGTCGCAGATCGAAAAAACCCGTCACGCTCTCGCGCGGCCAAGGTGACGCTCGTATAGCAATTTTACACCCTCGACTAAGGCCAAAGTAATGCTCGATCAACCGCCGAAAAGGCATCGACGAAGCTCAGTTACGTCTGACCCGATACGAGCGCGGCATAAAGCGACGACATCACTCGGATTGCGGGTGAGAGACCTGTATCGGGGCTTTATGGCAAAGCTCGACGCTAACGATGTCGTCGCCCAGGCCGCCGCGTTGCGCGCAGCGGAAATGACGGTCGCAGCGGAAACCTTGCGATCTCGGATCATGAGCTTCGACCCGTCAGGCATCGCCGAGGACAAGCTCACCGAAGTGGCAAAGCTCACCGAGCAGCTTGTGAGGCTTGATTCCGCTGCCGATCGAGCTACCCGCCGCCTTGCCGAGCTATTGAAGAATCAAGCATCCGATCCAACGGCCGACGCTTATGACCAATTCCTCAAAGATCAAGAGAGCGACCAATGAAGGCGATAACACCGGCAACACTGGCGCGCTGGCAAAAGCATCCGACCCACTTCATCGAGGAAGTGCTCCACGATCCAGAAACCGGCAAGCCGTTTGTGTTACTGCCGGCGGAACGCGATTTCCTTGATTATGCCTTTAGGACAGATGCCGCCACCGGCAAACTGCTTTATCCGGAACAGACCTATGCCGCGCCAAAAAAATCGGGAAAAACTGGTTTTGCGGCGCTTCACACGCTTACCACCACATTGTTATTTGGTGGTCGATTCGCCGAAGGCTACTGCCTCGCAAACGATCTGGAACAGGCGACAAGCCGGGTGTTCCAGGCCATAAAGCGAATCGTCGAGGCGTCTCCATTGCTAAAGCGCGAGGCGAAAATCTTCCGCGACTACATCGAATTTCCGGCTTTCTCGGATGCGACGATCAGCGCCATCGCGGCCGACTATGCCGGTGCCGCCGGCTCGAATCCAACGATCAGCGTTTTTGATGAGCTATGGGGCTACACGAGCGAGCGCAGCCATAGGCTATGGGATGAAATGGTGCCGCCGCCGACGCGCAAGATCGCATGTCGGTTGACGGTCACGTATGCCGGATTCGAAGGCGAATCGAATCTGCTTCTCGATCTGCACAAGCGGGGCATGGCGCAGCCCGAAGTCGGGCCAAGCTTGCACGCTGGCGACGGCATCTTGATGGCTTGGCACACCAAGCCGATCGCGCCGTGGCAAACCGAAAGCTGGATCGATCAAATGCGGCGGTCGCTGCGACCGAACCAATTCTTGCGCATGATCGCAAACACGTTCGTTACGAGCGAGAGCACATTTGTCGATATGCCTTCCTGGGACGGCTGCATTGACCCAACGGCGGCACCAATGGTCACTAACAAGTGGCTGGAAATATTCATTGGCATTGATGCGTCAGTCAAACACGACAGTAGCGCCGTAGTCGCGTGCGCCTGGGATAAAGAAGCACAACGCGTGATACTTGTTTCTCATCGAATATTCCAGCCGACAGCAGATGACCCGCTCGATTTCGAATCTACCATCGAGAGAACCGTTCTCGAATTGTCGGAACGGTTCAAAGTGCGACAGGTTTTGTTTGATCCGTACCAGATGCAGGCGACCGCTCAAAGGCTGGCACGAAACGGAATCAAGATCGAAGAATTTCCACAGACCACCGCAAACCTGACGCTCGCATCTCAGAACCTATTTGATCTGATAAAGGGCAGAAACCTAGTTCTCTATCCAGATGACGCGATGCGGCTCGCTGCCATCCGAGCGGTCGCACTTGAGACGCCTCGCGGCTGGCGCATCACCAAAGAAAAAGCGTCTCACCGAATCGATGTGATCGTTGCACTGGGAATGGCCGCACACGCCGCGATGTCCATCGGCGCACGGCCGCTCCGAAAGGTAAATTACGGGATGATGGGCGTCAATTTCGATACCGGCGAAAGCACTCCGGTGCGAACCGTTGAGAGTTACCAGCACATGAAAGCAGAGGCGCAACGTCTGCAAGACGGCCTATGGCGACCGACACCGCCGCAATATGCGACGCTCGAAAATCCTGTTCCGCCACCGCAAGCACCGGCACCGGAGGGGATTCATCCGTTGCAGACGTGGACCGATGTCACCGATGAATGGACCCAAAAATGTTAAAACTACTTAGACGTTTATTTGCATCCGCCACCGCACCAGCATCACAACGTAAGCGCGGCGCATCCGGGGCCACTGGAACGCTTGGCAATTTGTTCGACCAAAGCGTCAAGAAGTCAGAGTCGTATTGGCGCGAGCGTCATTTGCGACAACCGGCGATGCCTCTAATGAGGCCGCCGACACCGTTGCGCACGGAAACCGGATGGCTCCGCGATGGCGGTTCGCGTGATCCAAACCAACCGCGAATCGAAAACGGCAAGCGCCGATATTTTGGATAAAACAAATGAGCAACATCAAATTAACCGAGCAAGAAATTCAGCGCGCCGGCTTCGGCCATAACGTGCATGAAGTCGAGAAGGATTACAGCCGCCCGGTCATCGATCGACCGTCGCGGGAAGCGTTTCCATCTGGCGCTGAAATCGATAGTCGCGATCTGGATCGCGCATCGAAACAATCTTAACCCCCACAAACTTGAAAAAGGACTAAAGCAAATGAGTGGACGTTACGATGCGGCTCGCGCCGCACTACTGCCGCACCTTGTCGGTGCGCATCTTGAAACCTGCTTGAACGCGCTCGACAGCGCCGGACTTTTAGATAAATCCGGCATCGGACGCGACGGCAATTCTCGCGTACATGCTACCAACGAAACGACGCACGCCGCGAAGACATTGGCGAACATGCAGGGACTCGAAGTGGTTTACAAAAGAGTTTGCGCCGAGCTTGCACGCGCTAGTATTCCAGTGCCAGCGGCGGGGAAAAAGCTCGATCCGTATTCGGTTTCAGCCGCCTGCCGCGCCGCCGGCTTTGATTCCGCGCGGATCATGCAGCTTAAAGCTAGTGCCCACCAAGTGGGACTTTTGGACTAAGCAAACAATTCGGCGCGGGGTTTTGTCTTCGTTAGTCCCGCGCCGATAACGTCGCCGCTTATTCTCCGAGGGGGCTTCCTTAGTCCCCTTTTTCTCCGGCGGCGATAATGAACGGTCGGCGGTGACACGCTGAAATTCGGCAGAAATGCTGAGAGGTATAAACGGCTCACAAAGCCGCCGACCGTCTCAAAATATTGCGCGTCCAAGTCGCAACGCCACAAAAAACGAACAAGGCGATGCCGAGCACGACGCCGAGCAACATTTGGCCGACAGCTTTCAAGATCGAAAGCGCCGTCGATTGTCTCGGCTTCACGCCTTGACCGGCGGCGGTGACGTTGACGATTCGCCGAGCCATCGGCAGAGTCACAACTAACAAATTCTCGCCGCGACGCAGTGCAGCGGTATTGATTACGCCGATCGCGGTCTCCGCGCTCGCGGTGAACCATTCTCCGCTGTGTTTGTACTCGGCAAGCGCGCGCAGCACATCTTGCTCTATAGGAAAGGCCGCGCCTTGCGGTGCTGCAATCCAGGCAAACCGCACCGGAGATTCCGAAGCATGGCGCAACTGACTCAAACGTGCATCCGGGTTGCCGGTAATGCCGACTTTCACGAGGCCGGCATCGTTCACCGCAACATATAAAAACTGGCCGTTATCGGTGCCGGATGAGGCCGTGCGGGTCTGACGGTTTCGGATAAAATCTTCAGGACCTACCAGCACGCCAGTCCTGGCACCGAATAGTCGCGGCCCTGAAATCCAGAAACGCATAGGCGAATATATGTGGCACCTCGATCATTCACGCTAGGTGGCTTCATTTCATATTTGGGCGCGCTAGAGATCGACTCGGCCAAAGATGAAGCACAGTAGGAAACAATGACAGAACCAAACACCGAGAAGGCGCAGCACGAGTCCTGCCTCGATCGCCGTGTGCCTCTCGGCTATCCGCAGGCGGCACGCGCCGAGATCGGCCCCGATGCCCGCACATATTATCGCCGCAAGCATCAGCGCGGCGAGCGCGGCGAATATTTCGGTCTTCATTTGACCATGTATGACAGCAAAGGACATTGAGCAACTATGTTTGGACGCAACAAAAAATCTGACATCGATTTCGAAGATTTGGCTCGACGCCTCGCGCGCGACGTCATTCGACACGCCGATCTGATCCAGGCGAAGCGAGATCGAGTCATTGACGACCAGGAATTTCGTTGGCTCGATAATCACAGTGACTACATCGCGCCCGCGTACACACAAGCGGTCGCAACGCCAGCCAATGTGCGCCGCGAGCGGCCGTCGATGCTTGGCTTATGGCGGGCGATCCGCAAGTCACGACCGGCACCGGCAGAACCTACGCCGGCACCGACCGGCGGGAATTGGTTTTCGGCGAACCGACAACCTTGACCGCCGAGTTGAGGTGACACTAAGATTCGCCGAATCACAGCCGAGCCTGTTGTGTGTACCGCGTGCATGAAAGCGAGCCGGCAGCATTGAGAGTACCGGCTGCGGCGAGCGTGGTCGCCGTCAGCAATGGCGGCGAGACCTTCTCCAACAATCCAGCGCCGACATAAGACTTGCCGCCGAGCGATAACGGCGGCACGCTTCCGAAGCGAATCACGCGGACTTGGCCGCGTTCACAAAAAATAAGCCCCGCACCAAGAAGGCCGGGGCAGTTGTTTAATCGCATTGCGTAAATAGCACTTTCACAAAAGATCGCAAGTGCGTCGTGGTGCGGTTCCTGAAAGAAAGGATCGTGCCATGCGATGGCTTCGCCTCTATGACACTGTAGTTGACGACCCGAAAGTGCAACATCTCAGCCCTGAGATGTTCAAGCACTGGATCAATATCCTGTGCATTTCGTCCCAAAATTCCGGCAAACTTCCGGCTCGAGACGCCGTCGCTTTCAAATTGAGAGTGACGGAAAAGAAAGCTGAAAAAATCCTAAATGACCTATTCGGCAATGGTCTCCTCGACCGTGCTGATGGTGTATTTAGTCCGCATAATTGGGCAAAACTTCAATTTGTGTCTGATTGCTCGACCGAACGGGTGAAACGTTTCAGGCAACGTTCCAAAAACGTTTCAGAAACGTTGGATGAAACGGCCCCAGAATCAGAATCAGAATCAGAAAAGAAAGAGAATCTTGTGCCTTCGCCTGCGGCGGAAGGCACGACAGTCAATCCGGATTCGAAGACAAGAAAGCGTTTCGATTATCCGGCAGACTTCAGCCAATTTTGGCTCGCCTATCCAGTTGACGCCAACATGAGCAAGGCGGAAGCCCACACCGAATGGAAAAAGCTTTCCGCCGACGATCGGCAGACTGCCATCAAAAGCATTCCGGCATTCAAAGATTGGCTGAGCAAGAAAGCGCCCAAAGACTACCGCACCATCCACGCTTGCCGATATTTGAAATACCGGCGGTTCGAGGGGCATAACGAATCAGCCGAGAAGACGGCGACGCGTGTTTTTTACCCGATCGAAAGCGACAATTATAAAGCCTGGGACGCGCATTTTCGCGACGTGCTTCATAGAGGCGGCGCACCAGAAAATGATTATAAGATCGACGGCCGTTACCAAAGGGGCTGGACATTCGAAACACCCTGGCCGCCCGGTTACAGCGCCGCACCGGCTGAAATTGAAATAGGGGCCGAGCAATGACAATCCGCCGGGTTTCCTTTCTTCCTCGGCGGCCACTAGCAACCACCGGCAACCGCGCGGGGCTGGTTGCCTCTTTCTTTTGCGGCATCGACCGACGCCGCAGCGGCAGAAACGGCGGTGTCATGATCCAGAATGAACTTCCGTCTCATAATTAAGGCGCGGCGGATCGCGGCGAACATCGCGAAGCTGCCGGAGTTACTCAGAAAGTAGCATCCAGCGTGATGTCACCGCCAAGGACGCGACCGCTATTTGGGTCGACCAAATGCACGCCGTTGCAAGCCAAGCACGTCACTGTCTCATAGGTGACGGCCTCGTCAGTCGAGTGCGCGTCGCCCCGTACAAGCCCCTGAACCTTATGGCCCGTCGTCGGGCAACGATACAAAAACGTGTAGCTTTCCATACAGCCCACATACAGCATCGCGGGCAATCCACAACTCCGTAACTTTACCTAGTCGATCTGTGATGGCCGCTTGATGTGGATCAATCGAAGCGGACGCGGTGAGGCTACCCTTCGGGCGATTGGTCGCGGCGTATTGCAAGCAGTTATCGCTGCGCTCCCATTCCTAACGCATTGCAGAAGTGCTATGAACGTGTTGGCTCTAAAGGACCAGGAAGTTCTTTATCGGGCGCTTGGCGTGCAGCGTTTACTTAACCCCAGTGACGTTATTCGATTGCTTCGCTCAGAAGTTGAACGAGCCGGAAGCCAAAGAGCATTCGCGAGAAAAGCCGGTGTAAATGTTAGCGTCGTCTCCAAAACGCTGAGGGGCATGGTACTACCGTCACAGAAAATCCTCAGCGCGCTCAAACTCACTATTGTCTATTTGTCCAAATGAAGCGCGACGGATCGCGGCGAATATTAGGTCTCGCCCACGCGCGTCCCTTAATTTTTTCCATAGGCTACAAAATGTGGCCTGGGCTACATTTAGTTAACCATTTGGTAATGTATCGAATCCCGCTCTGCCTTGCCCTTCCCCTGGCAGATCGGTGCCGGCGATTCGCCTTCGCCGGCCGGCGATCGATCGCCCATGCCCATGACACGGTCGATCGCCATCAACTTCGCGTCGTGAGGCCATCTCGACGCGGATAGCGGCTTGAGCGCGCGCTCCGCGATCGGCCGTTGGCGGCCCGGTGGTGATGATTCTCGCCGGGTCGCCTTCTTATTCGGTCGATCGCACTTCCTTGGTCGGTGGCGATCGGCCGGTGGCGGCCGGTGTTTCGCCCATGAGGCACCGGCCGCTTCACCATTTTGTGAGATGTAAACTGACGGAAGAAGGTGCTTTATCCGGTAAGTTCGATCGGCAATACCGGAGGAAATGCCCATGAATCCGACTCTGAGGCTGGTTAAGTCCCGCAATGTAAATCGGACAGTTATGCCGACCAGGGTGCCAAATACCGAGCTGCGGACCCGTGAATACCTGACGCCGGCCGAAGTCGAGAAGCTGATCAAAGCCGCCAAGACTGGCGGGCGCTACAGCCACCGCGACGCCACGCTGATCCTGATTGCCTTCCGGCATGGTCTACGCGCCAGCGAGATCGCTGACCTTGAGTGGTCCCAAGTCGAGTTCGGCCGCAGTGCCACGCTGCACGTCCGCCGGGCGAAGAACGGCAAGCCCTCGGTCCATCATATCCTCGGCGACGAAATCCGGGCGCTGCGCGAGCTACAGCGCCAGACGACTGGCGGCTATGTTTTCGAGACCGAGCGGGGAACGCCGTTCACCGCCGACGCCATCAATCGGCTTGTAAAGCGCATCGGTGAGCGCGCCGGCTTTGACTTCCCCGTCCACGTCCACATGCTCCGCCACGCCTGCGGCTACGCGCTGGCGAACGCCGGCCACGATACGCGGGCCATCCAAGATTGGCTCGGCCATCGGTCAATCCAGCACACCGTCCGTTACACCGAGCTTTCGCCGGTTAGATTTAAGAATTTCTGGCGCGCGAACTAGCCGCGCCAGCCGATCGGCACCGTCACGGCCCCGGCTCAACGCCGGGCTTTGCTTTATGCCAAGATCGCCGCTAATCCTGCCGCCGACCACCACGACTGAATTGGACCACCCGAACCGCGCGCTGCGTCTGTGTGCGCGCCCATTTCTGCACGCGTGGTTCATCCATGACCGATTTTGCCGAGACTGCAATGCGGCACCGCTGCCGCACAGCAGCTCGCCCTGCCGTTCGATTCCCCCGCTTGATAGGCGGCAGGGATTCAACTTGGTTTGGCACCGCAGCTTACGATGATTTCGCGGCTCCCCTGATCGCGACTGCCATGACGTGATGGTCGTTTATCCTTGACGAGTAGCGACGCCTTCGCCATCGTCGAAACCGCGAATCACCACACAGAACCACGGTTGACCGCGCCGCGACCATTGACGGCGCGCATAGTCGCGCGTGGTTTTCCCATGACTGAATTTGTCGAGACCGCAATGCGGCACATGTGCCGCAACCCTCGCTGCCGTTCCAAATTGCCTCCGGTTTCCAATCCGCGCGACGCGTTCTGCACCAAGGGCTGTCATTCACGGACAATGCGCAGCGCCGATTTCAGGCGCAGATTTGATCCACGTTCGCTGCTGGTCATCGCCCGTGAGGGCGAGACATCAACGAGATGCTTGGAGTCCGCCTCCCCGCCAGGGCCGGTTGACTCTGGTAACATCGTATTTTACGATGTTTTGCGCTGGGGAGCGAGTTGCCTAAAGCCTTTTTGACACCAGTCTTTGTACGCCAAAGCGTCTGCCCTGCAGGTGCTCGGCGGATTGACTATTTTGACGAGGATCTGCCTGGGTTCATGCTAGAAGTCAGGTCTTCAGGTGGCAAAACTTTTTATCAGCGGTATCGAGACAGTCGCGGGAGAGAGCGACAGTTTAAGATAGGTTCAACCCGCGCCCTTACAGTCCGGCAGGCGCGTAGCAAAGCCCGCAGCATACTTGCTGAGGCAGTACTCGGAAACGATCCACAAGAACAGCGCGAGCTGCTTCGCAAAATTCCTACACTCGCCGGGTTCGTCCGCGACTCCTATCTTCCGTTTGCCAAGAATGCAAAGCGCAGCTGGCGAACAGATGAGGCGATTCTTCGAATCCATATACTGCCGCGTTTAGGTCGTCTTGCTCTTGACCAAATCTCATCTGCGCAGGTGGCAGAACTGCTTCACGACATGCGGGAGCAGCAGTATGCGTCTGGGACAACAAATCGGGTCCTTGTGCTACTTCGATATATGTTCAACTTGGCCAAGAAATGGGCCATCTCCGGCGTGAGCAATAACCCGGCGGCGGAGCTAAAGACCGCTCCCGATGTGTGCCGTGAACGCTTTCTGACAGCCGAAGAGACTCATCGCCTGCTGAAAGCCTTAGACACAGATGAGAACCAGACTGCAGCCCAATCAATCAAACTTCTGCTGCTAACAGGCGCGCGACGTAATGAGATCACTCGAGCCAAATGGGAGTACATCGATTGGCAGAAGAAGACGCTACTGGTGCCGTGCTCCAAATCCGGGCGGCCGCGCTTAATCCAGCTTAACTCGGCGGCTCTAGAACTGTTGCGTTCGCTTCCGCGGGAGCCGGGGAACGCGTTTATATTTCCATCGCCGATGACCGGCCGACCATCTGCGTCTCTGCACTTTCCGTGGACCCGAATCCGAAAGCGAGCTGGCCTAACCGGGTTTCGGCTGCACGATCTGCGCCACTCGTTCGCGAGTTTTCTAGTGAACAAGGGCGTATCAATTTACATCGTTCAAGGTTTATTGGGTCACAGCAACGTGCGCGCCACTCAGCGATACGCACATTTGGCCAACGAGACGCTCTCGGATGCTGCCGAGCTTATCCCCAGCGTCGTCCTACCAACGCAAGCGTCGGCTACTTTGCCCGACGAAATTCAGAACGCAGCTTGATTAGCGTTTTGTTGGGCACAGTCAGCTTGAAACCGCCGCTCGATAGGCGCTCGAACCGAAGCCCGGCATCAGCGAACGCCTCAATGATGCGCTCTTCGGTTTGCTTTCTAGGTCGCGCGATATTTTGCTCGATGCAGTAGATGGCCCGTTGAGTGACCGCCGTTCGCCTTGCAAGCTCGGTCTGGCTCCAGCCCAACACCGCCCTGCCCGCTCTGATTTCAGCAGCGAATTGCACCGGATCGGATGTTTCACGAT
>Ga0306926_10002129_pt1 | contig 20064 bp, 28 predicted proteins | sample flu12Cox44000178_FD_203759 | JGI IMG/M metagenome (GOLD analysis project Ga0306926, IMG submission 203759) | Lab enrichment of tropical soil microbial communities from Luquillo Experimental Forest, Puerto Rico - flux8day.12C.oxic.44.000.178 (v2)... | ecosystem: Environmental > Terrestrial >...
GGAAGCTGGGGTGATAATCTACTCCGATAATCAACATGCTCGGCTCCTTTTCCCGAGCCTTCGGTCGTCGAACAACCAAAGTCTACTCGAGGTCTAGGAGCCGACTCTGTTATGCAATCAAGTTGAACTTTCGCGAGACTGCGCCAAAACCATTTCATTTCTAAACGAAGGTCTCCCTCGTCAAGAACGGTTTCTAGGATAGGTCGATAGGCTCTGCCGAAACCCTTTGGAGGCTTTTCGGCACACTGCCCCGACCTGTGACTCAAGTATCCGACGGCAGGCTTAAGTGTGGAATGTCTGACGCGAATTGGCTGATCCCAAGAGTTCTAAAATCATCCTCTAAGGCGCGCCATATTTCCCAATAAAACAAGCACTTTGGTGATTTGACTTCACGCTTGTGCCTTCGTGCTACCAGTTTGCTACCCAAGGAGGAGGTATAGATGCCTATTTTTGTTTGGATTCTGCAATGAGCTGGGCGACTTTTGAAGAAGGGCCAACGGGCTCGACCATGACGATATGGCGGGCATTTAAGTACGTGCGATCCGGGGCGTGCCACTCCTTGCCCCGCCGCACCAAAGTGTTTGACACTTCCTTCGTCTGCGGATTGGTCTGGCTCTGCACGTAGTACACGTCAGTCACCACTGGGTAATCCGTGCCCAGCCCCTCCACGCGCCCGTAATAGACCTGTCCTGTATCGTATTGAGCGTGCCGGAATTATTGATTGCGTGCCGGAATTGTTGATTGCCCCTCGGGCAAGTACACGTCCTTGTCGCATGATTCGCACGTTGCCAGGAATTTCTCGCCTTCGTTATCGACCATCAGTTTGGCGCCTTGAATCTTGCTCTTTCGATGCGCTACTTAGGCGCCGATTCTCCATCGCAACGTTCTCGTCGTGGATCTTCTGTACCACTTCGTCCCGCATCTGTTTCGCATGGGCGGCAGCCGGGCTATCCGGGTCCAGCTTCAGATATGTATCGATGTCGTCGAGCAGTGCCGGGTAGTCCTTCTCGCGCATGTGGACGTTGGCGAGCAGCCGGTAGACGATTCCAGCATTGGGCATAAGCGAACGCGCCTGCTGCCCCGCTTTCTTCGCCTGCGCCAGATCATTTTCCGCCAAACATACGCGGCCCAATTCGTAGTAGCCGAGCCAGAGGTTTGGACTCAGCTCCAGGCCATGCCTTATCATCTTTTCGCCTTCCGGGTTGTCCGCCTGGTCCACGAGAATCGTTCCCATCCCGATAAGCGGCTCACCATACTTCTCATTGCTCAACTCAATCGACTTCCGAAAACTCTTCTTAGCCTCTTCGCGCTGACCGAGCTGGAGATAAGTCATGCCGATCTGGTAATACGCCTCGTAGTAATCGGGCGCGATGGCTGTCGCAGCCCGAAAATCCTCGAGCCCTCCCTGCACATTCTTGCCGTAGACAATCTTCTGCTTGCCCGAATAGACCAGGTCGCGTGCTTTCTTGGGCATGGACAGTTCGTGCGCCGAAATGCTCGTTTGTAACCGTTTGTGCTCGTGTGCCTCTTGTTCGTCGACCCTTCCACCGAGCGAATAGTGATCTGTATCAAATGGAAATCCTAGAGCTGACCGAGGAGTGGCTAAGAAAATGAAAGAGATACACCAACAGAAAACAGCGGAAGACTGGGTGTTCCGCCGCAATGGGCTTACCTCCGCGCAGGATCGTTGCGCGGAATAGTACACCCTTTGTCATTCAACGTGTCGTTGCTCTAGAGCAACCAAGCTATTTAAATTAAATTCACTATAAGGTGCGCCGTTATATGACGATTACTCACTGGCAGGCTCGCGGAGGCGTCCTGCGGCATGGATGTTTACCTCCTGGAAGGTCACAGCGTCTGCACGGAATGCAAAAGTAAGGGTCGCAAACGACTCATACGGTTTCGCAAATCGCGCTAGGAATATACCCATTCGAGTGCGGATTATCGAGTAGCCGCCCTTTTGAGCCAACCAGGAACCTGCGCGGTAGCTTTACGGGCTTCGTTCTCCACATGCGCGATACGCTTAGCGATGAACTTTTTGCACTCATCACACAGGTTGTCTCTATCAGAGCACGTCACGCCGATGCGGCATTCATCGCAGATGAAACCGTAATCGACGTTCATGCCGCAGTATTGGCAGAAATTCATAATCGAGGATGGAGTCTATCTCGGTGCTGTTCGTGCTGCAAGACCCATCGGGCTGAGCGTGAGCGAGAAAAATTCTGGGGTAGGTCGTTGGCGTGTGGCGCTGACCCTAATGTAGGCCACGTATGGTTCACGATGCTTTCTTTCGCTTTGGCACAAAGCGTGGTGCGTTAGACCTTTTGCCGTTGATAGTTTCAGTTTCCGAACGAAAGTCGTTAAAACATTCAATCACACGCTCGGCTTCGATTCTAGTTTCCAAGCCATCGAAAATAAGCGTCCCATTGTTCCACGCCACGCCATAAGGCGCGTGCGCATCTTCAGGAGCATTTGAGAAAACCACTTTCAGGGGAAAAGCTGAATCAGGCAATGTTGGAGGCATCGGCCACACCTTCAAGGAAAGCGGATGCAACCAAGAATGGGCCGACGAACGATATGTCCGCAACTCGCCGTTTCGCAACTTGTCCAATCGTGTACTTCACACCAAAATTGCCTCCTTGCTTATGTCAGTTTTGGGTCAGCTTTTTACATGCTGAAGCTGCACAAACAGATCCGTGATCAGTATGAGGATGGCCACTGAATCTGCGTTCAGGAGCATACGGGGCGAACTCCAAGGCGACAAGTGCGATGGCGAATTCAACTTTTCTTAGAAGTCGTCGCAAAAAATGCCGCCCACTGTTGCTCAACCTTCGTACTCCCACATTTGGGACAGTTGACCTTGCTGGCTTCATATTCGGCCAGGGTTAAAACGGTAGAGAATTTCTTCTGACAGGATTTACATAGATACTCGTAATGGGGCATATCCACTCTCCTCTGCTTTCAAATTCTTCTTTTCCTTTGCCAGCAAACCCTCAACTAACGCCTGCCAGTCTCTCGCATTGTTCAAAAAATAAGTCCGAGCGTGCGACGTAGATTCCACGACCGCCGAAGCTTTGCTAAGCAGCGGTGTGCTCTCAGCTACCAGACCAAAAGAGAACGAGCGCAGTTCTTGCATAGATAGAGTGTAGAGCGCTTCTGTGACAGCCACGCACAGAACTGTTCTTCACTGTCAACAAAGCTGCCAGCGCAAGGTATTGGGTTGTGCAAGGTGATTTTCTCAGGATATTGCTGGCCTTCCCGATAGGACACTAACCAGCATGCCCATTCGAGACATTGCGGCTGCTTCTTGTAAGGCATCGCGACAAACTCAGTTATGAACGAAGTGAAACCAATTTCATGCGAAGTCGAAAGTCCCCTTCAGGAATGGGGAGAATCAGCCGCGTCTACGCGTGGTTGATTCGGGTCGGTTCCCAAATCACGCAGCCTTTCCTGTATCGGATATTCATCAAGTGTGCCTTTTAGATTATGCTCGTGGATTTTTCGCGCCACCATTACGGCGTTTGAAGACGTGGTGGCGCATTCGTGACAGAACCTTCGTTGAGTGGCAAAATCCACCATAATAGCTGTGACTTGAGCAAGGCAGGTCGGGCAGGTTATGAGAGGGACTGAAGGCATGGAATGATTGTAACAAGAGCCGAATTACAATCCATTAATTCATTTTCCGTTCTCCCAATGCGGGTAGCGTCCACTCCGCCGCGTTCATCATATTGACCGCGCAAAACAATCGGATGGAGAATCGCTGAATCGGTTGGACGCTTTTGAGATGAAAACTCACGTTTGCCCTGATTGTGACACCAGCGGCGAGGGCAACTGTCGGCGGTGTCACGGCGAAGGAAAAATCCTTTCGGAAAGACGCATCCGAGACACTCCTGCAGAGATGCCGTGTCCACGCTGTAGAGGCACTGGCGCTTGCCCCACCTGTGGTGGCACTGGCGTTGTTGAAGCAGGCGGCGAGGGCTAGCGCACACGGGTCATGTTAAGCTGGCGTAACAAACAGCCAGCATGAACAGCCGCATCTTGGACATCACGTTTGTGCTCCTCGGAATCTTACTTCTGTTCAAATCGGTAATTACGCCTGTTAACAGCGTTACGAAGGCCAACCCCATATTATCCCACCTGTTTGCGAGTGGAGGCGCAGGCCACTCCGTGGACGGTTCCGAAAACCCTCTTGTGGCGCTCTCTCTAAACCAGTGATTCTGCGTCCACGCGAGAGCTTCAGTTTGACGTTCCGAAATCAGTTGTTTTGTGATCGCAGGAAAATGCGATCTTGGCGAGTTACCTCGCAACAAAGTATGCGGAGCCGCAACGAGGTGTTGCGTCGACCGTCTGAGCCGGCAGCGTTAATCAGGATGTGTTGCTCGACAAGAGCAGTGCGGACCGGCGCGCATCGACTGGAACCTACCGATGGTAGGCAGCCTCCAACACTCGCTCGCTATAGTCGTCGCTGGTGTCGCCAAGACCATTGTACCGGTGCAGCCCTTCCCGTAGTCCGTGACCTCGAATATAGCCAGCCAAGATTCGCGTACCGATCTGTAGATTCCTGTAGGGATCGTGCAATTCCCGTCGCGAGTACCGCCAAACTCGCGGATTCACTTGGACTAGGCCTACGGCACCTTTCTTGCTCACGGCGTCTGCACGGCAGGAGCTTTCCACAAAAACGAGAGCGGCTACTATGCGTGGGGAAAGACGGCTGTCTACTGCGACCCGTCCCGTAATTTCAGCGTATTTGCTGCTGCATCCGTTCGCTACCAGCACTTGGCGCGCCGAGCGCGCCGCAGCAAGGTATTCTGCTTGTCTGCGTTCTTGCTTCCATATCGAAGTTATCGCCTCTGGAGTGAGGGGGATTGCCTGTAGAGTTTTTGGCGAGGGTCCGGGCAGATTCGCTTTTCGTTCAACTATGGCAGCAGCGCCCAGACTGGACACAATGCTGACTGCCATTAAAAGTCGTGCGCTTGGAGGGCAGGTCATCACAATAGCTCCCGTTTTGGTTCGCCGAGTGGAAGTCGTGAGTCATCTGCACAACCCCCTTTATGCCTGAACCAAGCGCATTTCTTGATAGAACACTCGTCGCTTTTTTGCTCCCATTAGTACGGCTTGGTTTTTGGGACTTTAGTTTGCTGCAGAGAGGTACTGGGGAACGAAGTGAATGGACTGGCGGGCAGACCTACTTTGAATTGGGTCGTGGGCACAAAATTGGGCACAGCGGTCTCGACTAGAAATGACGCGGGAGCGGTGACGTTCTACTCGGCAAGACCCCGCACCGGGACGAATAGAAACGAAAACTCAACTGACACCGACATTCCCCCGGTTATGGTAGAGCAGTGATGCTGGAGTGTTATATCTGCCTGAGAATGCCTTTGGTTCAAACACTACCAGACCCACTTGCTGACTGGTTTGAGCGTGAGTTTCAACAATGGGCTGACGCCGCGAGGCGATTCAGCCTACGTGAAGAAAACTCCGTTTTGCTCATTTCCCAGCACAGAAACCAGGTTCCGCGTAGGGTCGGGTGCCTCCGACTCGAAGTGGAAGCCGGGTTGGTCGGCCGTCCAATTGATGGTGGCTCCAGTACTTAGGAACGAACCCTTGAAGCCCTGCGCGCTGTTGTGAATTTGAGCCGTCGCGACGATACCGCTCCACTCCACGTCGAACGAAACGATCGCGCGGACAGGGGCAACAGGTGCGATCGCCGGATAGGGGTAGTCTGGGTCGCCGGGCAGTCCCAGGCCTTGAGTTACTGAGTTCGCAATGTCGTGATCGTCGAAGACGTTCAGTCCGCTCACTCGCAGGCTCGCTCGCGCCCCGTTGAAGTCTACCTTCACAGCGTCTTGCCCCACTGGGACCATCCAGAATACGTCGTTCGAGTCGATGTGTACGTTGTAGTCGTGGATTTGTTCGGTGAGGATCGCCGATCCAACTGGACCGGTGTACAAGTCAAGTCAAACAAACGCGAGTGCAGCCTGATGCGAGTGACCGTCCGTACCGATGAACTTGCCTTGAGCGAAGCCCATGTCCGCCTGGAACGCCAGAGGAGTGGCCACGCCCGTGGCGGTGTTTGTTCCAGTCCCGCCGCCGCGAATGTGGGTCAGACCGACGAACCCATCGAAATCAGTGATCTGTGACGGATCGTGGATGTTGGCAAGCGGCACGGCGGGATTCAGCGGGTTGTGGTGGACGGGAACTCCAAAGGGCTTAAAGGGCACAACGCCCCCGGGAATCGGATTGGCCAAGGCGCAGAGGTGTTGGCCACTGTTGTCGGCAAAGGCTGGAGTTGGGCGAAACAGACCCGCTCCCACAACCGCGCCCGCCGCTCCACGAATGAGATTGCGTCGGCTTAGCCTTGCCTGCTTAAGTTTTCTTGCAATAGAGTCGAGCTCCTTCATCATTGTTCTCCTTCCAACGCACAAAGGAACGTGCCCACGAAAGTGTGATAGCCCGGGGTCCCGAAAATGCCTGTCGAGAAACCATTGGAACGAACAGTAAGAGAGGAGTTGTAAAAATCAAACGAAGCCTGCGCCTTTCATTTCGGCATGTCAAGTATAAATTTGATAACGAGCTCAAGACCCTCCGCGATTCACCAGGAGTTACAGCAACGGGTACGGGCCAGTACAGTACTCACGATTTTTATTTTGTGCTTGTTGCACTGCAATGGACGCTAAGATTCTTCGATGAGCTAAGTAAACTTGAAAGACATGTTTGGGATACGTTTGTTGATGGCGACAGGACGACGATCGCGCTGGGAGCAAAAGGCGTCATCGTTCCCGGCTGTGAGGCCTGCCGCAAGCGGATCGGAACCAACAGCCAATATCTGCGCCATCTCGCGGATGATATGCTGCCAGCTATTTTTAGCGGATGCGCTCAACGCCGCGAGCTTAGCGCGGCGCTTGCCTCAAGGCATTTGCCTTGCTGCGTCGCAAGCAATCCCGCGAGATTCACGTTGATCTCGTCAATCTGGCTGTAGGTACAGGGCACCGTTACGCCATCACAGTAAGGCTCGAATGTTTGTCGTCGAGTAGACCCAACCGCACACGTCACAAGTCGGCGGCATCAATTTCACTATGACGCTTAGCTCAGGTGGGGTCGCGTCCGCGAAACGAGTCTTGCGGCTACTGGTTGCTGAAGGTCACCGTTGTCCCATCGAGCTTGGTAATGTTGATGGTGAACGGCTCGGCGTAGCTCCTAGCACGATCTTTAAGCACGCTGATTCCCACCTGCTCGCCCAATAAAATCGAGTAATAGCTGGAGCTGCGGAAGTGGATACCCGCGTGGATTCCGTGTCCAGTGGTGATGTTCCACGCGAGCTTCGAGAGCTCGCCATTGATAGTGAGGCTGTCGCGGTCAGCGCCGGTGTAAGGCGTGAGCCCCAGACCGTCGGAGGTGGGCACCATGACATCCGAGCCAGCGGCCAACAGCAGCGGCCGGATCAGCTGGCTGCCATCAAAGAAGAACTTGATGGCCGTGATGCAGGCGCCGCCCACGGTTCCATGTCCGGTGGGGTAGCAGGGGTGTGCCGGCGCCCCCTCGGGAAATGCTTGGGGCAATAGGTAGGTTCCATATTGTCCGCGAATGATTGGCAGCGCGGCCGAGTTTAGCAAGTCGTGATGCAGTACCGCCCCCGCCTGAGGCCTGGGGTTCTGGTTCGTCATCCGCGCCTGCAACAAAGCGCCAATCTCCTCCGGGCGCTGCCGCAGGTTGACAACCCACTTGTGAAACCACGCGGCTTTCAACGCCCGCGTTGCCATTTCGGGGACTGTGCCCTTAGCGTCCACCGGGCCGCCTTGTTGTGTGCCGAACGTGCCGAAGCCGTGTTGGGTCAGTGAACCGATGTATGGATTGCCAGGGTTAACTGGACATCCGATGTGTGCGAGGACCAGGCAGGCGACAAAGTACGCCTGATGGAGCGCGTCCACGTGGGTGTAAGCGGCGACGTCGCGACCCATGCGCATGTGACGGAAAACCGGATCGAACTGCAGGCTGAACGACGGCGGGAAGCCACTCTCAACGCTCAGGTACTCGACCGGATCGGTGAGGTAGTCCGCGCCCCCCTCGTTAACGGACAAGAAGCGCACCATCTGCTGGTTCATGGGCTGCGCACCCATGAACGACGGCTGCATCAGGAACTGTGAAAGGTATGGTCCCTGCACACTTCCATCGCCATGAACAATCTGGCCGCGAAATAGGTTTTGCGGCGTGACTGGATTGGGAAATTCGATGTTGTCCTGGCTCTGGATGTACGACATGCCGTTGAGATCGGCACAGGCTTTGACAGCCAGGGGACTATTCGGGTAATCCTCAAAGTGCACGTCGCGCATCAGAGCCGCCCAATAGTGCTCGACCTCTTCGGCAGCAGTCTGCGCACTGGCCACGGACGGTGCGGGGGGGATCACGGTCACGAAAGCATCCAACCCCTCTAAATCGAAGGCCAGGGCACCCATCGGACCATTCAGGGTTCCGGTGAAACCCGGACCACCCGGGTTCCCGACCTGGATGTTTTGGAAATCGGAGAAGCGGCCCGTTTGCATAGCGTGTACCAAGCTAAGCCACGATGCGGGATTCACAATTCCTAGTGCCTCGTGCTTCAAACACTTGCTCCAGCTTCCGCTGAAGTCGGTGAACCTTTCCGAATCGCCATTGTCCGGCAGTTCACCGTTATTGATTTTCTCGTTGATCGCCGTGTTCTTGCGGTAATTGAAGCTGTCGTTGGCGCGATTGTTGGACTGATAGGGTACGACCGATGCCTCGGCCTCTCCATCCTTTCCTGCGATCAGCGGTTCCAATGAAACGCCGACAGCCAACGCGGCGGCTGTGGCACCACCAACGCCGACTTTCCCCAGAAACGAACGCCGGCTCTCATCGTTCGGAGCATCGTTCCGATACTTTTGCTTATCAGTATTCACTTCGCTCTAGGCAGCAATACTCTGCCCGCAACCTTCCTGGAGACAGAAAGAGACGAAAAGGCCGGGCCAAAGCGTGACATAGGTGGCGCCGGTGGGGACAAGTGCACGGATAATACACCATTAACCTGCGCCGTCAAGGGCCTTATTCAGAGGATAGGTAGCTACATCCAGGTTAACGCGGTAATCGGACAACTGTTGGTCGCTCAGGAAGTGGAGAAGGTGATTCCGGAAGCTGTAAGCGCAAACAACAAAGGCTATCTGCTGGTGAACAACGATCCGATTCTGTGGTCCATGCTCAACGCCATCAAGGGACAGCAGCAGCAAATTCGCGCTCAACAGAAGCAACTGCAGGCACAAGCAGCTGAGCTGGCTAACCTCAAGGCACGATTGGAAGGACACTTGGCGCAACCGGCGCCCCGCTAATTCTAGAAGACCCATCCACGACGGCGAGATTGATATTATCGCGGTACACGACTGATTGGGCCAGCGAAAGTCCTACACTAGCGTCTACCGCTCATCGTGTCCGCTGCCATCGCCTATTGGTGGCCGATGTGGACGTGGTGCGCTGATAGTGATGTTGTACACGACATTGCCGGCCGACTCCTCCGCACTATTAACCTTACCCTCAAGCCGATTAGCCGCCAGCCGTAGCTAACTACGCGGACGCGCCTTTCGCTCGCGGGGGAGGCTCCGGGCTGGAAGGCTGAGGTGGCTGGTCTGTTTCATCGACTTTGATCAGGGGGAAAAGCTTGAGGAATAATGAGGCTTGAGGGACAGCCACTGTGCCACACAAGACCGCCCCATCGTTGATCACGATGCCGTGGGTTTCAATGTCACCTGTGAGTTTACCGGTGCTCCAGATCTGGACGAGCTCGCTGGCTTTGAGCGTGCCAGTCACCTCACCACGAACGATAATTTCAGTAGCTTCAATTTCCGCCCGGACTCGAGCGTTTGGGCCGACTGTAAGAGTCCCACTGGCGATGCGAATCTTTCCTTCGAACTCGCCCTCCAAGAACAGATCACCGTGACCGGAGATCTCTCCTTTGATCTTGATGCCTTGACTCACGGCGGGTGGCACGTTCGGAGGATGCTGCGCCGCAGAAACAAAAGAAGGCGAAGCGCCGGAAGAGGATTCTCGATTGCTGTCTTGCGGTTTGCGCCACACTCACAATTCTGGCAAAAGTATGGGAGCCGTTGAACTGTCAATTCTAACAGTGTGATCCTTCACACAAGGTTGATCTCAAAGACGACCCGACAGTTTTAGACCCGCAGGGCGTAAAGTCCGCGCGGGAATGAGAGCCGAGACCGCGAGCAGAGTGAAGCGCATGACCAGAACCCTAGTTCGTTGGGTCATAAGTGTTTTAGGCATTAATAAACGTTTGGCCGAAACCTTGTCAGAAAATTCGATTTGCGAGTCAGAAACCGTTAGCCTGTCGATCAAGCGTGCCTTTTCTTCCTGTCGGGGCTGCTCCCTCATCTCTTTAGGTATCGCTTGTCTATGTTCACATCCAATTGTGGGAGACTGTCATGAAGATTTCGCTGCTTCTATCTGCACTTCTCCTTGTTTCGCTTTCAGCCTTTGCGCAGAACCCGCCCTCTACTGGCCAATGGTTGATCTTGGCGACGAGTGAGACGAACTCGAATGCGCTTGACGGCACGCCCCTGCAGTTCATAACGGATTGGACAACGACAACGCATGGAAACAGCGCCACAATTTCTCCCGTACTCGCGAACACATTCACGAATTCTGCTTGCTCAGCTTCAGGGCAACCGGCGAATTTCACTGTCAGCTACAATCCGGGACATGCTACCACGACGATCAGAGTGAGGGTGGACAATGCTCAGACATTCACCTTCACGCAGAGCGCCGGCGACGGGAGCAGCAATTTTACAGGAACGTTCAAATCGTCGGGCGGAGGATGCACGCAGGCCGATAGCGGCTCCTTCAGCGCCACCCTTTATCCGCCCCTCGATAGCCCCATCGTCGGCACGATTGAATCGTATGCCGGCACAAACCCGGTGACCGCCACGATCACGTCGAGTGTGGATTCAAATTTCAACGTAACAGGGACGGTGTCCGCGCCGACTAAGCCTTGTTTTGCGGACCTGACTATCAACGGCACCGCCGCCCAGGCATATGGGGCGAGCATCGCGACCGGTGATGTCGAAGTGCTCTTCGCATCCGATGACAGCGGCGATGTGGCAGCGTTCGTGTTGAGCGCCACCGACGCGAACGGCAACACGTTGACTCCGCCCTGGCCGGCATCTGCGTTTGTGACATATGTCGTGTTGGCCGGGCCGTGCAGCGGCGATTCCGGCACGGATGCACCGTTCCACGCCGTCTCGACCCATTATCTGAAGCACATCCCGCTTCGTCCTAGGAGGTTTCAACGCAGACGAGACCCTGATGCAGTGCCCAGCAACGAGCCGAATGCAGAGACTGAGCCAAGCGCGGTAACTGGCATCGAGCACTGAGCCGGTGCGCGAATCAGAAAACTAACGTTTGGCAGCGCAACCAGTGCGTTACGTCATCAGTGTCAAAGATTGCAGTCTTGCAAGACAGCTCTACAACTAGCGTCTATCGCGCTCCTCGTGTCTGCTGCCATCGCCTATTGCTGGGCGATGTGGCCTAGGGGCCGAGATAATCACATTGAACGTGACACCGCCGGCCGATTCGTCGCTCGATTCCACTTTGCCCTCAAGCCGATTAGCAGCCTCCCGAACGTGTGAGATTGAACCCTTTTTCGCCTGCTTTAACAGAGCTTGAGCGAGTGCCGCTCTTTTTTTTCGGCGGTGACGCAGGTCACATCGACGAGTGATTCGGCTTACATGCATGGATATCCAAGACAGGTTAACTTAGGCACGAAAGAAGACTTCAAGGCCAAAAACTTTGTAGGTAAGGCTAATGGTCAAAGTTAAGGGAAAGGCTAAGTCTTATTGTCCTCAGAGTGACCGGGGGCTCGTCGGCGGACCCTGTCCGGACCTCTCTCGGCGAGTAAGCACGTGCGGTTCGGGGAGACAACTCTTGAGATTGAAGAACGGAAGGCGTGAACGTCCTGCAACCCACACGTTTGCGGTTTGCTCCCATTCACCTGCATCGCGTTGACATGGATCAAGCCCTACAAACTAGCGTCCATCGGGCTCATCGTGTCCGCTGCCATCGCCTATTTCTGGACGATGTGGACGTGGTGCGCTGATAGTGACGTGGAATACCACGTCACCAGGCGATGTATCGATCCGAGGAAAACTCTTAGTCTAGCGGTTTCAAACAGCCGAAGGACTGTTGTGGCGCACGCGTTTCCGCATTAGCAGCAAGGCTCCGAGTCCAAGTAGCACGAGGCCGGTTACGTCGCTGGCAAAGGAGCCCGTTCAGGAAGCACGTCAGGGCCGCACTTTGCCTATCTTGTCAGCGAAGGCGCGCCAGTTTTCTTGGTACTTCTCTTCAATAGCTTCCGATTTCGTCTGTAGACACGTTCGAACTCATCTTGGTTGGACGGTTAATCAGGAGGCAGTGCCTTCAGGGCCTGGCATACCGCGCGGATAAAGCGCGCCAAGTGATACAACACTTTGGAATCGTGAATAACGCAGGTAGAATCGGTTTATGAAAAACACATCCCGTTCTCTGCTCGCGTTTTTTCTTATTGCTGTCGCAGCAGCCTCTGTCATTTTTCTGATTTCCCCGTCGCGTGCGGCAACCACTCACGGACCCAAGGGCTCGGAACTCGACCGCGAAACTCTCGCTTGACAGCGCGGAGCAACAGGCGATTCTGGCGCCGATAACGAAATTGTTTGACAGCATGGCGAAACGCGACGCCGCAGCGATTAAGAAACCCTTACTGAGCGGCGGCACGATGGTGCTGATGCGGGACGGCAAGCCCACTCAGATTACTTATGAAGAGTTTGCAGACCAGGTAGGGAAACCGGGAACCACGCAGATTGAGGAGCGAATTCATGATCCCCTTGTGCGGGTGGATCACGATCTGGCGTTGGTGTGGGCTCCTTTCGAGTTTCTAGTGGATGGCAAGGTGGACCACTGCGGGACGGACTTGTTCACTCTTGCTCGTATGGATGGTAACTGGGTTGTCGCCGCAATCGCGGATACGGGGCGCAAAGATTGCGCTGGTAAGTAGACCTGGATTGAGTTTCTTCATTAACACTCTTGGATAGCGCTAGTCCCAGTAAGTCGGCTCGACGAGTCCATCCGTAGCCAAGCGTCGCGCCGCGCTCAAGCCTCGATTCCGCAGGCAGTCCGTTCAAGGCTGCCACGAAAGTGTCAAGAAAAGTTCTAAGATCGTCCCCTTGGGCGCGCCACATTTCCCAATGTTTATGCGGGTTTCAGCGATTCACAGAAATCGGGCAAAGTAGGCGTTCCTCATCCGGTATCCCTCGGGTATCCCCAAAGCCGCTAATAGATATTGTTACCGACTAACCATTCTTTAGCTGGCGGCTTAGCTAGGTGTGATATAAGGTAGAACAAGGCGGAGGACGCCCGGTGCGGTAACACCGAACGCCCTCAATCCGCTTTTCACCCCCCTATCACAATTGCCAGTGGTCCTGGCTCTCTTTTAGTAGAATTATCACTCTCAAAAGTCGCTCGGTTCATTTGGTCGAGCGCTAAGGAACACTGGAATGCAACAATCAAGAAACGGAATCCCCCAAATTTGCAAGCTCGCAGTCAGCGGATTGCTGTTCATGGCTGTTCTGATGGGCGGCAGTAATCGAAGTTTGTCTCAGGACAGGATGAAGCCAGAGACCATCACCGCTGTCACCACCAGTAGCGGCGTCCAATCTGGGCGGATGACCAGTGTGATGTTGACAATCTATGAATTCTCGACGGAGGAGGATAGACAGATCCTGGTGGATGCGTTCAACAAAGCTCAGAATAGGGGCCTCACGAACGCGCTATCCAAGATGAAAGCAGTGGGGCGTATTTCGATCACCGGCACACTAGGCATGGATATAAGTTACATTCGGCTAATTCCGACCCCAACCGGCAGGCAGATTCGGTTCGTCACCAACCGGACGATTGCGCGTGGCGAAGCGTACATAGACGACTCTAACTCCCCCCAATCTTTTAGCCTGACGGGAGGTGTATTAGATTTAAACGATAGCGATCGGAAAAAGAGCAAAGGCGTCTTGTACCCTGCAGCGAAGCTGGCGATCGACAAGGAAGGCCAGCTGCAAATCCAGCTGAACCAGGAAGTTTGGGACCTGGCGGATATTATTGATAAAAAATAACCGCCGGGCGAAGGACGCCCATACCGACCGAGGATTGAGAAGCCCAATTGAATATACGCGGCGAGGCGGCCACGCGACCGCATCAAAATGGGTGTAAAGCATGTTAAAAATGGGCACCGTCACTGGCGCATCCGAGGACAAGACGGTTTCAGCACGATTTTCGACATGAAAGTGGAGTTGGGGCTGTTCACTCAAGAACAGATTGAAAACTTGCTTAAAGCGCTGACAGCTAAAGCAGGGCTGAATTGGACAGAAATAGTAGGTGCATACGCCAAACGGGGAACGAAGCTGGCCAATCACCATTTAGATACTCAGTGGGATTTTCCAACTTGCACGTGCGGTTCAAACCCGCACTTCAATGCATCCATCGTTGATGAAGCAGGGCAAATTGTTTCTAAACGCGGAGCGCAATAGTTTTTGTCCTTGGTGTTGCGGGAATTTGCAGATTCGCGCTTGGACCAGAGCCTGGACTTTCGTTGCAGGACTTGGGCCAGAAAAACTTGGAGCGAATCATTTCTGGCTCAGAAGATAGAGGTCGGCGTGGCCGCCAGGGCGCGCATAGACGATTGTGGAAAGGTCGCGAGAAAAATCGTAAGCATTGCCGTGGAGGTAGGAAAGTGGAAACGTGAAGGGGACTTTCAGCGCGACCTGGGGCGTTCCGACAATTTTGCCGTCGCTCCAAGTCTGCCGGTAAATCGTGATTTGGCCCGGGAAGGAACCGCATACAGGAACGTCATTCCTCCACGCGCTTCCGTTGCAAGCGTTGTCTGCGTTGCGGCTTTGCGCCTCTGCGTCACTTTTGCCAGACCGAAGTCCAAAATCTTTACGCTTCCCCGAGTGGTTCCCAATGAATACTACCCCTTCGACTTGACGCCTCGATTCGAGAGATTTCGCCGGCGTCCGCTGGCTCCGAACCAAATTACTTTGCCGAGGCGGGCCCTCGCAGAAACCTCAGCTGTACATAAACGAGAGGAAAGAGGAGCGCCACAAGAGCTTCTCGGTCATGTGGCGGAGAGTAGCGGAAAAATTCCGCGAGCAACAGGGTGGTGGCCAGAATTAAGAGGACCATGGACATAACACGATGGAAGTGACACATTGCCGAATCGATTCGGGTATCCCAGCGCCGTTCTAAAAGACGCCCTTCGTCTGAGTCGGTGCAGTTGAGCTTTAGCGAGCACGAATTGCAGGCGCTTGCCGCCGCCCGGTATACAGAAACCCGGCGTTCAATATCCGAGTTCAACTGAACAAGTTGATGACCCGCAGGACATTCCCAGTAGTCCAACTCGCGAAAGTAAATAAAGCCGGAGTTCCGGTAGCCATCTGTTCGCCTTCGCGAATGATGCGCCACAAATTCAAGAACGAAACCCACAGCCATCAGAAAGAGCGCATAGCACAGCGCCAGAAACACTTCGGCATGGATGCCGGCAATCATGAGTTGGATCCCGTCGGTCCAAGGACATCGGTCAGCCGAATGTCCGACGGTTGTCCGACGCCTGCTTTGAATTTGGTTCGCCAGACTCCCACCCAAGTGAGATACACGACCGGAAGGACTCCGCCGAGAATGAAAACCGCGTCGCCGGGGAGGCGCAGCCACTCAAGAAGCCTGTTTGTGCGACTCGTGAGATAGGTCAAGGAACGAGCATCGAAGTAGCCCACGTTTACAGAGTGATATAGTTGCAGCACTCCGAGTGGGAAAAGTGTCGCGAAGACCATCCAAGCAAGGCCAACATTCAATGACCAGAAACTTAGCTTTGCCGCTCGATCGCTCCAGGCATCTTCCGGAATGATGTAGCGTAGGCAGAAGAGCGCCAGCCCGACGGCCATCATCCCGTACACACCCATCATCGAGGCATGCCCATGATTCGCTGTTAAGGCTGTGCCAATTTCGTAGTAAGAGACGATCGGCAAATTAATCAGGAAGCCGAAGACACCTGCCCCCAGAAAATTCCAGAAGCCAACAGCAGCCAAAAACATCACGGCCCAAAAGTGCGGAAACGGCGTTCGAGAGGTTGAATGCTGCTGTGTTCCTAGCTGCAGAAAACTCCAGGCCTCGAGCGTTAAGAATGTGAGCGGGATCACTTCGGCGGCAGAGAAGAACGCACCCAGGGCCATGTGCATTGAGGGCTCGCCAGAAAAATACACATGATGCATGGAGCCAACCATACCGCCGGCAGAGTAAAGAATGATGTCGAGGTAGATCACTTTCAGCGCGACGCGCTCGTGCACCACGCCCAATAGCACAAACATGTACGCGACCATCACCGTGGTGAAAAGCTCGAGAAAATCTTCCACCCAAAGATGGACAACCCAGAAACGCCAGAAATCCGTTGTCGTGAAGTGGGAGTTGGTCCGGGCCAGCAAACCAACCGCGTAAAATGCCGGAATCGACAGGGCAGAAAAGAAAAATAACCAGGGCATGTTGCCCATGGATTCGGTACCGAGGCGGCCGCGCAATCCTCGAAAAATCAGAACAACCCAGAAGGCCAAACCAGCGCTGAGCAGCACTTGCCAGAATCTGCCGAGGTCCAGGTATTCAAATCCCTGCGCACCAAACCAGGACCAACCCTGCTGAATCCATCCGTGAATTCCCGCGTATTCACCGGCCAAACTTCCAAAGACCACAAAGGCGAGCGCGAAGAGCAGCCCATAGGAGAGCCACTCCTGGTGCTGCGGTTCCTTGCCAGCGATCATTGGAACGAGAAAAATTCCGGCGGCAAGAAAAGAGGTAGACACCCATAACAGCGAAAGCTGCACGTGCCAGGTGCGGGCGATATTGAACGGAAGTAGCCGCGCGAGATCAAAGCCAAAAAAATTCGTGAGCTCCGCGCGATAGTGCTCCGTGGCACCACCGAGAAGAGCCTGCATCAAGAAAAGGACGGCCATCACCAGGAAAAACCAGGCGCACGATCGCTGAGATGGAGTCAGCTCAACGCTATCGGGAGTCCGAAATGATAGACGCTGGTCTTCTCTTCCGTGCCACCCCAGGAAATTCCATCTGCCAAACGCGGCGAGCAAAATCCCTGTGCCGCCCAGTAGAGCCACTAGCGACAGCACGCTCCACACAAGCGCATCGGCGGTCGCATGATTGCCTACCAATGGTTCGGGAGGCCAGTTGTTCGTATATGAATAATTCAGATTTGGACGCAACGCGGAGGAAGCCCATGCCGACCAGCAGAAAAAGGCTGTCAACTGTCTGATTTGTTGTGCATCTGTGATTGCCGAAGGCCGCAAGCCGTTTCGAGTGTCCGGCGCAGCAAAGAATTCGCCGTAGTGAAGGATGAGTCTGTTGAAGGCGTCTGTTTGTGGCAGTGAGAAAGTGAGGACTCCAGTGCCTTCGTCGTACCGATTCGTTTTGAAATCAGCGACAGTCTGTTGGCGAACGCTTTCCGAAGAATCGCCACTATAGAAGCCATTTGTCATCAGAGCAGCACGGTGAAGATAGTCTGCTGTATAGTCTGGGCCCAAATACGCGCCATGACCAAAGATCGAGCCGTACTCCATGAGGCCATTCTTCAGAAAAACTTCCTGGCCGGCGAGAATGTCGCCCCCGCTGAAGAGAACCTGACCATCCGCGCCAACCACTTTCGAAGGAATGGGCGGCTCATCGGTGTAAGTTCGATAGGCGAGTAACCCTAGAAGAAGGAAACCGCAAAGGCCCACGATTACGACCGCTTGTATCCAGCCTTTGGAGATGAGCAACTCACGCTTCGCTTGCATGGCGGGCCTCCCACAGTTTCATCGCGGAGGTTCTGTTTCCAAGCCAGTCAACTTACATGTGCAGTTAACCGAATAGCAACGCACTTCCTTCCATTGCCGAGCTCTCGAGGATGGAATCGTGAGAGATCGGGCGGTCAATTAAAGGACCGAGCGTCCGGCATTGCCGCAGATATTAGGTTGGACGCACCGCTAAGTCAACGAATCTCAAGGTGAACTGCCTACTTCAGCTTCGCGTATTCCGCTTTGCCTTGCTTCAGGATAGGGATGTCCGGGTCAGCGTCTTTCCAGAGCGCGAGGAAATCCTGATATGCGGCGCGGGCTTTGGCGGTGTCGCCTTGCAATGCATAAGCACGGGCCAGGCCCAAGCGAGCCAAGGCGCCACGAAAAGTTTCCGACAACTCCTCGGTACTCAACGAACTTCTGAAATTCCGTCGCCGCCCGTTGGCCATCGCCCAGCGCGAGATAGGCTCGCCCGTGATTCTCATGACGACCCTTTGAAATCGATCACCAGAAGCGTGATGTCATCGGATTGCCCCGTGCCAACTGCATCTGTGGACCAGTCCGAAAGGGCGTATAGCAATGCATCCGCAAATTGATTAGCCGGAAGATCGTACTTTGACTCCAAAAGCCGTTTGACACGATCCATTCCGAACTGGCCGCCCGACTTATTCATCGTTTCCACGACCCCATCTGTGATCAGAACAATTTTTTCTCCCTTCTCCAGCGAGAAAGTCATCGCCGGGTAGGTAGAATCCGGGAAAGGCCCGAGCATGAGTCCATTTTCACAGTACTCCGTGACTCTCTCGGTCTTGACCTGCCAATGGAGCAAAGGTGAGTGTGCGCTCCCCGCGTAGATCGCTGTACTCTTCTCCAAATCGATGAACAGATAGATCGCCGTCACATAGTGGCTTTGGAATTTCCCATACAGTGCTTGATTTAGTCTCGACAAAACCCGAGCAGGATCAGAGGCAACAAGGGACTGAGCTGCGAGTGCGGTCTGGAGCATCGAAGCAATTAGTGCCGCAGCGAGCCCATGACCGGTTACGTCAGCAATCAAGATGCCGATATGTTTTTCATCCAGCACTAAGAAATCGTAGAAGTCGCCTGCGACCGAACTCATAGGCAAATACCGAGCTGCAATCTCCAAGCCTTTCATTTTCGGAATCTCTCGAGGAAGGATGGATTGCTGAACCTGGCGCGCCAGTTCCAGCTCGCTATTTATGGCCAGCAACTGTCGGGCCACGGTCTGGTGCGCATCCACAGCGGCTTCCTTGGCAGACACGAGCTCTGCCTCCATCAGCTTGAATTCGGTAATGTCTTGGGAGACGCCATACATGGCGGGTTTGCCGTCCGTATCCTTTACAACCTGCCCGAAGGCATGGCCCCAAGCGACCTGTCCATCTATAGGGCGTTTGTACGCAAAGACGGCATTGTAGATGTTGGTTTTCCCCTCGACCGCATCGCTAAATGCTTTCCGCGCGGCATTAGCAGCGGCCTTGTCAGCCGCTTCGGCGTGGGTGAAGAACTCATCGAGCCGATATCGGTAATCGGGACTTGGAATGTCGCCGAAGAGTGCGACCCTTCGGGGTGAAGAGATGTAGCATCCTGAGCCGTCCAACGGAACACGCCAGTAACCGGCCTTCGTCAATTCCAGAGCTGTTTCTGCCAAGAAGTTTGCGTGGCGTAATCCTTCCTCTGCCCGCTTGCGCTCCGTGATGTCCTCCGACAGGTTCAAAACGTACTCTACCTTTCCTTCGGTGTCCCGGATGACTGAAAACCTCCCGTTCGCGATGACGATGCTGCCATCCGAGCGAACAAATTTCTGTTCCCACTCATCGTGATCCTGTTTGCCGGTGAGGAGCTGCGCGTATCGTTTGGCCCCAGATTCTCGTTCATCCGGATGAACGATGAGGTCCCATTTCTCCACTGTGTTCAATTCCTCATGGGTGCGGCCCAACATCTGGTGCAATGCTCGATTCGTGTGATATCGCTTGTCAGTAACATTGACGATGCTAATCCCAATCTGGGCATTCTCAAAAATCGTCCGAAAGAAGCGTTCACTCGCCGCTAGGGCCTCCTCTGCCTTTAAGCGCTCAGTGATGTCTTCGTGCAATGCGATAACGTAATTTGGGTTCCCCTCGGTGTCCCGGATCAGCGTGAAGCGCGCGGATTCGGTTACGACCCTGCCATCCCG
>Ga0306926_10002130_pt1 | contig 20058 bp, 17 predicted proteins | sample flu12Cox44000178_FD_203759 | JGI IMG/M metagenome (GOLD analysis project Ga0306926, IMG submission 203759) | Lab enrichment of tropical soil microbial communities from Luquillo Experimental Forest, Puerto Rico - flux8day.12C.oxic.44.000.178 (v2)... | ecosystem: Environmental > Terrestrial >...
CCGGCCATCCGGCACCTGCCCCCGCACCGGGCGGTGTGGCGCGGGCGGCTCGCCCCGGCGCAGCCCTCCTACCTGACGGCGAAACTGCCGCCTACGGCGGTGTCGCCCCGTCCCGCCCACCGCGCCCTCACCAAGGGTGTCCTGGCGAAGACGACCCTGTCGCCGCAGCCGTCCATCGTCTTCCCGCTGCCGCAGCCCGTCCCCGTCCGGCACCCCGGCCCGCACCGGATCCTGTGGCGCGGCGTCGCAGCCCCGCCGCCCGCAGCAGCAGCCGCCGCCGTGGCGCCCACGCCGCCGTGGCGCCCGCAGCCGCGCAGCCCCGGCCCGCACCGGGCGCTTGGCAAGGGTGTCCTCGCGCCGGCGCAGCCCTCCTACCTGGCGGCGAAACTGCCGCCGTCGGCGATCTCGCCCCGCGCAGCCCACCGGGCCACCGGCAAAGGCGTCCTCGCCAAGACGTCGCTGGCCGCGCAGCCGCCGTCCGTGCCACCGGCGAGGCCGCAGCCCGCGATAGCCCACCCGGCGCCGCACCGCGCCACCGCCAAGGGCATCCTCGCCCCCCCGGCGGCGCCGTACTTGACGGCGACACTGCCGCCATCGGCGGTGTCTTCGCGGTCGCCGCACCGGGCTACCGGCAAGGGCCTCCTCGCCGCAACGACCCTGTCGGCGCAGCCGTCCCGCGTCCCGCCACCCCCATGGCGGCAGCCGCCCGCCCCGCGGCCGCCGCACCGGGCGGCATGGCGGGCCGTCAGCGGCCCCGCGCCAGCCGTCATCGTGGCCGCGGCCACCCCGCCGGCCAGGCCGCAGCCGGCCATCCAGCACCTGGCGCCCCACCGGGCGATCCCGGTCGCTAAGGGCATCGCGGCGAAGACGACCCTGGCCGCGCAGCCCTCGTCGGTGCCGCCGCCCGCGTGGCACCCGCAGCCGCGGACTCCAGCCGCCCACCGGGCCGCGTGGCGCACGCTCGCCGCGTCACCACCAGCCGGGGTGCCCCCGTCACGGCCGCGACTGGTCACGAACCGGCCACTATCGCCGCACCGGGGCATCTGGCGGGTCATAGCCGCGCCACCGCCTGCCGTTGTGACGGTTACGGCCACGCCGCCGTCCCGGCCTCAGCCGGTCACGAACCGGCCGCAGGCACTCCACCGGGGCACCGGCAAGGGTGTCCTGGCCGGCGCCACGCTGGCCGCGCAGCCGTCCCGCGTCCCGCCACCCCCGTGGCGCCCGCAGCCACGCACCCCCGCACCACACCGGGCCACCTGGCGCACGCTCGCCGCGCCACCACCAATAGGCGCGTCTCCATCACGGCCCAGGCCGGTCACGAACCGGCCACCCGCGCCGCACCGGGCCACCGGCAAAGGCGTCCTCGCCAAGACGACCCTGGCCGCGCAGCCAGTATCTGTGCGCGGGCCGCAATGGCGGCAGCCGTTCGCGCCGCGGCCGCCGCACCGGGCGATCTGGCGCCAGGTAGCTGGCCCGGTGCCACCGCCCCCGCCGTTCCTGGTCGCCCGGTCGGCGCCCACGGTGACCGCGCCGGGCACCTCGGCGGCCACGGTCACCGACCCGCGCGACGGCGCACGGTCGGTCACCGCACTGGCCACCGCCGCGCCGTCGGTAACCGACCCCCGCGACGGCACCCACACAGTCACTCCATCCGGCACCTCGAGCCCGGGAGTCACATGAAGCGTGTTCTGATCACTGGCGGCGCCGGCTTTGCAGGGCATCATTTGATCGAGCATCTTCTCACCACGACCGGCTGGGAGCTGGTGGTCCTTGACGGGCTCACCTACGCGGGCCGCCCGGACCGTCTCACGGACTGCGCGGGGTATGACCCGGGCCGGGTGAGCCTGCTGTGGCATGACCTGCGCGCCCCGGTGCATCCGTGGCTGGATGAGCGGATCGGCGCCGTGGACGCCGTGCTGCACCTGGCCGCGGAGTCGCATGTGGACCGGTCGATCACCGGCCCGGCGCCGTTCGTCCGCAACAACGTGGATGTGACGCTGACCATGCTGGAGTGGGCCCGGGCCCGCGGCGGTGATCTCACCCACTTCGTGCAGGTGTCGACGGACGAGGTGTACGGCCCGGCGGAGGAAGGCGCCGCGCACGCCGAGTGGGCGCCGGTCATGCCGTCGAACCCGTACTCGGCGAGTAAGGCGTGCCAGGAGGCCATCGCGTTCTCCTACTGGCGCACGTTCGGCCTGCCGGTGGTGGTCGTGAACATCATGAACATGTTTGGCGAGCGCCAGAGTGCCGAGAAGTTCGTGCCGCTCGCCACTAGGGCCGTCCTCACCGGCGCCGAGGTGCCGCTGCACGGCCGCTGGAACCCGGGGATGGCCACGGCGGCCGCGCGGCTGGAGCACTGGCAGCCGTCATCCCGGTGCTGGCTGCACGCCCGCAACTTCGCCGACGCGCTCCGCTGGGTACTCACCGAAACCACGCCCGCCGTGTTCCCTGCTGCGGACCGGCCGGACCGGTGGCACGTCGCCGGCGATGAGAAGGACGTGCTCGCGGTGGCGGAACTGATCGCGGAGGCGGCCGGGAAGCGGCTGCGTTACCAGTGGGCGGACTACCACTCCTCCCGGCCGGGCCATGACCACCGGTATGCCCTGGACGCCTCGAAGATCCACGCGGCCGGGTGGAAGCCGCCGGTCGGCTTCGCCGAGTCGCTGGAGCGCACCGTCCGCTGGTTCGCCGCCCACCCCGCCTGGCTGGAGCACTGATGAGCGCGACCGTCTTCTACGCCGCCGGGGACGAGTTCGCCACCCTTCAGAACGTTTTCAAGGTCAACGGCGTACCGACGGACGCGACGACCGTCACGCTCACAATTGCCGACCCCACCGGCGCCACCAGCACGCCCTCGGTGACGCATGTCTCCACGGGCACCTATTCGGCGAACGTGGCCTGCACGATCGACGGCGTCTGGGTCTACACCTGGGACGGCACCGGCACCGCCACCGACGTCGTCAAAGGCACCTGGACCGTCGGCCCCTCAGCGCTGAGCCAGAACTACTGCACAACTGAAGAACTGAAGTCCCGCCTGGGCATCACCGACACCGCTGACGATTTCGAGTTGGGCCTGGCCGCCGCGGGCGCGTCCCGGGCGATCGACGAGATCACCGGCCGGTACTTCTGGCGCGGCACCGACACGCGGACGTACATCCCGGAGTCGATCTCCCGCCAGTCCCTCGACGACCTGGTGTCGGTGACGACGCTGAAGGTGGACCGGGACGGCGATGGCGTCTTCGAGGAAACCTGGACCCAGGGCACCGACTACGCGCTCGAGGTCGCGCCGGGCAAGTACAACGCGGCGGCGAAGGGCGAGGCGTGGCCGTACACGGCGGCGGTAGTGATCACCGGAGGGAAGCTGTTCCCGTTCGTGTGGATGTGGAGCCACTTGGACCGCATCCAGGTCACCGGCGTCTTCGGCTGGGCCGCCGTTCCGCTCAACGTCAAAAACGCCTCGCTAATCGCGGCGGCGCAGATCTTCCGCATCAAGGACGCGCCGTTCGGTGTCGCTGGGTTTGGCGAGTTCGGGGTGGTCAGGGTGCAGCAGAACCCGCAGGTGATGTGGCTGCTGCACCGGTACATCACCGGCCAGCGGGTCGGCGTCTGACCTCAGCCGTACGTGTGATCCACCATCCAGCCAGCCAGCCAGATCAGGCCAAGCGAAACCGGGAACGCCGCGAACGGCGTCCACCAGATCAACCCAGAGGCAACCCACGCCGTAAACGGCAGAATCACCGCGATCACGCACAGGAGCGCCTCATGGAACCTCATAGGGAAGGATGGTAGTGACGCAGCCTGATTTTCCTACGGTGCGGCAGGCCATCGCCGCCTACCTCACGTCCTCGATCGGGCTGCGCGCGACAGCGAACCGGTTCGGCGCGGTCAACCCGCCGATGGCCGTGGTCGCCCCGCAGACCGGCAGCCTGATCCGCTATGCGCAGACGTTCGAGAACGAGACGGACTACACGCTGCGCGCGATCATCCTCGTGTCCGAGGGCGACTCGGCCAGCGGCCAGGACGCCCTCGACGGCTACCTGTCCCCGGTGGGCACCAACAGTGTGCACGCGGCGGTGCAGCGCGACCCGACCCTGGGCGGCCAGGTGTCGTACTGTGCGGTGATCGAAGCGACCGCTTACGGCCTGATGAACTGGAACGGCGTGGACTTCCTTGCCTGTTCGCTGATCCTGAACGTGGGGACCTAGACCGGCCCCCAGTGCCACGTCTGGGTGCCGTCTGGGGCGGTGGTCACCGATGCGCCCGCTGGCATGAAATCCGCTTCATGCCCGGCATTAGGAACAATGCCGGTCTTCCCGCAGTGACCGCAGGTCACATAGCTGCCGTGTTCTACGCGGGCCTGTGGGGACGCGCAGGTGCAGCTAGGGCAATGCGGCGCCTCCCACCAGGGCGCGCTCACTGACGTGGCCCGGCAGATAGCGAAGCCGCCATCCGAATGAAAGACGGTCAGCGTGTCCATGGATAGAGCGTAATGCGCTGGCTGGTTGGCCACCCTGGGCCCAGCTTCTCGGTGGCGGACATGTTCACGGGCTGGGTGGAGGCGCTCGCCGGCCTCGGCGAAGAGGTGTACACCTACGAGCTGGACCGGCGGCTCCAGCTGTTCGACGCCGCGCACATCCCCCTCGGCGAGGTCGCCGACGACGGCGCGACGACGGTACGCAAAGCGGTCACCCGGGAGGACGCCGTCCGCATGGCCGGCGAGGGGATTCTGTCGGCGGCGTTCCAGTCGTGGCCGCACGTGGTGCTGCTGATCAGCGCGTTCTTCGTGCCGCCGCTGTACCTGGACATGTTCCGCGACCGCGGCATGAAGGTGATCCTGCTGCACTCGGAATCCCCCTACCAGGATGACGAGCAGCTGGCCCGGGCGGCGCACGCGGACCTGAACCTGCTGAACGACCCGGTGAACCTGGACACCTACCGGAAGCTCGGCCCGGCGCACTACATGCCCCACGCCTACCGCGAGCACGTGCACTACCCGGACCCGGCCGCGCAGAAGATATGGGACTTCGCGTTCGTCGGCAGCGGGTTCCCGTCGCGGGTGGCGTTCTTCGAGCAGATGAGCCTGAACGGCCTGGACGTGCGCCTGGCGGGCCCGTGGATGGACGTGCCGGAGGACTCGCCGCTGCGGCAGTACGCCGACCCGAACCCTGACGGCTGCATCGGCAACGAACTGACGGCGGACATCTACCGGCAGTCCCGCACGGGCCTGAACCTGTACCGGCGCGAGGCGGAAGCCGCGCACCTGGGCGAGGGCTGGTCGTGCGGGCCGCGGGAGATCGAGATGGCCGCGTGTGATTTGTGGTTTGCGCGGGACCCACGGCCGGAGTCGGACGCGCTGTTCGGGATGCTGCCGGCGTTCACGGACGCGGCGGAGGCGGGTGAGCTTCTCCGGTGGGCCCTCAAGCACCCGGAGGATGCGGAAGAGGCGGCGGCGAAAGCCCGCGCGGCGGTAGCTGACCGGACGTTCACCAACCACGCCAGGAAGCTCCTGGCAACGCTCGACAACTAGGAGAAGACGTGGTCAGGCACCATGGGCGTAACGGGTCCATCTATTTGTCGGTGACGAACGGCGCGCTGCCGTCGCCGTGCGCGTTTCAGGCGTCGTGGACGCTGAACAAGGTGGTGGCCAAGCAGGACGTGACCGCGTTCGGCGATCAGAACCTTGTCTACGTGTCCGGCCTGCCGGATTCAAGCGGGGATTTCGGCGGGTTCTGGGATGACGCGACCGCGCAAACCTACTCGGCGGCGACGGACGGCCTGTCCCGCAACATGTACCTGTACCCGGACCTGCAGAACACCCCGAACGTGTACTTTTTCGGGCCGGTGCTGCCGGACTTTTCAATTGACGGCTCGATCTCTGGCGCGGTGAACTTCAAGTCGACGTGGAACGCCGCGGGGCGCATCTGGACCTATAACCCGAACTTGGGCGGCATCAGCTAGGCGCGCACCCGGTTGCCGCGGATGGCCAGGATGATCCACGCCGGCGCCCACAGGCCTGCGGTGAACACGGTGAGCAGCAGGTGCAGGATGTGCTGGCTGGTGGTGAGCGGCACATGCCGGGCGCGCGGCACTTCGGGCCCGGCGCCGGCGGGCTGGCCGTAGCGCGTTTCGACGTCGGCGGTGGTCTGCTGGCGGCTCTGCCACCATTCCCCGATCCCCATGCGGCAAAGGTAACTCAATGGCGGATGTTGCGGAAGGCGCGCGGCGTCTCGCGGACCTGGCGAAGAACCTGACGCTGGTCGGTGAGGGCGAGCTGCGCGCGGAGCTGTACAGGGCGCTGGATGAGGCGGCGCAGCCGCTGGCGCGGGAGATCAGCAATGTGACGCATCTGCGCGCGGACATGCCGGACCGGTACGCGGACGTCCTGGCGAAGGATCTGAAGATCGCCGTGTCCAAGAAGACGGGCGGCGCGGAGCCGGGGGTGACGCTGCTGATCCGCGCGCCGACGTTCGGCCGCGGCGGCCGGAAGGTCATCCAGCGCAACGCCGGGGTGATCACGCATCCGCTGTTCGGCAATAAGCGGCGGTGGTTCGTGCAGACGGCGGGGATGCGCGCGGGGTTCGCCGACAGCCCGGTGGAGCGGGCGGCGCCGGCGGTGCGCGAGAAGGTCGCGGAGGCGATCCGCCGGGTGGAAGCCAGGGCACTAGGGAGGTAGCGGGTGAAGGTCAGCATCGCCGGGGAGCATTTCGAGTTCGATCCGCAGCGGAAGCTGATGAAGGAGATGCTCGAGCTGGAGGAGGCGACGGGCATCCCGTACGGCCAGTGGGAGGCCGGGATCGCGTCGGGGTCGGCTAAGTCGCTGGGCGCTTTGGCGTGGCTGCTGTGGCACCGCGCGGGCCGCGCGGTGAAGTGGGCCGACATTGAGTCCGGCGCGGTGGAGCTGAACCTGGCCGATATCGAGTTCCACCGCGACGAGGAGCCGCCGGACCCTACCGTCCCGCCCGCGACCCCGCCAGCCTCAGCTACGACAAAGGCCGCTACCTCGGGGCGTTCTGCGAAATCGGGATAAGACCGTGGGAGATCGGCCTGCTGACGGTGGATGAGTTCGAAGGCCTGGTCGACTATCTGGAGGAGCGGAGGGGCGGCTGATGGCCGAGTCGATCTCCGTTGACCTCAACGCCCGTGATAACGCCTCGTCCGCGTTCCGGTCGTCTGGGCGGTCGGCGGCGGACGCGGCGGTCAAGTACGACCTGGCCGCCGCGTCGCTGAAGGTTTACAACGACGTCTCGGCGAAGTCGGCGAAGGCGGACGCGACCAGCGTGGCGGCGCTGCGGTCGCATACGAAGGCAACGGCACTGCTTGCCGACGCGGAGCGTGTCCTCGGCGGCGAGGCCACCAAGACGACGCGGCTGATGGCCGACTCGGGCCGCGCGGTGGACGACGCGGGAAAGAAGGCCGCGGGCGCGGCGGGGTTCTTCTCCAATCTCGCCGGCGGCGGCGCGGGCGCTGGCGCGACGGGGATGGGTGCGCTGATCGGCGCGGGTGTGGCGCTGTCCCCGGTGATCGCCACCGTCGGCGTGGGGCTGGCCGGTCTCGGCGCGGCCGCGTACGGGATCGCGAAGCCGATCGAGAACGCCGCGCAGAAGGCCGGCGGCCTGGCGAAGAACATGCAGCTGCTGAACCCGGAGCAGCAGGCGGTGGCGCGCGGCATCCTATCTCTCGGCAAGGACTTCGCCGTCTTCCAGCAGCAGCTGCAGCCGGCGGTGCTAGGTGATTTCTCCGGCGGCCTGCGGCTGGCCGCGACACTGATGCACGACGTGGAGCCGGTCGCGGTGGCGACGGGGAAGGCCATCGGCGGCCTGCTGGGCCAGATTGACGCTGAGTTCAAGTCCCAGACGTGGCAGAACTTCTTCGGGTTCATGGCGTCGAACGCGGGCCCGGACGTGAAGCTGCTCGGCGGCCTGTTCGTCAATCTGACGAACGCGCTGCCGCCGCTGCTGACCGCCTTGCAGCCACTGGCGACGGAGCTTCTCAAGGACGCCTCCGGCGCGGCGGCCCTGATCGGTGACATCGGGACGCTGACGGTCAAGCTCGAGGATCTCGGCAAGGGCACCTACGCCGCAGGCCAGTCGGCCGAGCACACGGGCGGTGTCCTGGGATTCCTGGCGAACGCGACCAAGGATGCGTTCGGCCGGCTTGAGCCGGGGATTCCGCTGCTAGGCAACCTGCAGCAGAAACTCCAGCAATATGCGGACCAGTCCCAGCGGGCGGCCCTGGCGTCCGGCAAGCAGGCCGCGGCCATGACCGCCCTCGACAACCGGGTCACGCACACGCGGGCGGCTACGGCCGGCCTGATCCACCCGGTCGGCGCGGTCGCCGCCGGGTTCACCACCGCGTCGGCTGCTTTCTACGACGCGCAGCACAACGCCAAGCTCGCGGAGATCACCGTGCGGGGCCTCGCCGATGCCGTGCAGCACCTGAACACACAGCTGGCCAACGCGATAAACCCGAACCAGACGTTCAACCAGGATCTGATCAACACCGTCACCGCGGCGGCTGCTGCGGAGAAGGCGCTCGACGGGACGAAGGACAAGATCGGGCTGAACACGGCCGCGCAGCGGACGGCGTTCGGCGCGCAGCTGGCCTACATCGGGAACCTGGTGACGCTGGCCAAGGACGCCGGCACCAGCCGCGACAAGCAGCAAGAGGCGACGGCGGCGATCCAGAACGCCCTGCCGCAGCTCAAGAACGTCTCCGGCGGCACCAAGCAGTACTGGCAGGAAGTCCGCACCCTGATCGGCTACCTGGACCACCTGCGCCAGGAAAAGGCCATCGCCGAGCTGATCCACATCAGCGCCGCGGGCACGTGGTCCATCGCGCCGAGCAAGAAGCTCGGCCTGCCCGGCGGCACCGCTGGCGGCCCGTTCCCGCAAGCGGCCGGCGGCCTGATCCCGGGCGCGGGGAACGCCGACAACTACCCGGCGCTGCTCACCCCGGGTGAGGTGGTGGTGCCGAAGCCGATGGTGAGCGCCGGCGCGGTGGATCACCTGCGCGGCAGGCTGCCGGGTTTCGCCGCCGGCGGCCTTGTCCCGTCCTACACCGGGCCGGTGGCCGGGCTGCCGCCATGGACGAACCGGGACCTGAACGCGACCCAGTCGGCGCTCACCGCCGAGATCGGCGGCATGATGGCCGCCGCGTTCAAGGCGGCGAACGCCGCCCGCGAGGCCGCGGCGCTACGGGTGGCTGGCGGTTCTGGGGGGCCCGCGTCCGGAACGGTGCGGCAGGAGCAGGCATACGCGGCGTCGCTGTTCCGCTTCTACGGCTGGGGCCCCAGCCAGCTCCCGCCGCTGATCGCCTTGTGGAACGGGGAAAGTAGCTGGAACAGACTCGCCAGAAACCCTACGAGCGGCGCGTTCGGTATACCCCAAGCCTTGCCGCCAGGGAAGATGGGCGCGCTCGCCGCATCGGGTAACGCCGCCGCGCAGATCCGCTGGGGCGAGGGCTACATCCATTCCGTGTACGGGACGCCAGCGAACGCCTACGGCACATGGCTGTCCCGCTCCCCGCACTGGTACGGCGATGGCCTGGCCAACGGCGTGTTCACGAAGCCCACGCTGATCGGCGTCGGGGAACGCGGCCCGGAGATGGTGAGCGTGACCCCAGCTGGCCACGCGCAGCGGGTTGTCCTGGAGATCGCGCCGGGCGGTGAGGGCGCGCTGACGGACGCGCTGCTGCAGGTTTTGCGCAAGCAGGTCCGTATCAAGGGCGGCGGCAACGTCCAGCTAGCGCTTGGGCGCCCGTGACGCCTTGTGGCGCTGGCGCTGAACGACAGCCCACCAGATAGATGTCGCCAGGATGCCCAGGTGCAGGACGTCTGACCAGTACTGGCCGCGCAGCAGTACACCGGGCCAGCGGGCGATGAGGTAGACGTCCCCGGCTGCTGCCAGCACACACGTCAGGGCGAGTAGCCGCACCTTCATTCCGCCAGTGTCCCACGCGAGGAGCTGACCCCCATGCCCGATGACGACGATGACGCAGCGCCGGAGGACGTGGAGGTCATCTGTTCCGGCGGTATCACGATCCCCCCTCTAGGAGCTGGGAATGGCGAATAACCCGCTGCCCTACGACGCCACCGTGATCGCGGCGGTGAACGCGGTGACGGCGCTGCTGAACAGCGGTTTCATCCGGATCTATACGGGCGCGCAGCCCGCTTTGAACGGTGCGGTGACGGGGACTTTGCTGGCGACGATGACGTTCGGCGCGACGGCGTTCCCGGCGGCGACCGCGGCGGGCGGGACGGTGACGGCGACGGCGAACGCGATCACCTCGGGCACGGCGGGCAACACCGGGACGGCGGGGTATTTCGCGCTGGTGAAGTCCGACGGGACTACCGTGGTGGGCACCGGCAGTGTCGGCACTTCTAATGCGGACCTGAACCTGAACACGCTGACGATCACGTCGGGGAACACGGTGTCGTGCTCGTCGTTCCTTATCACGCAGGCGGAGACCTGATGGGGAAGCTGAGCGCGTACGCCGCGCTGGCGCAGTCGGCCACCGCCGACCAGCTGCTGATCCTGGACACCTCCGACACGACGATGTCCGCGCAGGGCACGGAGAAGAAGATCTCCGTGGGGACGCTGCTGCCGTACTACGTGATAATGCCCACTGGCGACACCTCCGGCGCCAATGACACGGCGGCGATCAGCGCGGCGATCACCACACTGGACGCCGGCAACGTCGGCGGGACGATCATGCTGGGCCCCGGCAACTTCTATCTCAACGCCTCGCCGGGGAACATCGCAGTCACGCTGCCCGCGCAGACCACGTCCGGCACGCAGGGCGGCTGGCCGGTGAATCTGCTCGGCTGCGGCGCGGCGACAGTCGTGTCCGTGGTCGGGAACTGCACGGGTATCTCGTGCCACCGCACCACCATGTACGGCGCGCAGTTCGGCCTGGCCGACCCGACGCAGGCATGCTCGCAGATCCGCGACTTCATCCTGGACGGGCAGCTGGCGACATCGAGCGCGATCGGCCTGGACTTCGGCGACGGGTCCGGGTTCGATATCAAGCTGCGGGTGCAGAACTTCACCGGCGCGAGCCAGATCGCGGTCAACCAGATCAACCGCATCAACGGCGGCTGGACGGAGAAATCGGACTGCTGGCTGGAGCTGTACAACAACGCCCAGTGCCTGGTGATCAATAACACGCAGACCGCGGGGAGCGGGGGCGGCTCCGACCATTCGGTGGAGTACATTGACTACCGGCTGACCCTCTGGCTTGCCGCTGGGAACAAGGGCGTGCAGATCCTGAACGGCTCCAACGCGGGCGGCAGCAGGTTCTGGTTCCGCGGGAACTGCTCGAGCCTGCCGGTGGGGCAGACCACCGCTGGGTGCGGGTTCGGGGTGTTCACGATTACCGGCAGCGTGCCGACACCCACGCAGAACGACCAGTATTCCAGGATTTACGGCGGCCACCTCGAAGGCAAGATCGAGGGCAACGACGGCAACGGGCAGGGCGGCGGCGTCTACCCGGGGTTCCTGTGGACCGGCACCAGCACCCACAACGGCCTGCTCAACGTGACCGGCGGCATCCTGCACTCGGTCGGGAACTCGCAGATCACCAGCTCGACGATCACCTTCAACGGCGGCATCAGCGGCGACTCCACCTTGTCGTCCGCGCGGTCGACCTGGTAGCTCATGGCCAACGTCAACGATGAGGCCGGCGCCCATCTGCTGGATGAGTCCGGCGCGGCGGTGCTGGACGAGTCCTCGGCCAGTGGCACGCAGGTCACCCTGACGGCGGTGTTCTCCACGCCGGGGGCGTTCTCCTGGACGTGCCCGCCGGGGGTGACCGCGGTGACGGTGGTGTGCTGGGGCGGCGGCGGCGCGGGCGGCCACGCGGGTGCCACCACGGGCTCCAACGGCGGCGGCGGCGGCGGCGGCGAGGTGGCGTGCGAGCCGGCGCTGGCGGTGACGCCGTCGCTGGCCTACAGCGGGGCCGTCGGCGCGGGCGGCCCGGGCCCGGGCGCGGGGGTCCAGCCGGGTACTGCCAGCACGTTCACTGGCGATGCGGTGACGGTGACCGCGCACGGCGGCGGCGGCGGCGGCACGTCCACGACGGGCTCCGGCGCGGGCGGCGCGGGCGGCGGCGGCAGCGTGAACGCCGTGTCGGCGGCGGGCGGCGCGGGCGGCCTGGGCACGGTCAGCACGAACGGCGGCGGCGGCGGCGGCGCGGCCGGTGCCAGCGCGGCCACCGGGTTCCCCGGCAGCCCCGGCGCCGGGAGCACTGCGGGTGCCGCGTCGGCGGGCACGTTCGCGGGCGGCGCGGGCGGCGCGGGTTCCACGTCCGGCGCTGGCCCGGGGAGCAACGGGTCCGCGCCCGGCGGCGGCGGGGGCGGCGCGCTGTCGACGGGCACCGGCCGCAACGGCGGCAACGGCGGCAACGGGCAGGTGACGATCACCTGGACGCAGTCCGACCCGGTGACCCTGACCGCGAACACCACCGCGGGCGGCGGGTCGTGGACGTTTACCGCGCCGTTTGGCGCGACGGCGGTGAACGCGCAAGCCTGGGGTGCGGGCGGCGGCGGCTATCAGGTTCCCGGCGGCATCCCCGGTGCCGGCCCCGTGCTGCAGGGCAACGCCGGGGCGATGATCTGGCAGGTCTACGGGCAGACCAGCGGCCAGCGCGTGTCCGTGGCGAACATCTTCGATGGCTACGTGGGCGTGCCGATGGCCCTCGCCAGCCAGAAGGTGCTCTACAACGAGACCGGCTCGGACTCGATTGCGCAGTTCGCCAACGTCAACAGCCCGCAGCAGGTCGGCGACCTGGCGGCCGCCGGATGCTTCGTCATCATGGGCCCGTGGCCATCCCGCACCTGGAACCAGGCGGGCGGCGTCGACGACTTCGCCGCGCTGCAGTCCGCGCTGGCCACCGTCAAGAGCACCATCGGCGCGGCGAACTTCGCGGTGATGCTGTGCCAGGAGTGCAATCTCAAAGACAAGGCGGGTGTTTTCAAGTTCGCCGCCGCCGCCGATTACGTCGCCTACATGGACCACTATTCGCCGGCGATCCCCTCCGACGTGAAGCTGTTCCTGTGCGTCGGCATGGCGCAGGCCACCAGGGCGGTCCAGTTCGCGCAGGCGGCGATGGCCTCGACAGTGCGCAAGCCGGACCACATCGGCGCGGACTGGTACGGCAGCGAGTGGGTGAACGGGAACTTCCTCACCTACCCCACGTCGGACCCGAACTACCCGGGGATCGCCGACGTCGCCGACAACGCCGGGGTGCCGTTCGGCATCTACGAGTACGGCGGGTCGTCGTCGGGGTCGTTCTTCCCGACGCAGGCGCAGTGGGACGGCTACATCTCCGGCGCGAACGGCGTGGCGACCCTGCTGTCGAACAGGATCGCCGCGGGCAAGCCGGTCAGCTACTTCGACTACTACGGCGGCACCGGCCCGGGCAAGAACGACATCGAGTCGGGTACCGACTTCCGCATCCCCGGCATCAACGCCGTGTGGAACGCCTACACCGCCGCCGGGGGCGCGTCCGGCGGCGCGGGCGGAGGCGGCGGCGAGTTCGCCCAGGAATCCGCGCTGGCGATCACCGACTCCCAGCAGTACGTGATCAGCATCGGGCAGGGAAATCCCCTAATATCCGGCGGGAACACGACGATCGCCGGCGACTCGGCGACGGTGACCGCGCACGGCGGCTCCGCGGCCACGGCGCTTACCGCGGGCGGCGCGGGCGGCACGGGCAGCGGCAACACCACCCACCACGCTGGCGGCGGCGGCGGCGCGGGCGGTGTCACCAACGGCGGCGGCGGCGGGGGCGGAAGCTCTGGCGGCACCGGCGCGGGCGGCAACGCCGGCGGCGCCGGGACACAGACCACCGGCGGCGCGGCAGGCGCGGCGGTCACCGGCGGCGGCAAGGGCGGCTTCGGCGGCGGCCCCTCGGCCAGCGGGCAGCCGGGTGTCTCACCCGGCGGGGGCGGCGGCGGCGGCGGCGCCAGCGGTATCAACGTCGGCGACGCGGCGGACGGGCAGGTCATCCTCACCGGGTTCGTCGCCGGCGTCGCCGGGCCCGCGTCCTACGGCCTCGCGCCGCTGGCTATGTCCGGCAGCGCGTTCGTGGGGTCCTCCAGCGGCGCCTACACGATCGCCCCGCCCGCGATCTCCGCGCAGGCGAACGTGAGCATGTTCAGCTTCGTGCAGAAAGGCAGCACCACCAGCGGCGGCACCTACACCATCCCGGGGCCGTCCACCGCCGGGACGATGCTCACCGCGGTCATCGCGCAGACCACCCAGGCCGCAGCCACCCCGCCCGCGGGGTGGATACTGGCCGGGTTCGCCAACGCCGGCGGCACCACCGGGCGCATCGAGCGCTGGTACCTGCCGCCGGAGGCCAACCCCGGCGGCATCACCTCCGCAGCCTTCACCGTCGGCACGAACGGGCGCGGGTTCCTCGCCGAGTTCAAGCCGCCGCCCGGCTACACCGTCGCCCTCGACGGCACCCCCGGCACCAACTCCGGCACCACCGCCACGACACTCCCGGTGACCACCTCCGGCGCGTCGGCGGGCGGCGACCTCGGCCTGGTGGCATTCGAGACCCAGTACAGCCCCACCGGCACCAGCCAGTCCTGGCCCACCCCGGCCGGGTGGACGCTGGGCGCCTCAGCCACCGCCGTCGCCGACAACTACGCCTCCTACTACCAGCTCGGCCTTCCCGCCGGCACCCAGGCGGTCACCGGCACGTTCAGCGCCGGCTCCGGCGGCACGCAGACCGGATGGGCGGCGCTGCTGTGCGTGTTCACCGCCATCCCGCTTGGCACCAGCACCGGCGCGCTCGCGCTCGCGCCAGTGGCGTTCTCCGGGCAGGCATCCACCACCGTCGGCGGCGGCCTCGTCCAGTCCAACGCCGTCTACAATCTTGCGCCACTGGCGTTCCAGTCGCCGTCGCAGGCCACCACGTTCCCCGCGGACCCGCTGCCGGTGCGCGTGGAAATCTTCGTCAACGACGTCTGGGCGGACATCACCTCCTACGTCTACGTCCGTGACTCGATCACCATCTCCAGCCGCGGCCGCCCCGACGAGGCGTCCACCGCGCAGCCCGCGCAGGTCACCTTCACCCTAAACAACCGCGACGGGTCCTTCTCCCCGGCGAACACCGCCGGCCAGTTCTACCCCTACCTCACCCGGAACACGCAGGTCAGGATCTCCGTCGTCAACGCGGTCACCGCGACCGGGTCCTGGTACAACGGGGTCCGGTTCTGGGGTGAGATCCCCGCGTGGCCGCTGCAGTGGATCCCCGACGGCTCCGACGTGTACGCGACCATCACCGCCGCCGGCGTGCTGCAGCGGATGCGCCAGTCCCGCAAAGCCCAAAGCCCCCTGGCCAGGTATTACTCCAACCTGGTCAACGTGTTCGTCCACTCCACCGGCGGCGGCACCGGCATCGCCGGCGGATTCTCCAACTCCCTCGTCCCCGCCGGGTACTGGGCATGCGAAGACGGCTCAAGCAGCGCGTTCTTCGCCTCCGGGCTGCCCGGCGGCTCCCCCATGACCTGGTCCGGCACCCCGGGCCTGTCCGCCGACTCGAACGTGCCCGGATCCGCGCCGTTCGCGCAGCTGAGCTCCTCGGCGTGGACCGGCACACCTGGCGCGTTCTCCTCCGGCGGGCAGACGTTCACCACGCCGGGCACATTCACCTGGAGCTGCCCCGCCGGGATCACCTCGATCCTCGCCGAGTGCTGGGGCGCGGGCGGCGGCGGCGGCAACGGCGCGGGCGGCAACGGAGGGGCTGGGGGCGGGGGCGGAGAGTACGCCGCCGAGCCGGCGCTGGCCGTCACCCCCGGGAACACCTACACGTTCGTGATCGGCGCGGGCGGCTCCGGCGGTCCCGGGTCGTTCTCCACCAGGGGCACCGGCGGCACCGCGGGGGCGGCCACCACGTTCACCGGCGATTCCAAAGTCGTCACCGCGCACGGCGGCGGCGGCGGATCCGGTGGTGGCAGCAAAGGCTCCGGCGGCTCTGGCAGTAGCAACACCACCCACCACCCGGGCGGCAACGGCGCCGCCGCCTCCGGCCACTTCGGCGGCTCCGGCGGCGGCTCGTCCGCCGGGAACGGCGCCAGCGGCAACAACGGCTCCGGGTCGTCCGGCACGCCCGGCGGCAACGGCGGCAACGCGCCCACCGCGGGCGGCCCCGGCGGCGCAGGCGGCCAGGGCGCCACCGCCTCCCAGGGCAACGCCGCCACCCCCGGCCTCATGCCCAGCCCCGGCCCCGGCGGCGGCGGAGGCGGCGGCGGGTACGGGTCCTACAACAACTACGGCAAGCCCGGCGGCGGCGGCCAGGCCGGGCAGGTGCGCGTGTCGTTCGGCACCCAGACCCCCGCGCCCGCGGCGATCGTGCTGCGCGCCGTCATCGACGTCCCCTCTGGCGGCGGCACCGATGGCGCCACCTACGTCCAGGCCCTCGCCGGCGGCGCCGTCGCCAACCTGTCGATCATCTACCACACCGCCAGCGGCGGCTCGTTCGCGCTGACCGGGAAGAACGCCGGCGGCTCCCAGGTGTTCACCTCCGGCACCAAAACCTTCGGCTGCAACGGGCAGCCGATGCTCGTCTCCGGGGAGCTTGTGCAGAACGGCGCCACGCAGATCGCGTGGAAGCTCACCGCCATCACCCCGGGCGCCACGTCGGCCGTCGCCACGTTCACCGGCACCGTCAGCGGCACCCTCGGGTCGGTCACCGAAGTGCTCACCAACTCCGGATCCCCCGTGGAGACCCTCGCCGTGGGCATCGGCCACGTCTCCGTCCAGTACGCCGTCGACCCGATTGTCCACCTGTCCGGCGCGCTCGCCGCCTACAGCGGGGAACTCGCCGCCACCCGGTTCGCCCGGCTGTGCGGAGAGCAGCGCGTCCCCGCCGTCCTCATCGGCAACGCGGGCGACACGCCGCAGATGGGCCCGCAGCCCGTCGCGCAGCTCACCGACCTGCTGCAGGACTGCGAAACGGCGGATCTCGGGCAGATGTTCGAAACCCGCGGCGCGTTCGGCCTCACCTACTGCACACGCGCCGCCATGCAGAGCCAGTCCCCGGCGGTCATCCTCGACTACACCGCCGCGCAGCTCGCCCCGCCGCTCACCCCCACCAACGACGACTCGCTGACCAGGAACGACATCCTCGTACAGCGCAGCAACGGGTCCGCGTCCGGCTCCTCCTACGAGGCCACCCAGTTCACCGGGCCGCTGTCCGTCCAGGACCCCCCCGCGGGCGTCGGCTACTACACGTTCTCACCCACCGCGAACCTGTACGCCGACACCCAGCTGGCGAACTACGCCACCTGGCTGCTGATCCTCGGCACCGTGGACGAGTTCCGCTACCCGACGATCACCGTCAACCTGCACCGCGACACCATCGCCGGCACCGCGAACATCCCCGGCGCCCAAGGCGTCTACGGCGCCACCTACGGCACCACCTACCCCGGCTCCCCGGCCGTCCCCGGCGCGCCCAGCGTGTTCTACCAGATCGCCGCGCTCGACATCACCGGCTACCTGCAGATCGTCAACCCGCCCGCGTGGCTGCCACCGGGTCCCATCAACCAGCTGGCCTTCGGGTTCACCGAAGTCCTCGGCGCCAAAGCGTGGACCATCACCATCAACGCCGTCCCCGAAGACCCCTACGGCGGCTCCGGCCTGCCCACCTGGTAAAAGGAGCGCCCGTGGCCTCGCTGCCCCCCGACAACCGCGCGCAAGGCACCCCCGACCCGGCCAGCGACGTAAACGCCCTCACCGACTGCGTGTCCGTCATCAGCGGCTCGGCGCCCGGCACGACCGTCACCGCGCAGCAGACCATGGACACCATCGCCGCCGCGGTCACGAACAACCAGGTGCTCGCGGGCAACGGCACCCACGTGACCCTCCGCGCGCTCGCCGCCGCCGACCTGCCCGCCGCCACCACCAGCGCGCAAGGCGCCGTCCAGCTAGACACGGCCACCCCGGCGGCCACGTCCACCGCGGGCAGCAGCGGCTCCGGCACGCTGGTGATGCGGTCCAATCACGTGCACGCGCAGGTGTTCGCCGGCGTGTTCGGCGACGGCTCCGACGGCGCGGTCACCTGCGACGGGTCCACCGACCTCACCTCCAAAGGCTTCGGCGCGCCCTCGTCCAGCATCTACACGATGACCCGCGACGTGTTCTGCACCAGCCTCACGATCAACAACACGGTCACCGTGAACCCGGCCGGATGGCGCATCTTCTGCATGGGCACCCTGACGAACAACGGGACCATCTCCGCGCTCGGCAACGCGGGCCTGGCGAACGGGAACAACGGCGCCGCCCTGACCCAGAACACGCTGCAGCGCGGCCAGCCCGGCGGCGGCGGCGCCACCGGCGCCGGGTCGGCCGGGACGAACACCAACGGCGCAGGGCTGAACACCGCCGGGACCGGCGGGACCGGCACCAGCGGCGCCGGCGGGGCAGGCGGCACCGCGGGCGCGTCCGGGAACTCGTGGTTCAGGAACCCCGGGGCCGCGCTGGCGGGCATCACCTGGGTGATCTCGGCGGTCGGCGGCATCAGCGGCGGTCCCGGTGGCGGTGGTGGTGGCGGCGACGGGACGAACAAGGGCGGCGGCGGCGGGTCCGGCGGCGGCGCGGTCGTCATCTTCGCCTGGGCGGTGAACAACGGCTCCGGCACGATCACCGCCGCGGGCGGCGCGGGCGGCACCCCCACCGCCGGGAACACCGGCGGCGGCGGCGGCGGCTCCGGCGGCCTCATCCTCGCCTACACCCTGTCGGCGTGGACCGCCGGCACCACCTCCGTCGCCGGCGGCGGCGCCGGGTCGCCGCACGGCACCGGCACCAACAACGCCACCGCGGGCGGCGCCGGGACCGTCCTCAACCAGGTGCTTATGTAATGGGCTACACCGCCACCTACCCGGCGGTCTACCCGGCGGACACCGCCACCGGCGCCTTCGAGATCGACGTCTCCGCGCCGCCGCCGCCACCGCCCAAAGGGCCCTGGCGGTTCCTGTACGGCCCTACACAGCCCACCGGCGGCGTCACCGCCGAGGTCATCCAGGCGCAGAACAAAACCGTCACGCTGCGCTCTGAGAGCGATCAGAACCACGAGGTCTCCTTCGACATTGACGGCCGCTCCCCCGCCGCCGCCGGCGATATGCACTGAGCCCCGCAAGACCGCCGGCACATGCTCCGGCCAGTCGCGGCAGACATGGTAGTCGCCTGGCTCGAAGTCGTCCACGGTAACCCTGGTGCCGGGCGGGAACCGCTCATCCGCCATGTAGTAACCGCTCATCCCCTGCATCTTCCCACCGCGCGGGCACCGGCCTGCGGCGCGCGGGGCTGGTGATGCGCGATGATGCTCAAGAGACAGGAGGTGCGCATGGCCGAGACATGCACCCTCGGCGCGGAACTGCGCGATTACCTGATCGGCGCCCTGTATGACAAAGGCACCGGGCGCCAGGATTCCCGCTGGGTCATGAACTCTGACTGGTTTTCTGAGGTCCGCAAGCTGACCGACCAGACAGGGGCCGCGCTCTGGCTGCCAGCCATCTCCGTTACCGATCCAGACATACTGCTCGGCCTGCCTGTTGAGATCAGGGCAGACGGCGGCGCGCCACACCTGGAGGCAGTGTGATGGAACTGGCCGCGCACGGCCTCATCGCCGGCGGCAGCGCCGTCGTCGGCTACGACCTGATCGGCGCGAACATCGGCCACGCGCCCGCGGGCGCGCAGCTCGCCGGGTACTCCACCGGCTCCGGCGGCATCCCCTGGACCGCCGCCCAGTGGGCCGCCCACCCCGGGACGGTGCGCATCGACCAGGACGCCGCGGCGTCCGACCCCACCGCCGACGTGCTCGACGTCGAAGGCGGCGCGGCCACGTTCGCCGACTGCCCCGGGTGGGTGCGCCGCGCGCAAAAAGACTTCGCCAGCGCCGCGCGGCCCGGGCAGCGGTGGCCCGCCATCTACGCCTCTGCCAGCAACATCACACCCGTCGTCAACGCCCTCACCGCAGGCGGTGTCACGTCCGGCGCAGGCCTGTGGGTGGCCGACTGGTCGTTCACCAAAGCCGAAGCGTTCGCTGAGG
>Ga0306926_10002131_pt1 | contig 20057 bp, 18 predicted proteins | sample flu12Cox44000178_FD_203759 | JGI IMG/M metagenome (GOLD analysis project Ga0306926, IMG submission 203759) | Lab enrichment of tropical soil microbial communities from Luquillo Experimental Forest, Puerto Rico - flux8day.12C.oxic.44.000.178 (v2)... | ecosystem: Environmental > Terrestrial >...
TCGACGAACAGCGCGCCATTCACCAGCACCGAAATACGTTGGGCAAACGAGAACACGAGGTCCATGTCGTGCTCGATCAACAGCACGGTGACGTCCTTCGGCAAGGCCTCGATCGTGGCGAGAAGTTCGTGGCGCTCGGCCTCGGGAACGCCGGCGGCGGGTTCATCGAGCAGCAGCACACGGGGCCGGCAGGCAAAAGCAAGCGCGATCTCGAGCAGCCGCTGCTTGCCGTAGGGCAGAATGGCCGTGCGCTCGTGCATGACGTCGCCGAGCCGAAACCGCTCCACGATCTCGACTATCTCGTCCGTCACCGCCGATTTGCTGCCGACAAGTCGCCACCAGTCGGCGCCGGTGCTGAGCCGTTCGGAGATAACTAGACCGATCGATTCCAGCGGCGTCAGATCAAGAAACAACTGATTGATCTGAAAGGTGCGCGCCATGCCGAGCCGCACCCGCTGGTGCGGCAACAGGCCGGTGATGTCCCGCCCTTCAAGCTCGATACGGCCGGAGGTCGGCCGCAAGACTCCGGTGAGTAGATTGATGACAGTGGTCTTGCCGGCGCCGTTCGGTCCGATCAATGCGTGGCGCGCGCCCGGCTCTACCGCGAGATTGACGTTTTGCGCCGCCAGGATTCCGCCGAAGCGCTTTTCCAGCCCGATTGTTTGCAGGATCGGCATGGTCAGTGCCCCTCCGGCGATGCGCTGCGGAGCGCCAGCGAGCGCGGAAAGAATCGCGTCGTCAGCCGTGCTAGCAAAGCGCGCACGCTGCCGATCCAGCCGGACATACGCTCGCGGCCGATAAGCACGATAACCACAAGGACAAGCCCGATCCAGAACTGCCAGTATTGCGGCGTCAGATTGGCGATCCAATCCTGGAGAAATTTATAGATCACCGCGCCGATGAGGCCGCCGTAGAGATAACCGGTACCGCCGATGATCAGGACCAAGAGCAGATCGGCGGAGCGCTCCAGCGAGAACACATCGAGCGAGCAGAACGCGGTCGTCTGCGTCAGTAGCGCGCCGGCGATTCCGGCAACTCCCGCCGAAACCGTATAGATGGACACGAGCCGCCATTTAACCGGAACGCCGATCGCGGCGGCACGCAGCGTGTTGCCTTTGATCGAGCGCAGCGACAGGCCGAACGGCGAATAGACGATCCGCCGGACAATGACAAAGCAGACGAACAAGACGATGAGGCAGTAGACGTATCCGTTATGCCCGAACAGATCGAAGCGGAACCGGCCGAAGATCGGTTCGATCTCGACGCCTTGCAGCCCGTCGGCGCCGCCGGTGATGTCGGAATAGCGGTTGGCGAGCTCGCCGAGCATCAGCGACACGCCGAGCGTCACCATCAGCCGCGTCAGGTCGGAGCCGCGCAGCACCAAAAAGCTGGTGATGAAGCCGAGCAGCGCCGCCAGCAAGCCGGCGCAGACCAGCGCAATCACCGGCTCGGTGATGATGCCGTGTTTGGCGACGAGGCCGGCAAAATAGCCGGCGAGCCCGAAGAAGGCCGCCTGCCCCAACGAGATGATGCCCGCATAGCCGAGAATGAGATCCAGCGACAAAGCAAATAGCGCCAGGATCGCGGTGTCTTTCAGAATCAGATATTTTCCAGGGAACAGCCAGATCGTCGCGAATGCAAAAACCCAGAACGCGATTTCGAGCGGCGACCAGCGCGCGCGCCGCTTGAGGTAGAGAGCGACCTTGTTACCGGGTGCGCCCATCGGCGTCACCGCGCCGCGCCGCGGGCGAACAGGCCCTGCGGCCGCCAGATCAGCACGACAATCATGACAGCGTAGATGACGAAGGCGCCGAGCTTCGGCACGTAATATTTACCGGACACATCGGCAATGCCGAGCAGGATCGAAGCGAAGAACGGGCCGGTGATGCTGGAGGTGCCGCCGACCGTCACCACGATCAAAAAATAAATCATGTATTTGAGCGGAAAGGTCGGGTCGAGCCCGAGTATTTCCGCGCCAAGTGCGCCGCCCAGACCGGCAAGGCCGGAGCCGAACGCAAAAGTGATGCCGAATACTGCGCCAACATTGATGCCAAGTCCGCGCGCGACGCGCTGATCGTCCACGGCCGCGCGCAGGCGGCTGCCGAAGCGCGTCTTGGCGAGCGTCAGTTGCAAGGCGATCGTCAACAGACCGCAGATGACGATGATGAGCAGGCGATATTTGCCCATGCCGATGCCGGCGACTTCGAACTGGCCTTGCAGCGCTTCGGGGATTTGCACGAATTGTTGCGACGAGCCCATGGTGTAATCGACCGCCGCGACCGACATGAAGACCAGCCCGATAGTGAACAGCACCTGGTCGAGATGGCTGCGTGAGTAGACATGGACATAGAGCGTGCGTTCGAAAAATCCGCCAAGCAGCGCCGTAAACAAAAAAGCGATCGGCAATCCGAGTGCAAAAGGAATACCGAGGCGGTTGACCAGAATGACGGTGCAATAGCCGCCCGCCATGGCGAAGGCGCCATGCGCGAGATTGATGAAATTCATCAGTCCGAGCGTGACCGAGAGCCCGCATGCCAGAACGAATAGCAGCATGCCGTAGGCGATACCGTCGTAGAGGATGGTCAGCATGTTCGCCCCAGGACTTCGCAACTCATCGCGCGTCATTGCCGGGCATAGTCGTTCGTAGAACGGCGTCGCAAAGCTCGCCTATGCCCGGCAGTCCTTGCTACGTCGAGGCCCCATGACCGACTCTACTTCGCTTCCGTCGCCTTGATGGGATCCTTGATGTTCGGGAACGTGGCGAACTCGACGTTGTAGAGTTCGCCGTTCTTTTTCTCGACCTTGCGGATATAGACGTTCTGCACGATGTCGCGCGTATTCGGATCGATCGAGACCGGACCGCGCGGGCTGTCCCAGGCCAAACCTTTGGCTGCGGCGATCAGCGAGTCGCCATCGGTCTTGCCGCCGGTCTTCTTGAGCATCTCATACATCAGGTGCATGCCGTCATAGGCCGAGACCGCCATGAAGTTCGGCCGCATGCCGTTATTGGCTGCCTTGAACGCGGCGACGAAGGCTTTATTTGCCGGCGAATCGTGATCGGCCGAATAGAAATGTGCGGTGATGGTGCCGACTACCGCGTCGCCCATGCCGTTGACCAAGTCGTCATCGGTGACATCGCCCGGGCCGATGATCTTGATGCCCGCTTTGTCGAGGCCGCGTTCGACAAACTGCTTGACGAAAATGCCGCCCTGACCGGACGGGACAAAGACGAAGATTGCGTCCGGCTTTTGGTCGGCCGCCCGCTGGAGGAACGGCGCGAAATCCGGATTGGCCAAGGGAAAGCGGATGGTGTCGAGGACCTGCCCGCCCTTTTTCGTGAACTCATCCTTGAACGACTTCTCGGCATCGGCGCCTGGCGCGTAGTCGGACACCATGCTCACGACTTTCTTGATGCCGTTCGCCGCCGCCCAATCCGCCATCGGCACCGTCGACTGTGCCAAGGTGAAGCTGGTCCGCGCGATGTAGGGCGATTTCTCGGTGATGATCGAAGTGCCGGCGGCGGTGACGATCTCCGGCGTCTTGCCCTCGCTGGCGAGCGGGGCGACGGCAAGGGCCGCGGGGGTTACGCCGAAGCCGGCGAGGAAAGTGACCTTGTCGTTGACGATGAGATCCTGCGCGATGCGTTTGGTGTTGTCGGGCACCGCGCCGTCGTCCTTGATAATTAGCTCGATCTTCTTGCCGGCAACGGTGTCGCCGTGCTGCGCCATATAAAGCTTGGCAGCGGCGGCCTCCTGTTTGCCGGTCGATTGCTGCTGGCCGGTCATCGGCAAAATCAAGCCGATTTTGACGTCCTGCGCCTGCGCGCCGCCGATCGCACCGAACGTCGCAGCGGCGCAGGCTGCGGCAATAAACGACCACTTTCTCATTATATTTCCTCCGTGAGGGCCGCCCGACAACCGGCATACCAACACTCCGCCTGTTGCTTGTCTAGGCGACGACCTGCCTCATGCGGAGCGACTAGGCGTGCGCCTTGCGCTGCGGGTCGACGATCTTTTCCAACCTGCCGAGCACGTGCATGCACGGCAGGAGCTGCTTAAGGCTGGCATTCGGCTCGCGTTTTTCCTTGATCGCAGCGACGAATTCGCGGTCTTCGAGCTCGATGCCGTCCATCGACACGTCGACCTTGGACAGGTCGATCTTGTTGTCCTTGCCGTCGGAGAGATCGTCGTAATAGGCCTTATACGTGCCGTTGTCGCAGATGTAGCGAAAGAACGAGCCGAGCGGCCCGTCATTGTTGAACGACAGCGACAAGGTCAGCACCGCGCCGGACGGTGTTTTCGCCACGATGCCCATATCCATGGCGATATTGAGCTGCGGATGGATCGGCCCCTGCACGGCGTAACAATCCGAAATCGTTTCCCCGGCTTGATACTGAAACAGATCGATCGTGTGCGCGGCATGGTGCCAAAGCAGATGGTCGGTCCAGCTTCGCGGCTGGCCCGCTGCGTTGATGTTTTTACGGCGGAAGAAATATGTCTGCACGTCCATCTGCTGGACTTTCAGCTCGCCCCTCCGGATGCGCTTGTGCACCCATTGATGGCTGGGATTAAAGCGCCGCACATGGCCACCCATGGCCATGACGCCGGTTTCCTTGGCGATTTTTACCAGCGCTTCGGCATCCTCGATACTGTCAGTGATCGGAATTTCGACCAGCACGTGCTTGCCGGCGCGCATGACTTGCTCGCCCTGGCGGAAATGCATCTTGGTCGGCGTGGTCAGAATCACCGCGTCGGCGTGCTTGATGCCTTCAGACAGCTCGCCGGTGTAATGTGGGATGCCGTATTTCTTGGCGACCTGGGCGGTGGCGTCTTGATTGCCGCCGACCAAGGAGGTGACTTCGACCTCGGGAATGCGCTTGAGCGCATCAAGATGCTTTTGCCCGAACGCCCCCTGCCCTGCTACACAGATTTTCATTGCATTTCTCCAGAGTAATCGGCGTCATTGCGAGCGCAACGAAGCAATCCAGCGTATAGCGACCCTGGATTGCTTCGTCGCGGAGCCTGTCATCGGGCCCGCCACTTCGGGCGGGACCCGTTGGCTCCTCGCAATGACGATTAGCTGCGACGACGCTCGACCTTCACTCGCGCTGCCGCGCGTTTGAGCTTGCCCGCGGAGCGTTTCGGTTTCGCCGCGGATTTATTCGCGCTTTTCCTTGCGCCACCGCGCCCGCGATTGGCAAGAATAATGTGACCCACGGCGGTGTTCGAGGCGGGCACGGTGTAGAACCGGTAGACTTCGTCGACCTTCTCATCGAGCGCGCCGCGCATGATCAACCACATGACCATTTCAATGCCCTCGGCGCCGGCCTCGCGCATGTAGTCGATGTGCGGAATCTTGACGAGCCTCTGCGGGTTCTTTGACAGGTTATCGAGGAAGCTCTTGTCCCATTTGCTGTTGATCAGCCCGGCGCGCGGTCCGGAAATCTGATGCGACAGTCCGCCGGTGCCGAAGATCACAACCTTGAGATCTTCCGGATAGGATTCCACCGCTTTGCGGATGGCCCGGCCGAGCATGAAGCAGCGATGGCCGGTCGGCGGCGGATACATGACGACGTTGACCGCGAGCGGAACGACCGGGCATGGCCAGTGGCCGTTCTTCTCGGTCTTGCCGAACAATAGGTTCATCGGCACCGTCATGCCGTGGTCGACCTCCATCTTGTTGCAGATGGTGAGGTCGAATTCGTCGAGAATGACGGATTGCGCGATATGTGAGGCCAGCGCCGGATGGCCTTTGACCACCGGCACCGGCCGCGGTCCCCAACCTTCGTCCGCCGGCGGAAATTCCGCCGCGCAGCCGAGCGCGAAGGTCGGGATCATCTCGACCGAGAATGTCGAAGCGTGATCGTTGTACACGACGATGGCGACGTCGGGCTTGGTTTCGCGCATCCAAGCTTGCGATTTTTCGAAGCCCGAGAAGATCCGTTTCCAGTACGGTTCCTCGGTCTTGCCGTTGTCGAGCGCCGCGCCGATGGCGGGCACGTGCGATGAACCTATTCCTGCGACAATTCTGGCCACGGCTTCACTTCCGTTTCGCTGATCTGGTTTTCGATTTGGGCTTGCTTTTGCGTTTGGCCGTTGCGGACTTGCCGCCGGCGCCGAGAAATTTCGATGGCTTGCTCGCTCCGGAGCGCGAGCGGTTGCCTTCGATGGAGCGTCCGCCTGCAAGCATCATCGCCGCATAATCCTGCTGCGATGCGCCGGTCATCACCGCGGCGAGATGCTGGAATGAATGCCCGTCGGTCGCGCCGAGCTTGGCGGTGAAATAGATGTTGCCGCCGAGTTCAAGCATGCGGTTGTAGTCGCGCTTGAGAACCGCTTCGGTCTGTTCGGGCGTCAAATTGAACTTCTTCAGATATTCTGCTTCGTTCGCTTTGAAAGCTCTGCGGTTCTCGGCCTTCATCAGGGACATGCAGAACATGTTGATGCCGTAGCCCTGGCGGGATCGTTCGGCGTCAAACACGAATGTGCCCGGAATATCGTCATAATCGTGCTGTTCGCGGGCCATCGCCGTCTCTCCTGTTTTGGCTGACATATATAGCGCAGGACGGCTGGGCAACGTAAGCCATCGGCCAGCGTTTAATTCGGCGGTCGCGTACCAAGCAATCGCAATTCTGATTCCTTTGCCGTCGCGGTTTTACCGTCCAGCCCACGAAGGCCGAAAATCCTGATGCCTTTGCCTTGCTCCGCCTGCACCACAATGACCGGGACGGCCTGCTGGCCGCGCTTGGTCAGATAGGCGTATTGCGGAATGGTGACATCGAGCGGCTTGCCGAAGGCAATGCCATAGGCGCGCAGCACGAAAACGGCATTGCCGTCGGCCACATCTTTATCGGTCGCCGGGCGGCCAGAAATAAATCCGGTCGTCGGCAAAGCCGGCCAGTTCGGCTCGGCGCTCCGCTGCGCGAAAGCAGGTACCAAGGCGGGCAGCGGGCCGTGCCAGATTGCCGCGATCGCCAGCAAAGCGCCCACGTGCATTGAACTAAGGCGAAACAGCTTCAATCGAGTGGCCATTTCACTTTGGTTTTTGTTTGAGCACGATCTTTTCCGAAAACCGGTTGAAATCCTCGGATCAAGTCCGAGGACAAGCTTTTTTCAGGATCATGCTCATTCCCAATAAAGCCGCATCGGATTGTCGACCAGCAAAGCGCGCTGCGCGGTCGCCGTGGCGGCGACCTTGGGAATGTAATCGACCAGCACGCCGTCATCCGGCGCTTCTTTCTTCATGTTCGGATGCGGCCAGTCGGTACCCCAGATGACGCGATCTCCGAAGCGCTCGACCAGCGCGCGGCCGAACGGCACGACGTCGTCATAGGGCGGCCCGGCAAGGCTCATGCGTTCCGGACAGGTCACCTTGACCCAGAAATTCTTGTGCTTGTCCATCAAGCGGTGGAAGCGCTGGTTTTCCGGGTGTTCGACGCCCTTCTTGACGTCAGGCGTGCCCATGTGATCGACCACGACCGTGGTCGGCAGCGCGGTGAAGAATTCCTCAAGTTCCGGTAAATCCGACATTTCGAAATAAACAACGATATGCCAGTCGAGCTTGTCGACGCGTGCGGTAATGCGTTGGAGCACATCGCGCGGGGTGAAATCGACGAGCCGCTTGAGAAAATTAAAGCGCACCCCGCGCACGCCCGCTTTGTCCATCCATCTCAGTTCGTCGTCACTGATCTCCTCGCCGACAAACGCAACGCCTTTGGCGCGCCCGCTCGCCGCTTCGAGCGCATCGACCATCGCGCGATTGTCCTTGGAATGGCACGAGGCCTGGACGATCACGTTCTTGTCGAGGCCGAGGAAGTCGCGCAGCGCGAACAGCTTTTCCTTCGGCGCATCGCACGGCGTGTATTTGCGCTCGGGCGCGTACGGAAATTTGGCCTCGGGGCCGAACACGTGGCAGTGCGCATCAACCGCGTCCGGTGGCGGCTTGAATTTCGGCTTCGATGGATTGGGATGGAACGGGATGTAGCCCGGCGACATCGACACGCACGGTACTCCTTCAAACCTTCTCCACCGCCAGCGACACGCCCTGGCCGACACCAACGCACATGGTGGCGAGCGCGCGTTTACCGCCACGCCTTTCCAGCCCATGCACCGCCGTGAGCGTCAGCCGCGCGCCCGACATGCCGAGCGGATGGCCGAGCGCGATCGCGCCGCCATGCGGATTGACGTGGTCGGCGTCCTCGGCAACGCCGAGTTGGCGCAGGCAAGCGATGCCCTGCGAGGCAAAAGCCTCGTTGATCTCGATCAAGTCGAAATCGCCGATCTTCAACCCAAGCCGCGCCAACAATTTCTTGGTAGACGGCACCGGACCGATGCCCATGATGCGCGGCGGCACTCCCGCCGACGCCATGCCGAGCACGCGCGCGCGAGGTTTTAGGCCGTGCATCTTCGCGGCGTCTTCGCTGGCGAGAATGATCGCAGCGGCGCCGTCATTGATCCCTGAAGCATTGCCGGCGGTGATCGTTCCGGGAATGCGCACGATGGGTTTAAGCTTTTGCAAGCCCTCGAGCGTCGTATCCGGGCGCGGATGCTCGTCCTTGTTGACGACAATCGGGCCAGCTTTGCCGCCGCCTGTCTCGACCGGCACGATCTCTTGCGCGAAATAGCCGGCAACCGCGGCCTTGCCGGCGCGCTGCTGCGAGCGCAACGCGAAGGCATCCTGATCGGCGCGCGTGACCTGAAATTCTTCCGCCACGTTCTCGCCGGTCTCGGCCATGGAGTCGACGCCGTATTGCGCTTTGAGCAGCGGATTGATGAAGCGCCAGCCGAGCGTGGTGTCGTAGACTTCGGCGGACCGTGAAAACGCCTCGGCGGACTTGCCCATGACGAAAGGCGCGCGTGTCATCGATTCGACGCCGCCAGCAATGGCAAATTCGGCTTCGCCGCAGCGGATCGCGCGCGCGGCATCGCCGACGGCATTTAATCCCGAAGCGCAGAGCCGGTTGACGGTCATGCCGGGAATAGAATCTGGCAGTCCGGCGAGCAGCAGGGCCATGCGCGCGACATTGCGATTGTCCTCGCCGGCCTGATTGGCGCAGCCGAAATAAACGTCGTCGAGCCACGACCAATCGGCCTTGGTGTTGCGTGCCATCAGCGCCTTGATCGGCACTGCGGCGAGATCGTCGGTGCGCACCTTGGCGAGCGCGCCGCCATAGCGGCCGATCGGAGTGCGCGCCGCGTCGCAAATGAAAACCTCCCGCATCGCTCGCTCCTTCGGAACTTTCTCAGGTTTACGCTTGGTCAACGCGCTCGACTAGGTCGGCCAGTTCAACATCGCCTGCCGCATTACGGGCGCGCAAACCGCGGACTACGCCGGCACGATCGATTGCGATCCGGTTCTGACTCATCTTGCACTTTCCCTCGAGCCGCGAGATCTCGAATCGGACCCCAACGATGCCGCGTAGCATCGCTTCAAAATAGGAGCGCGGGGCATCTTCGGTTGCCCACGGCGCCGGCTGATCATGTTCCTGCTGTGCCGTCAGTTCGGAAACATGGCGCTCAAGCCAGACAGGATCTTCAATTGCCTCCGCACGACCATGTGCATGCACAACCGTATAGTTCCAGGTCGGGACGACCTTGCCATTGATGCTTTTTGAGGCATACCAGCTGGGTCTGATATAGCCCTGCGGGCCACCGAAAATCATCAGCGCGTCGCATCCACCGGAAAACTCTTTCCACTGGGGATTGGCACGTGCGACGTGACATTCAATCTCAGTCGGCTGCTCGCCCTCGGCTTTGAGCACAGTCGGCAGGTGGGTAGCATTCAAACCACACCGTCCAGCCGAAATCAGAGTCGCAAATGGCTGGGCGCGCATGAGCGCGGCCAGTTCACCCTTGTCTGCGACATTAAATGGCTCCGGGATGTACACCTACGTTACTCCGCGCGGAATGTGTTTATTTGAGTATTTACGGGCGCTGGCGGACAGGGTCAAATGACCGTGCGTGAAGGCTCGATATGGCCTGCTCGGCCGGCGAAGCCCGCCGCGCCATAAGGGAGGATCGCATGTTCAAACACACCGCTGCCCTGTTTGCTTTCTCGGCCATCCTATGGTCGCCGGCGCAAGCGGAGATGAATGGCGCAACGCGCATCGGCGTCCTCAACGACATGTCGAGCGTCTATTCCGATTTCCAGGGGCCAGGCTCGGTGGTCGCGGCCCAAATGGCGGCCGAAGAGTTTGCCAAGCAGTCCAAACGCAAGGTGGAGATCCTCTCGGCGGATCACCAGAATAAGCCCGATATCGGCGCAGAGGCGGCGCGGCGGTGGTTCGACACCGAAGGCGTCGACATGATCGTCGACGTGCCGAACTCGGCGGTGGCGCTCGCCGTTGCCGACATCGCGCGCGACAAGAACAAGGTCTTCATCGGCTCAGGCGCGGGCACCGCCTTGCTCACCGGCGCGAAATGCTCGCCCAATACCGTGCACTGGACCTATGATACCTGGGCGATGGGGCACGGCGTTGCGCGCGGCCTCCTTGCGCAGGGCGGCAAGACTTGGTTCTTCCTAACTGCCGACTACGCGTTCGGCGAGGATCTGCAAAAACAGGCCAGCGAGGAAGTTCTTGCCGAAAGCGGCCAGGTGCTCGGCAGCGTCCGTCATCCCATCGGCACCAGCGATTTTTCCTCGTTCCTGTTGCAGGCGCAGGCGTCGCGCGCCCAGGTGGTCGGGCTCGCCAATGCCGGCGGCGACACGGTCAATTCGATCAAGCAGGCCGGCGAATTCAATCTCGGCGCGCAACAGAAGATCGTGGCGTTGATCTTCGATCTGCAAAGCGTTCCGGCGCTTGGCCTGAAAACCGCGCAAGGCATTACCGCGCTCAACGCGTTCTACTGGGATCTCAACGATCAAAGCCGCGTCTGGTCGAAACGTTATCAGGAGCGGCACCCGAAGAAGGACATGCCCAATCACATGCAGGCGGGCGTCTATTCCGCAACGCTTGCTTACCTTCGTGCCGTCGACAAGGTGGGCTCGCCGACGGACGGACGCGCTGTTGTTGCCGCGATGAAGCAAAGCCCGGTGGACGATGCGCTGTTCGGGCATGTGACGATCCGGCCGGACGGCCGCGCGGTGCATCCAATGTATCTGCTCCAGGTCAAGACGCCGGATGAATCCAAGGACAAATGGGACGTTTTCAAAGTCACTGCGACGATTCCGGCCGAGCAGGCGTTTCGGCCGCTCGGCGACGGCGGTTGCCCGCTGGTGCCGAAGCAAAACTGATTGCGGGATTGGTGAGAATGTCCTGGTCTGATCTGCCATCTTCCTTGCAGGCCGAGCGGCGCGGCGTCGTCGCCGTTCTGCGCCTCAATCGCGCGGACAAGCGCAATGCGCTTAACGATCCCATGGTGGCTGGCATCGAGACATTTTTCTCGACGCTGCCGGACGATATCCGCGTCGTGGTGCTATGCGGGCAAGGCGCTCATTTCAGCGCTGGGCTCGATCTGACCGAACTGGTCGATCGCAAGACCTTCGCCGGCGTCGAGCATTCGCGATCATGGCATCGCGCTTTCGACCGCGTGCAATTCGGCAGCGTGCCGGTCGTCGCCGTGTTGCACGGCGCGGTGGTCGGCGGCGGCCTTGAGCTCGCCGCGGCAGCACATGTGCGCGTCGCCGAGCGCAATGCCTTTTACGCGCTGCCAGAAGGCAGCCGCGGCATCTATTTGGGCGGCGGCGGCTCGGTGCGACTGCCGCCGCTGATCGGCACGGCGCGGATGATGGATATGATGCTGACCGCGCGGACGCTCTCCGCCGAAGAAGGGCAAATGATCGGGCTTTCGCAATATCTCGTCGACGAAGGCCAGGGCTTCGCCAAGGGCCTCGAACTCGCCCACCGCATTGCCGACAATGCGCCGTTCACCAACTTTGCCGCCATGCATGTGCTGCCGCGGATCGCAGGTAGCGATCCGGCGGCCGGCTATGTCACCGAAGCTCTCGCTGCGGCGATCGCACAGGGCGACGATGAAGCGAAGGCGCGTCTCAAAGCTTTTCTGGAAAAACGCGGACCGAAAGTAGCGCGTAAGTGATGATGCTTACCCACGGCAAACACCAATCCCATACGCCACCACTGCGGGGGGTGAAGCTCGGGCCGGCCGATGTGATGGTGGAGCGCCGTGGCGACGGCGCGATTCTGATGCGCTCGCCGCATTCCCTGCCGCCCTATCCGCGCACTTTCGGAGAACGCTTGGCGCATTGGGCGCAAGCCGAGCCAGATCGGATATTCTTGGCGCAGCGCGACGCCGCCGGCGCTTGGCGCACGATGACTTATGCGCAGACACTTGCGGCTGCGCGCGCTCTCGCCGCGGCGCTGTTGCAGCGCGGATTGAGTGCAGAGCGCCCGCTCGCCATTCTCTCCGGCAACGATATCGATCATGCGCTGCTGGCACTTGCCGCCATGCATGCCGGCATTCCCTATGCGCCGGTCTCGGTGCCCTATTCGCTGTTGTCGCAAGACTTCGCCAAGCTCAAAGCGGTCATCGAGATTCTCACGCCCGGCCTCGTTTTCGCTAATAACGGTAGCGGTTTCGCCCGCGCCATTGGCGCGGCGCTGCCCCGCGAAACCGAAGTAGCGGTCACGACCAATCCGCCGGTCGATCGAGCGACGACGTCATTTGCGGCGCTTCTGCAGACGCCCGCCACCGCGGAAGTCGATCAAGCGCATGGGCGCGTGCAACCGGATCACCCGGCAAAAATTCTCTTCACCTCGGGTTCGACCGGGCGGCCGAAGGGTGTCGCCAACACCCATCGAATGCTGTGCGCTAATCAAGCCATGATCCGCGCCGGTCTTGCATTCGTTGCCGATGAGCCGCCGGTCATCGTCGACTGGTTGCCATGGAGCCACACCTTCGGCGGCAATCACAATTTCGGCCTGGTCCTCGATAATGGCGGTTCGCTCTATATCGATGAAGGCAAGCCGCTGCTAGGCTTTATCGAAGCCACGGTTCGCAATCTCCGCGAGATCGCGCCGACGATTTATTTCAATGTCCCGAAGGGCTTTGAAATGCTGCTGCCCTATCTCGCCGCCGATGCCCGATTGCGCGAGACCTTCTTCAGCCGACTCAAGGTGATGTTCTATGCCGGCGCCGCCTTGGCCCAGCATGTGCTCGACGGCTTCACCGAACTTGCCGTGAAAACGACTGGCGAGCGCATCCTGTTCATGTCGAGCCTCGGATCGACCGAAACAGCGCCGGCGGCGCTGTCGTGCAACTGGCAATCGGAGCGCGCCGGCAATATCGGCCTGCCGCTCCCCGGCGTCACGCTCAAGCTCTTGTCGTGCGAAGGCAAACTCGAAGCTCGCCTCAAAGGCGACAACATCATGCCGGGCTATTGGCGCGACGAGGCGCTGACCGCACAAGCGTTCGATGACGAAGGTTTTTACAAGCTCGGCGACGCCTTGAAATTCGCCGATCCGGACGATCCCGCCAAAGGCATGCTGTTCGACGGCCGCCTCGCCGAGGATTTCAAGCTCGCCACCGGAACTTGGGTCAGCGTCGGCCCGTTGCGAGCCGCCTTCATCGCGCATTGTGCACCGTTGGTGCGCGATGTCGTGCTTGCTGGCGCCGAGCGCGACGAGCTTACTGCATTGATTTTCCCGGACGTGGATGCCTGCCGCGGACTGGCATCCAATCTCGCGGCGGACGCTGCGGTCGCGCAATTGCTCGCCGACCAGCGCGTCGTAGTGGCTTTCGCGCGGTTGCTCACCAGCTTTGCCGCCGCCGGCACCGGGACGTCAAATCGCATCCCGCGTGCCATCCTGCTTGCCGATCCGCCATCGCTCGACATCGGCGAAATGACCGACAAGGGTTCAATCAACCAGCGCGCGGTGCTGGCGCATCGTGCTGCCGCTGTCGAAGCGCTTTACGCCGAGCCTCCGCCGCCGCACGTCCTCGTCGTCGGCGCAAGACAACCCGCGAAAGTGAGCTAATCATGGAAATTCCCGGTCACGCTGCGCTCGTCACCGGCGGCGCATCCGGTCTGGGTTCGGCGACCGCCCGCATGCTCGCGCAAGCCGGGGCCAAAGTGGCGGTCCTTGACGTCAATGAAAAAGCAGCCGCCGAAGTGGCGATCGACGTCAACGGTATAGCCATCCATTGCGACGTGACCGACGGCGCAGCGACGCAAAAAGCCTTGGCCAAAGCTGCGGCCGATCACGGGCCGGCGCGCATCGTGGTCAACTGCGCCGGCATCGGACCGGCCAAGCGCATTGTCGGCCGTGACGGACCAATGCCGCTTTCAGATTTTGCCCGTGTCATCGAGATCAACCTGATCGGCACATTCAACGTGATGCGGCTTGCCGCCGCCGCGATGCAGGGAGTTGAACCGCTGCAAGATGGCGAGCGCGGCGTGATCCTCTGCACCGCTTCGGTGGCCGCTTATGAGGGGCAAATCGGGCAGGCCGCCTATGCCGCGTCCAAGGCTGGCGTGGTCGGGCTCGTTCTGCCGGCGGCCCGCGAATTCGCCCAGTTCGGCATCCGCGTCAACGGCATCGCGCCGGGAATTTTCACGACTCCGATGCTGCATGCGCTGCCCGAAGCTGCGCAGCAGAGCCTCGCCGCCGCCGTGCCATTTCCGAAACTGCTCGGCCAACCGCCGCAATTCGCCGCGCTCGCCCGCCACATGATCGAGAACCGCTATCTCAATGGCGAGGTCGTCCGCCTCGACGGCGCACTGCGGATGGGGCCCAGATGACAGATGTCGGAAAACACGGCCATGGATCGTCGTATCTGACCTCTGACTTCTGACCTCCAATGTTCACCAGCACCCGCAAAACGCGCATTGAATGGGGTGATTGCGACCCTGCCGGCATCATCTTCTTCGCCCGCTATTTCGACATTTTCGACGTCTCGACCACGGTCCTGCTGGAGCGTGCGCTCGGCATGAAGAAGATCGACTATCTCAAAGCCTATAACTTTGCCGGTCACCCGCTGGTCGAGACCCGTGCGCGATTCCGCCTGCCGACCCGCTACGGTGACAACGTTACGATCGAGAGCGCAGTGGTCGGTTGTGGGCGGTCGAGTTTTAAAGTGGAGCACCGCGTGACGCATGACGGCGCGCTTGCCGTGGAAGGGTTCGAGACGCGCGTCTGGGTCAGCCGCGATCCCGGCGATCCCGCACGCATAAAATCGCTCGCCATCCCGCCACGGGTTATCGCGCGACTGACGGATGCCAGCCTTGTGCCCTCACGGTAAGTGACGGCACAAAGCCGCGATGCTAGAAACCTACCGCCGAAACAAAGGCAGCCAGGGAGAGAATTGCCGATGACCATACGTGTTGATGCATATACCCACTTTTTTCCGCAAAAATTTTTCGACAAGCTCAACGAGGTCGCCGGCGACCACAAGGACATGGGCAAGCGCGTGCGCTCGCTGCCGGCACTATACGATCTCGATTTCCGCAAGAAGATCGTGGACGGCTTTAAGGACTATCAGCAAATCTTGTCCTATCCGCAGCCGCCGATCGAGCGCTTTGCCAAGACGCCAAAGGATATCGACGAGTTCTGCCGCATCATCAATGACGGCTTCGCCGAGCTCATCGCCAAGGAAAAAGACCGCTTTCCCGGTTGGGTCGCGCAGGTCTCGCTTGATGCAGCGGATGCCGGAGTCGGTGAAGCCGAACGCGCGCTGAAGAATGGCGCGCTCGGCGTGCAAATCTACACCAATGTCGCCGGCAAGCCGCTCGATCGGCCGCAATATGCGCCGTTCTGGAAGAAGATGAACGAGCTTGGCGCGCCGATCTGGCTGCACCCGGCCCGCGGCGCCGAAATGCCGGATTACATCGACGAAAAAAAATCGCTGTACGAGATCTGGTGGACCTTCGGCTGGTCCTACGAGACCGCTTGCGCGATGATCCGGCTTGTCTATTCGAAGATCATGGACACCCATCCCAACCTGAAAATCATCACCCACCATTTCGCCGGCATTGTGCCAATGCTGGAAGGCCGCATCGGGCCGGGCAACGACGTGATGGGCTCGCGCACCACCGACGAGGATTATGTCTCGCTGCGCAAGAGCCTGAAGAAACGAGTGCTCGATTACTTCAAGCAAGACTTCTGGGCCGATACGGCGGCATTCACCGCGGTGCCTGCGACCAAAGCCGGCATGGAGTTCTTTCCGATCGATAAGATCGTGTTCGCGTCCGACTGCCCGTTCGATCCGGAAGGCGGCACGCTCTATCCGCGCGAGACGCTCCGCATTATGGAATCGCTCAGGCTCGACAAAGTCACTGCGGAAAAGGTGTTTTACAAGAACCTGGAGGCAGTCACCGGCAAAAAGCTGGTGAAGTAGGCCTTTCCCGGGCGCAGCACGCCGCGTTAGTCGTCATTCCGGGGCCGAGCGGAGCGAGGAATCCGGCTTCGCCCACATCCCGGAATGAACGAGCCATCATCGCTCGACGCAGGCTGCTCCATTTTATCGTGGATGTCCGACGGCAAGCCGAGGCATCGCCAGCCAATATTTGCTAGCGTCGTCGGCATGAATGCTAGCGTGGACGCTGCGCGCACCATCGTCACTGATGCTTCCGATGCGGCCGACGAAACCGGCCGCGTAACACCCATGGCGGGTGACGAAGTCGGTCGCGTAACACCAATGATGGAGCAATATATCGAGATCAAAGCAGCCAATCCGGATTGCCTGTTGTTTTACCGCATGGGCGACTTCTACGAATTGTTTTTCGAGGACGCCGAAGTCGCCGCCCGCGCGCTCGGTATCGTGCTGACCAAGCGCGGCAAGCATCTCGGCAAGGATATTCCAATGTGCGGCGTTCCGGTCGAGCGCGCCGACGAATATCTGCACCGCCTGATCGCGCTCGGCCATCGGGTCGCGGTTTGCGAACAGCTCGAAGATCCGGCGATAGCGCGCAAGCGCGGCGGTAAAAGCGTGGTGCGCCGCGACGTGGTGCGGCTGGTCACGCCCGGAACTTTGACCGAAGACACGCTGCTCGACGCCAGGCGCAACAATTTTCTCCTGGCGCTTTCCCGCAGCCGTGCCTCGGCCGGAGAGGATCGGTTCGGGTTGGCCTGGATCGATATTTCGACCGGCGAATTCCGTGTCGCCGAATGCGACCGCGGCGCGCTCGCCGCCTCAGTCGGGCGAATCGAACCCGGCGAAATCATCGTCTCCGACGCGCTCTATGCCGATGCCGAGCTTGCCCCGGCACTGCGCGCGCTGCCGGCCTTGACGCCGCTCACGCGCGACGTGTTCGACGGCGCGACCGCGGAACGCCGGCTCGCGGCATTTTTCGGCGTCGCCACCACCGCCGGCTTCGGCGCGTTCTCACGTGCCGAAATGACGACCGCCGCCGCCGCGGTCACCTATGTCGAGCGCACCCAGATCGGTAAGCGCCCGCCGGTCTCGCCGCCGATCCGCGAGGCTGCCGGTGCAACGCTGGTGCTTGACCCGGCGACGCGGAGCAATCTCGAACTCATTCGCACGCTCCCTGGCGAGCGGCACGGTTCGCTGCTCGCCGCCATCGACCGCACTATCACGCCCGCCGGCTCTCGGCTATTGGCGCAGCGGCTCGCAGCGCCGCTTACCGATCCGGCCGAGATCGCGCATCGACTCGATGTGGTTGCGGTATATATCGGCGATCAGGTCCTGCGCAGCGACACGCGCGCGCAATTAAGGGCCACGCCGGATCTGGTTCGCGCGCTGGCGCGCATCGTGGTCGGCCGCGGCGGCCCGCGCGATCTCGCGGCGATCCGCGACGGCATTTTCGCCGCCGCCCAATTCGCTAAACGGCTTGCGTCGCTCTCAGAACTGCCGCGCGATCTCGCGCAGACCGTGGCCGCGCTGCGCTCTGCCGATACTGCGCTGGCCGATGAATTGCACAGCGTGCTGGCCGACGAGCTGCCGGCCGCGCGCCGCGACGGCGGCTTCGTGCGGGCCGGCTACGCGCCGGCGCTCGATGAGGCGCGGGCGTTACGCGACGAGTCGCGTCGCGTCATCGCCTCCTTGCAGGTGCGCTATGCCGAAACGACCGGCATTCGCGCGCTCAAGATCCGGCACAACAATGTGCTCGGCTATTTCGTCGATGTGTCGGCCCAGCACGGTGAGAAATTAATGAGCGCTCCGCTCAATGCGACGTTCATTCACCGCCAGACCACCGCCGGCCAGGTCCGCTTCACCACGACCGAGCTCGGTGAACTTGAAGCAAAAATCGCCACCGCCGCCGAACGAGCGCTGGCGCTGGAACTCGAAATCTTCGATCGGCTGGCCGGCGCGGTCGCGGCCGCGAGCGGCACGATCAAGGATGCGGCGAATGCCACGGCCGCGCTTGACGTCGCCTGCGCGCTGGCAACGCTCGCGGTCGAGCGCGACTATGTGCGGCCTCAGGTCGATCGCAGCCTCGCTTTCGCCATCAGCGGCGGGCGCCATCCCGTGGTCGAACAGATGCTGGTCAAGGACGGCGGCCCATTCGTTGCCAACGATTGCGACCTGTCGCCGCCGCAATCAGAAGAAACGGGCGAAGGCGCTGGCCGCATCTGGATCGTGACCGGGCCGAATATGGCCGGCAAATCGACCTTCCTGCGCCAGAACGCGCTGATTGCCATCCTGGCGCAGATCGGCAGTTTCGTTCCGGCGCGCTCCGCGCATATCGGTGTTGTCGATCGCCTGTTCTCGCGCGTCGGCGCTGCCGACGATCTCGCGCGCGGCCATTCCACGTTCATGGTGGAAATGGTGGAGACGGCGGCGATCCTCAATCAAGCCGGCGAACGTTCGCTGGTCATCCTCGATGAGATCGGCCGCGGCACCGCGACTTTCGATGGGCTGTCGATCGCCTGGGCGACCATCGAACATTTGCACGAAGCCAATCGCTGCCGCGCTTTGTTCGCCACTCATTTCCACGAGATGACCGCGCTCGCCGCGAAGCTGCCGCGGTTGCACAATGCCACGATGCGGGTGAAGGAATGGCATGGCGACGTGGTGTTTCTGCATGAAGTTGTGGCCGGTGCCGCCGATCGCTCCTACGGTATTCAAGTGGCGAAGCTCGCCGGATTGCCGCCGAGTGTGATCGAGCGCGCTAAGCTCGTGCTCGCGCAGATTGAAGCCGAAGACCGCGTCTCGCCGGCGCGCCGGCTGATCGACGATCTGCCGCTATTTGCCGCGGCGCAAGTCCGACCCGCGGCGCAGGAGGTTTCACCGCTTGCGGCGGTTATCGAAGCCGTTGCCGCACTTAATCCGGACGAGATGTCGCCGCGCGACGCCCTGGAAGCGCTTTATGTCCTGAAGGCGCAGCTCGCCAAGGCAAAGGATTAGGTCACCTTCTACTCCTCGTTGCGACGAGCGACGGCGACGAAGCAATCAAGTTATCCACATCCGTCCTGCTGCGCCGATGCGATCAAATAACTCGCCAAGTGACGGGATCTTTCAGATGAGTTCCTTTGGGATGAGCCTCGACATTGTGTCGCCCAAGAGACTGGAACTTGCGGAACGACAGCGCAAAGCAATTCGTTAAGTAAAACTGAGACGACCATCGCTTTGAGTTCCCGGGAGGAACAACGATGTCGTCCAAAAAGCAAACAAGTAGTTGGCACGGCGAAGAGGCCGAACAAAAATCCGGTCTTGCCGGCCATTATCGCGAGATTGGAATTAAATCCGTCGCTGCCGCGACGCGCAAGGAGAGCACCGCCTCGCCTCGAGCCCGTGACCCGGTGGCGATAAACCGCAAACGCAAGACGGAAGGAGGACAAAATGACTGAAGACGCCGCGAGCAGGATAACCCGCGAAAGCTTCGACAGGACGCTTGAGAGAGGCGCCGAAACCGTCCGAGGGGTTCAGGAAGGATTCACCTCGGCACTTGAAAATGCGCGCGATCTGAACGTCAGGCTGATTAATATGGCGCGGGCAAACACCGATGCCGCCTTCGACTTTGCTCACGAAGTCGCAGAAGCCACCGAGCCATCGGATTTCGTCCAGGCTTGGACAACACACGCGACCAAACAGTTTGACATGCTGACCAAACAAGCGAGTGAATTGACAAGACTAGGTCAACAGTTGGCCAGCACGTCAGCTGAATCGATCAAACGCCGCGTAGTCCAGGCCTCCAAGCGA
>Ga0306926_10002134_pt1 | contig 20048 bp, 18 predicted proteins | sample flu12Cox44000178_FD_203759 | JGI IMG/M metagenome (GOLD analysis project Ga0306926, IMG submission 203759) | Lab enrichment of tropical soil microbial communities from Luquillo Experimental Forest, Puerto Rico - flux8day.12C.oxic.44.000.178 (v2)... | ecosystem: Environmental > Terrestrial >...
CGAATATCTCCGGCTAAAGTCTCTGAGGAACTCGCCAAACGAGGCATCGGCGTGCGCGATGGCCACATGTATTCGCCGCGGCTCATGCGGCGTTTGGGACTGTCGCCGGAGACGGGCGCAGTCCGCGCGTCACTGGTGCACTACAATACGGTGACCGAAGTACAGAATCTTGCCGGTGCACTGGCCGAAATCAAAATGTCATGTTGACCGACTCGCAAATCAACGAAATTCGTTCCCGCTTCCGCATCTTCGACCGCAAGATTTATCTCAACACCTGCTCGCAAGGCCCATTGTCCGAGGCAGTACAAGCCGGCTTTGAAGACTACTTGGCAAGTTGGGACGAGCAAGGCTCACCGTGGGAGCGTTGGATTGAACACCATGAAGCCGCGCGTGCCGTATTCGCGCAATTCATCAATGCCAGCCCTGACGAAGTTGCCATCGTGACCAGCGTTTCGGCGGGCATTAACAGCGTCGCCAGCGCCCTGAATTTCTGCGAACGTCCAAAAGTCGTGATGGGCGAGTTCGAGTTCCCGACCATGGGTCACGTCTGGCTGGGGCAACGTGTCCGGGGAGCCGACGTGCGGTTTGTAAGCTCTGAAGGCCACTCGATCCCCATCGCTCATTATGAAGAGGCAATCGACCAGCAGACGCTCATCGTGCCCCTCACGCACGTCTGTTTCAAAAACGGCTTTCGTTCCGAAGTAACTGCAATCGCCGAAATCGCCCATCGCCGCGGCGCTTTCGTGATGCTCGACGACTATCAGGACTGCGGGACCCGTCCGGTAAACGTGAAGGCAATGGACCTGGACTTTTATCTGACGGGGACTCTCAAGTATCTGCTTGGGCCTCCTGGTCTAGCGTTTTTATACGTTCGCAAAGAACTCATTCCGTCCTTAGCGCCTTCGGTCACCGGGTGGTTCGCGCAGGCGAATCCGTTCGCCTACAATCCGCAACATTTCGAACTCTCTCGAACGGCTCGCAGGTTCGAGTCGGGAACGCCGTCTATACCGAATGTTTACGGGGCCGTGCCAGGCTTTCAACTCTTCGAGAAAATAGGCATGGACGAGGTCGCACGTCACGTCAAAAGCCTGACACAACAGCTCTTGCGATCCGCCAGCGAAATGGGCATCGTCGCCAAAACCCCGGCCGACAGCGCCGGGCCGCTCGTCGTACTATGTTCCCGAGATTCTGCGGCGTTAGTGCAGAAACTGGCGGAGAACCAAATCGTCGCCTCGAGCCGGCACGATGGGTTGCGAATCTCGTTCCACGTGTACAACACGACCGACGACGTAGACGCAGTTACGGAGATCCTGAAGAAGAATATCGATCTCATGGTGCTAGCCCCGGCCGTTGCCAGTCATGACTGATCAACAAGGCGCAGCCATTGCGCGCGAGACGCACTCATCGCAGGTTGGGGGCCTTCACCGCAGCCTCAGCCAAAGACAACTGACTATGATGGCCATCGGCGGCGCCATCGGAGTCGGACTGTTTCTCGGCAGCGGTGTGACCATCCGTCTCGCCGGACCCGGGGTAATCCTTTCTTATTTGCTGGGAGCCGGAATCGCTCTCATCATGTCGTACGTCCTGGCGGAGATGGCTGTTGTCCAACCCGTGGCTGGTGCGTTCGGCGTCTATGCTGACACCTACCTCAATCGTTGGGCAGGATTTTCCGTGCGTGCTACTTACGGTGCTGCGCAGATTATTGCAATCGGCGCAGAAGTGACGGCGGCCGCCATATACATTTCTTTCTGGTTTCCGAACGTTCCCCAATGGATATGGGTTGTTTCGATCTCAGCGGCTCTGGTGGCGATCAATGCCATCGAGGTCAACCGTCTGGGGGAGTTCGAATATTGGTTTGCCATGATTAAGGTAGCTGCCATCCTCGCATTTATCTTTGTTGGGATCTACTTGATTTTTGGCCATGGCTCGCGGGGTCGAACCGGGTGGGCAAACCTGACTCAACACGGCGGGTTCCTGCCGGCAGGATGGACGGGAGTCTGGTTGGCGCTCACCATTACCCTGACCAGTTACATGGGGGTGGAGATCATCGCAGTGACTGCGGGTGAAGCGGAGCATCCTGAAGTGACTATTCCGCGAGCGATGCGCAACATTGTGTGGCGGCTCATTCTGTTTTATGTGGCGGCAATTGCGATCATGGTGGCCATGGTGCCATGGAACGAGACCAGTAGTTCGTCCACGGTTTCCGGCAGCCCGTTCGTTACGGCATTTGTTGCCATACGACTTCCTCTGGCTGCGACCATTATGAATTTCGTGGTACTGACCGCAGCGCTCTCGAGCGTGAATACGAACCTCTACCTGTCAACCAGAATGCTTTACTCTCTCGGTCAGGAAGGTTATGTCCCGAGGCGAATGGGTAAAGTTAGCCGCAACGGCGTGCCGCATCTCGCGCTACTGGCCTCAACCGCTGGGATTATCGGCGCCATTTTATTGGCGATCTTTGCCCCAAAGAATGCTTTTCTGATGTTGTATGGAGCGGCGGTGGCGGGGATGCTGTTTGTCTGGTTCGTAATTCTCCGCACGCATCTTCGATTTCGTCAGGCCCTCACACGCGAGCAATTGCTGAACTTGCCCATGCGTTTGCGAGCTCATCCCTTCTTTACTTTGGCGGCGATTCTGTTCATCGTCGCGATCGCGGCTACAACGTTCTTTGTCGATGGGCTCGAATGGTCGGTCCCTGCATTCTCTGTCTTTCTTATTCTGATCTCGCTGCTGTACCTATGGATCAGGCGGCAGGAAACCTCAAGGGGACAAGGAAATGCCTGATGCAATCGAAGAGTTGTATTTGGCACTCCGAGAGCAATTCAAAGGGGATCTATTGCGGCCTGAGCATCATCTTTACCAAGATGCGCGCACCATTTGGAACGGCATGGTCGCCAAAAAGCCGGGACTCATTGCACGCTGTGCAGACGTCGACGACGTGCAACACGCGGCACGGATCGCTTCGGCCAATGGCATTCTTACCGCTGTCCGGTGCGGTGGTCATAGTCTCGCTGGGTTCAGCACATGCGACGGCGGTCTCGTAATCGACCTCTTTCGAATGTGCCAAGTCGCCGTCGATTCCGATCGACGCCGTGCCAAGTTTGCCGGCGGGTGTTTGCTGGGATCGATTGACAAGGCGACACAGCAAGCCGCTCTGGTCTTTCCTTCCGGCGTCGTCTCGCACACCGGAGCTTCTGGGTTAGTGCTGGGCGGAGGCACAGGATGGCTCACTCGACGTTTCGGGTTGTCCTGTGACAACGTCGAGGGTTTCACCCTGGTTACTGCGGATGGCTCTGTGGTGCGTTCGAACTCACGCGAGAACCAAGACTTGTTCTGGGCGCTACGCGGAGGTGGTGGCAACTTCGGCATTGTTACAGAATTCGAAGTGAGACTTCATCCACTTACGTCCATGACGCTCGCGCAAGGCCTTTGTTGCGAGGCTGACATTCGCAGGGTCCTTGCATTCTGGCGGGATTTTATGGCTGCTGCGCCCATTGATCTGAAGTGGAACATTGATCTGCGCATTGCACCAAACCGAAAGGATGTACCTGCCGATCTTCGCCGACGCCCGGTGGCGAGTTGCTCCCTAGTGTGGACCGGCTCCCCGGAGGCTGCGAGTAAATATTTGCAGCCCGTTCTTTCGATGTGCCGTCCGGATTCTGTAAGCAGCCGCGTTGTTTCCTTCCTTCATTTGCAAACAATGGCCGATAGTTGCTTCCCTCACGGCCACCGGTACTACACAAAATCGGGCTACTTCACCTGTCTTGACGACGCCACGATCGATTGCCTGCTGGAAGCGGTTATTTCGCTCTCTTCGGTGGACACCCAAATTGAGCTCGCCTATCTGGGTGGCGCCGCATTCCAGGTTGCGGCCAGCGACACAGCATTCGGCGACCGCAGCGCTCCTTTCATCATGAATCTGCTGGCGAGCTGGTCTGAAGCTTCTGCCGACGACCTCCACATCTCCTCAGTTCGCGGACTATTCAACAAGCTGCGGCCCAGAATGAAGCCAGGTGTGTACGTGAACTTCATGAGCGGCGACGAGCAGGATCGCGTACCTGAGGCCTACAGCGAAAGATGGGACCGCATGGTTGCTATCAAAACACACTACGATCCGCACAACTTCTTCCGACTAAATCAGAATATTCCACCCAGGACCGTTGCGACCCATACGAAATGAATCCGGAAGCCATCCCCTATGGCCGCGACGCAAGTCAGTTCTTTGAACTATGGCATCCCAAATCTGAGGTGGCGGGCTTCGCGGTTTTCATCCACGGCGGATTCTGGCGGGAGAAGTACAACCTCAGCCATGCGAACCGATTCTGCGCAGCCTTGGCAGCCGTTGGCGTAGTTACGGCCAATCTGGAATATCGACGAGTAGGTCAGCCAGGCGGCGGCTGGCCGGGCACGTTTGAGGATGTTGTTGCGGGAGTCAAAGCTGCCAGCCAACTTGTTGGCCGCCTGCCGGTCGTCGTTGGCCATTCTGCTGGGGGGCATCTGGCTCTTCGCCTGGCCGGCGAACCCATCCGGCTGAAAGCAGTAATTGGCCTTGCTCCAGTAGGCGACCTGCGACTCGCCTATGAGTTGAATCTCAGCAACGGAGCAGTCGTGGAATTCATGGGCGGGACTCCAGTAGCGATGCCCCACCGCTACGAGGCAGCTTGCGCAAATTCGCATGCTTCGTTGGCGCCCAGCCTCATCGTGCATGGAACTAATGACGAAGACGTTCCGATCGACCTCACGCGGGCATTCATGGGGACGCGCAGAAACGATCCCGAGCCGCCGAGTCTGCTCGAGATTCCGGAGGCAGGCCACATGGATTTGATTGATCCCGAGTCCACCGCCGGTTTAATCGTGATCGATTTGGTAACGCGGTTTGCGAGAACATGAGCTACGCGGGCCTCATGGTCCTCTAAGACAAGGCCGCTAAGAAACGATCGACGAAGTGGTGAACGTCAGCGTAGGTGTTGTACAACGGCACCGGCGCTACGCGAAGGATGTCCGGCTCGCGCCAATCGGATATGGCGCCTTGTTCAACCAACCGGTCGCAGACGCGACGTCCGCCTTGATGTATTCGAATGGAGAGCTGTGCTCCTCGGCGATAAGGCTCGCGGGGTGTGAGCAAGGTAAACTTCCCCGGCCCATGCTGATCAAGCATGAACTCCAGGTAGCCAGTCAAGGACTCACTTTTCTCACGAAGCCGTTCGATGTCCGCGGCGGCGAAGATTTCCAGCGAAGCTCGTAACGGCGCCATCGACATAATCGACGGATTACTCAACTGCCACCCCTCGGCTCCGGGCATGGGGTGGAAGTGCGACCCCATGAGAAATCGGCTCTGCTGATCATGTCCCCACCATCCGGCGAAGCGGGGCAAATCGAAGGCTTGTGCGTGCCGTTCGTGGACGTAACATCCGCCTACGCATCCCGGGCCACCGTTTAAGTACTTGTAGTTGCACCAGACTGCGAAGTCGACGCCCCAATCGTGGATTCGAAGTGGCACATTTCCTGCTGCATGAGCGAGATCAAATCCCACAACACAACCCTGCGCATGTCCGGCTCGCGTGATGGCTTCCATGTCAAACAGCTGGCCCGTCGCGTAGTTCACGCCGCCCAGGAGCACCAGCGCGATTCGAGAACCCTCGCGTTCAAGCAGACCGTCGATGTCCTCCCGACGGATGCTGGCCTCGCCCAGACGCGGCGTGAGCTCGATCAGCGAGGTTCGAGGATCGAATCCATGAAATCCAATCTGAGATGCAACGGCATACTGGTCAGAAGGAAAAGCTCCAGCCTCGATCACGATCTTATGGCGCTGCGGCGTGGGACGGTAGAACGAAACCATCATCAGGTGCAGGTTCACCGTGAGTGAATTCATGACAACCACTTCGAGCGGCTTCGCGCCAACAATGCCAGCCATCTTGTCCGTTAGCAGGCGATGGTAGGGCATCCAGGGGTGGCTGCCATGGAAATGGGCTTCGACTCCCAGCTTCGCCCAAGCCTCGAGTTCTTGGTCAATGTAGGCGCACGCACTTTTCGGCTGAAGTCCCAGCGAGTGTCCGCAAAGATACACCGAGGGGCTGCCATCGGGCGCCGGTGGAATATGAAATTGCTGCCGAAATCTCGCCAATGGATCGCGGGCGTCCATCTCGGCGGCGAAGCTGGCGGAAGTCTCGAAGGTGATCGCTCCCATCTAGGCTCCTGGCAGCGGAGTCAGGCCCTGCTGCACCAGCGCGTCGGCCTTCGCCCAATCGACATCCTCAAGCCTCTCGACCGAGTCCGAGAGCTGTTCCAGCATGCGGTCCTGAACGGCCCCGCGCTGGGCCGCAACAGAGTACGGAGTCCGGTGAAACGTTACCATCGCGTACTTGGGCACAAATCGACCCGGATATTTCTTTTCCAGTTCTATCTCAACTTTCTTCCGGAACAGGAATCGCGGGTCGGCAACGCGGTCGCGCATCTCGACGAAGTTCTCAAGGGCAAGGTCAGCGATGGCGTCGGTATCGGCTTTCCGCAACTTCTCAAATGCGGAGAAAAGCACGGGCCAGTCCGAGCCATATCGATCGAGCAACTCAAGGAAGTAGGTGCAATCCTCAAACGCGCAGTTCATTCCCTGGCCGAAGAAAGGCACAATAGCGTGCGCTGCATCGCCCAGCAGCAGCGCTTTGCCGTCTAGGTGCCAGGGAGAACACTTGATTGTCACCATCGCGCCCGTTGGATTCTGGAAATAATCTTCGACCAGATTTGGCATCAGCCGAAGCGCGTCGGGAAACTGTGTTTCGAAGAACAATAGCACTTTGGCTTCCGTATCGAGGGCTTCAAAACTGGGGTCACCACCTTCGAAAGGGAGGAACAGAATGCATCCAAAAGTGCCGTCGATGTTGGGCAGCGCGATGAGCATGAACGTGCCGCGCGGCCAGATGTGAAGTGCGTGTGAGTCGAAAACGTGTCGGCCGTCAGGTCCTGCCGGGATCGTCACCTCCTTGTAGCCATAGTCCAGATACTGCTGCGAAAAATTGAAGCGCGGCAGCTTCAGCATCTCAGTGCGAACTGCAGAAACAGCGCCGTCGGTTCCAATCACGACATCGGAGTCGACAACTGACTCAGCTCCCGTGTCCTCGTTCCGTAGATGAACGGCTCCAGTGCGAAGGTCAAACCCGATGCAGCGCTCATTGAAGTGAATCGAGACCCCGGCCCTCTCCGCGGCATTCATCAGCGCAATATTCAGCTCGGCGCGCGATACCGAGTTGATGAATTCGGTGTCATCCTTGCCATAGGGCATGAACGTTAACTCGCCGGCGACGGAGTGCATCATGCGTCCACGCATAGGGATGAGAATGCTCACAATGTCGCCCCACAGCCCTGCTTCACGAAGAGCGTGGATACCACGCGTGGAAAGCGCCAGGTTAATAGAGCGACCAGCGCTGATTCGCACACGTCGCATGTCGGGCCGGCGCTCGTAGAGTTGAACCGGGAATCCACGCCCTACCAGCGAAACAGCCAGCAACGGACCGGTCAGTCCTGAGCCGATGAGGGTGAGCTTGTCGCGTTCAGGTTTCATGCCACGGTGGGGTTTGTCTCCGGCTGGTGAAGCATGGTGCGCGCTTCCCAGAGTTCCGGGAAGAGGCGCTTGCCCAGCGTGGTTCGCAAGTATGACGTGCCTTCGGTGCCCCCAGTGCCTCGACGCGCGCCGATGATGCGTTCCACTACCTGAATGTGGCGCAGCCGCCAGGCTACCATCAACTCATCGAACTCGGTCAGTCGCTCGCAAAGATCGATCCAGTCGCGGAAGTGGTGCTCGTCCTCGTATACATTGCGTATCGCCTCGGCACGTTGCTGAAAGCGCTCCTGTTCAGTCGGGCTGCCGGTTATCTCAGGCATCTTGCCAATGGTGGCGAGCGCGTCGAAGAAAACGTCGCGCAGCGAAGGCGAATGCAGTCTCCCCTCCAGGCGTCCATAAGCCTCCGGTGCGCCGGCGTACTGATGAAGAAGCTTCTCGTCTTTCAACCCACAGAGGAATTCGATCTCGCGAAATTGCTCCGACTGGAATCCGCTCGCGGGCTCCAGCTTTCCGCGGAATGCCATGAAGTGGGTGGGCAGCATAGTTTCGAGAATCGTGAACTGTGTCACCAACACCCGCATGATCTCGGTACAGCGGCGCAAGAGGCGTGCCGCCTCGTAGACCTGATCGCGCCATTGACGTGAAGCCACCCGGGCGAGACTCTCGACGACCGCATCAAGATCGTGCAGCAGTTCCTTAAACCACAACTCGTAAGTTTGATGAATGATGATGAAGAGCAACTCGTCGTGTGTGGACGGCGAAGAGAGCTGATTCTGCAACTCCAGCAATTCTGGAACCCGCAGGTAGGAGCCGTAATTCAGCAAAGGGGCCGAAGTATGGGTGTGGGCGCCATCGTCCGCTCGTCGGGAAGAAGTGATTATGGCCGGCTCCTTGCTTGCGGAAGCAGCCTCCTCACGCACGATTGAACTGAGCCCGAAGAATTCGGTGGCGTTGCCGGCAAGCATCTTCCCTTTCGCTTCAGCCGAGAACTGGCTCTGTCGTATCAGTTCGCCGATGTGCTCTTCCCCTAAAGGATATGGATAGTCAGAGCCCAGCATGACGTGGTCCTCGCCCATGACATCGACAAGAAGCTTTAGGGATCGCTGATCGAAGATGGCCGAGTCGACGTGGAAGCGCTCGAGATATCGCACTGGTGGAAACTGGGCCGCTCCCCTGCACAAGGGTTGATGCTCCCAAGCATTCTGCATTCGGCCGAGCAGATAGGCGAAGCTTCCGCCACCGTGAGCGAAGCAAATGCGTAGAGTCTTGGGCAACCGATCGAAGGCACCGCTGAGTACAAGTGCCGACACGGCAAGCTGCGTCTCCGCCGGCATGCCGACGGTCCAAGGCATCATGTACTTGGGCATGCGGTCCTGCGCCATGATGTCCCACGGATGCACCAGCACAGGAGCGCCGATGTCGGCACAGTGGTGCAAAAACGTAATAATGCCGGGATCGTCGAGATTTTTCGGACCAACATGGTTTCCGATCTGTACGCCGATGTGCCCGGCTTGCTTAGATCGACTCACTTCGGCGCATGAGGCATCGATGTCTTGCAAAGGTACCTGGCAAAGAGCCCTGAAATGCCCGCCCGCATGGTTGCACATTTCCAGCGCCGCATCATTGAAGATGCGTGCGACTTCTAGCGCCTGCTCCACCGGCCGGTGATAGGAAAAGAGCACAGGCGTTGCGGAAATCACCTGCAGGTCTATCCCTTGCCGTTCCAGGTCCTCCAGTCTGCGCATCGGATCCCAGCACACTTGCGGGATGCGACGGAACTCGCGGTTCCCTAGCATGATCATCGCTTCGCCGTCGCCTAAAGGCTTCGTCCATGGCCAGTCCGGTGAGCCAAAGCGAGCCGCGAAGTCGGGCCATGATTCCGGAAAGAAGTGGGCATGGATGTCAATGGTCTGCACGCTTATGCTCTCCCAGGGTGAACGGTCCCACAATTTTTGCAACGGCGCTCTTCCTCGTTCCCGTAGAACTTCTCAAAGATTGGAGGAAGGTCGCGCACAATGCTCTTGAGCCTAACCTCCGCTCGATGCACCAGGTTGTGGCAATGAGGGCAATACCACTCGAAGGCGTCCATCTCGCCCGCAGGACGAGGCATCTCGATGACAAGGCCTATGGTGTCGGCCTGACGCTGCGGCGAGTGTCGAACATGCTTGGGAAGGAGAAAAACCTCACCTTCCTTAATCGGAATGTCCTTCGGCGGTTTGCCCGGCTCTTCGATGATGCGCAAAACAATGTCGCCCTTAAGTTGGTAGAAAAACTCCTCCGTCGGATCGTCGTGATAGTCGCGGCGTTGGTTCGGGCCACCAACGATTGTGACCATGAACTCGCCGTCTTCCCATACTTGGGCGTTGCCCACAGGAGGTTTCAACTTGTCCCGGTTTTCATTGATCCAGCCTTGCAGATTGAAGGCCCTCAAGGAAGTGATGGACGCCATCCTTACTCCTTCTTTCTAACATTATCTCCATCGATGGGCTTGTAAGCGACCGCCTTCATCTCAATCAAGAGGTGAGGGTGTGGCAACTGATGCACGGCAACCGTAGTTCGCGCCGGACCCTGATGGTCGAAGTACTCGCCATAGACCTCGTTGTATCCCGCGAAGTCATTCATGTTGACGAGAAAGGTCGATATCTCGGCAATGTCGCTCAAAGCGGCTCCGGCACTGGCCAGAATGTCACGCACGTTTTCGATCACCGCGCGGGTCTGCGAGCGGATGTCGAGGAACGTCGTACCAAACTCATCCACGTCCGCTCCGGCGATGGTGCTGTCTGGACGGCGGGCACTTGTCCCGGAGACGAACAGGAAATCCCCGGCGCGCTTTATGTGCGGATACCGGCCGCGAGGCGTCGCTTTGCCTTCCAGCACGATAGCCTTCATTGCGGTGCGCGGCTGCATGGCCTCTCCTACGGTGTCAGAGCCGAATACAAATGTTGTTTAGCTCGGAGTAGAAGTTCAGGGAATGCATGCCGCCTTCACGGCCGATACCGGAAAGCCGCACTCCTCCGAACGGCGTGCGCAGGTCACGCAAGAACCAGCAATTTACCCAGGTGATGCCCGTCTTCATCAGGCGTGCCACCCGGTGAGCGCGTTTCAAGTCTCTGGTCCAGATCGAGGAAGCAAGGCCGTATTCCGTGTCATTAGCCATTAGAATGGCTTCTTCCTCCGACTCGAATGGCGCGACATGACACACCGGTCCAAAAATCTCGTCCTTCACGCAACTGGATGACTGAGGCAAGCCTGTAAAGATGGTCGGCTGAACGTAAAAGCCGTGGTCTCGCGCATCGCCGAAGGTCGGAATTCCACCGCCGGTCACGATGTTGGCTCCTGACTCCCGCCCCTCGCGGAAGTACGATAGCACTTTTTCCCGGTGGGCGGCCGAGATCAGCGGACCGAGGTTGGTAGCGCTGTCCGCAGGCCAGCCGACGTGCAGGCTCTCGGCCTTCTGCTTCAGGGCAGAAACGAACCAATCGAAAATTGGCCGCTCGACAAAGACCCTTTCCGCGCAGAGGCACACCTGACCGGTATTGAGGAACACGGCGTCGGCCATCTGCTCGATAGTCTCGTCCCGCTCGCAGTCGGCGAATACGATGGCGGGATTCTTACCGCCAAGTTCAAACGAGACCGGCTTCACGCCCGCCGCGCAGGCCTTCATGATGGCAGCGCCGGTGCGGGACTCACCCGTGAACGTCACAGCATGGATCTCGGGATGGCTCACCAGGTATTCGCCAGTCGCTCCTTCCCCAAATCCGTGCACGAGGTTAAACACGCCCTTGGGCACACCGGCATCCCGCATCACTTCAGCCAACAAGGTGGCGCTGGCGGGGGTTTCCTCCGACGGTTTCACCACGACAGCGTTGCCGCAGGCCAGCGCGGGGGCGACTTTCCATGTCAGGAGCAATAGCGGAAGATTCCACGGGGTGACAATACCGACGACGCCCATCGGTTTGCGTATGGCGTAATTGAGCGCGTGTTTGCCATCAGGAGTTTCGGTCTCAAATGCTTCCAGCGGGGCAGTCTTTATTAGATCGGCAAAAACCCTGAAGTTTGCGGCAGCGCGCGGTACGTCAAGCCGTGACGCAAGCGCGACCGGCTTTCCCGTGTCAGCCGATTCGGCCCGCACAAATTCGTCGAAACGCGTCTCGATGCTGTCCGCAATCTTATAAAGGAGGGCCGCTCGTTGCCGAACTCCGGCGCTTCCCCAACCCCCTCGGAGTGCCTGGCGCGCGGCGTCGACCGCAGCATCAACCGTAGCCGGCCCTGCTTCCGAGACGCGCGCGATAACGGTTCCATCGGCGGGATTCACATCGTCGAAGAGACGGTCCCCGCTGACAAACTCCCCGTCCACAAAGTTTCTCAACTCTGGAACGACGGTGGCGCTGGCCGCCCCGGGTCGTGGCGCTACTCTGTCTTCAACCGACATAGGCAATTCGCATTCTACCCCTTTGCGATGCCAGCACCCGGAGCAGTGCCGTTCCGCGGAGTTGGCATCGCCACTTTCTGTGGGCTCCACCAGACTAAGAGCGCAGGGGCATCAGTCCATGTTGTGATTTTCCCTGCGCTCACGAAGCCTGAAGCGCTGCAGCTTTCCCGTGGCTGTTTTAGGCAGTTCGGTGTGAAACTCGACATGATGCGGTCGCTTGAAACTCGCCAGGCGACTTTCGACAAAGGCCTGCAGTTCGCTCGCCAGCGCGCTGTTTGACTCAAAGCCCTCGCGCGCAACAACACAAGCCACCGTGCGGGGAATCTGCTGTTCATCCGGACGGGCTACCACCGCAGCTTCCTGCACTGCGACATGCTCCAAGAGTACGCTCTCAATTTCGATGGGACTCACCCATACGCCGCTGACTTTCAGCATGTCATCAGAACGTCCGGCGTACCAGAAATAGCCGTCGTCGTCCTGATAGTACTTGTCACCGGTGCGGATCCAATGGCCTTCGATAGTGTCCTTGGTCTTCTCGTGCTGGTTCCAGTAATAAGCGCAGACCGAGTCGGCCTTCACGATCAGATTGCCAGTCTCTCCTGGCGCAAGCTGTCGATTGTTGTCATCGACAATGCGAGCCTCAAATCCGGGTATCACTTGTCCACTCGAGCCCGGACGCACGTGGCCGGGACGGTTGGCGATCATCATATGCAGCGCTTCGGTCGATCCGATAGCGTCGAGGATCTCGACGCCAAAACGTTCCTGGAAGCGATAGAAGATGACAGCCGGCAGGGCCTCGCCGGCAGAAACCGCCCAACGAACAGATGAAAGATCGAAGTCGCGATCGCCTTGGCTTACATGCCCGAGCAAACTGGCGTAGTTGGAAGGCACAGAAAAGAAGAGCGTGGGGCGAGAGCGCTCGATTACTTCGAACACTCTGTCGGGCCGGGGCGGTCCCGGCAGCAGAATGCTGGTCGCTCCCACCGACAAGGGAAAGTACAGCCCATTGCCCAATCCGTAGGCAAAAAACAGCTTTGAAACACTGAAACAGCGATCGCTCTCAGTAATGTTCAAGATGCCCTTCGCGTAAGCCTCACTGCTTACGACCATGTCGTGTTGCAAATGGACGCAAGCTTTAGGTCGACCTGTGCTGCCCGAGGAATACAACCAAAACGCAGCATCATCTTTGCTGGTGGAGGCGGCCTCAAGGGTCGATGAACTCTTCGATAGCGCGTCGCCGAAGGGGAGGATGCCGGGCCACGATTCGGTCCCGACGACAAGAATTGTTTCGAGAAACTTCAAGCTTTGTCGTGGAATTGCCTTAATCAGGGGTAGCAGGCCTTCGCTGACGATAGCGATCCTTGCTCGCGAATCATCAAGTAAGTAGTTGTAGTCGGCGGGCTTTAGTAGCGTGTTGACGGGGACCGGCACCGCGCCAATCTTTACGGCCCCGAAGAAGCTGGCGGCGAATTCGGGAGTATCGAATAGCAGAAGAAAAACCCGTTCTTCGATGCGAACACCGAGCTTCCGAAGGCAGTTTCCCACCTGGTTAACCATTTCGAAGAGCTGCTGGTAGCTAACCTGCCGCTCTTCGCATTCGATGGCAACCTTTTTCCCTCGCCCGTCGGATATGTGGCGATCAATAAAGTGCGTTGCAGCATTGAATTCGTCGGAAAGAACCATGTGTTGGCGGGGATGATAACAGGGTTAAAAAGCACACGCCCACTGCGGCGCTTGCTTGTTCCCGAACCCCTTGCCTTTTGCATCCACACTCTGGGCACCCTACACAGGCACTTTACTCAAGCTCTTGGTTGCTCCAAAGCTGGGGACTTGGCCGTTCTTTGCCGGATTCTGCGAAGCTAAGCAATTGATTCCCTTGGTCTTCGTCGCCAGGCACTTTGACCGCAATATCCGGAATGCCGGACCCACCCCGGTAAGCCTTACACTACTGTTCTTGATGTGAATCGGGGTGATATTGATGGATGCCAAAGAGTTTCGGGAGATAGGACACCTGGTGGTCGACCGGATGGCGGAATACCTCGACCAGATCGAGGAGCAGCGAGTATTCCCCGACGTGGAGCCGCAAACCGTGAAGGCCCTGTTTCGCGATCCTTTGCCTCAGGAGCCGGAATCGCCCCAGGCGGTGCTCCGTGAGATCGAGACCAAGCTGCTGCCCTATTGCACGCACGTCGGACATCCGGGATACATGGGGCTGATTACTCCGTCCCCCAATCCTATGGGAGTAATTGCCGACTTCATCTCCTCTGCCCTCAATCAGAATTTGGGAACTTATTCCATCGGTCCTTCCGCAATTGAGATGGAGCGTCAGGTTGTTCGCTGGCTGACGGATCTCTGCGGCTATGACGCGCAAGCGGGAGGCAATCTCACCAGCGGCGGCATGATGGCCAACTTCTTAGGCCTGAAAGTCGGGCGTGATGCCGTGACGGGCGATCGCGCACAGCATGATGGCGTGAGACAAGGTTGGGCTGTATATGTTTCGGAAGAGCGTCACGTCTCAATTGACAAGGCGGTCGACGCGATCGGGCTCGGGCGCAATGCACTACGAGCTATCCCGACAGACGCGGATTTCCAGGTGCAAATCGAAGCCCTCGAAGACGCCATCGCTCGCGACAAGGCAAAGGGCATCCGGCCCATGTGCATCGTCAGCATTTTCGGAACAACCAACACCGGCGCGGTGGATGATATTCGTCGATTACGCACTATTGCTGATCGTGAAGGCATGTGGCTGCACGCCGATGCGGCATACGGCGGCGGGATGCTGCTCTCGCACGAATGGTCGATGCGCAATCTCGGGCTCGAGTTGGCCGATTCCATCACGATCGATCCGCACAAATGGTTCTATGCGCCACTCGATGCAGGCGCAGTGCTGGTGAAGTACCATCGCAGACTCACGGCATCGTTCGGCATGAAGCCGTCATATCTTACCGACGAGCTTGATGATGCCAACGAGCGTTATCAGTACTACGTGCATGGCTTCGAACAGTCACGGCGCTTCCGCGGGCTGAAAGTCTGGATGAGCTTTAAGCGATACGGTTCCCGCCAAATTGGCGAATGGATCGATAACAACGTTCGCCAGGCCCGGCATCTGTACACATTGGCGGACGCACATTCCGATTTCGAGGCGGCCAGCCATCCGCCAATGTCAGCCGTCTGCATTCGCTACAAGAACGGTGGGCTAAGTGACGCCGAATCAAAGCAACTGCATGCCGAAGTAGCGCACGAGGTCGAACAGAGCGGACGCTTCTGGATCTCCACCACCGACCTGAAGGGAAAGTCGTGGTTCCGGATCAATCCAGTGAACTTCCGCACCCGCGAGCATCACATGGAGGAGCTGTTCGCGCTATTAGAACAGCAGTGCCGCGCGATGCTCGAGAACCGCCAGGTACTCAGCCGATGAGAACAACCGGGCTGTCAAAGCCTCCTTGGCGGCGTCAGCAATCTATATAGGATGCTCTTCGCGTCCCACCATCGAGCGGCAGCCTATTTAGCCGCCAAGGGCTTTCGGCACTGGATCTTCCATCTCGGCGCTCTAGGGTTCATTCCGCTGGGCCTGCTTGACAGCTCTGTGGTTCCCGTCCCTGGCAGCATGGACGTGCTGACCATCGTGCTCTCGGCCCGTGAACGAAACCTGTGGTCGTACTACGCGCTGATGGCAACTATAGGGTCAGTTGTCGGTGCTCTGGTTACGTATCGATTGGCGCGCAAGGGCGGCCAGGAAGCGCTGGCGAAAAGGGTTAAGCCCAAGACACTGAAGAAAGTGCAGCAACTATTTGAACGATGGGGCTTGGGCGCGATCGCCATTCCGGCGATGCTGCCGCCTCCGGTGCCGATGGTTCCGTTCGTGATGGCCGCGGGCACCGCCCAGTATCCGGTCAAGAAGTTCCTGTTCGCACTCTCTCTGGGCCGTGCGATCCGCTTCACGATTTTGGCCTTCTTGGCGGCACGATATGGCCGCCACATACTTCCTTTTTTCAACCGTTTCGCGCACCAAGGTCAAATCGCAATGGTGGGAATGCTCATTATCGGTCTTGCCGGCGTTTTGTTCGCGATTCTGCGGAGACGCCGCCACGCAGCCATTGCGACCCACACGAACTAGTCGTACTCGCAAGAAATTTCTCTTTGTTGTGATGGTTTCGTGCATGGTCACTATGGGGTCTTCTTGCACTCATCGGACGCCGCCCCGAAGCCCGAACTGAACTGATGTACTGCAAGGATCTGCCTTCAAGCGAGCATTATCTCCTGGCCGCCATGAATCTCGATCCCAGCTATCGGCGCGCTCACCGCCTCGCGGAAACGGCCTATCTGCTGCGGAACAAGGTGCCTGAGATGCTGACGCTGGTCGACAGCTCCGAGGGCTCTGACACTGCGAAGGCGGAAATCCAGCGTGCGTTCGCGAGCAGCGGCGAGGCAGGTTACAAGCAATGGGCGCTACAGCGCGTCCTCAACGATCCCACGCAGAATGATCGGGCCATCAACCTGGCGTCTGCTCACTGGTTTGCAGCTAACCGCGATCGTGCGCTGCAGTTTCTTCCGAAGGCCTGCCAGCAGGGCGATCCGCGGCTGAAGATGCTTCGTGCCTATCCTCGATCTTGGATTTTGTATGGCGATCCGGAATACAACGACTTGCTGAAAAGGCTGGGTCTGGCCGAAACCACGAAGTGAAAAAATACGCCGCGCGGAATCTGGTCCGCGCGGCCAAGCTCGACTAACTACGCTGCCCGGTGAATTCCTCGTTCATGAAGAATCTCAGCCTCGGCCTGCGTCCAGTCTTCCAGCGCATGCCCGGGAGTCGCACCGCGGGCCTCATACAACTCATATGCGCGCTTCTCAATGCGCTCCTGCAAGACTTGCGGCTGGCGATCGTCTGACTTTTGCTGGATGGTGTTGGGGGATGAATGGAACCCTACAGCTTTCGACATGTTGCCTCCTTTTGTGATCAGAAAACTTGATGTCTTGCATTTGACATGACCTGCCAGCTCTGGCTGCGAAATTCGTTGAGTGCCCCGCGCGCAAACTCAAGCACAAGAAGCGGTGGGGTCAGTTTGTCAATGGTTATTGGCGAGTGGTTCCTGCGAGCCCGATCGCGGCATGGGGTCCGCGCCACGCTCGCAGGCGCCACTCATACGTGAACTGAGATGAACGGTGTCTACGCGAAATTGTCCTGCGCCAGAGGCGGGGCACGAAGATGCGATTCGCGGTCGTACTCCGGTGGCTCACCCGGGCGAGAAGCCGGGATCGCGACAGTTGACGAAGCAGTTGCGATCAATCGCGGGACGCGAAGAATCGCCACGCACCCCATCAGCAGGAGCGCCGCGATGGCCGCTTCCAGCCGTGCCTCGTCACTGGCCAGGAATGACTGGGACAGCGCAGGCTTCAGATTGCGATTCCGCACTCCATAGCCTGCCGCGCGAGCATTGACGCAAAACAACAGCAACAGCCCACACAAAATCCAGGCGGAGTGATAACGCATCACGCGCGTTTTGCTGTGCAGATTTTGAGAGTAGCGGCCGGAAAGCATCAGAGATTGTCTCTCTCTTCGATTAGAACCCAGCCGTCGCTATCTGGTTTCAAAAAAGTCCAGCACAAGGCGGATGATTCGCATTCTTGCGCCACGAAGGCTAGAAATCCCGTGCCGGGAGACTCGGAAATCGCCACTGGAGTAAACCCACCACGCGCGTAGTTGTGAAACTTACTGCGACTGACCTAACGGACCCGAAACTATCCCTTGTGTTGGTTCGTATTCTGTCACGCAGGTAACCGATTGAGGGTTATGGAAATCTATTTCTTGACATTGCAAATTGCAATAGTATAATTACAAATTGCAATATGAAACTCGGCGAAAAACTTCGCTACCTCCGCCTCGTGGAAGGCACTCTGCGCGACATGAATCGCGAGATGACCCAGCAGGAACTCGCCGCAGCCCTCAAGAGAGAGTTCGGTCAGGGCTTGAGCCAGTCGTACCTGTCGCAGATCGAAAGCGGGAACCGGCCCCATCTCACCAATGCGTCACGCATGATGCTGGCGCGGTTTTTCAAGGTCCATCCCGGGTATCTGGTGGACGACCCTGAAGGCTTTCACACCGAGCTAACCAGCGAGCTTCGCGCCACCGAGGACCGTCTCGACTTGTGGCTCACCGCCGGAGCAGAGCAATTCGCAAGCGATCCGGAACTCAGCAAGGCGTTGCTCGACGTCGCCAAACATCGCGACACCCGCAAGTGCCTTGTCCTTCTCGGTGCGATCCTCGAAACGCCCGAGCTGGTCGAACGCCTCACCGAAGTTCTCAAGCCGGCGCTGCATGAAACGACGCCGCGAGCCTCGCGCAAGCGGAAGCTAGCGGGGGAGCAATTATGACCTGGGCAGTCTTCTATCTTGTCTGCTTTCTGATCGGTGTGACGCTGAGCGTTCTCTCGTTCGTGGGGGGAACATTGCACCTTCCCCATGTTCATGTCCATTTACCGCATGCCCACGTACCCAGCGGCATCGGTCATGCGCCTGTCTCTCATGGTGGTCAGTCGGCGGAGATGTCTTTCTTCAGCCTTGCGACGATCACGGCATTCTTCGCCTGGTTCGGAGGTTCGGGCTATCTGCTCACGCGCTACTCAGCACTCGCCGTAACCGTGATCATGCTGGTTGCGATTGTGATCGGCCTAATCGGCGCCGCATTCATATTTCTCTTCATCGTTAAATTCCTTATGAAGCACGATCGCGAACTAGACCCGGCTGACTTCGATCGAGTCGGCGTACTCGGTCACATCATCAGCCCGATCCGAGAAGGCGGCACCGGCGAGATCATCTTCTCGCAGGCTGGCACACGCCACACCTGCGGCGCACGCGCCGAAAACGGCCAAGCGCTCCCCAAAGGAACAGAGGTAATTGTCACCCGCTACGAGCACGGGATCGCTTACGTGCGCAAGTGGGAGGAACTGGCAGAAACAGCAACTCGCAACTAATTGCCAGCTGCTATCGAAAGGAGCCCTATGAGTCATATTCCAACTGAAGCGCTCATCATCGCGTGGACAGCGGTTGGCGCCGTTATTCTCCTGATGGGCTTGTTCGCCAAACTCTATCGCAAGGCCGGACCGCACGAAGCGCTCGTCGTCTACGGTTTTCGCGGCACGCGCGTCGTCAAAGGACACGGCACCGTTATCTTCCCCATGGTCGAGAACTGCCGCGAGCTCTCACTCGAGCTCATGTCGTTCGACGTCGCCCCGCAACAGGACCTCTACACCAAGCAGGGTGTGGCGGTGACCGTCGAGGCCGTTGCGCAGATCAAAGTGAAGTCCGATCCGGAATCGATCCTGACCGCATCGGAGCAATTCCTCACCAAGCCTTCCCCAGAGCGCGAGGCCCTCATCCGCCTCGTGATGGAAGGACACCTGCGCGGCATCATCGGTCAGCTCACAGTGGAAGAAATCGTGAAGCAGCCCGAGATGGTCGCCGACCGTATGCGCTCAACCTGTGCGGATGACATGAACAAGATGGGCCTCGAAGTGATCTCGTTCACCATCAAGGAAGTCCGCGACAAGAACGAATACATCACCAATATGGGGCGTCCCGATATTGCGCGGATCAAGCGCGATGCGGATGTGGCCACGGCTGAGGCTGATCGGGATACGGCCATCAAGCGTGCGCTCGCTCAGCGCGAAGCTGCCGTTGCTAAGGCACAAGCAGACCAGGAACGTGTCGCAGCCGAAACCGCATCGCAGGCACGGCAGGCCGAAGCTCAACGCGACCTGGAAGTTAAGCGGGCCCAGTACACGGAACTCGTCAAGCGCCAGCAGGCGCAGGCCGACAAGGCATACGAGATCCAGACGAACGTGATGCAGCAGCAGGTCACCGCCGAAGCCGTCAAAATCGAGCAGGTGGAGAAAGAGCAGCAGGTCAAAGTGCAGGAAGCTGAAATCCTGCGCCGCGAAAAAGAACTGATCGCCACCGTGCTGAAGCAGGCCGAGATCGAGCGTCAGCGGATCGAGACGCTGGCGGCTGCCGAGAAACAGCGGACTATGGTCGAGGCCGAGGGCCGCTCCAGCGCGATCCGCG
>Ga0306926_10002137_pt1 | contig 20040 bp, 19 predicted proteins | sample flu12Cox44000178_FD_203759 | JGI IMG/M metagenome (GOLD analysis project Ga0306926, IMG submission 203759) | Lab enrichment of tropical soil microbial communities from Luquillo Experimental Forest, Puerto Rico - flux8day.12C.oxic.44.000.178 (v2)... | ecosystem: Environmental > Terrestrial >...
GGCGCGAAGCCTTCTTGCTGTCGTTTGGCTCAAACATGGTGGATGTTCCTTAGTGCCATGGCCGGGATAGTAGCACGTTTTATTGGAATACGGGTTCGGAGAATGGCCTGCGCCGCCCGGATCGTCTTACCGCACGAGTTTGGATCCTGCATCTTAGCCAATCGAACTTGCGCCCTCTTGTTAAGGTGCACCGAGATGTACCGTTCAGTCTGGGACGTCAGGAGCCGATGTTGAGCTTCGATTTCCACTTGGAGGCTCGGCAACCGGCACCGCTATGCCAATCTGAGGGAGATTCCGGTTTTCCGATACCCGCAGAGCCATTGCGGCACCGGGGCGATTGGAGCAACGGTACGAGCCGCTCAGATCGCCCGGCGGTAATTGTGTGCAGCCAAACTTCAAGTCCTTATCAGCGATCCATGTTCTACCGAATACCGACCGATCAACCTGGGAATGGCGGGTGTATACTTTCATCCCGAGGAGGTGTGTCATGCGCATGCTTGCATTCGCGCTCCCGGTGATTTTCGGTCTGGGACTGCTCCCCGCACCCATGCATTCTCAGCAGAAGGGCGGAGAAGAAGAAACCGGACCATACGACGTTGCCGCCACGTGGCCCGCGCCGTTCGCTCGCTCAGGATACGTCCAGGGCTCACAGGGCGGGGTCTTCGCCGAAACGCCCAACCGGATCTTCCTGGCCAACCGAGGCGAGCTGAAGCTCCCCGACAAGCTGCCCAACAATTTCAACGGCGCGTGGGGTTCCCTTGGTCAGGCGGCGACCGGCGGCAAGCCGGAACTGCGAAACTGCATCATCGTCGTTGACGCGAACGGAAAAGTGGTCGAGTCCTGGACGCAACACGATCATCTCTTCGCGGGCGGGCGCGGCCCGCACAAGATCAAGATTAGCCCATACGATCCTCAGCGCCACGTCTGGGTGGTCGACGATGTCCGGCAGCAGATCTTCGAATTCACTAACGACGGCAAGCAGCTAGTCATGACACTGGGCGAAGCGGGCGTTGCGGGAAACGACGACAAGCACTTTGGCCGGCCCACCGACATCGCTTGGCTGCCCGACGGCACGTTTTTCATTAGCGATGGCTATGTGAACACGCGGGTCGTAAAGTTCGACAAAAATGGCAAGTACCTGATGTCGTGGGGGACCAAGGGCAGGGGGCCCGGACAGTTCGACCTGCCGCACTCCATCGACATCGACCGCAACCGCCGCGTCTACGTGGCGGACCGGTCCAACAGCCGCATCCAGGTCTTCGACGAAAACGGCAAGTTTCTGGACCAGTGGCCGAACATCCGGCAGCCGTATCACATCATGATCACAGCCGACCAATACCTGTGGGTCGCAGACGGTGTGAGCAACAAGTTCCTCAAGTACGATCTGAACGGGAAACTATTGTACTCGTGGGGCACGTACGGCACCTTTCCAGGCGCGTTCTGGGGTGTCCATCAGTTTACCGTCGATTCGGCCGGGAATCTTTACGCGGCCGAGACCTTCGGTGGCCGCACGCAAAAATTCCGCCCCAAGCCGGGGGCCGACCGTTCGAAGCTGATTGGCGCGCCGGCTCCCCTCATGCCGAAGACGACAGACTGACTTGCGGAAGCGCTGCTAATCCGGGGGAATGGGTCGGCGTGGCATGTCCAGAGAAGCTCTAAGACTAAGTTCGATAGCCCTGGACGGTCGCGCGAAACTCTAGCCTTGCGCCAAATGAAACAGGTGAAGGTAGTAACACGCCGAACGATCCCACGCCGATCGAACGAACCCAAGCTCGAAATGGTGACATAATTTACGTCAACAAACTGTGGTTGGGACCAAGCTCTTCTACGCCGCGACCAATCACTTCTGCATGGACTACCAGGCGTGCGGGGTGAGGTACAAGAACGGTTTCCCGTAGGTGGGCGCCATCCTGAGCACGTATCCCGCGGATCGCGGCAACACCCGAGGCAGGCTCATCCCTTCGATTCGATCTCAGGACAAACTAAATGGTCGTCGACGAGACCTTCCAGGTGTACAGCGGACCGACGACCACCGATGGCGATGTGGTCTTTTACGGGACGCTGGATGGCTGGTTCAAGGCAGCGGATGAAGGGACTCCAAAAGAGCGATACAAGTTTCACGCGCCTTCGGGCATTTCAGGCAACCCGATGACATACAAGTATAAAGGAACGCAGTACGTTGCTGTATTGTCGTGCGTTGGAGGTCGTTGGAGGGTGGGCTGTCATCGGGCTCGCTGCGGGCCGACCACGGCACCGAAAGCCTCGGTGCGGTCGGCTTACCACGTCGCTTGCCGACTATCCAATCTCGGCGGAACGCTGTTGGTGTTTTCACTACAGCCTCGCGATAGCGGACCTCGATCCGGCCAATTCGGCAAATAATGTGGTGTGTACTGCTCGGGACTCGCTCGGTCCCTTGGCGCACTGGGCGGGCGCGAATTCGTTAATTAAGTTTGGCGCGAGCATTCGGCATGACGATCCGGCATTGGTCCGGCTTGCCCGAGGGCGATCGTGGCCGGTTGTTGTTCCCAAATTGGTGTATCGAGCCACCAGACGAAGCCTGACTCGAATCTGGTCTTGGCTCATGCGTACAATTTGGCCAACGGTGGCCAGCAGAGCATCTTCGCCCCGTGCTTCCGTCCGCCCAAATACCCACCCAAATGGGGGCGAATGGGCCGAAATCAGCGTTCCAGTGAGACACTGGTCTATTGAAGCCCAAAGGGAGGGCATCTTCGGCTGGCGCGGGAGCAAAAAGTCGCCAGTTCGGATCTAGGCAGCCGTACCGTCCTCTCTCGAGCATTGCGGCCGGCCTCAAAAGGCTACCTCCGCAAATCGTGCAATAGCTGCAGAGGTGAGACTGGCATCACTGACGTACCGCCCGCCGGCTTGGGTCTGATAGCTTTCCTGATGACATGATGGTCGCACCATGCCGAATTCGTGTGTTGCAAATCGTGGCTGCGTCGAGGCTGGCAGGATTTCCCTAGTTCCAGTTCCCCCGGGTCCGGTCAGCCTGCCCTCACACGATGTCCTTCAGCCCTCGTATTGCAGTACGTTCAAGCCGGAGTTCCAGTCGGAGACGTATACTAGCCCATCGGTCGTGACCAAGATATCAGCGGCCTTTGCAGCAAGTGCAACGTTGGGACGTGGATCGATCAGCTTTTTGGGGGTCGGAGGCACCCAGTAAGCGATTTCCCTTGGCGCGAATTCGTCCCTGATGTCAAAGACACGGACGCCGGCAACGTTGTAGGTCGAGAAAATCGTCTCCTCGCTTTGAAACGTACCCGGCCGGTTTTCGTGCAGGTTATGCGGACCGAAAGTTCCCGCCCCGCAGAAGTCCCTCTCCTTCGGCGTTGGCAAAGTGGAAATCGGCACCGGGTTTTCCTCGGCCCGCAGATCTACGATGAATGTATGAAACAGGCCCTTCGCGCATTTCTCGGCATTCGCCTCGTCGGCCACAACAGCCAGCTTTCGGCCGGGCAAGGGAAGCGGAGTGTGTGTGCCGCCTGGAAACGGCGGACACCAGTTGATGTGGGAAATCAGCTTCGGCTTCGTGGGGTCGCTGAGGTCGTGGACGGTGAAGCCACCGTCGCGCCAGGCCCCGTAGCCGCGATTGCCGGCCGTAATCATGTGATGCAGGGCCACGCGGCGGCCCGGCGCCAAGGTCGACGGCTCGCCTGCTGCGCGATTCATCCCGGGCATCCACCAGCGCCCCACAATTTCGGGCTTCGTGATGTTCTGCAGGTCGACCATACAGAGAAAATGATCGGTGAAACCATCAAGGTGGGCGGCTGCCGTGGCGTAGCGTCCGCCTGCCCACCACAGGCGATTGATGCCAAGGCCCGGCATTTCGAGAAACGCGATTTCTCTCATCTCGGCGGGCCGCGAAATGTCGTGGACGCTGAGGCCTGATCTGAATTTCTTGCGGTTGGTGATACTATCGGCCAGAGCATTCTCGAAATAGCCGCGAATGTTGTCGTAAGACTGCATGGCCACAATGTTCGCCCCGTTGGCGAGCAGGAGCAGGTCATCGGAAACCTGCAGATGATGGGTCCGGGTAGAGTCTCCGCCCGTGAAAAAACCGACAGGTTTCAGGCCGCGCGGATCCGCCGCATCCAGGATCGTAACTCCATTGCTGAACATGTGCCCGACATAAATATGCCCACGGTTGCGCATGACCTGAACGCTGTCCGGCCGTCCGTTAAGATCGGTATAGGACAGATGCCGGAATCGTTTTCCGATGCCCTGCGGAGGAATAGCACTTTCCTGGGCGCTCGAGGGCTCGGGACCATACGCCAATGCTGCCAGACCAACCAGACCTTTCCCGCAATCGCGCCGAGTGATCGTCGTCATGTTTTCCTCCGCTTGCCAATACCCTGACAACCAGCTTACACGTCTTTCAATGTGAACTGATTCATGAACTTGCCTCGGAGGGTGGACCGCCGCTTATTCGGGAGCGGATCTAACCTTCCGCTGTTTCCGCGGACCCGGGGGCAGGGCTGTGGCAACCCGCCTTTCCGCCAGCGGTGTTTGGGGGGCGCGAGGGGCCGGCGTTCCGCCAGCGAGTGCTGCGCCGACGAGCGCTCGTGCGCTCCATTCCAGAGCGTCGATCGCCCTTCTTGGCTGTCGCCGGCAATATCTTTCATCACCACGACTGGATCAATGCCAAGCAGCAACGTAAGCGCTCTCGACAGCTTTCCGAATGTTTCGGGATCGATCTTGTCCCGCGCCGGAGCGAGCGCATGGGGAAGCACCACCAGCCCACCAATGAAGGCCGTGCTGCTGAGACGGCTGAACCGCTTGGCGGAGAAGTTCGAGCCACCGAACGTCGGCCCTCGGACCGCAGTTCGGCTACCTCAGCGAGCTGCCTGTGGGTATCGAAAACCGGCGTGTCCCTCCGACTGATTTGGCGTTGCCGGCTACGAAGCCTCGAAATTGAAATCGAGACTCAACATTGGCTCCGTCGCGGTAAACGCAAATGCGCGCTTCGACCGAGTACCATTCTGCGAATCTAGTGCCTGCTTGGGGAAAGGCGAATCCCTCAGTCTGGCGCACCCATCGCGCGCCCGCGTCCAGAGCGGACCGCCGGGCTCGCTCACGCTCGCATCCGGCTTGTATACAATATGGAGCATTCGCCCCGGGACGCTAGGATCAATGAGGTCCTATGAGACGAAGGCGTGTTGGTTGTCGCTGCGATTCTGAGCCTCATCCTCGCAATGGGGAGTCCCATCGTCGCGCAAGACGCTCGCTCAGTTTCGCGGGCGGCCGAGGGCGTGAAATTCCCTACGATCCTACACGTTCATCAGGGGACCCGCTGCGGAGCATCGCCCACAAATTCGTGGGGATCAAGGTGACTAGCGTTCAGTCGAACGTCACCGTCCCAGCCATACGCGTTCCGGACGCCGTGCGAAGTGTACCGCCGCGGTTGACGAGTTCAGTCGCAAAAGCTGGCCGGCCTCCGGGCTCGCCTTGCCGCCCCTAGCGCGGCTCCGTTGGAAGTTCCGGTTTTGAAGGGGGCGGTCGCGGCTTTGAGATTTTGGAAGGATAGAATCATGATGAAAGCCCAAGACCGTTCCCTCGGCATGCATCGCAAGATTAAGCGGCGTGACTTCGTCAACGGGATAAGCGCGACCGTCGCCGGAGCGTTCCTGCTTCCCCAGATTGCCGCCGCCCAGGAGTTCGCTCCGGAGCAGGCGCCCGACTATTATCCTCCAGCCTTGACGGGACTTCGCGGAGACCACGCAGGTTCCTTTGAAGCTGCTCACCAGTTGCGGGACACTAGCCGTGTGGATTTTTCCAGCGTGGCTCACACGAACGAGATCTACGACCTTGTAATCGTCGGTGCTGGAATCAGCGGCCTGTCCGCAGGCTATTTCTTCTCGAAGAATACTGGACCGAACTCTCGCGTTCTGATTCTTGACAACCACGACGACTTCGGCGGGCATGCGAAGCGAAACGAGTTCCGGCACAATGGCAAGCTAATGGTGATCAACGGCGGCACCTTAAATATTGAAGCGCCGCAAAGATATTTCGAGGATGCCAAGGCTTTATTCCATGATATCGGAATCGATCTGGAACGCTTTCAAGCGTCCAATAAGTCCAACCACGCACTATACCAGTCCCATGGTTTAAGAAACGCCTATTTTTTTGACAAAGAAACCTGGGGTGTAGATCGTTTGCTGGTGAATAACTATAGTGGCGGGGGCCGCGGGTTCAACGCGGAGTTCGTCGCGCAAACCCCTCTGTCCTCACGCGCTCAAAAGGATCTTCTGCGCTTGTACGACAAAGACCAGCCGGATTATCTCTCCGGTCTTTCGTCCGCTGACAAGAAAGTCCGCCTCGCCAAGATGAGTTATAGAGACTTTCTCCTGAACGTGGCAAAAGTCGACCCGGAAGTGTATTGGTTCTTCCAGCACTTCGGCGAAGGCAATTTCTGTGTAGGAGCGGACGCGACACCAGCCTTGTTTGGCTGGGAGATGGGGCAGCCGGGATTCGCAGGGCTTAAGCTTGAGCCGACGCCGAACGGTGTACTCGCGGAGTTGGCCGGCGTGCAACATGGACGTCAGGTGGAGGCGCCTGGTCCCCCGGTGCACTTCCCGGACGGGAACGCAACAGTCGCCCGCTTGTTAGTTCGGTATCTCATTCCCGAAGCTCTGCCGGGGAAGACACAGGAGGATTCAGGAGTCGCCCGCGCGAACTATGCTGCACTCGACAGGCCCGGCCAAACGGTCCGGATCCGGCTGAATAGTACCGTGCTTCACGTGAGGCACGATGGCGATGCGGCTAAGGCGAAGGAAGTGGTGATCACGTACAACCGTGGCGGGAAGCTCTACGAGGTACGGGCTAGGTGCTGCGTCATGGCTTGCTGGAATATGTTTATTCCCTACCTGATCCCAGAGCTTCCTCAGTCGCAAAAGGATGCCTTATCCTATGCCGTAAAAGGGCCAATCGTTTATACCAGTGTCGGAGTGAAGGATTGGACCGCATGGAAGAGGCTAGGTGTCTCGAACGTCAACTGTCCTACGATGTACCATACCGTCTTTGCGCTTACAGAGGCAGTTTCCCTTGGCGACTTGCGACATGCGCAGTCTCCGCAGGAACCGATCGCGCTTCATCTCACCAAGGTGATGAGCGTCCCTGGGAAACCTCGCCAGGAACAGCACCGGCTGGGACGAGATGAGCTGCTCACTACGACGTTTGAGACGTTCGAGCGTAAGGTTCGAGACCAACTTGCCCGCGTCCTCGGGCCCGGAGGCTTCGATCCTGGCCGTGACATCGTCGCGATAACTGTAAATCGCTGGCCGCATGGGTACGCCTACACATATAACAGCCTCTACGAGCCGATGGAATGGGTGTACACGAATTCCAATTCCAGACCAAATGTGATCGCCCGCCAGCCGTACGGGCTCATCGCAATCGCGAACTCCGACGCGGGGGCAAGTCCCCACACCGACACCGCGATTTGGGAGGCCCATCGCGCAGTCGGAGATGTCTTGAATCGGCGGTCGATGCCATTTCTAGCCTAAGCCTAGAAAGGGACAGGGGAAATCGCCGCACAGGCACTGGCATGGATTTCTTGGTTCGTAAACGCTTGGGCCTCTGCGCAATTTCGCCCGTCGTCGGCGGGTCGCGGTCATCATGGTCAGGATTACTGGCATCTTTGAAAACTCTTGTCATCCTCAACGTTGGCGAGCTTGCAGTCGCAATGTCCCAGGTCGAAGTCATCGGTGTTAGAAAATGTTCCCCACAAGAAATCTGAGTGCAGAGGCCACGACGTCCCACTGCACGGGCTTGGGCTACACAGGACAGCGGTCAGGATTGTCGCCGAGGCTCGAAAGCCTCCCATTTGTTCGACGTGGAAAGGGTCACCGCCGACGTTCCGGCGATAAGTAAATGCCTCCTAGAATTACACGATCCCAGGTGAAATCAGCGGTTGGGTTGGGATCAAGGAGCAGATCGAGTGTCCAATGAGCCAAACGGCTTATTTGAATTTGCGTCGTACCGGCTGAATGCAGCGAAGCGGCTCCTCACTCGCTACTGCGAGAGCCTCGTCCGGGCGCAGCCAATGACCTTCGCCATCGGCTCATCGGGGGCTGCGGTCGCGTGCTCGCCAAGACCGACCTGATATGGGTGCAAAGCAGATACGCAGGGGGCGAGAGCGAGCGGGATTGCCCCCTAGAGAGCGCGACAGCGCTATTTGTAGTTGTGAGATTCCACAATGGACTGAATCTCATTGATCACTCGATCCAGCTCGTGATCTGCGTTGTAGAAGTGGGGCGCAATCCGAATGCCGGCGTTCGGCCTATAATCGACCAGCACGTCGCGGCGCGTAAGTTCACGTTCGACTTCTTTGCCGTTCGGTACGTCGACAACCACCACGCCGCCACGAGCTCGCGGGTCGCGGCACGAGTGCACGGAAAAACCCGCTTCGTCTGCCAACTCGATCAGGCGCTGAGTCTGACGTAGCGACTTTGCGCGTATGGCTTCGACGCCAATCTGGCTGATAATCTCATAGCCCGATCGGGCCGAATACAGCGCAGGAATGTTCGGGGTTCCGTTCAAGAAGCGGAATGCATCGTCAGCAAAGTTGATCGGGCCAGGCTCAAACTCAAACGGATGTCGGTGAGCCATCCAACCTGTGACCGCGGGCCGCAGCTGTGGCCGCAGATCCGGTCGCACATACAGGTACGCTGCGCCGGGCCCACCACACAGCCATTTCACTGAACCGCCAGTCGCGAAATCCACACCCATCGCGGAAACGTCGACAGGCAAGACTCCCGCCGATTGGTAGAGGTCGGCTATTACTAGCGCTCCCATTTCGTGTGCGCGAGTGGTGATCGCGGGCAAGTCTTGAACAAACGAGCTGCGAAACGCTACATGAGAAACCGAAACGAGCTTGGTCTGTTCATCAATCGCTTCCAGCATCAACTCGAGCGGTAATGTCTTGCCGTCAGTGGAAGCAACGCGGCATACACGCGCGCCCTGCCGCTCCAGTCCATAGTAAATGTAGTCGTTCGAGGGAAAGTTCAAACCGTCCGTGACGAGCTTATTCCGGGGCCCATTCCAATCGAAGCAGGTTGTCACGATTGACTGGCAAATCGAAACGTTCTGGTGCATCACCACTTGGCCGGGCCCGGCTCCGATTATCGAGCCGATGAGATCACCCATAGTCACAGGCATCTCCCACCAACCTTCTTCCCAGACGCGAATACCCCGCGACGCCCACATTTCAGCGAACTGCTGGAGCGCTTCGGCAGTGCGACGCGGCATAGCTCCGAGTGAATGGCTGATAAGGTACGTGGTATTCTCGAGCACTGGAAACTCTTTGCGCCACGCGAGAAGAGGATCGCTAGTGGTCATGGCAGTCGAGCCTCCATCGACCCTGACTGGGCTGTGCCGCAGCCGTGAAGGGGCCGCGGCCGGTAACGCTGCCAGACGATGTACGCCGGGACCCCGGTCAGCATCAGTCCCAGACCGGCAAATGCTGGCCGCGGCCGCGTAACCAGCATGTTGCCCAGAAACCAAAGCGTGATCGCCAAAAATAGGAGCGTCGTGACCGGGTAACCCCACATCCGGTAGGGGCGAGGCAAGTCAGGCCGCGTGCGCCGCAGCACTATCACCGCTACAACCATCAGACCGTAGAACACCCAGATGCCGAACAACGCATAATCGATCAGGGATTCGTATGACCCTGTCAGTAGCAGCACTGCCGACCAAGCCCCCTGCGCCCAGATCGCGAAACCGGGGGTCCCGAAACGGGGGTGCATCCTCGCGAAGCTGGGAAAAAACAGCCCGTCCGCAGCTTGCGCAAAATACACCCGCGGAATCGTCATGAAACACCCGTTGAGCGTGCCCACTATTGACAGCAGAATGATTAGCGAAACCACGGTGCCACCCGCCGCCCCAAGCGTTCGTGCGGCGGCGTCTGCGCCCACGTGTTCACTGGCTGCAATTTCGGAAACCGATAAGACTTGCATATACGCGAAGTTCGCGAGCAGATAAATTGCCGTAACCGTCAGAGTGCCAAACGTCAACGCCCTTACCATATTGCGCTTTGGGTTGCGGATCTCGCCCGCCACGAAGCTCAACTGCACCCAACCGTCGTAACCCAGCAGGCAAGCGATCAGGGCAACCCCGAAACTGCTGAGTGAAATGCTGGAAATGCCTGGCCTGGCGTAATGCTCGGCATGCGGCGCTTGAAGCAATGCAGCATCGACGATGATTAGGACGCCCACGGTCTTCGCCAGAGTAAAGCTATTCTGGACGATGGCTCCCAGCTTCACGCCGCGGTAGTTCACCCACGCGAAGACAGACAGCACTGCCAGGCTGAGTAGCTTGGAGACCAGTGGCCCAAAAGGCACCAAGTAGGAAGCGTAGATGGAAAACACCACCGACATCCAAGCTACCTGCGCACTGCGCGCCACCGTAAACAGCGACCAGCCGCATAGAAAGGCTGCCGCCGGTCCGTATGCTTCGCGAATAAACACATACTGGCCGCCAGTCGAAGGAAATGCCGCGCCCAGTTCAGCACACGCCAACGCTCCGAAGAATGAGATCACGCCCGCGAGTATCCACACACTCATGATCAACGGCATCGAGAGCAAGCTGCGCGCCACAAGGTTCGGAACAAGGAAAATGCCGCCGCCGATCATGATTCCCACGACTATCGCGATCGAATCGCCAAGCGAGAGCCGCCGAACAAGTTCCGCCGATGAACCTGGGCCGCGGCTTGCAGGTGGGACTATTGCGATGACTTCTTCCGGTAAGTGATCCATTGCGTTGCTTCCATCGCCGGCACGGGATTGGTCAATCGTACAACGCTGCCGGCGACACACGCAATTACAGCCCGAAAATACCGATGCGCCTAATTCTGGTACGGAAGTCTCCGTAAGTGATCGTCCGCCAGGTTTTCTCGTCGTGCGGGTAAGGCGCGCGTTTGCGCGAGGAAGACACGCCCCGCGCAACCCGAACCATGGCTCCAAACGATCCGTGAGCTTCTGAGGATAGGCGCCAAGCGGATGCGGACCCTCAGCCAAAATGCAGCCATCCGCCCGCCGCTCAATGACGAGACCTGGTGATCCCGCCGCACGGGGCGGAAGGCTACTCCCTCTCCTCTAAACAACTAGTCGGCCCGCCGTGTGCCGTTCATTTCACGAGCCCGGCATTGGAAGATCAAGACCTGTGCCCCTGATGGGATGAGAGAACGCGATTCATTATGTTGCCGGTCCGGGGTTCGGATCGGGCTTCGCGGTGAGATTGTCGACAGGGTGTCGCCGGCCCAGAATGCTCAGGACAATCAGACTGAGCACGGGTTCGTCATTTTGATTAAATGCTTCGAGACGGGCACGAACCAGACCACGGTCTGGCTTGGAACGGGAAGGGATGGTTTCGAGAATGGTCACACGAATGCGAATAGAGTCTCCCGGGCGCACCGGATTCGGCCAGCGAACCTCGTCTACTCCCGGAGAAGCCAAACTCGCAACGGACGAAAGGTACTGGTCGACATACAGGCGCATAGCGATGCCGATCGTATGCCAGCCGGAAGCAACGATACCGCCGAAGCGCCACTGCTTTGCCTTCTCCGGATCGACGTGCATGTCCTGTGGGTCGAAGCGTCGGGCGAAATCAATGATTTCCGCCTGCGTCACGGCCACGCTACCGAATTCGTAGACGCGAGGAGCCTGGTAATCCTCAAAATAGCGGTTCTCGCGACGCACCTCGAACGTTGAGAGGATCATGTCAAATCGTCACCGCAGAGAACTGGCGTCGAGTCCCGCGAGGACTTCTTCGAGCGGCACATTGACCTTCCTGCAATATTCAGCGATTTCCTCAGCGGCGGAGGATTCCGTCGTAAGATGGATCGCCTCTAGTGGGTAATCGCCCACAATCTCAATCAGGTGCTCCTTCTTCAGCACTTCGGCAAGCGAGTAGAATTCACCCACATCTAACCCGCACGCTTCCAGAACCTCGGCCGGAGTCGCAACTCCAGGAAGTTTGGGGTGCAGGGGACCGTAGTACGCCTCTCGAACGATGACGCAAAAGAGCTTCCTGGCCGGTGTGGAGATACAACTGAGGCGATTTAGTAGAATCTGCGCGCCCGAAAGCATGCCCCAGTATGCCTCAACCCTGTCGTCTAGTCGAATCGGACATATTCGAATTCAACGGGTAAACCGTTGATTCCGCGGGCGGGGGGCCCAATCCAATTAGCGAACATACCGGGATCGACTACGCGGCCCATAAGCGAGTCCACAAATTCATGATCAGAGTCGGACGGTAGCCAGCGCGCGGCCTCCGCTTCCCAGGTTCTTGAGGATACGAGTTGACCGTCGGGACTGATGTGATGGCCAGCGAAGGCTCCGATTTTCCGATGGAATCCGGAATGGGGCAGTTTCACCCGGAAAGGGATTCTGAACTTCTCCGGGATCCGGTTCCAACGGTCCACCGCCGCTTGGATTTCCCTGGTGTAATCATCCCGTAGACGCGCGTTAAGGGCGGTCAAAGCAGGTACCGATTTCTCCACTATGCGTCCGTCTTCGACTTCCTGCACCGCGTAGCGATCGCTCCCGAGCAGGTGATCGTCACTCAGGTTGGTTTCCTTGTAGCGGCCTTTGACGCCGGAAGCAAAGAAACTTGCCGCGTTCGAGGAGACCTCAGCACCAAAGAGATCGAGCGTCACGCTGTAATGAAAGTTCACGTAACGCTGCAAGGTTTCCAGATCAATGACCCCTTGTGCTCGCACCTGCCCCGCGTCGCTGACGCCCCGGTCGCGCATTACTTCGCAAGTGCGCTGAAGGATACGGGCGACTCCGGATTCCCCAACAAACATGTGATGAGCCTCTTCGGTCAACATGAACCGGCATGTGCGCGACAGAGGATCGAAGCCGGATTCGGCCAGCGCGGCCAACTGAAATTTCCCATCGCGATCGGTGAAGAAGGTGAACATAAAGAACGCCAGCCAATTGCTGGTTTTTTCGTTGAACGCAGTGAGAATGCGCGGATTATTTTCGTCTCCCGAGCGCCTTTGAAGCAGAGCTTCACCCTCTTCGCGTCCATCGCGGCCAAAGTATCGATGTAGCAGATACACCATAGCCCACAAGTGTCGGCCTTCTTCTACGTTCACCTGGAACAAATTCCTCAAATCATATAGCGAAGGGCAGGTTTTGCCGAGCAACTTTTGTTGTTCGACCGAGGCCGGTTCGGTGTCACCCTGTGTGACAATGATGCGCCTCAAGGTCGATCGGTATTCCCCTGGCACTTCCTGCCAGGCGTTCTCGCCCCTGTGTTCGCCGAAGCTGATTTTCCGATCCTCGTCATGCGGGGTTAGAAAAATGCCCCAGCGATACTCAGGCATTCGGACATAGCCGAAATTCGCCCATCCATCTCGATCGACGCTGATGGCCGTACGCAGGTAAACTTGAAGCGTGGCCGTATCGGCGGGGCCGGTTAGGTGCCACCAGTTCAAGAATCTGGGCTGCCATTGCTCGAGGGCGCGCTGCAGAACTCGGTCATTCGATAGGTTGACGTTATTCGGAATCTGCTGCGAATAGTCGATCGCGTGTTGCTTCAATTCCATGGCTTCGGACATTGTGCTTACACCCGTCCCCAATCAAACTTGGCGCGATTTCCCGTTCCGTAAACCTTTAGCGCGCCCGTCTCGCCGACTGCGTTCGGGCGAATAAAAATCCAGTTCTGCCACGCGGAAAGCCGCCCGAAAATGCGGGAGTTCATATTTTCCGGTCCACCGAACCGTAGATTCGCTTCGAGGCCCGTCATCGCGTCGGGAGACAGCGCCGCCCGAGCCTCAACCGCCTGCCGAACCTCGTCCGCCCAATCCAACTCGTCTGGAGCAAAGGTGACGAGGCCCAATTCCAGTGCCCGCTTCGTAGCGAGCGCAGTTCCCTTTTGCGCCCGCAGGCGTGCGAGAATTTGGTGGTTTTCGTAAAACCGACTGTTGAGCCTGGCTACACCTGTTACCATCGGGAGCAGTCCGAAGTTCATTTCGGAAAGTTGGACAAATACACCGGCGTCGTCCAGCATATAGACGCGATCGGCGGCTAGGACAAGCTCGAGCAAGCTTCCGGCGAAGCACGATCCTGGCTCGACGATGGCGTACATCGAACGCGAAGATACATCCAGACGGGCGAAAGTCCGACGAATCATTCCCAAGACCTCGCGTACGAACCAGTGGCTTCTGTGCCGTAGTATGGCTGCATCCGCTTGGAGCACAGTATCCGGGCTGCCTTGGGTCTTGAACAACCACAACCCCAACTCCGAGTGGTTGGTCCGCAGCGAGAGGACGGCGTCATCGAGTTCGCGGGCGAATTGGAGGGGCCACCACCGCGCACCCGCTGCCAAGATCTCTTCGATCGTCTCCGGACCATTCGCGCCCGGGGACCCGACGGTCAACGTCGCCGTACGGGCGGCGGGATCCAACTGTACTTGCACGTACTCATAGTGATAACCGTCAGCATCCGCCGAACGGGCAAGCGGAGTCAACGCCACGCCTTTGCGGTCGCCTGGCCGGTCGCCACTTCGAGCCAATGCTTGAGCGCGTTCCTGAACGAAGGCGTGGAAGTCCCGAGGCTTGACGATCGCATCCACCAGACCCCAATCTTTGGCACGCTGACCCGTCACTCCCTCAGAGGTCGAACAGAACGCGTCGGCCAAGTCTCTCCGCACTTTTCGTTTGTCGGTGAGGCGCGTCAGGCCGCCTGTGCCCGGCAGCACACCCAACAAGGAAACCTCTGGAAGGCTGACCGCGGAAGAGCGATCATCAACCAGCACGATCTCGTCGCAGGCCAGCGCCAATTCGTAGCCGCCACCCGCCGTTGAGCCATTGCACGCCGCGATGAACTTCAGCCCCGAATACGCACTTGAGTCCTCGATTCCATTTCGCGTCTCATTCGTAAACTTGCAGAAATTTACCTTCCACGCATGGGTTGATTGGGCCAGCATGTAGATGTTCGCGCCCGCACAAAAAATTCGCGGTTTGTTGCTGGTCAGTATTACGCTGGCTACCTCGGGGTGCTCAAATCGAATGCGTTGCAAGGCGTCATGGAGCTCGATATCCACGCCCAAATCGTAAGAATTCAGCTTCAGCTTGTAGCCGGGTCGGATCCCACCATCTTCCTTTGTATCCATCGAGAGCGTGGCTACCGGCCCTTCAAACGTCAGTCTCCAATGCTGGTACCGGGAGGGCTCAGTCCGGAAATCCACAAAATCGAAGGCTTCAGTCGGAGCTGAGTGGACGACGGCTTCCATATTTCCTAGTAGACACCCGACAAGGCGCATCCAGTGCTCGGAATCCTGGGGTCCGCGCAACGGAACTGCATAGGGGCCCCTGTTTTTGAAACTATACTGCATTTAGCCCCCCAGGGCAAACGATCCCGCATCACCAGAAAATGCACTATCCTTCCCCTTAAGGGTAAGCAACGTTTCCAGGAGGCGCGTCCAAGATCTCGTGGATTGGATCGGTCGCGGCCCTCGGTGAAATGGGCGAGCGCGAGCTGAACCTGACCTTTCCTGCCAGCGCAGATCCATACCAATCCCCGCTCGGAGCGAGCAGAGAAGGGACACAGACAGGTGGATCTGCGAACGTGAGGCTGGGAACATCCGATACGCGTAGGAGAGTCATGGCAGCGCCGGGCCGCCGATGCCGCGCGACTACTCTGGCTCCGAGATCCCACCCAGTTGGAACACCAGGCCACAGCTCCCCCGGTTGCCGGATTCACCAGCGTCGAAACGCCTACCTGTTGCGGTGATGCATCTGTTCCCAATGATGCTTTGCCAAACCAGAACCTTCTCGCCCCGAAGTCGCGGTTATCTGCCCCCTGCTTGATCCAATGCCCACGGATTCACTACTATACTGCATGAGCCCCGCGGGCTACGTGCACGGCCGAGCATATTGATGAAAATACTGAAAACCAAGAGGCTTGCGCAGACTAACAGATCGCATCCTTCGTCGAAGCCGGGGTCAAATGGAAGACCGCCCGCAAAGGGGCTTACTCGTTCGCAGGCGGGAGTAGATCCATTGAAAGTGTTCGGCGACCGTGTTCGCCAGGCCCGCGCCCGTCGCGGGATGACGAGGAAAATTCTGGCGCGGGATTCGGGAGTTTCCGAACGGTATCTTGCTCAGATCGAGAGCGGAAAAGGAAACATTTCGATCCTGGTTCTTCGCGAGCTGGCGCGAGCCTTAGACATTCCTTTACAGACCCTGATATTTGAAGGGCCTGAGCCTGCTGTGGAGTTTGTACACACGGTGGAGTTTCTTCGGAGCCTTTCTGTCGAGGATCTGCAAACCGCCCGACAGCTCCTTCGTGAACATTTTGGAGCATTCGATGCCGCGGCCCGCCACGGTAGAATCGCGCTGATCGGGCTGCGCGGCGCGGGGAAATCCACACTCGGCCCGCTCCTTGCCGAGCGGCTCGAAATGCCCTTTCTCGAACTGAACCAATTCATTCAGCAGCAAAGCGGCCTTACTCTGAATCTGATTTTTGACTTTCACGGACAGAGCGGCTACCGACGGCTGGAGCGGCAGTGCCTCGAAAAAGTTCTGGAACGGTATCCGCGCTTCGTGCTTACCACCGGAGGAAGCCTGGTTTCCGAGCCCGGCACCTTTGAACTGCTGCTTTCCAGTTGCATGGTCGTCTGGCTGCGCGCAACCCCAGAGGAACACATGCAAAGAGTCATTGCCCAAGGAGACATGCGGCCGATAGCGGACAACCGCGACGCCATGGCCGATCTGCGACGAATTCTGGCGGAACGGGAGGCGCTCTACTGTAAGGCTGATATTCAATTTGAGACCACCGGGCTCTCACCGGAGGAGAGCGTCGAACCGCTGCTTCAAGCGTTGCGGGATGCCCCGGTCCGCGAGTTGGAGCCGACTTTCGTCTCTCGGCAAAGCTAGTGCCTCCGGGATCAGAAATACCGGATGTCCGCCGGGAGGCGGCCCTCGAATGGTATGTGGTGGAGGGGAGACGTCTCGAAGCCCGGCGCATTCCAGCCCGAGTCTGCTCACGCCCCCCCATAGTATTCCTGCATGAGGGGCTCGGGTCGGTGAGCCACTGGAGAGATTTCCCTGAACGAGTGGCCGCTGCAACCGGCTCGGAGATCTTCGTCTACTCGCGGTACGGTCACGGCCGTTCCAGTCTGCTCCAGGAGGCGCGCGGGGGTTCGTACATGCATCACGAGGCTGCGGTGGTCCTTCCTAGCCTCCTGAAGCAGGCGGATATTCGGCAGCCCGTGCTGCTCGGCCACAGCGACGGCGCATCAATCGCAATTCTCTATGCGGCGAAGTTTTCGAATTCTGCAGCCGCGTTGATTCTCGAGGCCCCGCACGTCTTCGTTGAAGACCTGACTCTGGACGGCATCGCCGCGGCAAGAACCGCCTATCTAGCCACGGATCTACCGCAAAAATTGGCCCGTTATCACGACGATGCCGATCGGACCTTTTGGGGTTGGAATGACATTTGGCTGAACCCTCAATTCCGTTTCTGGAATATCGAACATTATCTCGACGCTATCCGGTGCCCGGTCCTTGTGATTCAGGGGGAGGACGACGAATACGGAACCACGAGGCAGCTTGCAGCGGTTCAAGCGAGAATACCGGCCTCGGAGGTGGCCCTATTGCCCGAATGCAAGCATGCTCCCCATCGGGATCAACCCGAGCTAACCTTGCGGCGGATTGTTGCGTTTCTGGAATCCCTGCTGGCCGAATGAGACGGTAAGGTTCTATGTGCCTGCCAATTTGTACGCGCCATCCTGGCGCTCGCGCAGTTTATAGCGCAGTAGTTTCCCCGTGGGACTCTTTGGCAATTCCTCCATAAATTCAACGCGGCGCGGGTATTTGTAAGGGGTGATTCGCTGCTTGACGAACGCCTGCAATTCGCGCGCGAGTTCCGGTGTGGGTGAAACCCCACTGCGAAGCACTATGAAGGCTTTAGGTGTGTGGAGGTCCGTGTCCTCTCGATAGGCGACTACGGCCACCTCCAGTACGCACGCATGTTCGATTAAGGCGCTTTCAACTTCGGCCGGCGAGACCCATTGGCCGGAAACACGGAACATGTCGTCGGAACGACCCGCGTACCAGTAATAGCCCTCGTTGTCCTTCCAATACTTATCACCCGTGAAAAACCATCGTCCACGCATCCGGTCGGTGGTCAGTTCTCGCCGGTTCCAATAGCAGGTTGCAATGCTATCTCCCGATACCAGAAGGTCCCCGATTTTTCCCGGCGGTACTTCGCAGCCATCGATGTCCACAATGCGTAAGTCGTATCCGGGGACGGCCTTGCCCGTGCTGCCGGGCGTCACGCTGCCGGCCCGAGCGGAGAGATAAATGTGCAGCACTTCTGTCGATCCGATACCGTCCAAGATCTCCACGCCGAAACGGCGATACCACCTACGGAAGATCTCGGCCGGAAGTGGTTCCGCAGCCGAGACTGCAGTGCGGACACTGTCTAGGTGGTACGGTGCGCGCTCGGCTTCTTCCAGCATCATTGCGTACAACGTGGGAACGGAAAAGAACAGGGTGGGGCGGCCACGCTGAGCGGTTTCCAGCATGGCTTTCGGCTGCGGCCGGCCCGGAAATAAGACCGTGGTTGCACCGGCGTGGAACGGAAACATCAGTGCATTCCCCAATCCGTAAGCGTGGAAGAGCTTGGACGATGAGAAGGTGATGTCATCGGGGCCGATCCCCAACACTGCTGTGCCGTAGTTTTCGCAGCAGCAGGTCCAGTCGCGATGTGAGTGTACCGCGGCTTTCGGACGTCCCGTGCTTCCCGAGGTCCATAACCAGAACGCCGCGTCATCCGGGCTGGTTTTTGCAGCATCGAGTTGCGGCGAGGTTTCGGCGAGCCATTCATCCCAATGTAGGTAACCGGCCTGAGGTACGCCCACTAAAATGACGTGCCGGAGATATTGTTGCGAGTTCAGAACCGGAGCCACTTCAGCAAAGAGTGTCGAATGCACGATCAGAATTCGCGCCCGGCTCTCCGTAAGGAAGTATTCGTAGTCCGCTGCCCGTAGCGCGGTACTCGTAGGCACCGCCACTGCGCCGATCTTCATAACACCGAAATAGGCAATCACGAACTCCGGGCAATCGGGCAGAAGCAAGAGTACGCGCTGCTCCTGTTGCAGGCCCAGACTCAAAAGGCCATTGCCGACCCGATTCACGCCCTCTGCTACCTCTGTGTACGTCCAGGAGGAATCGTCGCATCGAATCGCAATTTTCCTGCCCCGGCCCTCCCGGATGTGGCGGTCCACAAAGTGCTCGACCATATTAAACGAATCGGATACGAAGGATTTCATCGTTTGACGTCCCGGAGAACCTCGATCAACGTGCATGAGGATAGATTAGCGCTGCCGCAAAGCTGGATCTCGGCATGACACAGTCGTGGAGCACGTTGCGGGCATCATGTCTGAAAAGTTCGACGCGGTTCCCAGAAGGCTCAACCGCGGCCCTCTCGCGAGTTGTACTATATTGCATAATGCCGACGGCCGCAACCCCGTCCGACGTCACCCGTCCGACGTCATTCGCTAAGCCCTGGAGCGTCGAGATTCCGATGCAGAACACGAACGGTCCGATCGATGAGTACCCTTGCAAGGAGGGGAATTATGCCCTGGCGGACATTCTCGCGGGAGCTCGAGCGGAAGAGAAGAGCGCCACCTCGAAGCAAGGATCCAGATGAGCCACGCGGGCCGGGTGGAGGCGGTGTGTTCCCGACCTCGAGTCGCGGAATTCCGGCAACTCGAAGTCATTCTGACGGCCCGGCTTCCTGAAGTCGGATCTACTGAGAGCAGGGGTGCGTCTCGTTTCTCAACGACGTCCAGTTGATAACGCCACCGCGGTTGCGATTCGGGGCGCTCCCAGTTGCCGTCGTCGCGCCAGGCCTGGCATCTGGCTGAGCACTGCAGGCTGCCAGTCGCGCTGAAGGCCAAGGGGATTACGACCATAGCCTTTACTTGAGTCAGCGTACTTGAAATTCGCGAGCCCAAAAAGGGTTAGCCCATCGATCGGACGAGAATGGCTTCTGCGATCCGGTGCCGGTG
>Ga0306926_10002140_pt1 | contig 20033 bp, 22 predicted proteins | sample flu12Cox44000178_FD_203759 | JGI IMG/M metagenome (GOLD analysis project Ga0306926, IMG submission 203759) | Lab enrichment of tropical soil microbial communities from Luquillo Experimental Forest, Puerto Rico - flux8day.12C.oxic.44.000.178 (v2)... | ecosystem: Environmental > Terrestrial >...
CACGATCAATATCGTCCGTTACGCGCGGGTCACAGGCAAAATGCAGGACTTTGACATCCGCTTCTGGCTGAACGGCTTCGCAGATCGCGGTCTTTACCGCGCGCGCCTCCTAAATCCGGCGCTGCCCTTTGCCGAACTGCGGCGGCGCTCGTGGATCGATGCCTCGGCTCGGGCGGCTGATGACGCTGCAGATTTCTCCCAGCGTATCCGAGCGTCCCTGCCATTAGGACAGCCATGAGCTGTCGGGGCGCTCGGGGAGACTCTGTAAGGGCCAAGGCAACTGTGCATGGCTCCGCGAACCATGCGACTCTTGAACTTGCAAGAGGATACGCCAGTTAGGGGCGATGGCCAGAGCTACAGGGAGATTGCCGACGAATTGGGCGGTAGCACGATGGGCGTATACCGTGTGCCATGACACTTGGGTGTGCTTGAGCGGAGTAATACCGCCGCACAGTCTGACCGATTGGGGACTCAGTGCCCTGTAGATAAGCGCGCAGCCTGGTCCGAGCAGGTCCAGACTGTTCGAGGCGTTCCCGGCGCCGTAAGCGGACTTCCTGAGCGGGTCGAACGCAAGATAATTGATGCCTTCGGGTGTACAAATGTCAACTGATGATGCATTTGAACCTTATTGGCTGGACGAAACTGACTGGCTGGTTACGCTCTGCGTGATGCTAGAGGATGAGGACGACCTCACAGAGTTGAACTGGATCGGGCGGCTGTTCGGATTCGCACAAGCCACCAACACGCGGATGTTGGCGCTTGTTGGTGATCCCGACGTTCCTGCCTACGAAATCCTGTTCTCGTTCGATACATCCGAAAACCGGCGCGAGTTCTTGGAATTAGTGCGCAAGGACGGATATGCAGATCCCGATGAAGCGGCGACGTTCACGGTCCCAACCGCGGATGAGATTCGAGACGCCCGCCCAATCGGCCTGGTGTTCCCAGAACATCAAGCAAGTGTCATTAGGGCCGTCGGAATGGTGACGTTCCAAGGGCTAAATACAAACACGAGTAACTCAGACGCATAGGGTGGGTTGTTTTCAGCGAGGTTATTCTAAGAAGTTGCTCGAATAATTAGCACTTACGTTCCGAACCGGGGCACGCCTACCCCTTACCCCTATTCATTTTCGTGCATTAGGTGCGGCAGACCTTAGTCGGACTCCCGTATCTCAGCTCTTGGGAGCGGCAAGCGCCGCGCGACGAATCCACTCGAATAGGGTCTGGTTGTTCTTTCGTGCAGCTTCCGACAACTGTTTGGCTTCCGCGCTTGTAAACCTGATGGGCACAATCTTGCCCTTGGCTTCGCCCTTCGGCAGTTTCTACCTTTCGGGTTTGTGGTTCACGAAGGGTGGTACTCCTAATATTATTGTATTACAATAAACCGGAATTGTCAAGAGGCGGTTCTCTGCCGTGCTCTTTGTAGGTGCTTTCACACAACAATCCCACAACACCAGCAGATCGTTAGCGGTCTTTACTGTGCTCGCCCCAGGCGCTGCTAGCTCTGCTCAGTCGTTAGAGTTTGGAGAGAATCCCAATGATGGCCCGCTGTCGATGTTCGACAATAGTTCGCTTTCTTTGAGGCATAATTAACGCCTTCCCCCAGGTGGCATTCAATTCGGGGAACAGGAAGGGTTGCATGAGCAAGACAAATATGTGCCGCAATGTGTCAATTCTCTTGTTTGGATGGGCTTCATGCGCGTCTGTTGCTTTGGCGCAAGGGATGAGAAGTCAGGAGATTCAGGTTACGCATACAGGCATTTCAGGTCTGTGGCTTTTAGCGAACATCAGTTACCGGTATGCGGGCACAAAACAACAGCAGCAAGCTTTGGCGAATCCTGGCTTTCATCTTCGGCCTTCCCGGCACAATCGTGACGTTCTTCGCCGTTGAGGAGGGAACGACCGCGCATATGGGATTGACCTGCCTCGTAAGGGCAGGTCGTAAATGTGATAACGTTTCGATTTCCAACCACGCACTCAAAGATTGTGTCCATCAAGTCATCGAACGATTGTTGGCGTAACAGTTGCGCCATTTTCATAAGTGATTCGCTGCGGGTCGTTGCGGGCTCATCTGTTTTCGATTCTGCGGGGCGGATCTCACCTGTTTTCCATAAAAGTTGTATTGCGCATTGCTGCGCGCTTACCCAATCATTAAGGAAAGCAGATCAAAACGGACGCTTCCCCCGCTCTAGGAAGGCAAATCCCCTAACACTTCAGGGAATGTACCGAAGGTTCTGGCCGACTTCATGCATTCGACCCTTCTATGCTCATCTGAGACAGGTAAGAGACAATCGCCAGTGTCTATCCTTTTGCTGACAGCGTTCTTGGTAGGATGCGGCGGAAACCAATCTCCAGCGGCGCCGGCGCCGCCATCGCAGCAGCAGCCGGCTTTTACAACAATCGAAAGTGTTGCCATGGTGTCGCCGGATTACTTCGGCATGCATCTGCAATGTGTGGTGGCGCCCTGCGAAAACGGCGTCGTCGATCCCTACCCGTCGACGCTCGGCTTCACGACCATTCGGCTGTGGGACACCATCTCATGGTCCTTATTGGAGCCAAGTCCGGAAGGCTTCAACTGGACCGAGCTGGATTCAATCATCAGCCAGGCCGCATCTCAGGGAGTGACCAGTTTTGTCTTTACCATGGGCAGCGTGCCGTCGTGGGCTTCTTCCAATCCCACTGGCAGCTGTGGAAGCTCGCCCGCGGGCCAGTGTTATCCACCTAGCTTGCCGGCCATGGATAGCTTTCTGACCAATTTCGTCCAGCGCGAATGCGGGCTGGTTACGTATTACGAAGCTTGGAACGAGCCGAATCTCGGCGATTACTGGCAAGGCACAAATGCGCAGCTACTGACCGTTGCTCAGCATTTCAACGCCATCGTGAAGGAGCCAGCCAATTGCGGTTGCTCTGACGGCGTCTGCTCGCCGGGTGGCGGAAAGAATCCAAACCGGGTCCTCACGCCGTCGGTGAACAGCATTTGCCTCGATTCTGGCAGGCAATGGCTAACAGATTGGCTTGCGCTTGTTGACAGCTCGGGCTTGCGCAGCGATGTCGTCAGTTTTCATGGTTACGACTGCCAACCCGAGAATATCGGCCAGAACATTACCTGGCTACGCTCGCTCGCCGATGCGCATGGACTGGGAAACGCGGAGATCTGGGACACCGAGGCCAGTTGGGGCAAAGAACAAGGCTCCGCCGAGGAACTGGAAGCTAGCTGGTTGATGCGCTCCTATGTTGTACAGGCGGCCAGCGGCGTGGCGCGTTTCTATTGGTATGCATATGGCAGCTGCTCATGGGGCTCCCTCTATGGACCCTCTTGTGGAAGTTCCCCCGACAATCGGCAAGGTATGAGGGAAGCTGGCATCGCTTACGGTACGGTCTCGAAATGGTTACGTGGCGCAACGATTGAAACCTGCACCAGTGACGAACAGCAAACCTGGTCTTGCATCTTAACCCGGCCGAACGGTTATGCGGGTGTCATCATATGGAACCCCAATTCATCGATACAGGTCCCGGTACCAGCCCGAAATCTTGTGCAGTTCCGCAACTGGCAGGACACAGTAAGTCCGCTTGCGGCAACCGCTACCGTGTCTCCTATGCCGATCTTGTTGGAAAACGGAAGTACGCCGTAAAGACATCTGGGAGAACGTGCTCGTGCCGAGCCCAATCGACGCCTGGGTAACGGCCAACGGAACTGCTATATCAGTCGGCCGGGTTGACAGCCTCGAAATCAGCGACATCTTGGTTTTCACACGCTTCATTGGTATGCTGCTGACCGATTCGCCGGACCAGTCGCAGAATCCCCGCTGCAGCTATGGAACAGGAAGTAATATCGATTTGGACACAGTGAAGTACGGCATTCATCGTCAACGCCTCCAATACTCCGGGATATAAGTTCACGAATGTGGGCATAGGATCAGGGTATGGGGGCGAAACGGCAGTCCAGGTGGGAAGCGGTTCCATGCCGCCGAAAATTGAAATCAATGGAGGCTCACAACGGGGGATTTGGCGCTCGCCGCGTATCCTCCGAGCGCTCCGGATACGATCATAACCAACATCCCTGCCGTGAGTTCGCGAGATACTCCTGACCGGCGTCGCTCAAGAGATGCGTACAACAAGTAAGGTAGCGTCGTCGCGGAAATTCCCGCCGCAGAAGGCCGTGACCTGCTGCATAATGGCGCGTTGAATTTCGAGCGCACTTCCGTCGCGTGCGCGCGCAGCTGCCAGCAGGCGCTCCTCGCCGAACTCTTCGAGTTTGGCGTTCTCCGCTTCCGTGATGCCGTCAGTCGAGAGCAGCAGCTGGTCGCCCGGTTGAAGTTGTGCAGTGTAGTCCTGGTAGGTCCAATGAGGGAGCGCGCCAAGCACCGCTCCTCCTCCTCGCAAAGTGTCGGTTGTGCCGTTGTTGCGCAACAGAAGTCCGGGTGAGTGTCCGGCATTCTCATAGGTGAGCGTGCGTGCGTCGGCGTCGAGCACCGCGTAGAAGAAAGTTACAAACTTTCCCGGAGCAATGTTTGCACAAAGGAACTTGTTCAGTTTGGTACATACCACCTGAGGCGATGCCTCGGTGGTGGCGAAGGCGCGAAAGGATGCCTGAAGATTTGCCATGAGCAACGCAGCGGTGATTCCTTTTCCGGCGACGTCGCCCATGCAAATGCCGAGGCGAGCTTTGTCCAACTGAATCACATCGAAGTAGTCGCCACCGACTTCACGCGCAGGCTGCCAGGCTCCGGCGATCTGAACTCCGGCAAGCTGCGGCAACGTACTGGGCAGTAGCATTTGCTGAATCTCGCGCGCCCGCTTGAGTTCTTCCTCCTGCTGCTGCAGCGCGATGGTCCCTTTCTCGACAGTCTGCTCTAGCTGTTGGTTGCGTTCTTTCAGCTTTCGTTGCAATTCTTCCACACCGTACAGGACAACGTTGGTTACCACCGCGACCACGATGACGAAATAGCCGATCCTGGCGAAGAGAAACGAGAACGGCTCGCGATCAATTTTGGTCAACTGCAGGAAGAGAATCGCACTCACGGCGCAAATCACACCAAACATGATTTGGACCGGCAAAAACGCGACCCAGTTCCACGGGAACGGGCACGCCACGTACAGGCGGCGGCAGGCGAATTGGAGAGGAATGATAAGGTTGCCCACCGTGAGGCTGGCAATCATAATGACGAACAGTGAAGCCCTCTGGTTGATCGAGGCCAAGAGGGCATAAACCACCAATCCGGTGAACACGACCGTCAGCTCGATCTGGAATACGCGCCGCCAAAGAACCGAACGTTTCTTGGAAGTGACGGAAAGAATACTCACGCGTGACTCGGGATGGAAATTGAACAGCAAGAGTAACGCCGAGGCAGAAAAAAGTCATGGGGAAACAGCGAGTTGTCACCCTAATTGCAGCCACGCGGGAGCGAAGATCGGCTTAAGCACTCCTCGAGAACCTGCAGAGCAACATACAAGCCTTGCCTCTTCGCCAAGACGCATTTGATGAGAAGGAATTCCGATATCTGATCGATTTGCTCGACAACGCCAAGTATTGTCTATCTCCATGAGCGATCAGAAAGCGGCTCAACTTTTGCTGCGCGCCGTAAGCGTCTCGGCTTGCCGCCCCAGCCGCCGCATTTGGCACCTGCCTCTCGAATAGAATTGCCACAGAGAACAAGCCTTAGTGGAACGCGCTCACGCACAACCGATGATGGCAGGGAATCACCTCGCAAACGTGCGCAAGTGACTGACAAACGTCGACACGGTTAAGTACGTTTAGCTAAGGTGGCCGTGAACGAAACCGAGTACCTTACACGGGCACAATGGGACCCCCACCCCCTTCCGAGGATACACCCTGATCGCCCTCGCCTCTATATCCGAATACCTATGAACGGTAGAATACCGATACTCGCAACGTTCTGAAGGTGGGTGTTATGGAACCTGACATTAAAGTCGGTCAACGGTTCAGGTTTTCTGTCGTGTCTGACACTGCTTCCAAGGAGCGCGAGGGGGTAATTACTCGTGCGCTTTCGAATCGCGAGGAAGGTCTCTCTCCTGAGGCGGATAACTTTGTAGCAAGGTGGGTCGAGGCCCGCGAAATCCCGGAAACGGCACCGTCAAAGACCTTGGTCTTTAGCCGCGGAACGGATGGATCGATCTATCTCGAGGGACGTTGAGTGAGTCTCACGATGCAACCTTAAAGTCCTGTCGATGGGTACTTACGAGCGTAGGGGCAAGTCGAGGTGGTATCCGACTGTCCATTAGGATAACCTCGTAAGCAGACCGTGACGTGGAGCAGTCCAGCAATCGTCTCCTCTGCAATCGACGAAAAGCCGTCCGCAGGTGATGCAATCCCGCCGAACTGTGCCGTGATTGAGGTTCATGTCGCCGAGTTGAAACAGCTGTTCAATTCCATCGATCCTTCCCCTTTTCGTAACAGGGATCTCGATCCCGACGCAGAGGAGTTCATCGTGGGCTGGGCAAAAGACCTGCCGCGCAATGCTGCCCTCGCCTTGGTTGTTGATCTCGATCGCCAAGCAGGTTTGCCGGACGAGGCAGGCGTATTGCGCGATGCGATTCACGAGTTCTTTCTACAACGCGCCGGAACCTACCGACGACGTCTGCGCGAATTGTTCCGCGGTGGCAGAAAAAGCCTACTTATCGGTCTGACTGTACTGACAGCAGCGATTGCATTAGGCGATTTCTTAGCTACCCTGATGAGGACCAGCCGCATCGGCGAAATTTTAAGGGAGAGTCTTACAATTGGAGGGTGGGTTTCGATGTGGCGTCCGCTGGAGGTTTTCCTGTATGACTGGTGGCCCATTCGCAATGAGGCTCAGCTTTCCGACCGACTTGCAGCGATGCCAGTGCGCATCAGGTACATCAATACAAAATCCCCAGATGCTTGGAAAGCTGACTGGCCTGTGGCGGCAACAGCTGGCGAACCTTCCAAGACATGACGTTCCGCAGAGTTCACCGAACCGAAGAGCAAGCCCCAGGTTCATCGCTCAACAAGGACCGCCGCCGTCATTGGGCAACGATGACAGCCCTTTAAATTCGCATTCTTGCTTCGCCAAAAATTCCTTGTGCAATGATTCCATAACAATGTCGGCTCCAACCCCTGAGTAGACTTGGTGGATCGATCCAAACCAAGGGCTCAGAAGAAGGAGCCGAACAATGATCATTATAGGCACGGTTACCATCCCAGTTTCAGAGGTTCCTCCATGGTTTCCGGTGAGACTTCCTCCCTGATCTCCACCTCGATTCTCCATTGGATGATCCTGGATGTAACTTCCTGAGGGCTTCCTAAAGGGATTAAGAAGGGTAGCTTTCCCAGTCGCCAACCGGGACCTCTTGTGGGAGCCGTTTTAGCACTCATCCGAGGAGCATTCCAGATGTCGCGGGTCGAGCGTTTTTGCCGCTGCCCTTGGAGTCAATGACCGCAATGTAGCTTTCACGCCATACGAGGAGTTTTGTCTTAAGGCACTATTCTGGCGTCCCGGCCAAGGCCTTAATCATCCTGCTGATTGCGTGAGCGGCTCCGAACGATTCTGATATAGAGGATTGGTCGAGCAACCCTAAACCGCAGGTGGCGGTAATCAAGGCCCGTTGAGCAAATTCCTGAGGATGGCCAGCATGAGATGCCGCTTGTAGCCATCGCAGGAAGATCTTAGCTGAATCGACCGCGTTCACGCCCGTTCGCGTGGGGACTAGACCATACGCAACCACTCCACCCGTATGCACGAAGTCAAGCACGTGCGAATCGGAAAAAAATACGTCAAGCCCCTCATGGGCATCGAACGATAGAATATCTGGTTTGACGCGACGCATGCGTTCGAATGGGCGAGCCGCACAGCAATGCAGTCCTGCGTATGCTCCGCGAACTCTCACATCCTCCAGTATCACGGTCAACGCGTCGAGCACTTTTTCCTCTGAGATAGAGTTCCCGCCATTTATTTCCAGGCACAGAGCAGGCTCGTCCACAAACAGCAGGACTGGCAAGTCCGCCATCTGCAGCCGCTTCATCTGCCAGCAGACAATCTGCGACACATGAAATGCAATGGCCGAGAAGAGTGCCGAATCGCAGAGGAACGGCCGGCCCCGATGAAAGAGATAAGCCGAGAGGGTGATTGGACCTTCGATCTGACCCTTAACTGCGACTGCGGAATCAAAGGTCCGAGATGACAGCGCCTTTTCGAAAGCCCAGAAGCCCGCCGCGTTCTCAGGCGTCAGTTCTCCGTCGCTCCGGTGGAGGACTTCAAGCACTGAATCGATGCGGCCTTCTTTCACTTGGTATCCATAGCCTTGGTTGCGAGGCTCGATGTGATCGGCGACTATGCCCAAACCCTGGCCGATGATGCTCTCGCGATCGGAGAGTTGCGGCAGTTGAGGCCAGAATGGAATTTCGGCTGAAAACTCCGCGATCGCCTGAATTGCAGAGGCAGCAGACATGAGAGGCAGGCTGCCGATTCCGGTCACCGCTCCCGACGGAACGAACGGCATTCGAATCGGGTGAGCCCGACTCGTTGTGGAGGCTATTGGCGTTTCACTCACTGTCATACGTTCTCGAGTTTGATCTGCAAGAGGTCGGTCCCTCCCAGCATCGCTATAATTCTACAAGGCTCGCGGCAGCATCTAATAAGGCCAGATACAACGTGAGACAAGGGTAGGCGAACAGAGGAAGCCATTCAGTTGGCGTTGATCTCTATTTAGACAATCGTGAGATCAGTTGCGCCTGACGGGACGATGGGACCATGACGAAATCAAGCCAACATCCGATTGAGCAGATCCTCGAAAATCGTATTGCGATTATCGATGGAGCGATGGGCACGACGATCCGTACATATGGCATGACGGAAGCCGATATCCGTGGGGAGCGCTTCAAGGATTCAAAAAAGAGTCTGCTTAACAACGGAGACATGTTCTCACTGACGCAGCCAAAGATGATTGGCGACATTCATCGTCGGTTTCTGGAGGCGGGCGCCGACATAATCGAGACGAACACCTTTGGCGCGACCAGCATCGTGCAGAGCGAGTTTTTTGTGGATGACCCGCGCGAACGCGGTGGTCGCAAGGATCCTGAGTTCTACCAGCAGATTATCGACGACGCATCCCTGGGGAACTTAGCCTGGGAGATCAATGAGAAATCGGCACAGCAGTGTCGCCAATGGGCCGAGCGCGTAAGCAATGAAACGTCGCGTCAGCGCTTCGTGGCGGGAGCGATTGGTCCGCTGACCGTATCGCTCTCGAACTCGCCCGATGCCGACGATCCCGGGTTCCGGGTCGTGACGTTCGATCAGGTAAAGACCGCTTACATACAACAGGTGCGCGCGCTCATTGCCGGAGGCGTGGACTTTCTTCTGGTAGAGACGATTTTCGATTCGTTGAATGCGAAGGCGGCGCTGGTGGCTATCCGCGAGGTGTTCAATCAGGATGGCAAGGAACTGCCAGTAATGATTTCGGCGGCAGTAGGGCGCGGCGGCGAGACGATGATCTCGGGACAGACGGTGGAAGCATTCTGGAACGCAGTGGAGCATGTGAAGCCACTATCGGTGGGGCTGAATTGCTCTCTGGGTCCAGACTTGATGTATCCGTTTCTGGAGGAGCTTTCGGAGAAGGCCGATGTGGCCATCTCGTGCTATCCGAATGCAGGATTGCCGAACCCGCTAGCTGAAACGGGATTCGATCTCGGGCCGCAGGACATGGCTCGTTATCTGACAGATTTCGCGCGGGGAGGGTTAATCAATATTGCGGGCGGCTGCTGTGGCAATACTCCGGAGCACATTGCAGCGATCGCGAAAGCGCTCGAAGGCCTACCTCCGCGAAGGTTGCGGACGGCTGCTTTCGCCGGGGCTCACACGGCTGGGGCGAGGGAGGAGCGCGAGCTTGCCCGATAGCGAAAGCACCGCCTCGGTTGCGGAGACGAGACTGCTAAGGCTCTCCGGATCTCAGCCCTTCACGCAGCAGTCTGGCGTATACATCATCATCGGCGAGAGGACGAATGTCGCTGGGTCGCCAAAGTTTGCCAAGCTGATTAAAGAGGGCAAATACGAAGAAGCGGTGAGCATCGCCCGCCAGCAGGTGGAGAATGGCGCGAATGTGCTCGACATCTGCATGGACGAGGGAATGATCGATGGCGTCGCAGCGATGACGCGTTTTCTGCAATACCTCTCGAGCGAGCCGGAAGTTGCCAAGGTGCCGTTCATGATCGACTCCTCGAAGTGGGAGGTGATTGAGGCGGGTCTGAAGGGCATGCAGGGCAAGGGCATCGTGAACTCGATCTCGCTCAAGGAAGGCGAGGAGAATTTCCGAGAGCATGCAGGTACGGTGTTGAAATATGGGGCGGCCGCGGTTGTGATGGCCTTCGATGAGCAGGGGCAGGCTGCGACGTATGAAGACAAAATCCGTATCTGCCAGCGCGCCTACCGCATCCTGGTCGATGAGGTTGGCTTCCATCCGGAAGATGTGATCTTTGATCCGAATATTCTCACGGTTGCGACTGGCATGGAGGAGCACAACAACTACGCGGTCGACTTCATTCGGGCTACGCGCTGGATCAAAGCTAACCTGCCGCACGCAAAGGTCAGCGGCGGCGTCTCGAATATCTCGTTCAGCTTTCGCGGCAACAATAAAGTGCGCGAGGCGATGCACTCGGCGTTTCTTTATCACGCGATTGCGGCCGGCATGGACATGGGCATCGTGAATGCCGGAATGCTCGAGGTGTACGAAGAGATTGATCCTGAGCTGAAGATGCTGGTCGAGGACGTCCTGCTGAACCGCCGTCCGGATGCAACCGAGCGACTGGTTGAGTACGGCGAAACGCTGAAAGGCGTGAGCGCAGGGGGAAGGGCGAAGAAGGAAGAAGAATGGCGCAACGGCACGGTGGAGGAGCGGCTTTCCCATGCGCTGGTCAAAGGAATTGATACCTACATCGAGGCCGATACTGAAGAAGCGCGTGCGAAATTAGGCCGACCATTGTTGGTAATCGAAGGTCCGCTCATGGACGGGATGAGCGTCGTCGGCGATTTATTCGGCGCGGGCAAGATGTTTTTGCCGCAGGTGGTGAAGTCTGCGCGCGTGATGAAGAAGGCGGTGGCCTATCTGACTCCATTTATGGAGGCCGAGAAAGCGTCACTGGCAGCCAGCGGGCAAGAAGTGAAGGCGCAGGGGAAAATCGTGCTGGCGACCGTCAAGGGAGACGTGCACGACATTGGGAAGAATATCGTGGGGGTTGTGCTCGCGTGCAATAACTACGAGGTAATTGACCTGGGCGTGATGGTGCCCTGCGAAAAGATTCTCGAGCGCGCGAAGGCGGTGAATGCGGACCTGATCGGACTGAGCGGTCTGATTACGCCTTCGCTCGACGAGATGGTGCACGTGGCACGCGAGATGGAGCGCCTGGGCTTTAAGCTACCGCTCCTGATCGGTGGCGCAACCACCAGCCGGAGGCATACGGCAGTGAAGATTGCTCCTCACTATAGCGAGCCGGTGGTTCATGTGCTCGATGCGAGCCGCGCGGTACCGGTAACTACCAGCCTTCTCAGCGAAGATGCCAAGCAGGCATTTGTGGAACAGCATCGCGCCGAATATGAAGCCCTACGCAAAGCGCACGCGGCGCCGCGGCTGCACGTCGTTTCCCTGGAGGAAGCACGCACCAGACGGACTCCGATTGAATGGCAAGCTGAAGATATTCCTGTGCCGCCGTTTACCGGCGTACGGGTGCTGAAGAATGTTCCGCTGGCGACGCTGCGGGAATTCATTGACTGGTCGCCGTTGTTCCACACGTGGGGATTGAAAGGTACTTACCCGCGCATCCTGGAGCACCAGGAGCAAGGTGCGCAAGCGCGCCAGATATTCAAAGAAGCCAATGCGCTGCTGGATACCATCGTGGAGAAGAATCCGATTTGCGCAAATGGCGTTTATGGGTTGTTTCCGACCAATGCCGTGGGTGACGACATCGAGCTATATTCCGACGCTACGCGCGAACATGTTCTGGAGCGATTCCACTTTCTGCGCCAGCAATCGGACCGGGAGGGCAGCGAACCATGCCGGTCGCTTGCTGATTTTATTGCTCCGAAAGAGACAGGACTGCCGGATTACATCGGGGCATTCGCGGTGACCAGCGGAATGGGCCTCAAGGAGCTGTGCGACCGGTTCCGAGCGGAACATGATGACTACAACGCAATCATGGCAGAGGCTCTGGCGGACCGCCTGGCGGAAGCATTTGCCGAATATCTGCACAAGCAGGTGCGGTGCGAATGGGGTTACGGTTGCCATGAAAGCCTGAGTAACGAAGACCTCATCCACGAAAAATATCGCGGAATTAGGCCAGCGGCGGGTTATCCGGCATGCCCAGACCATACGGAAAAGGGTCCACTATGGCGTTTGCTGGATGTGGAGAACAGCACCGGGATGCGGATTACGGAATCGTTCGCAATGTGGCCCGGTTCGAGCGTGAGCGGGCTCTACTTCGCCCATCCGCAATCGCGGTACTTCAACCTTGGCAAGATCGATCGTGATCAGGTTTCTGACTATGCCGAACGCAAAGCGATGAGCGTAGCAGAGGTCGAGCGCTGGCTCGGGCAAAACCTGAACTACGAGCCGTCGGCGTAAAGGCGAATTGTTTCCGATTCGGGTTCGGGCAATCACCGGACGATCCGGGCTAAGAACATCTCGTGGCGTCACCGACCGTCAATCGGGCGAGCTGTTCAAGAACGGCACGAAACTCAAGCTACAGGGCCGGCCCATCGCCGTCCTCCCACTCCTGCTGGAACGTCCCGTGAACTCGTCCCTCGCGAGGAAATCCGCAAGCATCTTTGGCCGGAAGACACCTTCGTCGATTTCGAACACAGCCTCAACACGCACATCAAGAAGTTGCGCCAGGTGTTCGACGACGATGCCGAGACGCCGCACTACATCGAAACGCTGCTGCGGCGGGGGTATCTTTAAACAACTACGGAAATGTCGCAACAAGTCTTCCCAGCAAATCCTTTGCTGCGCGAGTCCTCTCCCAGGAAAGGACGAACAGAGGCGTTCCGCTAAGGTGGGAATGGTGGTCCCTGTCGCACGATTCGTATCTCGTGGTCGGTGAACTTGTGATGCACGTCAGGAAATTCGTACTTTGGCATATGACAATTCGTGCAATTGTTCTGCGCGACAGGACAGGCGTGGCCCGGATGATCGGCATTTACCATCGCCTTTGCCGACTGCAAGTGGCACGCCAGGCACTTTCGGTCGTAGGACGAACTATCGTGCACCAGCGGGCGATGGGGGTCATGGCAAGCCGTGCACGTAATCCGCGCATCGTTGCTCCAGCAGCGGCTGTTTTGCAGCCGATATGCGGGAAAGCGTACCGACGGCATACCGGGTATTCCCGACATCTGCACGTCCATGGAGGTCGCGTGGCAGGCCCCGCAGAAATCCACCTGGTCCACTGGCCTGAGGTGCGCGGGATTCAACGTCAGAGCTCCTGCCTGCGGTAATTCAGCCTGCTCGGCTGCCGAGTGTGCCACGCCTGGACCATGACAGGTCTCGCAGGTAACGCCCGCTTGGAACCCGACGATCGGCCCTTCCGCAGGTACATTCGCCGCGTGGCAGGCAAAGCAGCGGCGGATCTCGGTTGCTGCGACCGTTCGACCGCTTGCCCGCTTGAGCGCGTCGCCGCTTCCCTGTACGCTACTGGCCTCAACCCGAAGGGCCGGTTGGGCGGGCGTGATATCGAATCCGCGAACCGCGTCGAACCAGCTGAAATGACTCTCGTTGAAGCCGTCCTTCTCGGGAGTCATATAGACCTGGCTCAACTTGCCGGAGCCGAATGCCCAAACCAGCGGCTTGGAAACCGTGTCGTTGCCTACGCGCACGGCAAACCCAGCACCGTCTGCGTTACCTGTCAAATGATAGGAGAATCCGTCAACCGAAATGGTCTGTCCGAAGTGGGTCAGGAGAGGTAGCGCGCGACCGGCCTGCTGCAATGACTGCGCCATCTCGGCCGTAGCCTGGGCCTTTGCGATCTCAGCGTGACATGACGCACAGACGGCAGTTCCCACATACTTTTCGGAACCGCGGGAGAGTTTTGTTGGCCACCAGGCGTTCTTCTGCAGCCGTTCCTGCGTGGTCATCTCGTCAACCAGGCTGCTCTGCGCCGTCGCCAGCAGTCCCACTGCGGAAAGCACACCGAGGAGGAAAATCAGCTGCGTTGTGACTGCTCGGTACCCCATCAACCTGGCTTTACGCAGTATCCACAGTTTCGTCAGCTTGCGCGCTGATGGCTCACCTCGGGACTGAATCGCCCCCGGGTGGCTCGGGTTTTGCAAATTTCGAATCATCCACCGGAACATTGTGCTGCAGTTGTTCGATCTGGATAACGTATCTCCCCTGCGGTTGCGAGATGATTCGACGGAAGGCGACCTTTGTACCCACTACGTCGCGATAGTCTGAGTAATCAATCTGGGTAGGGTACCGGCCCAGCGGAGTTTCGAGGTAGCGAACCATGCGCCCCAGCATGCCGGAATCGGCAGCGAAGTAGAGCTCAACCGGCGGCAGGGCCGGACTGCTCGCGCGCAAAACGTTCACAAGCCGGCCGTCAATTGTGTCGTCTGGCTGGGTTTCAATCGAAGCGAACATCGTCTTCAGATTGGCGGCAAATTGCAGGTCGGCATCAATATGCGCGGCCACTAGTTCACTGGGATTCAGCGTCTGCAGCGCCATGCCCGGAACAAGGCTCCAGCCGGAATTCCCATTCACCACATCGAGGCTCTCGCCGGTCGGCAGGTGCGTGACCACGGTGCGCGCGGCAGGACTCTTGATGTAAATCTCGACGGGAAACTGCACTCCTCGCCCGAGATCTATCGTCCCTTTTTCAACTTCGGTCCTAATCTTCTGCAGCGTAGCCCCGCCTCCGCTGGCCTGTAGAAAAGCAGCAAGCACGGTATCGGCTGAGCGCGAAGGTTCTGTCGGCGGGTTGGTTTGTTTCGGCATTGTTCTCTCCGTCGCAACTGCCGGAATCGTTGCGGGACGGAGGCTTCCACGATGGCAGGAATAGCAGGTGACCTCGCGTTTGCTCTGAAAGATGTTCTGATTGAGCGCCATCACCATCCGGATCATTTGCCGGGCAGTCTGCTTGGGTTTCTTGTCGTCCTTGTCGAAGGCGTTCTCGACATGGCAATGATCGCAGCGCACGCCGAGTGAAGCGCAAATGAACTGCATTGCGGGAATCAGTTGATCGGCCGGGCTGTCCTTGAGGACTTGGATGTTCCTATAAACCTGCTCAGCGGTTTTGCCCGGAGCCGGGCTTTGGGTCTGGCCGGCGCATACGATGACGCTAAGAGTGAAGGCAATCCCGAGAGTTGGAACGAACCGCGGTGAAAGTTTTCTCATGGGAGACGGGTCATTCTTTTCCTTTCGGAACAGAAAAGCCAAATCGAAAAGAAATATGTCCAACGGATTTTCGGTCGGTCAGGTTGCGAAAAAGCCGCCTGGAATGATTTCGGCGCTCGAGGTCCAGTAGTTCCCAAACCAGCAAAGCAGAACCGGAGCTCAAGTGGCGACACATGGTTCCGTTTCGAGAGGGAACGGTTTCCGAGATAGGTTGGGAGTTTCGTTAAAAAAGCCGCTGCACCTCTCGGGACAACAGCGGCTGAGACTTTCGATCTCCTGAAGCTATGCTCTTCCTTTACCCAATTCCGCGTCTGGCTGCATCCGCATCTGCCGCGAGATCCTTGAGCAGTTCAAAAAACTGCGGCGATTGGCCGATGAATAGTCCCATTGCCGTCAAGAAGTTGACTACACCCATGGCAATTCCACTGGTCTCGGTCGGGCGGATAAGCGAAACGATCGGCAGCTTTCGGCTGAGGAACGGGCATGGCTCGGGCATAATCAGATTGGTCTTGAACGTCTCCCCTCCAAAAGGAGGAGCATTGAGGTCCGGGAAAGTCAATCCGTTCGTGGGGTCAATCAGGGGAGGCGCATTGCCTGCCTTGTCCGACCTGGTCTGAAAGTGCATGGTCTCAGTGGGACCAATGCTGATCAAGATTCGCAAGACTTCGACGTGGGTTGCCCTCCGCGCCATCGCGGGATAAAGGCTCGTGCCACCTTGCTCGATGGTCGGGAAGTGAAATCCCGCAGTGTTGGCGATTGCCTGGATGTGCGCGGGAGGACTGAGGTCGGCGTCGCTTCGCGGGATCGCCGGAAACCCTCCAGGGCTAAACAAATCGGGAACTGCCTGAGGAAACGTGAACGTGGGGTCGAGGTCCGGGTTCTTCGCGTCGCTGCGATACCGCGTCCACCAACTCGTATCCACGGTGAGTTGCATAAGGTTCGTCAGCCGTAGCTTGCCGCTGGACCCGGTTGCCGTACTGCCGGGCAAAGTGCGAAACGGCTCCAGATCCGCTGTAGCCTTTCCCTTCGAAGCTAGTCTAGGTAGGCGTTGAGGAACGTAAAGTGAGTGATCTCATCGTCGGTGTTGTCGTGGATATACTGCGGCATATCGGAGTCGAGTACCTGAAGGGCAGCGGTGTAGGTTGGATTTCCACTCCCTCCTAGAACTTCGCTGTCTTGGACTCCTCCGAGTTCGTTGTACTGAATTCAGAAATCGCTCTCGAGGATTTCGGCTGCAGCCGCGAACCTGAGGAGGGCAGCGTCGCCTGGGGTAAGACCGACACTAGCTCCCTTGAGGTCTTCCCCGAGGAGCGTCATCCTGCTGGCAAGGAGTCCGCTTCCCACTGTTGCTGCCGCCGCCGTCAGTCCCTTCTTCATGAACGAGCGTCGGTTGATCGATCTCTTTAGCCCATTCAGCAGAGTCTTCATAAGAGAGCTCCTTGAGAACAAAGCTTGACGACCACACACCGAGCAGTTGTCAAGCGGGCGTAAAAGATTTGTCAAGTTGTTCAATAGCAACCGCAGCAAAGAATTTGCGTTAGTAGGGTAAAGTGGTGGATCTTTGTCCAAAACCAAGTCCTCTCCGAACGCGATCTTCACCCACAAGTGACACACAGTATTCATGGGATCGGAGGTTCTCGAGAACCGAATTCACGATCGCCACGCGCCCATTTCGCTGGAGGGTTTCTATTGGGTTACATTCCTGCCCTCCGCGTCCCAGCCTTCAGTGTTGATAAGAAAGGCTGCCCTCAGACGACAATGTCCCCATCATTGGCCAGCCAGTAGTGATCTGTCGGCCTGATGCAAACACGCGCACCTCAGCGCCGGTTCCCGGTGCTCTGTTTTCTGCAGGCTACGGGGCCAGACTCCAAGGCTCGCCGCAGCGGAGACGTTCCGATCCGCGATGGATCAGCTCGTTGCAACCGGTTCGGTATAGCCAATGATTGTGGAGCCGCGCAGCGAGACGAACAAGTCTGACATGTTGGCAAGAGCCCGTCGCGATGATCGTCTCGATCGACGCCGTTCGAGCAAAATTCACCGGATCGCCAGTACCGGAGCCAAGGTTTTATCGGGGCTCGAGAAGCACCAGCGGGAAGTCAGCCTTACCTCGCCGAACCTGATTTGCTTTTTTTATAGAATCCGCCGAAAATCCATTCTCACTTGCCGGGCAACCGGAAGTCGATGCCCCGATCCGCGTTGGCTTTAGTGGTGGCGGGAACATCCAATTCTGCGATGGGTATCTTGCGGGCGCGTTGTTGAGTGAACACCCACAACGTCTCGCCCGCAATCGCGTAGTTCCGGATCTCTTCGCTGTGACGATCGCGAAACACCAGCAGCGTATCGGCACGGATTTGCGCCGGCGGCTCTGGCGCGGAGTTTGCGGGCGCACGTTCGGCGCGGAGACGCGCAACTTCGTCGTTTAGCCGGTCAATCTCCCGCTGCTGCTCGTAGGCAATCGACGCGCTCGAGTTGTCGGGCGGAGGGTAGGCATATGCGGGATTTGACTCGGCTGGATACGAGTAAGACGCGTCCGAGCCGACGAAGCTGATGCCGCCATACCATCCCAGCCCCCAGGGGTATCCGTAATAGCCCCGGTAGCCCCACCAAGGATAACGGTATCTGAAATACGGGTAATGGCCGGGATAGTAGGGTAAGTGGCTGGGATGGCCGGGAAAGCCGGATCCGTATGGTGAGCGAACGCGTCCACCCAAATACATACCCTGGGGAGCGCCGACGTGCGTCACATATCCGCCCTGTACGCGTCCTGTAGCCATTCCGCTGTGAACTACTCTCTGCCCACACAGGGGAACGCCTAGCAAAGTCGTGCTCAACGCCGCCATGAACATCCAGCGCCGCATACATACATTATTGCTCGAAACGTGGGAGCAGGAGCTACATAATTTTGTCAAAAGTTCGACGCATCGTCGCCGATGCCACACACTTCCCTAGTGTCGGCTCACGCTGCTTCGAGGCCGCAGCGATACTCACCAACTGTGACAATGATTTGACGTTCTGTTGACAATCTGCGGCGACCTTGGACTTACGTTTACCTCATGCAACTGAGTGGGACAGCTACATTAGGCGATGCCGTTATTGACTTCAACCGGATGGAGATTCACTGCTCCAGCCAGTCGATTCCTGCCACGTCTCATGAGTTCAGGCTGTTGAAGTTCTTCATGGACAACCCGAATCGTGTATTTTCGCGCAAGGAACTCATTCGCGCAGTATGGAGGAAACGCAAACGATCGAGCTTGCGGACGGTCGACACTTACATTTCGCGTCTGCGACGAAAACTTGAGAAAAACCCAGTTAGCCCTATTTTCTTCCAGACAGTCCACGGTACAGGCTATCGATTCGTGTCTACTGGGTTGACATTCAGCACATCCAGTACCCGGCCTCACGAGGGTCGAGTGCGCTTGTGATCGCGACATAGTTGAATGGGTATCTGGCAGGGGCCAGTCGGAAAAGGCGCGGTGTAAGCCGGCTCTGTCAGAGCCTCGACGGCACGATGTTCCAAGCGGCTGTGTGACGGTGCTGGGCGGCCAGTTCCGCACGTCGCCGAACAATGAGCTGTCCGGCATCACCTATATCCCCGCTGGGTTCAGGCGAGGGTCTCGCTAAGATCGAGGACTTGTACGAGCGGCCGAGAGCGGACGCTCTCATTAGAATCGTTGTTGGCGTTCTGGGAAGATGCCTACTTTGGCAGGTTGGACAAACAGCGTTCACCCCTGGCGCTGGAGCGATGCGGAGCGGCTGCAGTATTCGTTGTTTCTATCCGCTTGTCGAGAATATGGAGCCTACATACGGCTCCATATTCTGACTCGCGTGTCACATCACAGTTGCGACCGCTTCAGTGACTCAATGTAAGAGGTCCAAAAAGTTCGTACCATCATCAACGAAATAGACACCTTGCCCCGGAACGGCGGTCAGACCGAAGAGGACTCCTGCCCCGGCGGGGTCGAGCGTTATCGGCGCGCTTTGCACACCGTTGGGCTTGGTCACCACCAAGTTGCCATCGTTGCCGTTGGTAGTGAGTATGTCTCCGTTGACAGCCAGCGTGAGACCCAGAGGATCGTTCAAGCTGCCGCCGCTGGAGAGCGTAGTACCTGTACCAGCGCTGGTTCGACGGCTCAGCGGATCCGCTATCGCCGCGATCCGGTTGTTCAGGCTATCGGCAACGTAAAGCACCTTGTTGTTCTTGCTGAGCGCTACGCCGGTGGGCCCGATGACCAGGGCGGCAGGGTCGGTGCGTTCCGAAAACCCAGATCCGATCACGGAGATGGACCGTACAACCGGCGGCGACGCCGGAGGTACTGCGAGCACGATTCGCAACACAGTGCCCTCATTGACGATCGCTCCGCCTCCCGCTACTGTTCCATTCAAAACGTTGGTGACAAGCAATACTGCATCACTGGCGTGATTGCCTTTCTCACCGGTGCGGTCAAAAACGTTCATGTCCCACGGGCCGTTGATCTGCGGGTCGGTTATCGTCTCCACAACATTTCCGTTACTGTCGAGTACGATCAAGCATCCGGCTTGCGCTGTATCGGCCATGCCGTCCGACGTTGGCAAACTGCCGACAATCACCCAGCCGCTGCGTAATACCACCAGAGCAGTCGTCAGGCCAACTCCTCCCGGACACGGACCCGGCAGTGAAGTTGGATCGATTTGAGCAAACAGAC
>Ga0306926_10002143_pt1 | contig 20027 bp, 18 predicted proteins | sample flu12Cox44000178_FD_203759 | JGI IMG/M metagenome (GOLD analysis project Ga0306926, IMG submission 203759) | Lab enrichment of tropical soil microbial communities from Luquillo Experimental Forest, Puerto Rico - flux8day.12C.oxic.44.000.178 (v2)... | ecosystem: Environmental > Terrestrial >...
TGAGGCGAGATCGCAGGCCCGAGGCCCTTCCAGCGTGGCTGCTCTGGCGATGAAGGAGTCGTCTCGCGGCGGCCGTGCACACGACCGCTTCTCGGGTAAAGGAGTCGCCGGCGTCGGCCGGCGCAGACGAGCGCGTTCGTGGCGAACCGATCGTCCCGTTCCGGGTGAGCGGGCGATCGCTTATCGCCTGACGCGTCGGCCAGAGTTAGCCGGAAGCGAGCAAGCACTGGCTCCTCCTCCGCCGGCAAAGCAAGCCAACGGGGACGACAGCCCGCCGGACGGATCACGCCTGAACCGGTCACAGCGGCACGGCTGCCGCTTATCTGAACGAACGTCGGGATGTCAAGTGGCGGGTGGGTGATCGCTCCGTGGACGCCCTGCCTTATCTGGGTCCGCGACTGCCGTGGCTGGCGGCCGGTGACGAGATGGTTGATCGGTCGTTCCTGGCGGAGCGACTCCGGCCGCTCTGTCTTTGGTGGGTCGCCACGGTGATCGTGGGTACCACAGCAGCTGCGGGAGCTGGCCGGAAGCTTGGGACGCATCGGCGAGATGTGGGCTTGTCGGAGCAACAGCGCGGGGTGGTGTCAGTCGGTGATCGGTTCCAGGGCCGCGGGTCCGAGTTCGCGTAGAACGTGGTAGCTGCGGCGGGCGAGTTTGCGGGCGATCGTCAGCGACGCCCGTGTGTGCGAGAGTCCGCGGTCTTTGAGCGCGTGATAGTCCTGGTAGTCAGGGCTGGTCGGCCGGCACGCGGACTGGGCGGCCTCGTACAGCGCCCAGCGCAGCTCGGCTGAGCCTTGGCGGGTGAGCTTCCCCAGACGGGCAGTCCGGTCGGAGCGGTGCACGCCGATGTCGATTCCGGCCAGGCGCACGGCTTGGCGCGAGGCATGCAGGCGGGAGACGTCTCCGAGCTCGCACAGGGTCACCAGCGAGGAGAGCTCGCCGATCCCGTAGAGCTTGTCCATCAGCGCACGACAGCCGGTCTGGCGGCGCGCGAGCGCTCGCAACTCGCGCTCGATAGTGGCGATCTGGATCTCGAGCAGATCGATTATCTCCAGTGCCACGGCGATCCGCTCGCTGGCGTCGACGGGCAGCTCGAGCGTGGCGAGGAACTGGCGGCCGGCGAGCGTGCGCAGGTCATCGGGGGCGCCCGCGATCCCGTGGTGATAGAGCACCGCGCGGATCCGCTGCACCCAGCTGGTGCGCTCCCCGGCCAGCGTGTTACGCAACCGGGCGCGAGAGCGCCACTGGCGCACGTGCTCCGGTGGCATCCACGACTCCGGCAACCGCCCCTCGAAAAGCAGCTGCCGCAGCCAGCGCGCGTCCGCTCGGTCGGTCTTCGCGCGGCGCTTGCGGCCCCGCAGCGCGCTGGTCTCGATCGGCTCGGCCAGATGCGTGACCGCGCCGGCGCGCTCGAGCGCACGGGCGACGAACAGCCAGCCCGTACACGCCTCCACCGCGACATGCACTACCCGGCCCGGGAACCGGGCGATCCACTGCTCTACCGCCGCCGGTGTGGAGTCGAGCTTCCCGCGCAACACCTCGCCGCTCTCGGTGTCGATCGCGTCGAAGGTGATCTGCCGACGATGAACGTCAAACCCAGCGACAATCGCGCCCTGCAGCGCCGCACACGCAGCGTCCAGCGCGACCGATGCCTTACCGTCACTCACGGTCGGTACCTCCAGTTGTCGAATGACCCGGCCCGCGCGGGGGCTACCGCGCGTGGCCTTATCCAGAGTCGTTCGACGCGGAGGGCCGACCGACCTTCCGACAAGCCAGCCGCGCGGTCACGGCGTTGACTTTCATCCCATCTTTGCGTCGACGGCGGCACAGCCGACGAGTTCGGCGCCGCGACGGCCGAACCTCGCTGCGGTCGACCTACCGGACGCTCGCTACACCACCTCTACCGACCCGACCGCCGCCCCCAGCGACGCTTCCGCTTCTCCTGCGGCCGCTGCGGATGCATCAGGCGGATGGTCCCCATGTCGGAGGACGCGCTCAGCCGAACCACCGGAAAGCCTGGAATCGGTGGACCGAGGGTGTTACTGGCAGGCCCGCTCTTCCCGACCTGTCGGACTTCGAGACCCCGAGGAGCGATGACGGTGATCGTCCCCATCTTGGTGTGGACGACGATCTCAACGTCCCAGTCATCAAACTCGGCTTCGCTCAGATCAATGGTCACCTCGCCCATGCCAGCCTCGATCTTGGTTAGACGGCCGACCTGCCAGCGACCATTGAGGCGAACCTCGCCCATCGAGGTCGAGATCTCAAGCGGCTCCTGACGCCGGCGAGCCGGTGGCGTGAAGTCGACCGGTGGCGGCAAGCTCCGAAACACAGACGCGACATCGGCGTACGTCCGAGCGCTCAACAGCCGGTCAAGGGCGGTTTGAAACTCGTCCAGATCCACCTTGCCACTGGCAACCAGCCCGTGCACTGCGTCGATCCCGCACTGCCGCAGATCCTCAGAGATCGGAAGTTCGGCCTCGGCTGGGAGACCTGTCGTCGCTCACACGGGGACACTATCGCCCGATCCGCATGCTGCCGAAACGAGAAAGCCCCACTCAGTCGCGCGGAGCACCTAAGTCGTCAGTTCCGGCGCAAGATCTGCCTGCCGCTCGAACAGCGCTGACCAGAGACCCGCTTGAGCGAAGCAGGGCAGTCCATGGGGACCGGCATCCCGGTGCTCGAGACTTCCGTTCCCGGACATGACGGGAGATGTCGGAATCGCCGGGGATGACCCTGACCATCACCCCGAGCCACGCCTCCTCCGGGCGCTACGCCTCGACGCCTAGGGCGGTCGCCGCGGTCTGGTGACCGCTCCGCGGATTGACCAGCGACCGGACGGCGGGCTACGCAGCACGGCGGTGCTGCTTGCAGCGTGCGACCACGCCGGCTAGCGCGCGGTCACCCGTCGGCTCGATCGCGGAACCAGAGGCACCGGCCGCGATGCGCATTTGTGGCGAACGGCGGGACGCAACCCCAGCGGCCTGCTCAGCCTGGTTTCGTGATGCGACGGGCACAGTCCGGAGTTGAGGGTTTCAGCCGAGCGATGAGATCTGTGGCGCAGCACGTGCAAGGGAGGGGGGCAGATCGCGGTCGCCCGGGAGTATGCCGCCGGCGAATTGGGGTTTCGGTACCGTCTGGCTGCAGTGTCGGCATGCGGATCCGCGGTGCGCCGTCGACGACGTCCTGCGGCTCTTCGTGCTCGGTCGCCCCGCTAGGGCGCACTTGGTCCCGGTCCCGGCACAGCGGCTGCACGCCCGGTCGGCGCGCCGATTTGCAGGTCGTGCTGGCGGCCTGAAACGCGGGTGAGGTGGGGGTCGAACTTGCTGCTGCTGTCAAATGCCCTCTGGCGATTCGGGTCCGGGAAGCTCGGGACGCCATGCGAGCGCGTGCATCGAGCCCATCTCAGCTCTTCAGTGATGTTCGCGCCAGCTGGGGGCGTTGCCGCTTCTCGCCGTGTTCCAATGAGCGGCACGTCCGGATGGCAGTCTTGAACATCGGGTTGTTGTGGTCTCGCTTCGCAGGCCCGAATTGATTTGAAACCCGAAGGCGCCGCCTGGGAGGGTGGTGGGTCCGGGAAGTCCGAAACGCCTTGGTTTCGGATACACCGCGTGTACCTGATGACGGTGGCCATGGAAAGCTCCCCGTAGGCGGCCATCGAAACGCCCCGCTGGTGGCCACCGTTTCTCCCCATGGGTGGCCACGGTTTCTCCCCACGATTCTGTCCTAGGGCGCCGGTAGTCGGTCGCGCGTTGTTGTCAACGCGCGATCCGAGGACGGCGAGTGTGAAGAAACCAGAGGAAGCGATGGAGATCCTTGAGGCGTACGACCTGACGGGGACGTTGCGTGGTGCTGCGGCGCTGGCGGGGTGTGATCACAAGACGGTGGCGCGGCTGGTCGCGGCGCGGGAGGCCGAGGGTGGGCTGCCGGTCAGGGCGCGGCGGCGGCCGGCGGTGGATCCCTTCGGCGGGAAGATCGATGAGCTGGTGGAGCGCTCACGCGCGCACGTCAGGGCTGATGTTGTGCACGGGGTGCTGGTCGCGATGGGGTACGCGGGGTCATACCGGACGACACGGCGGGCGGTCGCCGAGGCCAAGCAGCGCTGGCGGCAGCGGCACGGGCGGCGGACACGGCCGTGGATCCCGCAGCCGGGGTTGTGGCTGCAGTGGGATTACGGGGATGGGCCGGTCGTGGCCGGGCGCCACGCGGTGTTGTTCTGCGCGTGGCTGGCGTGGTCGCGGTTCCGGGTGGTTGTCCCGTTGCTGGATAAGACGCTTGCGTCGGTGGTGATCGGGCTGGACCGCACCCTGAGGATGATCGACGGGGTTCCGACGTACGCACTGACGGATAACGAGAAGACGGTGACGGTCGAGCATGTGTGCGGTATCGCGGTCCGCAACGCAACGATCGTTGAGGTCTCGCGGCATTACGGGCTGACGATCGCGACCTGCGAGCCCGCGGACCCGCAGAGCAAGGGCGGGAGCGAGGCGACGGTCAAGATCGCGAAGGCGGATCTGGTGCCGACCGAGCACAACCTCCGCGAGGAGTATGCGGACTGGCAGGCGCTCGAGCAGGCGTGCCAGGAGTTCATGGCCGATGTCAACACCCGGCGGCACCGCGCGACGCGTCAGCCGCCGGTGGTGCTGCTCGAGCAGGAGCATGAGCATCTGCACCGGCTGCCGCGGTTGCCGCACACGTTGTGCTTCGGGCAGACCCGCAAGGTCGACCGCCAAGCGACCGTGTCGGTTGGTGATGCGATCTATTCGGTTCCGCACGAGCTGATCGGCGAGCGGGTGTGGGTCAGGGCCGAGACCGAGCAGCTCGTGGTCGTGCACATCGATGAGCCGCAGGGGCCGCGGGAGGTCGCCCGCCATCAGCTGACCACGCCTGGGCGCCCGAGCATCAACGACGAGCACTACCCACCGCGGCCGGCCGGCGCGCTGGAGCGCAAGCCCCGTGCCCGCTCAGAGCAGGAGCGGGAGTTCCTCGCGATCGGGCCGGGCGCCGAGCGGTGGCTCAAGCGCGCCGCTGCGGACGGCACGCCACGGATTCGTCGCAAGATGGTCGAGGCGGTCGACCTGGCCAAGCTCCACGGCGCCAGCTCGGTCAATAACGCGCTCGAGCGATGCGCGAGCTACGGCCGCTTCGCCGACGGTGACCTGGCCAGCATCCTCGCTCACCAGCAGACCGCGACCGTGATCCCGCTCCCCACACGGGCGCCCGAGGACCGCTCGCTCCAGCGCTCGACCCGCAGCTGGGAGGGATTCGGCCGATGAACGACCCGATTCTCGCTTCCCAGCCCGAAACCGACACGATGAGAGCCGTTCTGCGGCCCTCAGAGAGGCGACCGCGACCGATCCCCTGGCCGACATGGGCCCCGTTCGCGCCGGTTGGGGGTCGGCGATGACGGTCAAGCCGCCCACCCCACCGCCGTTGCCCGACGAGCTCGACCGACTGTTGCGCCGTTTGCGGATGCCATACGTCCGCCGGGCCGCGCCCGATGTGATCGCGACCGCGAACGCCCAGCGCTGGGAACACGCCGAAGTCCTCCGGGTGCTCCTCGCCGAGGAGGCCGCCGGCCGCGACAAGGCAACGATCGGCATGCGCCGACGCGCGTCCGGGCTACCCGCCGGCAAGACCTTCGACGCCTGGGAGGACGCCGCGTCGGTGATCCCGAAGCCCACCCAGCAAGCACTCCGCACCCTGGAGTGGATCGACCGCGCGGAGGTGCTTTGTATCTGCGGCCCAAGCGGGACCGGCAAGAGCCACTTCATCGAAGCGCTCGGCCACCTCGCGATCGACAAGGGCAAGACCGTCTCCTGGCACACGCTCGAGACGCTCGCCGCCCTGTTCCGCCGCCACCGCGCCGACGACAGCATCAACAAAGCCGTCACCAAGCTGATCCGCTCCGATCTAATCCTGGTCGATGACATCGGCCTGCTTCCGGTGTCCACCGACGCCGCCGACGCCCTCTTCCGGATCGTCGACGCCGCCTACGAAAAACGAAGCATCGCGATCAGCTCAAACATTCACCCATCCGGGTTTGACGAGCTGATGCCCAAGACGATGGCGACCGCCACCGTCGACCGGCTACTCCATCACGCGCACGTCATCATCACTGACGGACAGGACAGCTACCGGCTCGCCCAAGCGACCGCCGGCAAGGGGGTGAGGCCCCTGACCTAAACCCCGGGCTCCCCAACCACATGGGGAGAAACGATGGCCACCAGTGGGGACATTCGATGGCCACCACCGGGGAGAAACGATGGCCACCAGCGGGGAATTTCGTGGCCACCACCGGGGAGAAACCGATGGCCATTGACACCTGAGGAGCTGAGCCTCGGTGGATCCCCAGCCCCCGATAGCCGGACCGTTCGAGCCGCCGCGGCCGGCGGCGAGTACCAACAACGCCTGTAACGCCGCCATCGCTGCCGCCCAGTTGAGCGCATGCGAGTGCCGCCGATCGGCCGGCGGCCCACATGCAAGACGCTGCGTTGTTGTTGGTCGGATGTGGCTGCCATCTCTCGCTCGTATGCGCGTCGCGACCTTGTCCTCCGTTCGCCTCGTCGTCATGGTGTTGTGGGTGCGACGCGCGATCGTGACAGACAAGTGACAACTCCGACGGCGGTCTTCCGGGCGCGCCCGCTCGGCCAGGCCTTGCGCAAGCACCGGCCAGTCGACATCACGGGCTTGGAATCGACAAGTACGCGGGCTCTGCCAGAGGGGCGTGGTCGGCTTGGGCTCTGCGGCTCATCCGGACGAGCCATGGTCTGCCGCGGCTGGTGGTGTGTGGGGCTGATCGGATCCCGGGATGGTGAGCGTGATGCGTAGCCCGTGGGGACTATTTGGTTTGGCTCGGACAGTGCCGCGGTGGGCGGTGGCGATCGCGGCGACGATCGCGAGGCCGAGGCCGGATCCAGGGCGGTGGGTTTGGGCTGGGGTGCGGTAGAAGCGGTCGAAGATGTGTTGGATCTGGTGTGCGGGGACACCCGGTCCGTGATCGCTGACTTCGATCGTGATGGTGCCGTCGTCGCCCGCTGCGGCGGTGACCGTGGCGTTAGTGCCGTTCGGGGTGTGGGTCGCGACGTTGGCGAGTAGGTTGTCGATCGCGCGGCGCAGCATCTCTTCGTCGCCGTTGGTGACTAGGCCCTGTGCGATGCGGGCGTGCCAGGTGTGCTGCGGGTTGGCGATGCGGGCGCGCTCCGCGCAGTCGATGGTCAGCCGGGTGAGGTTGACGGGCTGGTGGTGCTGGCGGGGGTGCTGGTCGAGGCGGGCCAGGCGGAGCATGTCGTCGAGCAGCGTGCCCATCCGGCGGGCTTCGGAGGCGATGCGGCGCATGGCCTCGTCGAGCTGCGCGCGGTCGGCCAGGGCACCTTGCTGGTAGAGCTCGGCGTTGGCGCGCAGGGAGGCGAGTGGCGTCCGCAGCTCGTGGCTGGCGTCTGCGAGGAATTGTCGGGCGGCGTTCTCGCTCGCCTCGCGTCCGCGCACGGCCGTGTCGATGCGGGCGAGCATTCCGTTGAGCGCGGCTCCTAGACGGCCGATCTCGCTTGCCGCATCGTCCGGGCTGACGCGGCTGGTGAGGTCCCCGGCCGTCAGCTTGTCCGCGGCGGCGGCCATCGTCTCGACTGGGCGCAGGCCACGGCGAACCACGATGCGCACCCCGACGAAGACGAGCACGGCGGCAGCTAGCGTCCCGACGGCGATGATGACCTCGAGTCGGCCGATGGTGGCATTGAGGCTTTCCATGCTGGTCGTGACGATGATGGTTCCGCCGTTGGCGGAGGCCGCGAGCAGGCGCAGCGGCGCCCGCCCGTTGCTACTGGTCACGGTCTGGCCACGATGATCGGTCAGCCCGGTCAGGTTGGGCGGGAGTCGGGGCACGAGGTTGGGGGCCCCTCCTACAATCCCGATCACTGTTGCTGTGCCAGTTTTGAGCTCGACGCCGTACTTGTCGAGAATCTCTGGTATCCGCACCGCGACGCGGACTTCAACGACCCGCTCCGCGCCCCTTGCCGGCGTCGGGGGGCCCGTCCCCGGTTCGGCCGGCTTCCCGCCCGAGGCAGGCTGTCCGCTTCGGCCGGGCGTGGACGCCGTGGCGGCTCCGTGCCCGAGAGCGGCCAGCACCGGCCGGTAGTCGCTTAAGACCGCTCGCAGGTCCTGGTCCGTTTTGGTGAGCAGGTATCCGCGTAGAGCGGTGACGGCGGCGAAGCCGACGGCCGCCAGCGTGGCGAGCGTGACCGCGAGCACGCCGGCGAGCACCCGGGTGCGAAGCTGGGCCGGGCGAATTCGACCACTCAGCGCGGCAAGCCACGCGCCGGTGGGGAGCCTCGACGTCACAGACGGGCCTCGCCGTCGCCTACGCCTCACCGGAGCCTTCCGGCGTGGGGGTGGCGGGGGTTCGCAGGCTGTAGCCGACGCCGCGCTGGGTGTGGATCAGGTCGGGCCCATGGTCGGCCAGTTTTTGCCGTAGGTAGCCGATGTAGGTGGACACGACGCCGTCGGAGCCGGCGAAGTCGTAGTCCCACACGTGGTCGAGCAGCTGCGCGCGGGTGAGCACACGTCCCGGGTTGAGCATCAGGTAGCGCAGGAGCCGGAACTCGGTCGGCGAGAGCTCGATCAGCCGCCCCGCGCGCCGTACTTCGTAGGATTCTTGGTCCAGTTCGAGATCGGCGAACGTCAGCACGTGCCCGGTGGCCGCGGGGCGGGTGCGCCGCAGCACGGTGCGGATCCTGGCCGCGAGCTCCTCGAGCCCGAACGGCTTGGTGATGTAATCGTCCCCGCCGATCGTCAGCCCGGTGATCGTGTCCTGCGGAGCGTCGCGGGCGGTCAGGAAGATGACCGGGACGCCGATGCCGTCTCGGCGTAGCCGGCGGGTCACTTCGAAACCGTCGAAGTCGGGCAGCATCACGTCGAGGACCACCAGGTCAAACCGGCGCTCACGGATGACTCGGAGCGTCTCTCTCGCGGTCTGCGCGGTGCTCACCTCGAAGCCGAGGAACCGCAGCGAGGCAGCGACGGCTTCGCGCAGGAACGGCTCGTCGTCCACCACCAGCACCTGCCCGTGGTCGGCAGGAGGGGTGATCGGTGCTTCAGCCATGGCGAGGTCCCTGTGTCCTGTGGTTCATCAAACCATGCCAACTCCAAGATCGGCCGTGAGTTAGCTGTGAGTTTCGTGAGAGCCCCGGGGCCCGGGCGTCGAGATTCGCAGCGTACTCGCACACAACTCACCGGGCGTCCCGAGATTCGCCGCCGATACTGGACCGCGTGAGCACCTTTACCGACCTTGGGGACGACACGATCACCGACAACCCGGTGCTTCCACGTGCCAAGGCTCCGCCCGGCCGCCAACACGGCGCACCAACGACCCGAACCTCGAGCCTGAAGCAGGTCCGGTTAGCATGAAGCTCAACAACCGCATCAGCGCGACCGCCGCTCCACGCCCGGTGCTCATCAGACGCCCACCGCGCAAGGGGCGCTCCCGCTTGTCGGCCTGCCGGGCGCTCCTGACGGCGTTGCTGACCGCCGCACTCCCCGCGGGCTGCGGGAGCGACGCTCATGCGAACTCTGCTACGGCCTTGAGGTCGAGCGCGCTCCACTACTCCAACTGCATGCGAGCGCACGGAGTGCCTGACTTCCCCGATCCCAACAGTCGGGGCGCGATCCAGATCCGGACCGCCGCCCAGGTCAACGATGGGCGCACAACTGCGATTGGGGATCTGGACCCAGGCTCGCCGGCGTTCCAGGCCGCCGAGCGAGCATGCGGGCCTTTGCCGTCCGGTGTGACGGCCGCGCAAGAGCGCCAGCAGTTCTCGAAGGAGCTCAAGGCGGCGGCTTGCATACGGGCGAACGGTGTTCCCGACTACCCCGATCCCAAGCTCATCGACGGATCGATCACCATCTCTTTCCCCAACATCAACCGGAGCTCAGCGGCGGCGTTCCAGCACGCGGTGACGAAGTGCGCAAGAGGCCTGCCGCTTGGACCCCCACCTTCGTCTTCGGCGGGCCGATGATGAGCAGCAAGACCGCCCCGACCCCGGCCGCGGGGGGGATCGCCGGACTGATCAGGCGTGCTGCTTAGCGCAGGCGTCATGGACGCGACGATCGAAATCAACTGCGTGCGCAAGCGGTTCGGGCACACGCTCGCGCTCGACCGGCTCACTTTCACGGTCAGGCCGGGGTGTGTGACCGGGTTCGTTGGCCCTAACGGCGCTGGGAAGTCCACCACGATGCGGGTGATTCTCGGTCTCGCTGCGGTCGATGAGGGCAGCGCGCTGATCGGCGGGAGGCCGTATGCCAAGCTGCGCCACCCGCTGACCCAGGTCGGTTCGCTGCTGGACGCCGGTGCCCTCCAGCCTGGCCGCACCGCCCGCAACCATCTGTTGTGGCTGGCCCATTCTCAGAGGCTTTCGTCCCGCCGCGTCGACCAGGTGATCGAGCAGGCAGGCCTCGAATCGGTGGCGCGGCGCAAGGCCGGTGGTTTCTCGCTCGGGATGCGCCAGCGTTTGGGGCTTGCTGCTGCGATGCTGGGCGACCCGCCGATCCTGATCCTCGATGAGCCGTTCAACGGCCTGGACCCGGAGGGAATCGTCTGGATGCGCCGGCTTCTGAGCTCGCTGGCGGGCGAGGGGCGGGCGGTGCTCGTATCGAGCCACCTGATGAGCGAGCTCGAGGACACCGCCGACCGTCTCGTCGTGATCGGCCGGGGCAGGCTCATCGCCGACAGCACCGTCGCGGACCTGATCGCGGCCGCCTCCGCCGGCCGGGCAACCCTTCGCACGAACGCCCGGTCAGAGGCAATGGAGGCGCTGGCTAGAGCGGGCGCCACGGTGTCTGCAAACGGGTCCGACACCGTCACGGTCTCGGGACTGGGATCGGAGCGGATCGTCGAGGTACTCGGACACAGCGGGATCGCATTCTCCGAGGTGGCCATGCATCGCTCCACCCTGGAGGACGCCTACATGGAAATCACGCGTCACGCCGTCGAGTTGCAAGCCACCCAGCCCGAGGCCGGCACCCCGCCCGCCGAGGCCGCGCGGTGACCGCCACCACCGCCCCGTATCACTCCGAACTCCCGCGCTGCCGCGACGGCTTTGCACAGTCGGTGCGTGCTGAATGGACCAAGTTCAGAACCGTCCTCGGCCGGATGATCGCGACCTTCGCCTCGGTGATCGTGATCGTCTTAGCCGCCTGCGGGGCCACCCAGAGCACGAACTCCTGCACTTCGCCATCTTGCGGCGTGCCGGTCGGTCCCGGCGGGGAGGCGGTGACCGACAACTACTACTTCGTTCACCGAACCCTGGCCGGGAGCGGAAGCATCACGGTCCGCGTGAGCCTGCTGACCGGACGGATCCAAGCCGGTCCGGGTAACGTGGTCACCCCCAGCGATCTGGTCGGGGTTCCCAGTCGGGTGCAGCCGTGGGCCAAGGCCGGGCTAATCGTCACCCCGAGCACCAACCCCGGGTCCGCGTACGCCGCGGTGATGGTCACTGGCGGGCACGGGGTACGAATGCAGTACGACTACACCCACGACACCGCCGGTACCGCGGGCGCGGCGGGCTCCCCGCAGTGGCTTCGCCTGACCCGCTCCGGGGGCACGCTCACCGGTTACGCATCCGCCGACGGCTTTCACTGGGCCAAGATCGGCGCGGCTCACCTGGCCGGCCTGCCCGCAACCGTGCAGGCCGGCCTGTTCGTCACCTCCCCCCAAACCGCGCAGCTGGCGCAGGGCGAGTCGAGCAGCTTCATGCAACAGGCGACCGCGGCCACCGCGGCGTTCGACCGGCTCGGGCTTCAGGGCGCTTGGCGAAGCGGCGCCTGGCAAGCTGAGAACGTCGGCCCAGAGCCCAATAACGCAAACCCCACTAACGCTATGCCGATCCTGTCGTCGGTCGGCTATCACCGTTCGGGCGGCGGCTTCACCGTCAGCGGATCTGGTGACATCGCGCCGGCCGTCGGGATCCCGGCCGGCCAGACCGCCGCGCAACCGCTGCATGGCGTGTTCGTCGGTCTGATCGTGCTGATCGTCGTCGCCTCGATGTTCGTCACCGCGGAGTACCGGCGTGGCCTGATCCTCACCACCTTCGCCGCTACCCCGCGGCGGGGACGAGTGCTGGCCGCCAAAGCAATCGTCGTGGGCTCGGTCGCGTTCTTCGCCATCGCCGTCGCGGCGGGGATCGCGCTCCCGCTCGGCCTGCACAACCTGCGAGCCAGAGGCAACTACATATACCCCACCACCACGCTCACAGATCTGCGCCTAATCGTCGGCACCGCGGCGCTTGTCGCCCTGACGGCCGTGCTCGCGGTGGCGGTGGGCGCCGCGCTTCGCCGCAGCGCGGTAGCGGTGTGCATCGTGATGGTGTTGATCGTGTTCCCGTACGTGCTCACGATCACCGCGGCCCTACCCGCGGGCGTGTCGCAGTGGCTGGCGCGGCTCACCCCCGCCGCCGCGTTCGCGGTGCAGCAGACCCTCCCGCAGTACCACCAGGTCAGCTACCAGTACACGCCCGCCAACGACTTCTACCCACTGACCCCTGCCGCAGGGCTCGCGGTCCTGGCTGGGTATGCCCTGATCGCGCTCGCGCTTGCCGGCTATCTCCTGCGCACGAGAGACGCATGAGCGGCGCCCTACACGCGGAATGGACCAAGCAGCGGACCCTCTCGGCGACGCGCTGGTTGCTCGTCTCGTCGATCGCGCTGATCGTCGGTCTGGGGGCGGTCGTGGCGCTCGCGGCGAGCTACAAGACCACCGGCTCTGACCAGGACATCACCAAGCTCAGCCTCGTCGGAATCCTCCTCGGCCAGGCGATCATCGCGATCCTCGCCGTGCTCACCGTCAGCGACGAATACAGCACGGGAATGATCCGCGCGACGCTGAGCGCGATGCCGCGCCGACCCCAGGTGCTGGCTGCCAAGGCAGCCATCCTCACGGCGCTCGTCCTCGCCGCCGGCACAATCGCCGTAGCAGGAAGCCTGCTCGCCGGACGGTTGATCCTTCCCGCCAACGGCTTCACCGCCGCCCACGGCTACCCGCTCCTCGCGCTCAGCCACGGACCGACGCTACGTGCGGCCGTCGGCTCCGTGGTGTACCTCGTACTGATCGCCCTGTTCAGCCTCGGCGTCGCCACCGCGATCCGGGAGTCCGCCGTGGCGATCGGGACGGTGCTCGGCCTGCTCTACCTGTTCCCGATCCTCGCCGACGTGGTTAAGGATCCGAACGTCGAACGCCACCTTGAGCAGATCGCACCAATGACCGCCGGGCTCGCGATTCAGAGCACCACCAATCTCCACAAACTCCCGATCGCACCGTGGCGCGGGCTTGCGGTGCTCGCCGCATGGGCCACCACCGCTCTCCTCGGCGGCGGGGTTCTACTCCAGCTACGCGACGCATGACAAAAGCCCGAGTCAGCTCCCTGTGTGCGCGTGTCTGCCGCTGTCACCGTGCTGTGAACGAAACGCGGCCTAACCCGCCCATGCCCCGCCGACGGCGCCCGGCTGGGCATGTGCCAGAGCAGCGCTAGCTCGCGCACGAACGGCTAGTCGTCCACCACTACCCGGCCCGTGGGCGGCAGGAGGGTGATCGGTGCTTGAGCCATGACGGCTCGCTGTGTCCTGTGCTTCATCAAACAATGCCAACTCCAAGATCGGGCGTGAGTGAGGTGTGAGTTTCGTGAGAGCGACGGGATCCCGGCGTCGAAATTCGCATCGAACTCCCACTCAACTCATGGGGCATCCCGAGGTCCGCCGCCGATACTCCACCGGGCAAGCACCTTCACCGACACGCGAGAACGACACAATGAGAGACAACACCGGCCAGAACACGACAAGCAAGGAAACCTCCCGTGCCCGTGCCCGTGGAGGTGGTCGCGGCGGGCCGCGGCTGGCGGGGGGAGGAGCCGTGGCGGTCGCCGTCGCGCTCCTGCTCGGAGCGTGCGGCCCCGGCTCGTCCCCGAGCTCCACTGGCTCCGGCGGTTCCGGTTCGGCCAACGCTGGATCCGGCGGTTCCGGCTCGGCCAACACCGGCGGATCGCCGAACCAGCAGCAGAAAGTCGCGTTCGCCCACTGCATGCGCTCGCACGGCGTGCCGGGCTTCCCGGACCCGACGAGCAACGGCACGTTCTCCGGCGGCGGCCCAGGCACCTTCAACAGGTCCAGCCCCCAGTTTCAGGCGGCGACGCAAGCCTGTAAGAGGCTGCTCCCCAACGGCGGGGAGGAAACCCAGGCCCAGCAGCAGAGGGACACCGCCCAGTTGTTGAGGATCGCCCAGTGCATGCGCTCGCACGGCGTGCCGAACTTCCCCGATCCCCAGAACGTCAACGGCCAGTCCCAACTGAGTATGAAGGCGAGCGGCAGCGGCTCATTGTCGAAATTCCAGTCCGCGCTGCGAACCTGCCGGTCGCTGCGGCCCGGAGGTGGATCATGAGCGACACAGCGCTAGACGAGCGGAAGACGGGCCAGCCGGCGGATGTCCCGGCCGACGCGGGGCCCGGGCTGGCGCCGCAACCGCGGCGCGGTCGCTGGCTGGTAGGGCTCATAGCTCTGGTGGTGGCAGGCGGGGTAGCGGCCGCCTGGTATGTGGGGCGGTTGTCTTCGCACCCGTCGGCGGGGCCGGTAGGGAACGCCGCGGCGCCGGCGACCTGGACGGTGACCCGCCAGGACCTGTCCGAGCAGACGAGCGTTACCGCCGCGCTGGGGTATGCCGGGTCCTACACGGTGCGGGGTGAGGGCACTGGGACGCTGACGTGGTTGCCATCGCAGGGCCGGGTGATCCGCCAGGGGCAGGTGCTGTACAAGACCGACAACGGCAGCCCCGTGGTGCTGCTGTACGGGTCGGTGCCGGCGTGGCGGACGCTGGATGAGGGCGTCACTGGCGCGGACGTCACCCAGCTAAATCGCGACCTGGTGAGGCTCGGTGATGCCAGCGGCTCGCAGATCAGCTCGCTGGGCTGGGATTACTTCTCCTGGGAGACAGAGGCGGGGGTGGAGAAGCTGCAGTCCGCGCTGGGGATCTCCAGCCCGTCGGGATCGCTGTCTCTGGGGTCGGTGGTGTTCGAGCCGACCGCGATCCGGGTCAGCGACGTGCTCGGGAGCCTCGGCAGCCCGGCGTCCGGGCCGGTGCTCGCCGCGACCTCCGACCAGCATGTGGTGACGATCAACCTGAGCACCGCACAGCAAAGCGACGTGAAGCCCGGGGACAAAGTGACCGTCACGCTCCCCGACGGGGCCACGACGCCGGGGCAGATCACGTCGGTCGGCACGGTGGCGTCCGGGTCGGCCAGCTCGGCCACGATCCCGGTGAACGTGGCGCTCGTCCACCCGTCGGCGGCAGGAACGCTCGACCAGGCGCCAGTGACCGTCGCGATCACGACCGCCAGCGCCGGAAACGCCGTGGTCGTCCCGATCGGTGCGCTGCTGGCCCAGCCCTCGGGCGGCTATGCCGTCGAAGTAACCGGCGCCGGCGCTTACCGGCGCCTGGTCCCGGTAACCGTCGGGATCTTCGATGACACCGCCGGCCTCGTGCAGGTCACCGGAGCGCTAACGCGGGGGCAGCGCGTCGTGGTGCCCGCAACATGAGCACCCGTGCTCAAACCGCAACGCCCGCCGGGAGGTCAGCCAGCGAGCCATCGTCGCCGGTGCTTGAGCTCGAGCAGGTGACCAAGGAGTATCCCGGGTCGCCGACGGTACGAGCGCTGCTCGGTGTGAGCCTCACGGTGACCGCGGGAGAGCTGCTGGCGATCGTCGGCCCGTCCGGATCGGGCAAGAGCACGTTGCTGCATATCATCGGCACGCTCGAACGCCCCACCGCAGGACGGGTGCGGATCGCCGGCATCGACGCGGGCGGGCTCGACGACCGACGCCTGGCGGCACTCCGCGCGCGCAGGATCGGGTTCGTGTTCCAGCAGTTCTTCCTCGCCGAGCATCAGAGCGCGCTGGACAACGTCGCCGACGCGCTCCTGTACGCAGGCGTCGAGTTCGCGCAGCGGCGCCGTCAAGCCGCCGAGGCGCTGGAGCAGGTCGGACTTGGGCGCCGGGCGAGATCGCGGCCGACCGAGATGTCCGGCGGTGAGCGGCAGCGGATCGCGATCGCGCGGGCGCTCGTCGGCCGCCCCGCGATCGTGCTCGCCGACGAGCCGACCGGCAACCTCGACCAAGCCACCGGCGCCTCGATTCTCGAGCTGCTGCGAGAGCTCAACGCTCAGGGCGCGACGATCCTCGTGATCACCCATAACCGTGAGATCGCGGGTCAACTGCCCCGCCAGGTGGAGATCGTCGACGGCCGAATCGTGTCCGACACCACCGCGCAAGGAGCATCATGACCCCGACACAGATCACACCGACGGGGCACGCAGCGACAGCCATCGCGCCCGCGAACGGGGACCCGAACAGTGTGTGCAGATGAGCGCTACCGCGATGCTCATCCCCGCCCGGCTTCGGCCTAGCGACCTCGCGCGCGTGGCCAGCGTCGGGCTCCGAACCCGCAAGCTCCGCGCCGCGCTCTCAGCACTCGGGATCGCGATCGGCGTCGCCGCGATCGTCGCCGTGCTGGGAGTCGCCCGCTCCTCCCAGAACGGCCTGCTGACCGAGATCAGTCGCCTCGGCACAAACCTCCTGACCGTCACCAACGGACAGACCATCACCGGTCAGGCCGCCGAACTACCCAAGGCCGCCCCCGGCATGATCGCTCGACTTCCCGGCGTCACAGCGGTGCAGGAAACCGGCACGCTCAACAACGCCAGCGCATACCGCAACCCGAAGATCCCCTCGATCGAAACCAACGCCATTTCGGTCGCCGCGACCAGTCTCGGCCTGCCCGCTGTGGCGAGCACCACCGTCGCCCAGGGCACCTACCTCAACGCCGCCACCGCCAACGAGCCCGCGGCGGTACTTGGAGCCGCAGCGGCCACCCGGCTCGGCATCGACCGGATCTGGCCCAGTTTGCGGATCTGGGTCGACGGCATGTGGTTCTACGTCGTCGGGATCCTCAACCCGGCCCCCCTCGCCTCCGAGCTCGATTCCTCCGTCCTGATCGGCTTCCCCGCCGCCGAACGGTACCTCGGCTTCGACGGTCACCCCTCGGAGATCTACGCCCGCGCCCAAACCAGCAAAGTCGCCGCCGTCGATAACCTCCTCGCCGCGCAGGCCAACCCGGAGAGCCCCACCGAGGCCGCCCCCTCCCAGCCCTCGAAGGCACTCACCGCACAGGCCGACGCCGCCGGCGCGTTCGACAGCCTGTTCCTCGGACTAGGCGCCATCGCGCTGTTCGTCGGTGCAGTAGGCGTGGCCAACACGATGCTGGTCTCAGTGCTCGAACGCCGCCAAGAAATCGGGCTACGCCGAGCACTCGGCGCCACCAAAACCCAGATCCGCATCCAGTTCCTCTCCGAAGCCATCCTGCTCGCGCTGGCCGGCGGAGCCGCCGGCGTGACCCTCGGCGCCACCGCCACCACCATCTACGCGCACACCAAACATTGGGCCACCGTCATCCCACCCGATGCCTGGGCCGGCGGCCTCGCCGCCGCCGTACTCATCGGCGCCCTCGCCGGGCTACTCCCCGCCGTGCGCGCCGCCCGCCTGTCCCCGACCCAAGCCCTCCGAACGCCATGAACCCACGAATGCAGCATCGACAGCACCACCGGGTCCACGTGACCAGACTCCGTACCACCGCCAACGGCGCGATCCGACATGTGGAGCGCGTGATGCGGCCCGCACGTGTCCTCTCAGCGTCGCTTGCCGTCTGCGCGATCGCACTGGCCGCGTGTGGCTCCGCTTCCAAACCAAGCAGGTCTGGATCCGCCGACACGCAAGCGCTGCAGTACGCCAGCTGCATGCATTCGAACGGCATAACGAACTACCCCGACCCGACCAATAACGGGCAGCCGCAATCACTAAACGGGATCGATCCGAGCGCGCCCGCGGTCCAGCGGGCATACAACGCCTGCCGGAAGCACGCGCCCAATGGCGAGGCCGGCCCGCCTGCGCCGTCAGCCGCCGAATTGCGCCGCGCGCTGGCGTTTGCCCGATGCATGCGCAAGCACGGGTTCTCGAACTTCCCGGATCCGCTAACGACCTATGGGCCGGGCTTCACGCTGGGCCAAGGCGAGTACTTTCCGAGCACCGGCGCGACCGAGTTCCAGTCGCAGGCGTCCGCGCACGCAGCTTACGCCTGCGGAGTGCAGCTTCCGTCCTTATCGCCCCCGCCGGCGAGCAGCAAGGCTCCGTCGTAGCCACCCACTGCGTACGACCGATCCCAGGGAGGGCGGACCCAAGCCGGCACGTACGCCATCAAGGAGAACCGAATGTCACCCGCGGACAGCGTCCATATCAAGAGACTCGCCCCTCCGCGAGCCCGCCTGCTGACTGCCGCAGCACTCCTGAGCGGGGTGCTGCTGGCAGGATGCGGGGCAGGCCGTCCAAGCCCGACGAGCGCCGCTAACACCTCGGTGGCCGCGGCGAGCGAAATTCGGTCGGGGGTTCCGTTCTCCAGGTGCATCCGCTCGCACGAAGTCCCGAACTTCCCCGACCCGAAAGTCCGTGGCCATCACGTCCAGATGGGCTCGCCGGGCACACTAGAGTCGCCCGCGTTCCAGTCCGCGGCACACGCCTGCCAACGCCTGCTACCGAAGGGCCCTCCGGGCCCCGAATCCCCGTCCGGGCCCGCGCAGACACGGACGCTGGGCGTGTCCGCATGAATGCGCACGCACGGGTTCTCGGACTTCCCCGATCCGACCACCTCGCCTCCATCGAACCCGGACGCCTACAGCGGCGTCGTCGGCAACGGCGGGTACTACCTCGCGATCCCGAAGTCAATCAACACGAACTCGCCAGCGTTCGAGCAGGCGGCAGCCACGTGCAACTTGCGGTGAGCCTCCGAACCGAAATGATGCGTGTTTGCCACGCCACCGCGGCCTTCGGATCGCGCTCTCTGGCGTCGGGTGCGCGCTGGCACTCGCGGCCTGTGGGTCATCGAACACGCAGAGCGATGGAGGCGCCTCGCGCACTTGTGCGCAAGCGGTCAAGTACTTGGTGTGCATGCCTGGGCATGAGGTGTCGAACTCTCCTGATCAGGTCCCGGGGGGTGGCTACCCACCGTCTATCTCCGAGATCAACCAGCAATCCCCGGCATTTCAGTTGGCGCTCGTCGCGTGCGCAAAACTTCGACAGGGCGGTAGCGGACCCAAGCCACGGCTCACCGAGGCGCAATCCACCGGAATGCTCCTCACACGCCCAACGAGCGCACGCAGGCACGGGTAGTCGCGATGTCTGAGCGGCCGGAGATGTGGCTGGTCATGCGCGGCGACGAGCTGGTCGCCGAGCTTGACGTCGAGCGCCTGGATCCGCTGTGGTTCTGCGGCCGCGTGACTCGACGCTGGGGCTTCTGGCCGTTGCAGACGTTGTTCGATCGCGAGGAGCAGCTCGCCCGCCGCGTGCACCGCGACCCCGCCGCTTGGGCACGCGCATATCGCCGGGTGCGACGCGAAGTGCGGCTGGTCCGCCCCGACGGTCACCTCGTACCCGAGTTCATCCTCCACATCGACGGGCCCCAAGCGCGGTGGCGCTGCTGGAACCGCGAGAGCACCAACTGGCTGGACGAACAGCTCGCCGCAACCCCACGGGCACGACCAAAGTGAAAGCACCGCCCGCTGGCCGAGCGCGGCGATGATCGGTGCAGCCGCGGCCTCGATCGCGCTGCCCGGAGCGGCGCTCGCGCACACTGCTGCACCACCAGCAGACCGACCACTGGACCGGTACACAACGCCGGCCCCTCCGTACAGTGCCGCTGTAGCCAGAAGGGCCGGCACGCCACGTCGATCGAGTCAGCGCTAGCCGGAACGCGAGCGGTTGCAAGCACGAGGCGGCTTGCGTAACGCCGCGACGACGCCGTCTCCGACTGCATAGAGCAGCCGCGATTTCGTCGTCTATGGCTCCCGGTCTCGCGACCGCAATCGGACAGAGACAGTCACGCGCCCGACGTTCCCGGGCGCGTGACTGTCTACCGCGATATGAGGAGCCGGTGCTTGCTCGCTTGCGGC
>Ga0306926_10002146_pt1 | contig 20018 bp, 18 predicted proteins | sample flu12Cox44000178_FD_203759 | JGI IMG/M metagenome (GOLD analysis project Ga0306926, IMG submission 203759) | Lab enrichment of tropical soil microbial communities from Luquillo Experimental Forest, Puerto Rico - flux8day.12C.oxic.44.000.178 (v2)... | ecosystem: Environmental > Terrestrial >...
ACATAGTGCCGTACTCACCGCGCCAGCGGCTCACTCCAAACGGCTCTATCGAAAGTGCTCCGGAATCAGACTTGCCCTGCTATCTAACTTTATCTGCCGGAGCACTTCCGATAGAGAACTAGCGTTTACAAGGCCTTCCAGAGAAATCTGTTCTAAACTCAGTGTCATGAGCCACACATTCACCATCGGACTGTGACATTCCGACTTGAAGCGCTCAGGTCTAAGGCGACTCGATTGCCGGCTGCGGCGCCTGCGCCGAGCGGAGCTTCCTGCGGATACCGTGGCGTTGGCACGCTATTTGATTGGCAAAGTTTTGGTCCATGACATTGACTCTGGCAGGTTAAGCGGACGCATCGTCGAAACGGAAGCGTATCCAGCCGGTGACGCAGCTGGACACGCATTCCATGGAAAGACGCGGCGCAATCGCTCTCTCTTTCTGGAACGAGGGCACGCTTATGTGTATTTCGCTTATGGATCATCGTTTCTGTTGAATGTGACGAGCGAGGCGTCCGGGGTGGGCGCCGGAGCTCTTTTGCGTGCCATCGAGCCGCTGGAAGGGCTTGAATTGATGGCCGGTTCTTGCGGCTCGACACCTCTGGCCGACGTTGGCAGAGGTCCGGGCCGTTTGACTAAGGCCTTGCAGGTTGATCTCCGGCAAGACGGATTGGACTTATGCGCTGCTGGCCCGCTCTGGTTGGCTGCAACGGAGCAAAGGACTGGCACGATCGGCAAAAGTGTGCGCATCGGCATAACGCGCAACGTACATCGGACATGGCGCTTTTACGAACGCGGCAATGCACATGTGAGCGGCCCCAAGAAACTGCGCCGATAGCCACTCTAGAGATCTAAGGAAATTACGTGTCCATCCGTTCGACCCATTGTGCGCGCGACGCAGGAGCCACAAATGGGTCCGCAAAGTACTGCACCTCCCGCGCAACCTTGTTGCCCCTGAACTCCATGATGCTCACAGTAAAGGACGGCTTGCCGTCATACGTCAGGATGAATTCGGTAACCCAAAGATCGCCGCCGCCAATGATTCGTCGGACACTAAACCGCTTTTTGCTCGGCTGACTGGCGCGTTGGTTCTGTATGTTCCGTCGACTGCGGGTTCGCTCGCCTGACTGCGGGTATTCGAGCACTGCGTCTTCGTGATAGATGCAGTGCTCCGTATCAAAATGGTTGGCATCTGACGCCGCCCAGTGCTGATCCAGCGCCGCACGGATCTCTTGATCTCGCACTCCAGAACGCTGCTCCTTCTCTTGTTGATCGTTCATCTTGAACCCTCAATTGTGACGACACGCTACATAACTTTATCGCAACTGGGCTGTACGACTCGTCAAGTTCGCGGTGTTTCTTCGATCACCTCAGAGTGAGTCTACATCGCGTCGATGCGTCCATCTCTCGGTAAGTTTGAATGTATAGGTCAAGGGAGCAGCGCTTGGTGTACAAAAGCTGAACTCAGCGGACGCTGATTTCTCGAAGAAGCGTGGCGTATTCTAGCTAGAGAAGTAAGTACGCTGACTCCAATTGGGCTCCAATTGGAGTCTAGCGGAAGCGGGCAACGTCATCATTCGCCGAGGCTTAGGAATTTAAGGTGAGAGTTCGACTCTCACACGCTTTCGCCAACTTACTCAATTCAGGCGACTAAGCGGTCCCGACATCAGCGGCAAGGGAAACATTTTGACGCCGCTCGCCCGCCGTGGTGACCCGCGCGCCGCTGAGGAGCTGACGCGCCGTGGTCGCAGCCGGTCCTTCTTCAGTCGCTGGTAGATGTGGTGGGCCTGCGGGTTCTGTTCGATGCCGTCCAGTCACTCTTGAACTTCTGTGGGTCAATATTCTCTGGGTCCATATTCCCTCCCTCGGAGACGACTCGGCCCAGTGGGGGTATCTCTGGGCTCTAGGCAGGTCTCCGCCCGAGCCAAAACGCGGCACCGAACCCCACCAAGATCACGAGCAACGTGATCGGACTAAACAGTGCTTCGATGATGCCGCCTAACAAAGCGCTCAAGCCGGTCGCGTGACTGGGTTCGACTCCTACGCCGACGCCTAACCCACGGCGCATGATCGAGATGACTAACAGCATTACGAACCCGACGAACGAGAAAAATATCCCGAGACCTATCACCTTGGTTGTTCGCATGTTAACTCCTGGGTACGACCAGTACGAGTAAACTCCAAATCCTTGGGTCATGTCAAGATTGCTCCCGTGCAACGATGGGATTGCTCAGGCGCAACGACGAGTGCGCGGTAAATGGCGCAGAGTTCTGCCAAGCAGTTAACCCTGGGGGCTGGGGCGATAACTCATTCCAACGCGGAGTGCGTCCTACCCCCGGATGCCACACGCGGGCAGCCGGCCTGCGTGCATCGCCACACCTGACGCTCAACCGGTTCGTTCAGCGAGACCAGGAGCCAGCGTGGTCTGGGCATCGGGACCAGTCGCATCGTGCGGCCGTGACGTGGGCACTCGGGAAGGGAATTGCGGCGGGAGAAGCGTGGGAATCTACGCATGTTGACCTCGAAGTGGATTTGTCACTTCGGGCAGGCCCGCCGTGTACTATTTGTGCCGTTTGTACTGGGCGCGTGTGTGCAACGCCTGAAGAACACTGGACTTGTGGAATCGTAGACCGATTCGACTCTCACACGCTCCTTCGTGCCAATTGAAACGAACACAGACTATGCTGCGCGGCGGATCTCAAACCGGAAGGGAATAGACGGAATTTTGAGTACGTTGCAGTCCCCCGCAACCAATTAGACGATTCAAAGCAAAGGGCTTCCGGCACAGGCACCGGAGGCCCTTGCTGTATTTTGGTGCAGAGTGTCTGTGAATTGTCCCGCCGTCAGACAAAAGGGTTGGAAATCGTAACGCTCCCAATTTGCTGCCCATCTTGAAAGTCTTCACTGTAAAGAACGTCGCATTGGCCCTCAATCGCCGAGGCAACAATTAGCGAATCGTACCAAGCCAGCCGAAATCTAGCGCTGATACGCAGCGCCTCTCCATACAAGGCCGGCGAGGAGTGCACCGATAGGAGTGGACGAAACGTGGTCGATAGGTATTGTTCCGCATCTGCGCTGCTCATGGGCTTTGCGAAGCGGCGCAATGCAACGTTAAAAAACTCTTGCACTACTTGATAACTGACAATTCCCCCTCGCGTTTCGATAGCTCTTCTAATCAGTTTCATCGATTGAGCAGCCTTCTTGGGTGAGTTACTGTCGAAGGAATATACGAAAATATTTGTGTCGAGAAAGAATCTACCGCTCATTCAACTCGTCCCGGCTGAAGCGGTGCCCCGCATGCACATGCTTCAAGCGCTTCATCAAGGCGTCGAATTCCTGAGCGTTGCCGCCTTGCGCAGTAAACTGTTCCAGCCACTCACGGAACACGGCATTCAGCGTCTTATGCCGGGATTTGGCCAACAATCGCGCCTGCTCAATCAGCTGTTCATCCGCACTCAAGGTAATGTTCTTCATACGTAGACAGCGTACACGAGAATCGTGTGAATGGCAACCTGCGCTGCCCGGCGCAACGCAGGACTCAAAAGAACCGCTGAAGGTTGCTTTGGGTAGTGTAGGTACCCCGAGGCGAGTCAAACTAGAGAAAACGTCTTAGTGAATCCCGATCCGAGCAATTGCCGACGACTGTCCCGGCGAGCGCTAGGAACAATCGAGGAACAAATTGGGAACAGAACACCACAAAAACACCACGAAACAGCGTGACACAAGCACTAAATAAATCATCGAGAGGCAAAGACGGTGTAATGCTTTTTGTGGCTCATAACCCGAAGGTCGTCAGTTCAAATCTGACCCCCGCAACCATTTTCTTAGTTGACTAGAAACGGCTTAGGAGGCTCCGCTCCCAAGCCGTTTTCCTTTTTGGGCTGAAGTAGCAGCGGGTATGATTAATTCTTTAAGCGCCCGCAGTGTGCCCACAGCCCTAAGCCGGGACTTGGAATAAAGTAGATTTCCTCACCCGCTACATAATTTAAGCCGTGGCGCAGCTTCTGGATATCGTACTTTTTCGCCATCTCGTCCAGATTTCCGTAGCGAAACCCTGCGTCGCAGATTTCTCTTTGGCTAAGACCCGCAGGGCAGTACGTGATAGTGAATCGTCCTTCGGATGATCCATGGATTAGGTGGGCAGCCGCACTGAGATTCGCGGCGAGTTCCGAGTCATTCTCGACCGCCTTGAGGGTAGCTGACGTGCCGAAATATCCATGTTTGCGGATCAGCCTGTCGATTGCCTCATCCTCTCCAAAATCTTTTACTCCTGGAGCGAGAACGATCAGTTCGGCACCATCCGCAAGCGCCATTCGAGTTCGATAGATGGCCTTATTCCCCAGCCACGTACTCTTCGCTTCATCCGGATTCAGGTACACAACCGCCTTTCTTATTTCACTGTCGAGTGAAAAAACGTTGACTTTAAGACTCAGTTGCGAAGCTCGCTGGAAGCACTCGTCATCATCGCCTACGAAAAGTCCCTTTACTGCCAATCGCCCGTCTTCGTTTCTCCCCACTACAGTAAGGACATAGACGATAGGCAGATGTTGGATGAAATGTCCCGCCGCGTAGTTCAGGACCCGCCGCACTGGATTGTCGGCTCGCCCCATGATCCTTTCCATACCGTAAACGGCGCCGAGAAAATGACTGCGGTTGATACTGTCCGGTCCGCCGGTACCAACGAGGATGTTCTTGTTGTAGTTCGCCATCCCGATAACTTCATGTGGAACCACTTGACCGATAGACAGAATCAGGTCGAAATCGCCTTCGGCCAACATCCGGTTAATTTGAACCGGCCAGGTGTAGTTGAGTTTACCTTCCGACTGCGAGTGCACATAGTCAGAGGGCACCTCCCCCAGTGTGACGGTATCCTCTCGCCAGTTATGTGCGTGGAACAGATTGAATGGTATACCGCCGAACATTTTGTTGACTTGGTAGGGCGTCATAGAAGCGTGTGTTCCTACCGCAGGTAATATGGCGGCCAGCCGTTCTTTGTAAAATTCCCAGGCGTTTCTTGTTAAGTCGCCAGCTCTCGAGTGGAAACGAGTCAGATCGGGAGGAATCGCCAGCACACGCTCGTGCTGGCCAATCGCTCGCAAAGCCTGGAAGAGAGCATGCTTCATTTCAACAGGCGAAAGGTCAGTTTGCTCGCTTCCAATCTCGTAGAAAAGGCTCATAGCGAAAACGGCTCTCTGCTCTCCCACTTACTAGGAAGCTGAAGTAAGGTATTGCTGACTCTGTGGACTGCCATAGCAATCGCGTCGAGACTCACGAGACAGAATTCTCCGACGAATGTCTCCTAGGAACAGTTACTACGCCCATCGCATTCAATGATCGCTCCTATAATCTGTAAGCCTTGCGCGCGAGTCCGCCAGCAAGTTCCGCGGCAACCTCGAATGCTTCGTTTTCATCGAGTCGATGCTCAACGACCAATCGCACAAGAAACGAGATAACTTGAACCATCCGGACACATTCGTCGTCGATAGCCTCTGTTCCAAACCCGGGGCATCAAGCCCACACACAGGAACTATCCCATGATAGGATGCTCCGAAGATAACCTCTACAACCGAGTGAACCTCATGGCCAAGCGGATTCTGATTATGGGATCCTTCGACACCAAGGCCAGCGAACTGACATTTCTTCGGGAACGAGTGACTGAGCTGGGTTTTGAGGCCGTTTGCATGGATACGTCCATGGGTCGTGCGAGCACGGTCAAGGTGGAGATCGGCTCCGACGAAGTTTCCACCGCCGCGGGAGTTCCGGTCAGTGAGATAAGACGTCGGACACGAGATGGGCTACCGAGGTGATGGCGAACGGCGGAGCTAAGATCGTTCTCGATCTCCACGGCAAACGCGCGGCGTTTCCGTGCGAGATCCGCTTCCTGGTCGAAAAGCGGCTGGACGGGATAGTGGCCACGATCTGGCGAGCCGGAAGCTCTTCATACCCGATGCCTTGCGGGTACAGCCACGCACCAGCGTGGAAGAGGGCACGCTCATTGCGGATACCGTAGCGGATAAGCTATTGGCCGCAAAAGGGGATTGGCGGTTTCTCATCCCGCTTAAGGGATGGTCATCCCTCAGCGAAAAAGGCGCGCCCCTTTTCGATCCCGCGGCGGACGAAGCGTTTACTAGACGGCTTAAAGTGAGAGTCGATGGCGACCGCAACCTGCGAATCTTGGATTTGGCTCTGAACACGGAGGAATTCGGGAATATTGCCGCGGAGACCCTGCTTTCCATGATCGGATTGCCAACCTGGATTGAAAGAACCGAGGGCGGCGGAAATATTTCGGCGACAACGACGGCAAAAGGTGCAAACGCCGGATAGTAGTGCATAGAACCAGCAACTGCGGGAAATCACCACATGCTGCCGTTTCGGGCGAGATCGTAGAAAAGAGGCTTGTCTGCGCGGTTCTGGCAAAAACTTTTGTGGTGCCAGCGGGGGCATTGGGGGCGCAGGCTGAGCGCTAACAAGGCCTCCAGCTGACTGCCGCTGTCGTCGCGACGGCTGAACTTGAGCGTTAGGCGGCTGTTTTTTCGCCCGCCGGGATGGATAAATATTTCGAGGAGATGTTGGAGCCGGTTCAGAACCGCTCCGCCGTTATAGCAAAAGTTTCAGGGAGTTGATTACCTGCATGGTGAGCGCGGGACCAAAATATGGAATTGAGTTTGTCTGAGCGACGTCGCCAGGGAAGCTACCGTATTGTGGGCCAGTGTGTTTCTACGAGAAAACGCCTTGCCGAATGGCATCCACAGGCAGTATTTCCCAATCATTTAACTACTGAACGGAGAATTAAAAGTCATGAACACGCAACTGTTGATCGGCGCGAAAGAAACCGCGGCGAGCGGTGGAAAAACCTTCGACCGCTTTAATCCCATCACCGGAGAATGTGCCACCAGAGCCGCCGCCGCTTCTGTCGAGGACGCAAACCTGGCGGCCAGCGCAGCGGCTATCGCTTTTCCTGCCTGGGCGGAAATGGGACCCAGCGCTCGTCGCGCTCTTTTGAACAAGGCTGCAGATGCGCTGGAGGCAAAAGCTGCCGAGTTCACTTCCGCCATGATGGAAGAGACCGGTGCCACCGCCGCGTGGGCAGGCTTCAACGTGGCGTTTGCCGCCGGCATTGTTCGTGAAGCCGCCGCGATGACGACGCAAATCACAGGTGAAATAATCCCGTCGGATACGCCCGGCCTCCTTGCGTTAGCCATCCGCCAGCCGGTCGGAGTCATCCTGGGTATCGCCCCGTGGAACGCTCCGGTGATCCTCGGCGTGCGCGCAATCGCCATGCCTCTCGCTTGCGGCAACACTATCGTGCTCAAGGCCTCCGAGCTTTGCCCTCGCGTCCATTGTTTGATCGGGCAGGCATTCCGAGAAGCCGGCTTCCCGGATGGCGTGGTCAACGTGGTCACCAATTCCGCGTCCGACGCAGCAGCCATTGTGGAAGCACTGATTGACCATCCCGCCGTGAAGCGCATCAACTTCACCGGTTCGACGCGCGTCGGTCGCATCGTGGCCCAGCGTGCGGCTCGTCATCTCAAGCCGGTGCTTCTTGAACTCGGCGGTAAGGCGCCGCTGCTTGTGCTTGAAGATGCAGACCTCGACGAAGCCGTCAAAGCCGCCGCCTTCGGAGCGTTCATGAATCAGGGACAGATTTGTATGTCCACTGAGCGCATCATCGTCGTGGATGCCGTCGCCGATGTATTTGTCGCCAAGTTAGCTGCTAAATCAACCGACCTGATTGCGGGCGACCCGCGCGAAGGCAGGACCCCGCTCGGTGCTGTTGTCGACCGCAGAACCATCGAAACTGCCAAAGCTTTGTTAGACGACGCACTGGCCAAGGGCGCTAAGTGCGTGGCGGGCGGTGAAAGTTCTGGCGTGATCATGTCGGCGTGCGTGGTGGATTACGTCACTTCAGAAATGAAACTGTACTCCGAGGAATCATTCGGCCCCATTGTTGCCGTCATTCGGGCCAAGGATGAGGCAGACGCCGTGCGTATCGCCAATGACACCGAGTTTGGTCTCTCCGCTGCAGTCTTCAGCCGCGACATCACCCGTGCGCTGATGGTCGCAAAACGAATCCAGTCAGGGATGTGCCACATCAATGGCCCCACAGTTCGCGACGAAGCACAGATGCCCTTCGGCGGAGTCAAAGCCAGCGGATACGGCCGCTTCGGCGGTAAGGCAGTCATAGCCGAGCTCACCGATCTCCGCTGGATAACGATCGAAACTAGGGCCGGCCATTTCCCAATCTAGGGCGACTCAGCGGCAAGCGGAGAACTAACGCGTCAAAAGATTGGGAACAAATTCGAGGAACAAATTGGGAACAGAACACCACAAAACAGCAAGAAACAGCGTTAAACAAGCACTGCGTAAATCATTGAAAGGCAAAGACGGGGTAATTCTTTTTGCAGCTCATGACCCGAATGTCGTCAGTTCAAATCTGACCCCCGCAACCAATTCGTTGTAGATAATAAAGGGTTTCCGGCGCTCCAACCGGAAGCCTTTTTCTTGCGAACATGGAGTGGAGTGGATCCTGGAGTGGCTCAACCCCCGATTGCAACAACCTTCTTGCGCTGCACCGAATTGAACTCCTGCAGCTTCTCGGCGGCCCACTTCATGTCCTCTTTATCTGTGATGTTGTAACGCTCGAAGACCGCATCGGTCTCGTGCCCGGTGAAGCACTTCGCGATGGAACGAGGTACGCCAGCGCCTACTAAATTTCTGCAAGCGCTGCGGCGCATGTCTTGAGGTATCAGGTCAGCATCAAGCCCGGCTCGACGGACGGCAGACGCCCAAGCTTTGCGATATTCGTTGATGGGCTGGCCGGAGCCGCGATGGAAAATGTAACGGCTCAAATGCATCACACCATTCACTTGATACGCCTGGGCTTGTTTGCGACGGGCGATTAGTTCAGCAAGCTCTTGATTGAGCGAAATGACGTAACCGTTATTTGCTCAACTCCGTACGGAGGTGCAGTTCGCCGTCCTGTACGTCGGAGAATAGCAACTGCTTGACGGCTCCGGTTCGCCAGCCTGTGAGGTAACAGCAGAGGGCGAAATCTTTCAGGTCTGCAGGCAGCGCAGCGTGCAGCTGATCAAACTGTGGGCGCAGTAGGAAGCCCTCGCGCGCGTTGCCCTTTACACTAAGGGAGGGAATTTCCGGCGCAGGCAGCTTCGCAAGCTTGAACGCCTGCTCCAGGATTTGCAGGTGGTTGTTAATGGTGGAGTTGGCGCGGCCCTTCGCCTTCAACCGCTCGATGTAGCTGGTGATGTCATCTTTATCAATCGTGTCCGCCCAGCGCTCGCCAAACGCTTTGCCGACGACGCGGAACAACCTGAGATTGGCTACGCTGCCGACGCCACGTGAATGGTAGAGCCAGGTGATGCGCGATCAGCTATCCGATTGCTCTCCGATACTGTGGTGATCCTGTCTTGATAGTGGACGCCTCAAAGATGCTCTGAATAGATTCATTCAGCAGGGCGTTATACTCGCCATCGGATTGCTGGACCGACAGCCCTTCAACTAGCGCCCGCGAAAAGCTCGCCACGATGCCGCGATTCCTGCGCAGGCGGTTGTTGCATTCTTCCCGTGAATAACCCCCCGACAGTGCAAGTACCCTCAGGACCTTGGGATGACCGACGCACTCAGCGTAGAAGTCGTCTTGCTCCGGGAGCGTGAGCTTCAGCAAGACCAGCTGACCCACTGGTAGTTCGTTGAGCTTCTCGAGGAGGGCCGTTTTAAGCAACCCTTCAGCTAGGGCTTTTTCCGGGCAGTGAATATCGACTTCCGGCTCAATGATCGGCACCAGACCCGCAGCAATGATTTGCCGAGCCGCTTCGAACTGCTGGTTCACGATGTCCTTGATGCTCGCTGCGGTGGCCTGTTTGATAAATGAGCGCATCTTGGTTCCGAATACGCGCTTCGCTTTGGCCTTGGCGAGCAGCGCAGCAAGATTGGGCATCGGCCTCAACAACTGAACACCGCCCTTCTCCGCTGCAAGACCCTGGTCCACTTTTAGAAAAGGTACAACCCGTTTCACATTCCACAGAAAATCGGCGGAGGGCTGCCCTTCAATGTCACCGTCCATGGTGTTCTCGAACAGGATGGCGCCGAGAATTCGCTCCCCGGTGAAGCTGGGGCTGGTTATGATTCGCGTGCGCATTTGATGTACGAGCGAAAACATCTCAGCCTCATTGGACCAGGCATTTTCCTTGATTCCATAAGAACTGAGCGCCTTGGGCGTGCTGCCACCGCTTTGGTCCAGGGCGGCGACGAAACCGGAACTTGCCTTCATTTTTTGAAGCTGTTGTGCGTAATTACTCATTTTTGGTCACCTAAGATTTTTGAACCACGGAGTTGTCATGATGCTTCCTTAAGTTTCGATAGTGGCGGATCAACCTGTGAAGGTCATATCTCTCTGGCTATAGCGCTTTAGTGCTGCATAGGTCACCAGGTCGAGATCGGAACCGCCAATGCCGATGTTCACGACGTTGCGAATGCGCTTACCGGTGTGGCCTTTCCACTCGCCGCTGCGGACCCGGCGGGAGAAATCAGCCATAGAGTCGAGTACGGCGTGGACTTGGGGCACGACATCCTCGCCGTCGGCGATGATGGATGCTTCCTTCGGGGTCCGCCGGGCCACGTGCAAGACCGCCCGGTTTTCCGTGATGTTGATCTTCTCCCCTCGAAACATGGCGTCGATCCGGCCTCGCAGGCCCGATTCCTCAGCTAGTTGAAGAAGCAGTTTAACGGTGTCGTCCGTGACACGATTCTTCGAATAATCCAGGAACAGGCCGATAGCCTCGGCTGTCATCCGCTGGCCGCGCTGGGGATCATCCGCAAAGAGATCGCGGAGATGTAGTTCCCGGACCTGCTTATAGTGGGCTTGGAGAGCCTTCCAGGCCTTGCGCTTGGTTAGCGGTTCGATGCGCTGACTTTTGCTAACTGTTTTAGAGGGTGTTGCCATGTTTGTACTCCCTTTTTCTCCGGTACATCGCCAATACCGTAGGGCGAGGGCAGTGACGTGACGTGCGGCAGCAAGCCGGAGGTGCGGTATCCGGAGCGAAGGGCGGCAGATTGACACTGTCGCGGCTCATGCGCGTCCTTTCGAGGAATTCAGCGCGTTGTTCACAATTTCCTCGGCCTCGGTAAGGATGGCGTTCAGGTGCGACTGGCCCTTGAAGCTTTCCGCGTAAATCTTGTAGATGTTCTCCGTGCCGGAAGGCCGGGCCGCAAACCAACCACTAGCCGCAACAACCTTCAGGCCACCAATGGCAGCGTTGTTGCCGGGGGCGTGAGTCAACTTGGCGAGAATGGGCTCTCCGGCCAAGCTCGACTCCTTCACAGCCTCGGGCGACAGTTGCTTCAGGCGCTCCTTTTGCTCGGGCGTCGCAGGTGCGTCGATGCGTGTGTAAGAGGGCGAGCCGAAATCCCTGGTCAACTCAAGATAGTGTTGGCCTGGGTCTTTTTCCGTACGTGCGGTGATCTCGGCCGCCAGCAAGTCCATGATCGGGCCGTCCTTGTCGGTGCTCCACACGGTGCCGTCGTGCCGCAGGAAACTTGCCCCGGCACTCTCCTCGCCGCCGAAACAGTACGAGCCGTCAAACAACCCCGGCACGAACCACTTGAAGCCTACCGGCACCTCAGATAGTCGGCGGCCGAGTTTTTGCACCACCCTGTCGATCATGCTGCTGCTGACCAGCGTCTTGCCGACGGTGGCGTGGGCTGGCCACTGAGGGCGGTGGGTGAGCAGGTAGCGAATCGCCACCGCCAAGTATTGATTGGGGTTCATGAGCCCGGCTGAGGGCGTCACGATCCCGTGACGATCCGAGTCCGGGTCGTTCGCGAAAGCCACTCGGAACTGATCCTTGAGCCCGACCAGCCGGGCCATCGCATACCGACTGGAGCAGTCCATGCGAATCCGGCCGTCGTGATCGACCGTCATGAAGGAAAAGGTCGGGTCGATGGTCGGGTTTACGACCGTAATGTCCAGGTGGTAGACGGCGTTGATTGGCTCCCAGTACGGCCGGGCAGCACCGCCCAGCGGGTCCACGCCCAGCTTGAGGCCGGCGGCGCGGATGGCGTCCATGTCAACGACGTTCCGCAAATCTTGGACGTAAGGTAGAACGAAGTCTTCCTGGTGAGTGCTCCCTGCTTTGATGGCTGCCTCGAAGGGCACTCGCTTGACGCCGATGTTGTCACCGAGCAAGAGTTTGTTGGCCCGCTCCTCGACCCACCGCGTCACTTCGGTGTCAGCGGGGCCGCCGTTCGGCGGGTTGTACTTGAAGCCGCCGTCCTCCGGAGGGTTGTGCGACGGTGTTATGACGATGCCATCCGCGAGGTGCTCCTTGCGGCCGCGGTTGTGGACCAGGATGGCCCGCGAGATAACCGGCGTTGGTGTCACACCGCCGTCCCGCTGAATGACCGTCTCCACGTTGTTGGCTGCCAGGACCTCGAGCGCAGTGCGCTGCGCCGGCCGGGACAGTGCGTGCGTGTCCTTGCCCATGTAAAGCGGGCCGTCAATGCTCTGGCTGCGTCGGTATTCAGCGATGGCCTGAGTGATGGCCAGGATGTGGGCTTCGGTGAACGTGCCGTGTAGCGGAGAACCTCGGTGCCCGCTGGTACCGAAGCTGACCATCTGGCTTGGGTCACTGAGGTCGGGCCGACGCTCGTAATACTCCCCCTCGAGCCGGGCCACGTCGACTAACATCTGTTTTGGGGCAGGTTGGCCAGCTAGCGGTGAGATGCTTGGGACTCGGTGGCTTCCTGCAGCACTGGACATGTCTTCACCTCCCAAATTTCATTTGCGTATTCGGCGATGGTGCGGTCGCTGGAGAAGTTCCCCGAGCCAGCCACATTCAAGATCGCCTTACGCGCCCAGGCGTGCGGGTGGGCATACAACTCGCGCAGCCGTTCGTCCGCCTCCAGATACGACTTGAGATCGGCCAAGTGCATATAGTGGTCTCCGTGCGTCAGCAGGGTCTCACGGAGGGGAGCGAAGACTCCAGGTTCATAGCGGCTGAAGTAGTCAGAGAAGATTAGGTCCAACGCCGTGCGGGTCTCTGGCTCATTCTCATAGTGCCAGTGTGGGTTGTAGGAGCCGCGGCTGCCGGCCACCTGCTCCGCCGTCAGGCCAAACAAGAAGAAGTTATCCTCGCCTGCCGCTTCGGCCATTTCGATGGTCGCTCCATCGCGCGTCCCGATGGTCAGAGCGCCATTCATCATGAACTTCATGTTGCTGGTGCCGCTCGCTTCGTAGCCGGCCGTGGAGATTTGATTGGACACGTCGGTGGCCGGTATCAGCCGTTCTGCGAGCGAAACGCAGTACTCGGGAAGGAACAATACCTTGAGGCGGCCGCGAACAGCCGGATCACCGTCAATCGTGCCGGCCAGGTTGTTGATGAACTTGATGATCAGCTTGGCCAGCCGGTAGGCCGGCGCGGCCTTGCCCGCAAAAAAGAAGATGCGGGGAGTCATCTCAAGATCCGGATTTTCCCTTATACGGTTGTACAGCACTACTACACGCAGCGCGTTGAGCAGTTGCCGCTTGTATTCGTGAATGCGTTTGACCTGTGAATCAAATATGCCATCGGGATCCACCGACTGGGCGAGTGTGCTTCTAATCCAGTTCGCAAATTGTGTTTTGGCTTCGCGCTTTGACTTTAGGAAAGCATCGCGAAAGCCCTTGTCTTCCGCGAGAGGTTGGAGGTTATGAAGCTGATCCAGGTCTCTGATCCACGAATCACCAATCGCACCGGTGATGGTCTGAGCCAGCCACGGGTTCGCGAGCAGCAGCCAGCGTCGCGGCGTGACACCGTTGGTCTTGTTATTGAAACGCTCCGGATACATCTCGGCGAAGTCCTTCACTGTCATTGTCCGCAGCAATCCGGAGTGAATTGCTGCCACACCATTCGTGCTATGTGAACCTGCGATTGCAAGATTCGCCATACGGATCTTACGCTCAGCGCCCTCTTCGACCAAGCTGACTCGCGCAATGCGTCCCTGGTCATCCGGGAAACGGTTCCGGACCGCATCTAGCAGCCTGCGGTTGATTTCAAGGATGATTTCCAGCTGGCGCGGAAGCATCAGTTCAAACCACCTTAGAGGCCACTTCTCCAGGGCTTCCGGCAGGAGTGTGTGATTTGTGTACGCGAGAGTCTTCTGTGTCAGACCCCAAGCCTGGTCCCATCCGAGATGCGCTTCGTCAAGCAGGATGCGCATAAGTTCAGGAACTGCCATAGCCGGGTGGGTATCATTAAGTTGGATAGCAACTCTGTCGGCAAGGCCACCCCAGTCGGCATTGTTGCGGCGGTAGCGCCGAACAAGGTCGGCCAGCGAACATGCAACCAGGAAGTATTCCTGGAGGAAGCGCAGTGCCTGCCCTTGACTGGTTGAGTCATCGGGATACAGGACGCAGGTGATTGATTCAGCCCCGAGCGTCCCGGCCAGCGCTTCTGCGAAAGCTCCACTACTGAACTCCTGAAAGTCGAAGTAATTGGCCGCGGCGGCCGCCCACAACCGGAGCGTGTTGATGGTGTTTCCGCCATAACCGACAACCGGCCGGTCGTACGGAATCCCCAGCAAAGTGGACGGCCGGCCGGGTATGGCCCGGAATGTTCCGCCGTCCAATTCGAATGAGCAATTTAGCTTTACTTCTACGGCTTCCTCCGGGCGGGCGACTTCCCAAGGGTCGGGGCGCCGCAGCCAGTTATCCCCTTGTTCGTGCTGCCAGCCGTCCTGGATGGTTTGTTTGAAGATGCCAAATTCGTATCGGAGCCCGTAGCCCATGGCAGGAATCTGCAGCGTAGCCATGGAGTCAAGAAAACAGGCTGCCAACCGTCCGAGCCCGCCGTTTCCGAGTCCCGCGTCAGGCTCCTGTTCCATCAGCGAAACCAAATCGATGTTCTTTTGTTTTGCGCTGTGCGTTGCAAACAGGCCGAGCAGAAGGTTGGTGACATTGTTGGCCAACGACCTGCCGAGGAGAAACTCCATAGAGAGGTAGTACACGCGCTTAGGATTCTCGCGCTCGTAGGTTCTCTCGGTAAGCACCCATCGTTGCGACAGTACATCGCGCACCGAGCGTGCCACAGCTTCGTAACGCTCCCTGGCGACGATGGCCACGGGGTCCTTAATAGTGTCGAACAGGAGATGCCTTTCGTATAGCCCGTCGGCGCCCATAAACTGAATAGGGCCGCACCCATACTGCTTGAGAAGGCTTTCCGAGTCCTCCTTTACGGTTTTTGTACCCGTGGCCATGACGTTTTTTGTACTCATCGGAGTCTTCCTTTCCGGGTTGGCTGTGATCCTAGTAGGATCGGTGGTTGCGATCTTTACGGAGTGGCGCGCGCCGCTACTTCAGGCTCAATGTCCACGTGACGCGTATCGTTCCAGAACCGAATGACTGGCTTGGAAAGATCGTTTTCATAACCCAAGCCACTGAGGCTGGCCGTGCTTAGCATGAAATATCTGCTGTTGGCCGTGGGTTCGAGGCCAAGCCATCTTGACGCCAATACTCGGATGAAGTGCCCACTTGTGAAGAGCAGAACGTTTCCTTCGATTGTCCGCATGCGGATGACGACCCTGTCCGCACGGGCGCTGACCTGCTTGGGCGTTTCGCCTCCGGGACAACCGTCCCTAAACACGTTCCAGTCCGGTCGCTCCGCGCGAATATCTGCACCACGGCGGCCCTCGTATTCCCCGTAATCCCACTCGACCAGATCGGGATCAATCTCGGCCACAGAGCTAAACCCTGCTAGCTCGCACGTCCTACGCGCGCGCTGTAAAGGGCTTGAATACACTCTTAAGAAGGTCAGCCGCTTTAGACGTTCCCCCAGTCGCCGGGCGGTGTGCTCGCCATGGACGGTAAGAGGTAGGTCAGTGAGGCCGGTGTGTTGGCCCGACAGACTCCAAGCGGTTTCACCGTGCCTCGCCAGATAGACTATGGGAAGTTCTTCACCCATCCCATTCTCTCCGCTTCCTCTGAACTACCAAAGCTCACGTGCGGCAACTTCCTGATGCGACCGGTAGGGCTTCTGAGAACCGCCACAAGTCATATGCAAAGTGACCCTTTTCGAATCCGTCCGGAACTTCAGACCTAAACTCTCACGATGATGTTCATTTGTCTTTAGTGCGCGGCCGTCGTCTTCCGAACGCAACGAATTGAGACTCTGCGCTTCGTCGTTAGACGAGCGTCAGGGGCAAATTAGTACGGCCAAGTCCAAGCAGCCACCTCGGGTTTGTCTATGCCGTATTGATGGGCGTACTGCAAGCAGTCGAGCTGCAAGTTCCGGAACTGCTCTTTGGCGTGGGCGCCGATTCGCTGCAGTTTGGGAACACGATCAATGGCATCGATGGCAAGGCTAAAGCGATCGATTTCGTTTTCGATGGCCAGCTCCATTGGCGTATTGATATTGCCCTTTTCCTTGTAACCGCGCACATGCAGCCCTTCATGGTTTTTGCGGCGGTAGGCCAGGCGGTGAATTAACCATGGATAACCATGGAAATTGAAGATCACTGGTTTATCGACCGTGAATAGGGAGTCGAAATCCCGGTCGGAAAGGCCATGAGGATGGTCCTGACTGGGCTGCAGCTTGAACAGGTCCACCACATTGACGTAGCGGATCTTCAGGTCCGAAAACTCCTCGCGAAGAAGCACGATCGCGGCCAGCGCCTCTTGCGTGGGGATGTCTCCAGCGGACGCCATAACCAGATCCGGCTCGCTTCCCTGGTCGTTGCAGGCCTTCTGCCAGATGCCGATTCCTTTGGTGCAATGCGTAATCGCTTCGTCCATGCTCATGTACTGAAGGTGCATCTGCTTGTCGCAAACGATGACGTTGACGTAGTTCTCGCTGCGCAAGCAGTGGTCGACGACCGACAGCAGCGAATTAATGTCTGGTGGCAGGTAAATCCGGGTCACGGCGGCGCTCTTGTTCACCACGACGTCCAGAAACCCGGGGTCCTGGTGCGTGAACCCGTTATGGTCCTGGCGCCAGACGGTGGACGTGATGAGCAGATTGATAGAGGCAATGCTCGCTCGCCACGACAGGTGATTGCAAATAGAAAGCCACTTGGCGTGCTGATTGAACATAGAGTCGATGACATGTACAAATGATTCGTACGTCGAAAAGAATCCATGGCGACCAGTCAGCAGGTAACCCTCGAGCATGCCCTCCAGTGTGTGCTCGCTGAGCATTTCGATGACTCGGCCATCCGGTGCCAGTTCGCCTCCATCCAGATCCTCGGGGAAATACTCCTCGATCCAGAATTTCTTGCTGACCTCGTAAATGGCATCGAGCTTATTGGAAGTATTTTCGTCCGGGCCGAACACCCGAAAATTCGTCATGTTGGCTTTCATGACGTCGCGTAGGAAAATGCCTAAAGGACGAGTGTTTTCTGCCTGCACCACGCCTGGTTTTTCCAATTTGATTCCGTACTCGCGAAAATCCGGCAGACGGAGTTCCCGTTTCAGCTGACCCCCGTTGGCGTGCGGATTCGAACCCATGCGGCGCTTGCCAGTTGGAGCGATAGCCTTCAGGTCCGCGTGGAGCGTTCCATGTTCGTCGAACAGCTCTTCCGGCTTGTAGCCTCGCATCCAGCTTTCGAGCTGGCGCAAACGATCGGGATTCTTCTTGACGTCAGCCATGGGGACCTGGTGGGCGCGCCAAAAGCCTTCGAGTTTATGCCCTCCTACGCTTTCCGGGGCCGTCCAGCCCTTCGGAGAGCGCAACACAATCATGGGCCACGGCGGCCGGTTGCCTACGCCAGACGCTCGCGCTTGCTCACGAATCTGTCTGATCTCTGTGACGCAGTGTTCTGCAGTGGCCGCCATTGCCTGGTGCATGCTCTCGTGGTCGGAACCTTCGACAAAGTACGGAGTCCAGCCGTAGCCCCTGAGAAGGCTCTCGAGTTCCTGGTGCGCGATTCGAGCCAGCAAAGTGGGGTTGTTAATCTTATATCCATTGAGATGAAGGATCGGCAGAACCGCGCCGTCTCGGATCGGATTCAAGAACTTGTTAATGTGCCAGGACGTGGCCAACGGCCCGGTTTCCGATTCACCGTCGCCGACCGCCGCAGCAACAATCAATTCCGGATTATCGAAAGCTGCTCCGCAGGCGTGAGAAAGCACATATCCGAGCTCGCCACCCTCGTGAATGGAACCGGGAGTTTCCGGAGTACAGTGACTCCCAATTCCCCCCGGAAAGGAGAATTGCTTGCAAAACGCCCGCAGGCCCTCTTCGTCTTCACTCTTGTCGGTATAGATTTCAGAATATGCACCCTCGAGATATACGGGAGCCAAAACCCCAGGGGCACCATGGCCCGGTCCGGCGAGGAAGATCATGTCCAGGTCGTATTTTTTGATGAGCCGGTTTAAATGGATGTAGATAAATGCTAAACCTGGACTCGCGCCCCAATGCCCCAACAGACGATTCTTGATGTGCGCTGCTTTCAGAGGTTCTTTCAGCAGGGGGTTGTCCTGAAGGTAGATCATGCCCAACATCAGGTAGCTACAGGCTTGCCAGTAGGCGTGGATCTTGCGCAATTCTTCGGCGCCGAGAGGAGCGCCTTGAACTGTCGCTCTTGCTTTACCATATGCGCTCAAACCGACTGGGGATTGGACGGTTGTAGCCATCGTTCGCCTGCCTTTCTTACGAACAATTGGGCGGGTCGACAATCAACTAGCTAGTTTGAATTGGTTCGAATGGCGGCGCACCTGTGAAAACCCACAGTCTCTAAATATTAATCGGGATGTCATACGCGGATTACACTGCTCGGATGCTCAGAATCTGAGAGCTTTTCTGCGACAAATCTCGCAAAACGAACCGCCGAATCTTCTCTTTCCCAGGCGTCAGTTTGACCGGGTGTGGCGCGATAAGAATGCGCCACGGCCGGAACAGGTAAAAAATCCAGATTGCGCAGCCAATCTTGTGGGACGAGAAGCGTATGAAAGAGGTCGCTTCACGCCATCTTGGAAATGCTCCAACAAACCGTAGAAACGTCCAGCGGCGCTAGCTGAACGCATCCTCCGTCTTTGCAGCATTTGGAGCAGCCTAAGTGGATCGCAAAGCTGTAAGCGCAACCGAAACAATGACTTAGCTTAGATTCACGCCTGCTTTGCAAGGCGGCCCGCCAGGATGTGCGAACCTGAATCAAGTGCGCCGGCGGCGCTTGACTTGAATTTGTGCCAAGGAACGCGCCAAGGATGCGTTGACAGAGGCAACCTCTTCCGCAGAGAGCTTCTCTTTCAGGCGTGCCTCGGCGCGTCGCCGCGCCTCTTCCGCTTTCGCTTCATCGATATTCGCTGCGGCCACCGCCAGGTCTGTCAGCACAGACACCTTGTAAGCAGCAATCTTCACGATGCCTTCGCCGACCGCGAGGAATTCATCTTGGCCACCCCTACGCGCGATCATTTCGCCCGGCACAAGTTGGGTCATCAACTGGACGTGCTCCGGCAAAACCGTCATTTGTCCTTCCACTCCTTGTAGGATGACGAATTCGACGTCTTGTGAGTAAGTGATCGCTTCTGGCGTCACTATTTCTAATTTCAGTGTGTTGGCCATTTCTTTGCTGTGCGCTTGCGAGAGACCGTTCGGCCTATGCGCATTCGTCTCAGTTCAAGTTTTAGTGACTTCCTCGATACCGCCCTTCATGTAGAAGTTACCTTCCGGGACGTCGTCGTGCTTGCCGTCGAGAATCTCCTTGAAACCGCGGACCGTATCCGCGATGGGAACCTGCTTGCCTTCGTGGCCAGTGAACACTTGGGCGACGCTGAAGGGCTGGCTTAGGAAGCGCTGAATTTTGCGTGCCCGCAAAACAGTAAGCTTATCTTGAGGCGAGAGTTCATCCATGCCAAGAATCGCGATAATGTCCTGCAAATCCTTGTATCGCTGTAGAACTCTTTGCACGTTGCGCGCCACTTCGTAGTGCTCCTTGCCAACAATTTCCGGAGCTAAGGCTCGGGAAGTTGAAGCCAGGGGATCTACCGCGGGGTAGATGCCGAGCTCAGCAATCGCGCGTTCGAGAACGATGGTGGC
>Ga0306926_10002150_pt1 | contig 19991 bp, 23 predicted proteins | sample flu12Cox44000178_FD_203759 | JGI IMG/M metagenome (GOLD analysis project Ga0306926, IMG submission 203759) | Lab enrichment of tropical soil microbial communities from Luquillo Experimental Forest, Puerto Rico - flux8day.12C.oxic.44.000.178 (v2)... | ecosystem: Environmental > Terrestrial >...
ACGACGACGGGCGGCTGGGCGAAATCTTCATCGACATGCACAAGGAGGGCGCGGCGCTGCGCTCGCTGCTCAACAACTTCGCGATCGCGGTCTCGCTCGGGCTGCAATACGGCGTGCCGCTCGAGGAGTACGTCGACGCCTTCACCTTCACGCGCTTCGAGCCCTCCGGCCCGGTGCAGGGCAACGATTCGATCAAATACGCGACCTCGATCCTCGATTACGTCTTCCGCGAGCTCGCCGTGAGCTATCTCGAGCGCTTCGACCTCGCCCATGTCGACCCCAACGAAGGCGGCTTCGACGCGCTCGGCAAGGGCGTGGAGGAAGGCAAGCCGGGCGGGAGCGCGGCGACGAAATACGTCTCCAAGGGGCTTACGCGCTCGCGCACGGACAAGCTTTCGGTTTTAGCGGGTGGTGCGGCGCCTGAGGCGCGTTCACCCTCCCCCATCAGCGGGGAGGGTGGCGCGCGGGGCGCGCCCGGCGGCGGCAAGGTCACGGCCTTCAGCGGCCGCGAGGCGCGCGCCGAAGGCACCGCCGCGCTCAAGGCCGAGCCCGAGCAGAAGCTCTCGCCCGCCGAGCAGCTCGAGCAGCAGCAGCTCGTCGTCGCGCGCGGCGAGGTTGCCGAGGCGCGTGCGAGCGCGCGCGCGATGGCAGCGGAGAAGCGCGCCGAAGCCAAGGCCAAGGGCTACGAAGGCGAGGCCTGCGGCGAATGCGGCAACTTCACGCTCGTTCGCAACGGCACGTGCCTCAAATGCGACACTTGCGGAAGTACCACGGGGTGCAGCTAGCGCACGTCGTAGCATCTATCCGCGGTCATTCCGGCGCCGCTGCCGGCTCTTGATGACGACAGCAGCGCTTGCGGCCTGATAATTCGATGCCCGTCATTCCGACCGTGGGGTGAACTGCGCTTTCCCACCGCCACCTCAATGGCTCGGCACGCGCGCATCCACGCTATAGAGCGGCGGATTTCCGCTGCTGAAGATCTGCCCCGCGGTCGTCATCGACGGCGTGTCGGCGGCGAGCCCGAAGAAGAAGGTCGTGTTAGCGAGGTTCGGCCCGCCGTCGAGACACAACGGTTTGGCAAGCTCGAACACGATCACCTCGCCGAATCGTTCAGCCGACTTCAACCCGATCGAGCCGAGGCCGCCGGAGGTGATCACGAACACGTCGGCCACCTTGTTGGGCGCGTAAGGAAGCTTGAGCGCCGGGCCGAAATTGAGCACCAGCCCGCCTAGGCAATCGGCGCTGCCCGCCGCTTGGGTGAGGCTGATGCGGTACATGTAGCCGGCCTTGCCGGCGGCGGGGGTGCCGGGGGCGCCGCTGAAGGTGCGCGACTGCAGAAACGCGGTGTTGGGCGCGGCCAGATAGGGCAACGGAATGAACCCGACGCTGTCGCTCACGGTGATGGTGCAGGCCGGGTGGAACACGCAATTGACGGCGGGGGCGTTGACCTCGACCACGGTGAGCGGCTGCGCGCGCGCCGCCAGCGCACCGACCGCGAGCGCGGCCGCCGCGCCCACAACAATTCTCAAAATGCGCATCGTCGCCCTCCTCCTGCACGTAGCTTAAGTTAGCGCCTAAGCCATACGAACGCGCGTCTTCGCGTTCGATTCACGCCGATAGTCCTGCTACCGTCAAGCTCCCCGATACGCGCAAGACCGCTTCGGGCAGCTTGCGCCGTGCGCGTTTCGCTTCGAGAGCTGGTCGGAAGCTCTCCTGCGCTCAGTTCCAGCGCAGGAGATGCTTTTCCAGCCGCCCCGCGAGGCCGAAGATCACCAGCACCACCGCCAGGATCAACAGAATCAGCGCGAACATCAAAGCGGCGTTGAAGGTGCTCTGCGCAAACGACAGGAGATAGCCGAGGCCCTCGGTCGCCGCCACGAACTCTCCCACGCAGGCGCCGGTGAAGGCAAAACCGACCGCGATCTTGAGATTGCCGAGCACCCAGGATGCGACCGACGGCAGATAGACGTGCCGCACGAGCGCCCAGCGGTCGCCGCCCAGCGTGACGACGCGCTCGATGAGCCTGCGGTCCACCTGCCGGATTCCGGTGAACACGGTGAAGAAGATCAGCACCGCCACGAGAATGAAGGCGAGCGCGACCTTGGAGGCCAGCCCGATGCCGAGCCAAATCACGAACAGCGGCGCGAGGATCACGCGCGGGATGGCGTTGAGCACGGTCATCACCGGCTCGAGCAGCTCGGCGATGAACGGGACGAGCGCGGCCACCACGCCGAGCACAATGCCGACGACGATGCCGAGCGCGAGGCCGCCGAGCGCGGCGCTGAAGGTGGCTTCGAGATGCGGCCAGATGCGGCCGTCCGAAAACAGATCGACGAGCGCGGCGCCAACCCGACTCGGACTCGGCGCATAGAGCGGATTGAGCATGTGGGCGCGGCCGGCCGCCTCCCACACCGCCAGCACGACCACGAAGGCGGCGAGCTGGCGCAGCCAGGCATAGCGAGGATCGAGACGCCTCATGCCGCCTCCGCCCGATGATCGACTTCGCGCGAGAGGTCCGCCCACAGCCGCTCGTAGAGCGGCGCGAAGGCGGGATGCGTGCGCGAATGGACGGGATCGCGCGGGCGCGGAATTGGCACCGGGTAATGCTCGGTGATGCGCGCGCGCGGCCCCTGCGACAGCAGATAGACTTCGTCGGAGAGGCTGAGCGCCTCCTCGAGATCGTGCGTCACCAGCAGAACGCTGATGCTCTCGCGCTCGACCAGCGCGACCACGTCTTTCACCACGCGGGCGCGCACGATCGCGTCGAGGGAGGCGAACGGCTCGTCCATCAGCAGGAGCCGCGGCTTCATCGCCAGCACCTGCGCCAGCGCCACACGCTTGCGCTGGCCGCCGCTCAGGCGACGGGGAAAGCGGTCGCCGAAGCCCGCGAGATCGAGCCGCTCGAGCCAGGCGTCCGCCTCGGCGAGCGCCGTCCTGCGCTCCATGCCGTTGAAGGTCAGGCCGAGGGCGACATTGTCGCGCGCCGTCTTCCACGGCAGCAGGGCATCGTCCTGGAAAAGGATCCCCACCTGCGAGCGCGCAAGGTCGGTCTCGACGGTCCCCGACAGCGGTTGCTGCAACCCGATCACGGCGCGCAACAGGCTCGACTTGCCCGAGCCCGAAGGCCCGACCAGGCTCACGAAGCTGCCCTCGCCCACGGCAAGGCTCGCTCCCTCGAGGACCGGCTCTCCGCCATAGGAAATCGTCAGATCGCGGACGCGCAGGATTCAACCCCCGACGATCGAAGTGTCGTGCAGCCCGGACATGCTCGCACCCGGCTTGATGAGGCCGGCGGCGATCAGGCTCTGCTCGACGCGCTTGGCCGCGTCGAGGTCGATGGTCACCGTTTCGGGGTAGAGCGAGTCGCGGTGGTGCGCGATGATCTCACCGAGCTCCTTGAGGTCGAGCCCGGTGGTCATCTCCTTGGGGAGAGCCGCGCTCAACTGATCGCCGGTCATCGCGCGCAGCGCCTTGAGCGCATCCCCCACGCCGCGGCCAGCGCGACCATTTCCGGCCGGCGCCGTTCGATCTCCTTGGCGCGCACCGCCACGCCCATGAATTCGAACGACCCGCCGAGGTGGTGCTTGGCGTCTTCGAGGTCCATGGCGTTCATCAGCACGCGCGCGCCCGCGCGCCGCAACAGCGTCAGCGCCGGCTCCTGCACGACGCCGACGTCGATCTGGCCCTGGCGGAGCGCCTCCAGCAAATTGACGCCAATGGTGGCGAATTTGACCTTCTGGGCATCGGCGTCGGCCTGCTTGAGCAGATAAAGCGTGAGCGCATGATCGGCATTGCCGAGCGCGGAGATGCCGACCGTTCGTCCTTCCAGATCCTTGATCGATTGAATCTGGCTGGCGGTCTTGGGAGCGGTGACAACGGCGAACAGGGGCAAGCGCCCGGTGACCGCAAAGCGGCGGATGTCCGCTCCCACATTGGCGTAGGCCTGAACGGCAACGTCGAGCGCGGTGGCGGCGTAGTCGACTGCGCCGCCGACGAGCGCCTGCATGGCGGCGTTGCCGCCGCGGGTGTAGACGAGCTGCACGTCGAGCCCGTGGGCCTTGAAGTGTCCGGCGGAGCGCGCGACCTCGTAGGGCACGCCGCACAGCAGCTGGCTGCAATAGGCGAGCTTGATCTGCGTGCCCTGCGCCTCGGCGGCGGTGGGTCGCGCCGCCGGAATGGCGCTTGCGACCAGCGCCGCGCCCTTGAACAGCGAGCGCCGCGAGACGTCGGTGGCAGGGACGCGGGCGGTGGTTTCATCGCAGCAGCTCACGAACGCCTCCTAAACATTGCCGCGCGCCAGCCCGACGAGCGAGAATCGATCGAATACCAATCAACTTCAACTTTCAATCGGGGCCGGGGGTTCCGGCGATGACCGCGGCTGCCAGACAACCCTATCACTTGCATTGGGGAGGACAATTTCACCTGCCGGTTCTGACGCGGCAAGTCATCGCACGTCCCCGTTCATTCCCGCGGAAGCGGGAATCCAGGCGATGCTGGGTCCTCGCAACGGGGTCCCCGCTACGCATAGCGCGTCACAGACGCGCGTAAACGCGCTTTTGCTGTCGCGGGGGTGCCCTTCGCGGGGACGAGCGGAGAGGCATCGCCTCGAGCATGGTGTATAGTTGCGCTCCAACCCCACGGACGTTCGCCGCCGCTGAAGATGAAGGAGGCCCCCATGTCAGCGCAACCCCGCAAGGTCGTGCATCCCGACATCAAGCCCGAGAACACGCCGGCGCTGGCCTCGCGCTATCTCGACGTCCCCAACATGCCGTGGGAGCCGACCAAGTTCGCAGGCATCCGGATCAAGGTGCTTTATAGCGATGATCGCGGCATGACCACGGCGCTGTTCAAGCTCGATCCTGGCGCTGTCGTGCCGCTGCACGAGCACACCGCGCTCGAGCAGACGTTCGTGCTCGAGGGCACGCTCGAGGATCACGAGGGGGTATGCGGGCCGGGCCAGTTCGTCTGGCGCCCGGCCGGCAATCGGCACGAGGCGGTGGCGCCCAACGGCGCCGTCATCCTCGGGTTCTTCCTCAAGCCCAACCGCTTTGCCCGCGGCGAGAAATTCTTCACCGAGGAGGGGGCGAAATAGCAGCGACCGCGGCGAACCGGACCGCGGCTAGCGCGCCACGCGCGCCTGGCGGTGGGCGGGCGCTTGCGGGGCCGGGCAAGGTTTCAGAAAACCGTAACCGCGATTGATGTCGACATCGGACACGCACATATTACCGCGGCGGATCGGGCCGACGCTGGCGTACCATTCCCAGCCGGCGTTCACCCCGGCGGGGCGGGCCTGCGCATAAACGTCCTGCCCCCGGCCATCAAAGCCACAACGCCCATACCGCAGATGAGAGCGCGCTTCATCACATAGCCTCCCTTTCGACGAACAAATGTCGCAATGTGAATTGCTATCATCGGCGTGAATAAAATTTCCAATCCGTTGGGCGTAAACTTCGCATCAAATAGAATCTCCATATGCGCTTCACCGAACCGGCGTTGCAGCGTGCCGGCTTCATCCGCACGATCGTCGAAACGTTTCGGCATGGTCGGCCAGCGTCTCAGTCAGGCGAGCGACATGGTCGCGCCGACACGCGACAAGGCCGTGAACGCATGAAGGCGGTGGCGCTTAAGGCAAGACGCGGGAAAAGACCAATGTCCGGCGCAGGTTTGCGTCACCTCGCGCGTGCGATAAATTGGGCCGAATCGGCAACCCTTGAGGTCGGCGAGGACGGCATGGCACGCGAGACTTCGAGAGCAGTCTTCGCCTGCGTCTCGATCCTGCTTGTCGCCGCCGCCGCCGGCTGCTCCGATTTCTCATTGTGGGGGAAACCGGACAAGCCCGTCGATCCCAACGTCTATCCGGAAAACTACAAGAAGGACGTGCTGGCGTACCTGAAAGCTCATCCCGCCGAGATGTTGAACGTGCGCGAGGCTTCGATCTCGGCGCCCGCGCTGAGACAATTCGGTAGCGAAAGCCGATTTTTCGCCTGCCTGCGCGTCAGCGGCCCGGATTGGCGCAAGGACAAGACGGTGATCTTCTACTCCGGCGGGATCAATCAATTCATCGACGCGGAGGGCGACCAATGCGGCGCCGCCCCGTATCAGCCGTTCCCCGAGCTGGTGGCGCAGATCACCCAAATGAAGGGAAAGAAATGACGGAAATTTTCCCCGCCTCCTCGAAGCGGCCATCCTTGCAACGCGCGTCCCTCGACGCGTCTTCATGAACTTGCACCGCAAGTTGCAGCATGCAAATGTCCCGGCCGCCACAACGCTCACGTAATCACATCATGCGCTTTCGCCCATACATTGCTGCCGGACTCGCCGCGCTCGCCAGCGCGTGCGCCGGTCATCTCGACAATCCCGCGCCGGCCTACGTTTCGCCTTCGACCTTTGAAAATTTGACGTGTCGCCAGATCGGCGAGGAGCAAAAGCGCATCACCCGCGCCGAGGCCACGGGCGGCCGTCTGGACGGCAAGCCGGGCGATGCCGACGACATGGCGCTGCTCAAAGGCGCGATGGAGGCGCTCGAGCAGGTGTCGATTGAAAAGAATTGCAATATCGAATTTCAGCACGGATGACGCGGGCCGCGCGCGCGCCGGTTTCCCCCGACCTGCGGGAGCGACCTTGGCGCGGCTCGCTGCCAGCCTGCCCGGCGCTTCCTCGGAGATTCCCATCCGCATCCACGGCGCGCGACATCCGCCGGTGATTTGAGTCGCGCCGACGTGGCGCCGTTCATCGGATTGACAGGTTCGCTCCGGTACGGTCGGGCAAGGCACCCCTCGGCTCGCATTGGCAGGACAGTGACCACGAGTGATACGGTAATCGCCGCGCACGGCCGACAAACGGTGCGCGCCTTTCACATCTCTCACGTCGCCGCGACGCTGTGCTGCTTCGTGGTGCTGCTCGCCCCGGCGTTGTGGAATCGCTATCCGTTGTTGCAATACGACACCGGCGGCTATCTCGCCCGCTGGTACGAGGGCTACCTCGTGCCGAGCCGCTCGACGGTGTTCGGGCTGTTTCTCCACCTCGGCGAGGGCCTGCATTTCTGGCCAGAGCTCGTCCTGCAAACCGGCTGCGCCATCTGGGTCGTATCGCTGGTGTTGCGGGCGGCTGGTTTTGCCGTGGGGCCCTGGCACAGGACCTTGATGGTCGCCGGCCTCGCGCTCGTCACCGCCCTGCCCGTCCTATCCAGCACCCTGCTGACCGACATCTTCGCCGGGCTGAGCGTGCTTTCGCTTCATCTCCTGATCTTTCATCGTTCGGTTTTCGCACCCATCGAGCGAATTGGGCTCTTTTTGCTCATCGCCTTCGCCGCGGCCACGCATAGCGCGACGCTTGCGGTGCTTCTCGCCGTCTTGGTTTTTGCCATTCCGATCCGGCTCGTCTTACGCCTTCGCCCCGCAGGCGCGCTTCTCGTCGGCGGCGGCGCCATTGCCACGGGAGCGGCCATGCTGCTCGCGGGCAATCTTGCCTTGTCGGGGCAGCTCGCTTGGACACCGGGCGGCTTCGGAATTGCCTTCGGCCGCATGCTGCAAGATGGCATCGTCAAGCGCTATCTCGACGACCATTGTCCAATCGTGCGGCTCAAGCTCTGTCCTTACCGCAACGAGCTGCCGGCAACCGCCGATGATTTCCTGTGGAGCAACGGCGTCTTCAACGAACTCGGTCGCTTCCGCGGCCTCGACGAGGAGATGCGCTTCATCGTCCTGCACAGTCTGCAGGAGTATCCGCTGCAGCAAATCGAAACCGCCCTTGCGGCTTCGGCAAGGCAGCTGCGGCTGGTCGCGACCGGTCACGGCACGCACGATCAAATCTGGCACACCTACGGCATCATCGAGCGCTACATTCCAGGCGAAGTGCCGGCCATGCAGAGCGCCCGGCAACAACGCGGTGAGCTTGACTTCGATCCGATCAATCGGATCCACGTACTGATCGCGCTCGGCTCGATAATCCTCGCGCTCGTGTTGCTCGCGCGAGCAACAATTTCGGGCCGCTTCGACGAGACGGGGAGGCTTGCCGCGACCGTGACGGTCGCGATCCTTGCCAATGCGTTCGTGTGCGGAGCACTGTCGGGACCCCACGATCGCTATGGAGCGCGTATCGCCTGGATCGCGACCTTCACCGCCGCGATTGCGATCCTGCGCGCGATCAACAATTTGCTGCCCAACGCAAAAGGCAAAGGCGCTTGGTTCAAGCTCGCGCCATCGCCCCGGCTCGCCGAGATCGAACCACGTGTGGGTGCGCGTCCCCCGCGAATAGTGCTGGACACCCGTTACACGAATCTTCCATGAAAGCGCATGCGCCAAAATTGCGGGCGGATCCGGCGGCATCGATGTCGGTGCGGCGCCTATGACGCAATGCCGGCGCGAACGCAAAAGCATTGCCGCCACCAACCAGGGAATGCAACTGTAAATTGCAGAGAGGCTCCCGGCCTGGATTGAGTATCTGAAAATTACTCGTTGGCCGTGCAATTCGCTACAAATAACAGGGGAAAACAGAGCGCGCCTGGGCCCTCATGTTTCGACCCATGCAACTCATGGCTGTGCGGCTCGCGTCCGCTGGGCGCTTGCGCTAGGGTCGCCGCAGGAGGTCGCCGTGGCACGCGTGCGAATGATCAAGCCGGAGGAGGCGGACGCCGACACCCTCTATGACGGCGTGCGCGAGCAGTGGGGACGCATCAGCAATTTCTCCCAGGTGCTGGCGCACCAGCCGGCCGCGCTCGCTGGCTGGATGCTGCCGAACGAGACCATCCGCCTCGCCAACGTCAAATCCGACCCGGACTACGTGAAGATCCAGCAGCTCGTCATCATCAAGACGTCGGCGCTCAACCAGAGCGCCTACTGCATGTCGCACAACGTGCCGCTGGGCAAGAAGCTCGGGCTCACCGAGGCGCAGATCAAAGCGGCGCAAGGCAGCGACTATATGCGCTCTCCCGACCTCGACGACCGGCAGAAGGCGGCGATCCGCTGGGCCGAAGCCGTCACGCTGCTCACGGCGCGCGACGACGATGCCGCTTTCGCGGCGATGAAGCAGCACTTCAGCGAGAAGCAGATCGTGGAGCTGACCGTGTTCTGCGGCATGTGGAACTATTCGAACCGGCTGTGCGAGGCCTTGCACGTCGACCTCGAGCGTCCGGACAAGCGCATCGAGTTTCAGCACACATAGGCGACCGCACATGCCCGCACCCAAGACCTATACCGGCGGCTGCCATTGCGGCGAGGTGCGTTTCGAGGTGACGACCGACCTCGGCAACGTCGTCGCCTGCAACTGCTCGATCTGCCAAAAGCGCGGCGCGCTGTGGTCGTTCGTGCCGCTGGCGAGCTTCGCGCTGCGCGCCGGCGCCGAGGAGCTCAAGGACTACCAGTTCGGCAAGAAATCGATCCATCACCTGTTCTGTCCGCAATGCGGCGTGGGCGCGTTCTCGCGCGGAACCACTCCGAAGGGCGACGAGATGATCGCGGTCAACGTGCGCTGCCTCGACGACGTCGACGCCGCGGCGCTCAACCCTACGCCCTTCGACGGCCGCAGCTTGTAACCGCGCCGGCCGCGCTCACGCCGGCGCGCGCTCGACGCCGGCGGCGCGTTCGTCGCTGCAAAACGGCCCGCCCTGATACCAGTCGCCGAACGGATCGGGCGGAAGCTTGGCGTCGGCCGCGAGCGCGGCAGCGGCGTGGTCCTCGGCGCGGCCCTGCGGCCGATAGCCGAGGCGGAAGGCGGCGGCGTTGTCCCACCAGCCGCGCGCATTGTCGGACGCACCGTAGAAGATTTCGTAGCGGATGTCGGCGTGCTCGAGGCCGATGCGGATGAGCTGCACGAGGTCCTGCGGCGCGAGCCAGATCGAGAGCCGCCGCCGGTCGACCGGCACGTCGCCGAAGTTGCCGATGCGGATACAGGTGACGCGCAGCCCGTGCTTGAACGCATAGAGCGCGCCGAGCGCCTCGCCGAACGCCTTGCTGACGCCGTAACGGGAATCGGGACGCACCGCGGCGTCCACTCCGATGCGGCGCCGACGCGGATAGAAGCCGACCGCATGGTTCGACGACGCGAACACCACCCGTTCGACGCGGTGGCGGCGCGCCGCCTCGAACAGATTGTAGCAACCGATGATGTTGGATTGCAGAATCGTGTCCCACGGCCCTTCGACCGAGAAGCCGCCGAGATGCACGATGCCGTCGACGCCGGCAACGGCGGTCTCGACCGCCGTCATGTTGGCGAGATCGGCTTCGACGAAGGTCTCGTCCACCGCCAGGTCGGCGGGCCGCTTGACGTCGCTCAGCCGGAGGTTGGGGTAGACGCCTTTGAGCAGTTGGCGCAGTCGCGTGCCTATGCCGCCCGCCGCGCCGGTGACCAAAACCGTTTGCATGATGTGCCCATTGCGATTGGAGAGCGAGGATTTCTAGCTAGCGGCTGCCAAGCTTGGCGGCGAGGCGCTCATAGCGTTTGCGGCTGCTGACGAGATGCCGGCGCATCGCCGCGCGCGCTTGCAAGACGGCGCCGTTGCGGATCGCCTGCACGATGGCGCGGTGCTCGCGCTGAAACGTTTCGCTGTAGGCGCGCTTGGCGATCCCGGGCCCGCCGCGAATCGTCTGCCGCGGGATGATGACGCGCCCGAGATGTTCCAGAAAGCGCCTGAACTGCGGGTTTCCGGTGGCGTCGGCGATGCTGCAGTGGAGCGCGAAATCCTGCGCGATCGCGTCCTCGCCACGCTTGAGCGCGGCGCCCACGGCATCGAAGCACTCGACGATCCTGCGGATCTGCGACGCCGAGCCGCGATCGGCGGCCAAGCCCGCGGCCTCGATCTCGATGCCGGTGCGCAATTCCATCACGTCGAGGACCGCGCGCAGCGGCGACAACGGGTCGACGTCGATGCGCAGCGGCCGGCGCGCGTTTTCCGGAACGAAGGCGCCGACGCCTTGACGCGTGACGACGAGTCCATCCGCGCGCAAGGCCGCAACCGCCTCGCGCACCACGGTGCGGCTCACGCCGGTCGCCGCGATCAATTCCTGCTCGGTCGGCAACCGCGACCCCGGCGGGATCTTGCCGCTGGTGATATCGTCGGTGAGACGGGCGACGAGTTCGCCGGTCAATGATCGCGGCGCGGGCAGCGGCTGCGTCACCGAAAGGCTCGCCCTGCTCATGCTCTTGACACCTGCGCCCGCCCAGTCATCATATGACATGATGACTGCTAGCACGGGCCTGCCGGCAGATCAACGGGGTCCGGCCGGCCAGCCTGCGCAACCACCGCCTGCCCCGGGAGGATGACGATATGAACCGCCGCACCCTGCTCCGCCTCGGCGCCAGCGCGCTCGCCGCGCTCGCGACCGATGTTCCCGCCTTTGCCCAGCAGAAGCTCGTGCTCAAGGCCACCGACGTGCATCCCCTCGGCTATCCGACCGTCGAAGCGGTGTTGGCGATGGGCAGGAAGCTCGAAGCGGCGAGCGCCGGCCGCCTCAGCATCCAGATGTACCCGTCGATGCAACTCGGCGGCGAGAAGGAGATGATCGAGCAGGCCCAGGTCGGGGCGCTTGCCATCGCACGCGTCAGCGTCGGCCCCATGGGCCCGCTCGTTCCCGAGCTCAACGTGTTCAATCTGCCCTTCATCTTTCGCGACGACGCGCACATGGAGCAGGTGATCGATGGCCCGATCGGCGATGAATTGTTGAAGAAGCTGTCGGACCATCCGACCGCAGGACTCATCGGGCTTTGCTGGATGAACGCCGGCACGCGCAACGTCTACAACAGCAAGAAACCGATCAAAAGCATCGATGACCTCAAGGGGCTCAAGATCCGGATGATGGGGAATCCGGTCTTCGTCGACACCATGAACGCGCTCGGCGGCAATGGCGTCGCCATGGGCTTCGACCAGCTCGTCAACGCGATGCAGACGGGTGTGGTCGACGGGGCCGAGAACAATTATCCGACCTACGCCACCGGGCAGCATTATCGCTACGCCAAGTACTACTCGCTCACCGGGCACCTGATGATCCCGGAAATCCTGGTGTTCTCCAAGAAAACCTGGGACACGCTCTCGAAGGACGATCAGGCGCTGATCGCCAAGTTCGCCAAGCAAGCGCAGCAGGAGGAGCGCAAGCTTTGGTACGCGATGGAGGAGAAGTCGCGGAGCGAGATGGAGAAGGCGGGCGTCGAGATCACCAAAATCGACGACAAAAAACCCTTCCAGGAAGCGGTCAGGCCGGTATGGGAGAAATACGGCAAACAGCACGCCGAGCTGATCAAGCGCATTCAAGACGTGAAATGAGCGCCTGATCGCTTGCCGAAGGAGCCGGCCGACCGAGGGATCGCGCCGGCTCTCCTATCGTTCTCAGGGAAGAGATTTCCATGAAGGAACGGTATATCCGGGCGATGGACGCGATCCACAACGCCTGCCTGTTCGTGGCCGGCGCATTTCTCGTCATCATCGTGCTGATCATTCCTTACGGCGTGTTCACCCGTTACGTGCTCAACAGTGCCGCATCGTGGCCCGAGCCGTTGGCGACCCTGTTGATGATCGTGGTCTCCTTCCTCTCCGCCGTGGTGTGCTATCGCGAGTATCTGCACATCGGCGTCGGCGTTCTGCCCACGTTTCTGCGCGAACCGGCCAAATCGTACCTCGGCTGGATCCTCGAAGTGCTGATGCTGGCGACGAACCTGTTCATGCTGGTGTGGGGCATCAAGCTCTGCCAGGCGACCTGGCACCAGGACATTCCGGAATTTCCCCTCGTTACCGTCGGCCTTTCCTATTTGCCGATCCCGATCGGCGGTGCGCTCACCGTCCTGTTCGTGATCGAACGCCTCTTGACGCAGAAGTTCTTCTCCGAGCCGGAGCCCGAGACGGTGAGCCAGCTCACCACCGAATAGACCGAAGACGGATTTGCGTCGTGGACATCCTCATCCTCGTTGGTGGTTTTACCATCGTCTGTCTGATGGGCATGCCCGTCGCCTATGCGCTCGGCATTGCCGCCATTGCCGCCGCGCTCTACGCCGGAATCCCGCTTGAAGCGGTGATGCTCAAGGTCGCGGGCGGCATGAGCGGTTTCTCGCTGCTGGCAATCCCGTTCTTCATTCTCACCGGCGCGATCATGGCGGTCGGCGGCATGGCCGAACGCCTCGTCAACCTCGCCAAGGTCTTCGTCGGCTTCATCCGCGGCGGGATGGCGCTCGTCAACATCGTCGCCTCCACCATGTTCGGCTGCATCTCGGGTTCTTCCGTCGCCGATACCGCGGCGGTCGGCTCGGTAATGATTCCGCAGATGATCAAGAACGGCTATCCGCGCCTGTTCGCCGTCAATGTCACGATCTCGGGCTCGCTGCAGCCGCTTCTCGTCCCGCCCTCGCACAACATGATCATTTATTCGATCGCCGCCGGCGGCACGATCTCGGTGGCTCACCTGTTCATGGGCGGCATCATCCCCGCTTTGCTGCTCGGTCTGTCGCTGATCATTCTTGTTCTGATCATCGCGTACCGCGATAAATTCCCCAGAGGCGAGATCGTGCCGTTGCGTAAGGCCGTCAAGATCGCCATCGATGCGATCTGGGGCATGATCACGATCGCGATCATCCTCGGCGGCATCCTGTCCGGCATCTTCACGCCGACCGAATCCGGAGCGGTCGCGTGTATCTACGCCTTCCTCGTCACCATGTTCGTCTACCGCGACGTCAAGTGGAGCGAGGTTCCGAAGCTGATCGCGCGCGTGGTGCGCACCGTCGGCATGGTCATGATCATGATCGGCTTCTCGATCGCCTTCGGCTACATGATGGCGATCATGCGCATACCGGCGAAGGTCACGGAGTTTTTCGTGGCGATCTCGAGCGACAAATACACGTTTCTGCTCTACGTCAACGTTCTACTGCTGTTGCTCGGCACGTTCATGGATCTGGCGCCGATGCTGCTCATCTGCACGCCGATCTTCCTGCCCGTGATCAAGACCTTCGGCATCGACCCCGTGCACTTCGGCATCATCATGATCCTCAATCTCGGCATCGGCCTGCTCACGCCTCCGGTCGGGCCGACCATGGTGGTGGGATGCGCGATCGGCCGCGTGAGCATGGAAGCGGTGTCGCGCAGCATCCTGATCTTCTACGTGCCGATGCTGATCGTGCTCGCGCTCGTCACCTACGTGCCGGCGCTGTCGCTTTGGCTGCCGCACTTATTGTTGAAATAGTCGGGTCGCGAGAGCGCGCTGATCCGCGGACGAGCGTCACTCACAGCGAATAGCCGCCGTCCACCACCAGCGTCTGCGCCGTCACCATGCTGGTGTCGGCGCACAGAAACACGATCGCGGCGGCGATATCGGCGGGTGTGCAGGCGCGCTTGAGCAGCGAGCGCTCGATTGCCGCTTGCTTGCGCGCGGCCGGCCACGGCCGCGTCCACTCGGTGTCGACGAATCCCGGCGCCACCGCATTCACGCGCGCCTCGGGCGCAAGCGCACGCGCCAGATTCTGGGTGAGGCTGATGAGGCCGGCCTTGCTGGCGCCGTAGGCCATGCTGGAGCCCGCAATGTTGCGCCCGGCGACCGAGGCGGTGTTGCAAACCGCCCCGCGCGCCGCCTTGAGCGCGCCGGCCGCCGCGCGCGTGCAGCGGAACGGGCCGAGCAGGTTGGTGGCGAGGATGGTCGCCCAAAATTCCTCGGTCAGCCGGTCGAGCTCGGCCGGCGGGATCGGCGCGACGGTTGCCGAGGTGCCGGCGTTGTTGGCGAGGAAATCGAGCCGGCCCAGCGCGTCGATCGCTTCGCCGACCATCTTTTCGGCGGCGCCCGCCTTCGACACATCGCCCGGCGCGCCGATCACGGCAAAGCCGTCGGCGCGCAGCCGCTCGACGGCCGCCGGGCCACGGGCATCGTCGGGCAAGTAATTGAGCGCGACCTTGGCGCCGCGCCGGGCGAACAATTCGACCGTCGCCAGCCCGATGCCCGAGGCCGCACCCGTCACCAGCGCAGCCTTGCCGTTAAGATCGCTCATGCCAAATCGCTCGTTCAAAAAAGTTTCGCCCGGACGCTACCGGGCGAAACGCCTACACGCGGATCGCCGCCGGCTCACCGGCGCATTTCGGAAAAGAGAACGCCGCCCTTCGCCTTGGCGGTTGGTTCCGATTCCACGATTTCCACCATCACCGCTTCAGCCGGAACGGAGAAATTCTTCACCACCGCATCGGTGATATCCTTGATCAGCGCGCGCTTCTGATCGAGCGAGCGGCCCTTGACGGCGTGGACGTAAATTTCAGGCATATCGGTCTCCCTGTTTGTGCGTCGCACCGGGGCACTATAGCGACTGCGCCGAACATAGGAAGACGGCTGCAGACGAGCGGCCTCACCGGAAGAGGCCCAAGGCACCCTCACGCGCATATCCGCCATGCCCATAATCATGCTCACTATGAATCGTCGGTATGCACCCCACCGCCGCGTTCAGGAGGCGTCGTGTTAGGTCAGCGCTACTGCTTCATCACTGCGGCCATTGCGCTAGGATGCCCGCCCTCAGGGAGGGGGGAGCATGCATGGCGGAGGAAGCGTCATGGAGCTCCGAACCGCGAGCCCCCGGAAATACGCTCAGGCCAGACTGCTGAATCATTGTGCCCAGTGCGGGGAGACGATCTTCCTGCCGGAATGGTCCGAGTATCTGGACCGGCACCGCGTGCGGCATCTCTGGGAATGCGAAGCGTGCGGCTACAAATTCGAGACGCTGGTCACGTTCCCCGACCAATAGTCTGCATTCGCGCACGCAATACCATGAGAAGAGCCACCGGCCGCGCGCCGGTGGCTCTGCGTTTGGGGGTTGGGCTACGGATCTTAAGTCCGCGCCGACGGATCGATCCGAGATCGGTGCGCAGTTTTTCGTCTACGCTACCGCCGGGGGCGGCAGCGGTCACCTCTCGCAGGCGCGCTCGTCCGGCGTCAGAGCGACGGCGAAAGCTCGCGAGCGTGCGGCTCTGCCTCCTCCGCGGTCGCAGGACGCGTGCCGGCCGGCAACTGCAACACGGTCGCGCGCTGACCCTCGCACAGGCGCGTGACCAGCACCACCTGCCCGTCCGGGAATTCCAACGCATCGTGATGGGTCACGGCATTGTCCATGTTGATTTGCCGGAAGCGTGCGAGGCGCTGCCCGATCTTCTTGTTCGGCAGAATGCCGATGCCGAACGACGGCTCGCACTCGACATTCTCGTCGAACGCAATTTCGGTGCCGGGCAGCAGGCAGACCGCAACATGGGGCTCGCCGGCTGCCGCGAAACCACGCGTGATGGAATTGGGGAATTTGGTCGCCACCAGCTTGTCCTCGATCCTGGCAGGCCGGGTCGCGACATGGTGTAGGCTGTAGTCACACATCGAAGGGACTCCTTTTGCTGTGAAAAGCCGGAGCGCTCCTCAGCGAAGCCGCCAGACTCATGGCAGCGGTCGTTTGTCGGACATCGTCCCGACTTTTCCGCACTGTCGCCATGTCATCACCTTGCAGAAAGAGAGACGTTTCATCAGCGCGAGATCCCCGACGACTCAAAGCTGATCCAAACTACATATATCTCCCCTCCTCGGGCCGCTAGGAGGCAAGCGAACAACGCCGCAATCCAGCACCGGTTCCTCGCTTGATCGCCAAAACGACGGCAACACCTTGATCGCCGCCTTCTGCCATCGACTCGGCCACGGGATTGTGCTCGGATGGACCGCGCTCCTTGGGAATTCCCACGAGTAATCAACGATGAACAAAGAGGTAATTCGGCCGGACGCGCCGCAAACGCCCGTCCCGTTCGATCCGTACATCCGATGAATGGCCAGAACGCGCATCCGTCTACAAATGGGCCGCCAACGAGCGCCCGCTGGAGACGCGGCGCTGGAACCTTCACAAATATCTTACCGGCCGCGGCGGCAACATCGCCGCGGATCGACGCCCGCATCGTCGCTGCGATCATGAAGGAGCCACCGCCGCTGGAATAAAACGCCGCTGCGAGCGTTGACAAGCTGCCACGTATCCAGCGAAGATAAGCCTTTCCTATCAACGCTCCCCGTTAACGGCCGTTTGCAGTAGTCCTTGTCTTGCAGGGGTTAGTTACGTTGCGTTATCCTCTCTGGGTAACGAGACCTAACAGGGGTATTTGCTACCCCTGACGCTACCCCGGGGGCACGTGATGAAGCTAACTGTACTCAACGTCGAGAACTGGAAAGCGACCGCGACGCGCCAGGAGATTCTCGATCGCGATGGTCTCTACTTCATCGTCCAGCCGAGCGGAGTGAAGTCATGGGCGCTACGCTACCGCCGCAAGAACGGTGGCAAGGCGGTCAAGCACACCATTGGCAGCTATCCCGCGATCGCGCTCAAGGACGCACGCTCGGAAGCCACTAGGCTGCGCGCCGAGATTGAGCGCGGTGGCGATCCGCACAATGAGAAGGTGGTGGCGCGACGCCGCGAGGCTCAGGTCGAAGATACCTTCGAGGCAGTCGCTCGGCGCCACATCGAGGAATATCAGTTTCGTCGTAACCGTAGCTGGGAGTGGACCGCGCGATTGCTTGGTTTCGCGGTGGACACCGAGGCCACGGTCGCGGCGAAGGAATGTCCCCCACTGCGGGTTGTGAAGGACGGTAGCAGGGATCAGCGCGGGCGCCGCCGTCTTTCGCTCGCTGACCGATGGGGCAAGCGCCGTCTTGGCAATATCACCGACTCCGACGTCATTGCCGTTCTCGACTCGATCAGCGCGCGCACGCCGATCCTGGCAAACCGGCTGCATGCCATTCTCCACAAGCTGTTCGACTGGGCACGGAGCAAAAAGCTCCCCGTCACCGCCAACCCGTGTGTCGGAATCGAGCGCCCGGCCAGGGAGAAATCCCGCGATCGCGTGCTGGAGGACAAGGAGCTGCGCAAGGTGTGGCTGGCGGCCGACAAGCTTGGCCATCCCTATGCCGGCATCGTCAAGCTATTGATCCTCACCGGGCAGCGCCGTAACGAGATCGCCGGCCTGCGCTGGTCCGAGGTCGATATAGACGAGTCCGTGCTGCATCTGCCGGCGGCTCGCACCAAGAACGGCTTGGCGCACGACGTGCCGCTATCCGCGCCCGCGCAGGCTGTTATTTCCAACCTGCCGCGCATCGTGGACGCCGACCTGGTATTCACGATCAAGCGCCAGCGAGTGACCGGGTTCTCGCGGGCGAAGGAACGGCTCGACGCGGCAAGCGGCGTGACCGACTGGACGCTTCACGACCTTCGCAGAACGGTGGCGAGCGGCTTGCAGCGGCTTGGCGTGCGCCTTGAGGTCACCGAGGCGGTACTGAACCACAAGAGCGGCAGCACGGCGGGCATTGTCGGCGTCTATCAGCGGCACGACTACGCCGGGGAGAAGCGCGATGCGCTGGCGCGGTGGGGCGATTACGTTGATGCCCTGGTGAGCGGGACGAAGGCCAACGGTGTCACGTTGCGGGGGCGGTGAGCCGCGCTCCCAACGGGCCTCAAAATTGCCTACTTTGGTGCTGCAATAGATCGGCTCCGCAACCAACGGAGCCTTTTTTATTTCGCGTGCGCTTTTTTCTTTGCGATCCTCGCGAATCGGGTCTTATAAGCCTGGCTCCGAAACCAACGGAGCCTTTGTTATGAGTGACATCGACAGCCTCGTGCCCGACCCGAAGGTCGCCGAGGAATTTCACACCACATTGATGACGCTATGGCGCTGGGATCACGATCCGGCAAAGGTCGCGCTCGGCTGGCCCCCGAAGGTCAAGATCGGCGCCCGCAATTATCGCCACCGCAGTGCGCTTGAGTCGTTCAAGGCCAATCTGCTGCGGCGGGCGCTTGCCGAGCGTGAGGCGGCGAGCGCATGACCGCTCCCACCTCGACGATGGCCAACGTCTTTGACGACGACGGCCGATACCTCGGCGCGGTCTTTGCTAGAGGCAAGTTCGGATTCGAGGGTTTTGACGCCCACGAAAATAGCGTCGGCTTATTTCCAACTGCGAAGCAGGCCGCGAACGCGCTCTTACTAGAGGCGGGCGGCCCATGAGCGCCACCTGCCACGCTTGCGGCTCGCAGTTTAGGCCACAGCGCTCGACGGCGCGCTTCTGTAGCCCGCGTTGCCGGAAGGCGACGCAGCGAGCCCGCGACCGAGGAATGCCTATTAACGTGGCCGCGACACGCCCTGGCGTGGGCCTGGACGCGGTTCTTAGCGTGACAGCGACTATCGGGATGTCCGAGGGCCAAAAACCGCAAAGTGTCACGCTAAAGCGCAAACCCGCCAAACTCGACCCGCGCATCGTCCCCGATCCGAAGTGGCCGGGAATGTATCGGATTAGGCGACCAGATGGCTCGCTTTCTGAGATGGCGAATTTGACTCGCTGTCGTGATGCGCTTCGCAGTTTCGATGAGGCCCAATAAGACGCTCACGGCGGACCAAGGCCGAGATCGACGCTATCAAGAAGCCCATGAACAACAAAGATGACCTAGCGCTACACCCATTGGTGCGGCAGATGATCCATGAAGGTATGCGCGACAAGCCGCTGACATTGAACTGGGCACCGCTAGAGCGCGACGCCTATAATTGCCTCGGCTTACGTGATCTGAGAAGCACGCTCGCCATCAAGGCGCGGTCACAGATCATCACAGAGGTGCTGGTCGGCGGCAATAGTTTCATCTCCTATTCGCGCAGAACGAACTACTACACCGAAGAGCAACGCTATTACCGCCCTACCTATAGTTATCGCGCTATAGTCCCCGCCGTGGATCAGTTGGCGACCGAAGGATTGATTGAACATGAAAAAATGCCGCAAGGGCATCGCGGCCTACAATCCCGCTTCCGTGCCGCACCGGAATTGATCAAAGAACTCGCGCCGGTTCCGGTGCAATATAAGCCGCTCGAACTGATCGTGCTTCGAGACGACACTGGCAATCCTATCGGGTACCGCGATAACCGCGAAACCCGGACGATGCGTAAACGCCTGGCAGAATTGAACGAAGGATTAGTGGCGCAAGAGATCGGGCTCGGCGACCGGATAATCCGAGAGGGCGACCATCTCGATAATGGCGGTCGG
>Ga0306926_10002154_pt1 | contig 19959 bp, 19 predicted proteins | sample flu12Cox44000178_FD_203759 | JGI IMG/M metagenome (GOLD analysis project Ga0306926, IMG submission 203759) | Lab enrichment of tropical soil microbial communities from Luquillo Experimental Forest, Puerto Rico - flux8day.12C.oxic.44.000.178 (v2)... | ecosystem: Environmental > Terrestrial >...
GGGCGTCCCCGTGGCCGGCCCTAACCTCGCCGATCTCGGTGACGGTGACTCCCTTTGCCCGCGCCTGATTGCGCATGGCCTCGACCTCGCTTGGCGGCACACTTGCCAGGATCTCATAGTCGTCGCCGCCAGTGAGCACAGTCTCAATGAGCGCCGGCTCGCAGGCCAGCACGGTGCGTGCGGCGAGTGAGAGCGGCACGCGTGCGGCCTCGATCACGCCTGTCACGTCCGATACCCGACAAAGTTTTGCAAGATCGCCCGCGAGCCCGTCGGAGACATCCATGGCCGCGGAGGCATGACAAGCGAGCAGACCGGCAATTGCCGTGCGCGGCTGCGGCACGAGATAGCGTCCGTGCAGGTCCCTCTGTTGATCGCGGGAGAGACCCCAGCGTTCGCCAGCGGCGGGATCGTGCCGAAGCATCAGACCGAGCGCGGCATCGCCGATCGTGCCGGTCACGACCAGGCGATCACCGGGCCTGGCACCGGAGCGGCGCAGCATCCTGCCGTGCGGCACCGAGCCGAGCACCGCAATCGAGACGGTGATCGGGCCAGGGGTGCGATCCGTGTCGCCGCCGAACAGCGGGCAGTTAAAAAGATCCGCGTCCGCGCCGAGCCCGCGTGCAAAGGGCGCAAGCCACGCGTCTCCGATCTCCTTCGGCAAAGCAAGCGTGAGCAGAAACCCGAGAGGGCTCGCCGCCTTGGCAGCGAGGTCGGAGAGATTGACCCGCAGCGCCTTCATGCCGACGGTATCAGGGGGGTCATCCGGGAAGAAATGCACGCCGGCGATAATGCCGTCCGCTTTCAGCACGACATCGCAGCCCACCGGCGGATCGATCACCGCGGCATCGTCGGTAAGCGCTAACGCACCGGAGTGCCTGGCCAAGGGTCTGAAATAGTGCGCAATCAGTCGGTCCTCTTCCGACCCTGAAGGCTGCCCTTCGCCCATCATCGCCTCTCCGTGTCCGGGATGATACCCTGGTGGGCAGGCTGAAGCATATTTCGGGCCCTGGGTCGGCATGAATACAGAAGCATTCGATCTTTATTCGCCGGAAATCGATGCCGATCCGTTTCCGTACTACGCAACTCTTCGCGAGCAGTATCCTTGTTATTGGAGCGAGAACGCAAGGCTCTGGATCCTTTCGCGTTACGACGACATCGTTCAAGCGGCGCAGGACTGGGAAACATTCTCGTCGTCGCAAGGCAACATGATCGACGAGCTGCCTGGCCGCGCCGGAGCGACGCTGGGAACCACTGATCCACCGCGCCATGACCGGCTGCGCGCCCTGAGCCAAGCCGCTTTCATGCGAAAAAATATCCAACACCTGATCACGCCCACGCTGGAGATTGCCGATCGCGCGCTCGATCCCGTGCTGGAGAGCGGGCAGCTTGAATTCATCAACGACTATTCGAGCCAGATTACCGTCGGTCTTTTGTTTCGCACCATGGGTCTGCCGGCGCGGGACCACGCCGATATCAGGTCCAAGGTGATCCTCGCCGTCTCCACCGACAAGTCCGTGAAAGGCCGCAATCCCAAGCACATTGCCGCATTCAAATATCTGAGTGATTTTTTGACCGAGGAAGTCGCGGTGCGGCGAAGGGCTCCCACCGATGACCTCATCACCCACCTTGCCGAAGCCGAGATCGACGGTGACCGGCTTTCCGAGCGCGAGATCGTCCTTACTACCGCGACTTTCGTGATGGCTGGGGTGGAGTCGCTTTCAAGCTTCATGAGCATGCTGGCGCTAAACCTGCACGACTACCCGGAAGCCCGCCGCCGCATTGTCGCAGAACCCGCGCTGATGGCGCCAGCGATTGAGGAATCGCTTCGCTTCAACACTTCGGCGCAGCGTTTCAAGCGTGTCGTCATGCGCGAGACCAAGTTGCACGGGCAACGGCTCGGGGTCGGGGACAAGGTGGTGCTCGCCTTCGGCGCCGGCAATCGTGACTGGCGCAAGTTTCCCGACCCGGACGTCTACGATATCGAGCGCCGCCCGCACGGGCATCTCGGCTTCGGGGCCGGCAAGCATTTCTGTCTCGGCAGCCAGATGGCGCGGCTCGTCACCGAGGTTGCAATGAAGCGCTTCCTCGAGCGTGTTCCCGACTACCATCTCACCACGCCTGCGTTGGCGTGGAACTCGTCGTCGAATTTCCGCAGCCCTGTCGCCTTGCCGTTTGCGGCCCGCTGAAGGCCCATTATCGCCGCGGGCGCGCCAACTCGTCGGAGCGATATTGCCGGGCGATCTGGTCGAGCACCGCATTGACCATTCCGGTTTCCTCGGCGTCGACGAAAGCATTGGCCACGTCGACGTATTCGGAGACCACCACGCGCGCCGGAATATCGCCGCGATGCCCGAGCTCGTAGGCGCCCGCCCGCAGTACCGCGCGCAGGATTGCATCTATGCGCCTGAGCGGCCAACCTCGCGCGAGCGCGGCATCGACAAGCGGATCGAGGCTACGCTGCTCGCGCAGCACTCCCGACACGATATCGCGGAAGAATTTGGCCTCGACCGGCAGATATTGCGCGCCTTCGACTTCGCGGCCGATCCAATGGCTTTCGAACTCCGCGAGGATATCCTCCAGCCCGGTACCGGCGATCTCCATCTGATAGAGGGCCTGGACAGCTGCGAGCCGCGCCGCACCGCGCCGATTTGCCTTGCGTGCGATCTTGGAGGCGCCGTCCCGAGCCATGCCGTCAACCCGCCATAAGCCGGCGCCTGAGCGCAACAAGCGAAAGCGCCGCGCGCGCGGCGTCGCCCCCCTTGTCGGCTTGCTCCATGCGGGCCCGCGCCCACGCCTGGGCATCGGTATCAACGGTCAGGATGCCGTTGCCGATCGGCATGCGGCGCGCGACCGAGAGCTCAAGCAGCGCACGCGCCGATTCTTGCGACACGATCTCGAAATGCAACGTCTCCCCTCGGATGACACAGCCGAGCGCAACCACTCCGTCATATGGCTTGCCGGCCGCCTCAGCCGCATCCAACGCAAGCACAATGGCGGGTGCGATTTCCAGCGCGCCCGGAACGCTCACACGGTCGATCTGCGCACCGGCCGCTCCGAGCGCGGACCTGGCGCCCGCCAGCAAGGCATCGGCGATGTCCTCGTAGAAGCGGGACTCCACGATCAGGATGCGCACGCCATCGAGCTCGCCGGCGTCGCTCCCCGCGGACCTACGCGGCTCGGCCATGGCATAATCTCCGCTATCGGATCGTCGTAGCAAGCGAAGACCCGCGGCTCAATCGCCCCGTCGAGGCAACGCGCATCTCCGCACCTCCGACGGAGCGCGAGAGACATTCGCACAACGCGGGCTCTGCTCAATCTCAGCACGCGCGTTAATCCCAATATATCAGCCCGGCTCCAACAGGCGCGCGGCGTAGCGGGCAATGAGGTCGACCTCGAGATTGACCTCCTCGCCTATGGCGAGCCCGTGCAATGTCGTTACCGCGAGCGTGTGCGGGATGATCAGCACGGAGAAGAGGTCATGCCTAACGTCGTTGACGGTGAGCGAGACGCCATCGAGCGCGACCGAGCCTTTCGGCGCGATGAAACGGGCGAGAGCGGCGGGAACGCGAAATGTGACGCGAGACATGTCGGTGAGGGCCTCCCGCGCGGCTACGACAGCGAGCCCGTCCACATGCCCCGCAACCATATGGCCGCCCAGCTCATCGCCCACCTTGAGCGCACGTTCGAGATTGATGCGCGTGCCGGCGCGCCATCGCCGCGCGGTCGTCACGCGCAAGGTCTCGGCGGCGGCATCGGCGGCAAACCAGGTGCGGTCGCGGTCCTTGCCGCACGCTGCGACAGTGAGACACACGCCCGCGCAGGCGACCGATGCACCGATGTTGATGCCGTCGGGATCGTAATCGCAGGCGATGGTGAGCCGGCTGAGCTCCGCGGCGCGAGGCTCGACTGCAATGACCTGGCCGATGTTGGTGACAATGCCTGTAAACATGCGCGCCCTTACAAGATCGGCCGTTCGAAGAGCTCGAGCGTATCGTTGCCGAGCGCTTCGGTCGAAACGCTCCGAAGCCGCGGCGATTGCGTCAATGCGGAAAGCGCCCTGCCATCGAGCGCGTCAAGACCATCAGCCCCGATCGCCGTCGGGGAGCGAAACAGCGCGGCTTCGTCGACCAGGTCAGCGTGCAGCAAGACGTCTGTCAGGATGGGCCCGGCCTCGACCAGGAGCCGGGTGATACCGCGCTCGGCGAGGCACTTGAGCGCAGCGAAAAGATCGAGTCTGCCGTTTGCCTCCTGCACGCGCAGCACCTCGACGCCTTCTGCTCGCAGGGCGGTTTCGCCCCCGAAAGGAGCGCGCTGCCCGGTCACCACCCACAGCGGCGTCTGCCGCGCACCGGCAACCAGCCTGCACGCCGGCGGCAGCCGCAACATCCGGTCCAGCACGATGCGCACCGGCGAGTGCATCCCCGGCAGGCGACATGTCAGCAGCGGGTCATCGGCGAGCACAGTGCCGATCCCGGTGAGCACGGCATCATGCATCGCACGCATGCGATGGACCCGGTTGCGCGCTAGCGAGCCGGTGATGGCGACCGGCCGCCGGCCGGACAATGCAACTTTGTCGTCCGCCGACACCGCAAGCTTGAGAAAGATGTTGGGGCGGCCATCCTGCACGCGCCGGAAGTGACCGGCGTGGGCGCGACGCGCTTCATCGGCGCCAACGCCGACTTCGACCACAACCCCGGCCTGCGCCAGGCGCCAGTGGCCTTTGCCCGCCACCATCGGATTGGGGTCAACCAGCGCCGAGACGACACGCGCAATCCCTGCAGCCACGATCGCGTCGGCGCAAGGAGGTGTTTTGCCGTGATGGGAGCACGGCTCCAGCGTGACATAAAGCGTTGCCGATCGAGCGGCATCGCCGGCCCGCGCGAGAGCCTCGGTCTCGGCATGCGGTCGCCCGCCGGCTTGAGTCCATCCCCTGCCGACAATGAGGCCATCCCTCACCACGACCGCGCCGACCGCCGGATTTGGCCAGCTGCGTCCCAGCGCGCGCCGCCCCAGCGTCATGGCAAGCGCCATGAAGCGCGCGTCCTCCTCCTGGGATTTTCCCTTCGCGCTCACCTGAGACTCTTATTCCCCGGCAATGTCTGCGATGCCAAGGAGGCGGTGTGTCGCACATTTAATCGATGGGGCCTGCCGAAATATATAGTGCTTGCTCGGAACTGCCGAAGGAACCTCACGTTCAGCGCATCATCGCGCAGCACACAACGCCGTACGACTGCGGCCGCGTGTTTGCGCTGGCGCGGCCGAGATGGTCCACGGGCGTGGGTGAGAACTTGATGGCCACGTCCTCTCTCTTCCAGCCTGTCATGGGCGCACGCTTGCACGATCCGCACCGACCGCCTTGCCGTTTTTAATCCTTCCGAAATTGCACGCATTTTTCCTTCTGCCGACAACGGCACATTCTTTCATAACAAAAAGCCCGGCGCGGTCACCCGCCCAGGCCTTCGCACAACTCTGACGGATATCTGCTTACTTGAACCCCGTTACGTTTGTTAAAGAGCGAAGCCGGAGCTCTTTGAGCACCCGGATAAAAAGGAAAGGCCCCAATCGGGGCCGAAGGTTCCCGCCGCTCACAGCCTGGAGGACGGCGAGGGACCGCTACACTAAACCGCAAAGCGAAGAACTGCCAGCCCGTTTTTTCGGACACCGACGTTTCGCGTGGGTGCCGCAGGCTGCGCTAGGGCAGCTCGTTGCCACGCTCGATCAGCCGCATAAGCCGCTCAAGCCGTTCGGAAGGCTTCAATCGCAAATCAGCATCGTACATGCGGCGGAGCTCGTCCCCGATGGCAAACAGCGTCTCGGTACCTAATCGAACCACGTTGTCCGGCTTCGCGTCGTCTTCAGGCACGGCCATTCTGGACCGCCGCGGATTGGAACTCATGGTCACGCCGCCGCCAGGTACACCAACCATCTCCGGTTTGTAAAACTTCCTGCCGGTATTTGGGTGACCTAGTCAAGCGAGCCAGCCGGATGCACGACTGCCCGCGCAACATTGCTGCGCTTTGATACCCACTGTGGCTTTTTAACACTAGAGCGAAACGCCATTGCGTGGTTAATAATCACTGTTAACTGGGAATCCACTCAACTTGGGGGCTCCAATGAAGAAGATTTTCGTTGCGCTGGTTGCGACTGTGGTCGCGGTGGGCATGGCCGGCTGTGTCGGCGTGGGCAAGGGCAAGGCCCCTCCCGTCGTCACCAAGGGCTAACCTGAAGCGCTGTTACCCTCTGTGGCTAAGGCTGTGGACCTTCGGGTCCACAGCCTAACCATTGAGGCATTTGGCTTTCAACCCGTCTGACAATTTTCGTGCGGCACTAAGGTGCCATACGACGTCTGGCAGGCGGGGAACTGCGCTCTGATCTGCTGCGTGATCCGGTTTGAGCGACCGCTCGGGATTGCGGTGGCGTTCCTTTGTTTTGATGCGTGGTCCGACGCCTGCGGCTTTCGGGAACGTACGTCAGAAGAATGCCAGCGTGCGTATCTCGATGCTCTCGCGCGGCCGTGCATTCGGTGGCGCAGTCGGGTCGTCGAACGCCGTGTGCGCAGTCCAGCGGGCGCGCCCGTCGTCAAGCGAATCATAGACCTTGAAGACCAGCGCCTCGTCGCGCCGCATCCGGGGGAACCAATACCAGCGGTGCCGCGGATTGTATTTTATGGCGTAGGTCTGGCCGATCCGGCCGGGATAGCGGCGCTCGGATACGACGAGATCGTCGCGCGCCAGGGTGCGCGCATCGCAGATCGCCAGCGGAAAGGTCTCCACCGGAAGCCGGATCGGGCGCCAAACCTGCACGATGGCGAAACGACGGCGCAGGAGCTCGTCGGCTTCCCGCGGCAGCAGATCGCGCACGCGCTGCGAGCCGGACCATTCGGTATAGTCGTTGTGCACGCGGCGCACGACTTCGCGAATTCCCCGCTTCTCGCGCAGATCGTCGTCGGCGGTGCGCAGCGTGTGATCGAACACCACCACCCGCGCCGCCCCGCTCTCGGCCTTCACTAGGGCTTCCATCTCCGGGTAATAGACCCGGCGCACCTCGTCCTCGTCGAAGAAATCTGCGACCTTCGTGTCATGACGGACAAATCGGAATCCGTCCTGTTCGAGCGCGAGCTTGCCGGCAGAGGGCCGTCCATTGCGGATGGTGATGCGGCGCGGGTCCTGCTGGCCGCCGGTACGCACATCGAGCGAGCCCTGCGCGCCGGTCTGGGTGAAGATTTTCTCGCCGGTCTCGACGATGTAGTTGAGCGTTGCCTCGATCGCGTCGGGCATTGTCTCCTGTTCGAGCATTGCAACCATGGGCTACTCCTGGCTTCGTCTAATTTCCGTTGTCCTCGCTCTCTTCGCTGATCCGCTCAACCGAGACTACGCGCTCGTCTTCGGCAGTGTCGAACACGATCACCCCCTGAGTCGGCCGGCCAGCGACGCGGATGCCTTCGACGCGTGTGCGGATGAGCTGGCCGCCGTTCGTCACCAGCATCAGCTGATCCCCGTCCTCGACCGGGAAAGAGGCGATCAGGCTGCCGGTCTTGCGCCGGACGGTGCCGTCGCGCTCGCGCACATCCATTGCAACGATGCCCTTTCCGCCGCGGCCGGTGACCCGATATTCGTAGGATGAGGAGCGCTTGCCGTAACCACGCTCGGAGACCGTGAGCACGAACTGCTCGGCCGCGGACATCTCCACATACCTCTGCTCGCCGAGCTCGATGCCGCCGGTTGCCTCCTCCCCGTCGATCGTCGTCTCCTCCGCCTCTGCTGCTTCTTCCGCCAAGCCCCGCCGCACCGCGCTCGCTCGCTTGAGATAGGCCACGCGTTCCTCGGCGCTCGCATCGACGTGCCGCAGGATGGAAAGCGAGATCAGCTTGTCGCCCTCGGCGAGCGCAATGCCGCGTACCCCCATGGAGGTACGTCCCTGAAATACACGCACGTCGGTCACCGGAAAACGGATGCATTGCCCGCCGGCCGCGGTGAGCAGCACGTCATCGCGCTCGGTGCAGATTGCGACGTCGACAATACCTTCGCCTTCGGCAAGCTTCATGGCGATGATGCCCGAGCGGCGCACGTCGACGAAGTCCGAGAGCTTGTTGCGTCGCACGGTGCCGCGCGTGGTCGCAAACATGACGTCGAGCTCGCCCCAAGTCTGTTCGTCCTCGGGCAGCGGCATGACCGTAGTGACCAGCTCGCCCTGCTCAAGCGGGAGAATATTGATCAGGGACTTGCCGCGCGCCTGCGGCGCCGCCTGCGGCAAGCGCCAGACCTTCTCCTTGTAGACCTTGCCGCGCGAGGAGAAGAACAGCACGGGGGTGTGGGTGGAGGCGACAAACAGCTGCGAGACGAAATCCTCCTCGCGAGTCTGCATGCCGGCGCGGCCCTTGCCACCGCGCCGCTGCGCGCGATAGGTCGACAGCGGCACGCGCTTGACATAGCCGAGGTGCGAGACGGTGACGACCATGTCCTCGCGATGGATCAGATCCTCTTCCTCGACCTCCCCTTCCTGATCGAGGATTATGGTGCGGCGTGGCGTGGCGAACTTTTCCCGCACCGCGGCGAGCTCGTCCTTGACAATGGCCTGAATGCGGGCGCGCGAGCGCAGAATTTCGAGGTAGTCCGCGATTTCGACCGCAAGCTTGTCGAGCTCGGCCTTGATCTCGTCGCGGCCGAGCGCGGTGAGCCGCTGGAGCCGCAGATCGAGGATGGCTCTCGCCTGCTCGGACGAGAGGCGATAGGTGCCCCCGGGCGTGACCTTGTGGCGAGGATCGTCGATCAGCGTGATCATGGCTTCGACATCGGAGGCCGGCCACTCGCGCACCATCAATGCCTCACGCGCAGAATTGGCGTCCTGCGAGCCGCGAATGAGCCTGATCACTTCGTCGATATTGCTCACCGCGATCGCAAGCCCGACCAGGACATGGGCGCGGTCGCGCGCCTTGCCGAGGAGATGCTTGGTGCGCCGGGAGATCACCTCCTCGCGGAAGGCGACGAACGATGCGAGCAGGTCCTTGAGGTTCATCACCTGCGGACGCCCGCCTTCAAGCGCGACCACATTGGCGCCGAAGCTCGATTGCAGCGGCGTGTAGCGGTAGAGCTGGTTGAGCACCACGTCCGCCATGGCGTCGCGCCGAAGCTCGATCACCACGCGATAACCGGTGCGGTCGGACTCGTCGCGCAGGGCGGCGATGCCGTCGATCTTCTTGTCGCGCCAGAGCTCGCCGATGCGCTCGACCATGGCGGCCTTGTTGACCTGGTAGGGAATCTCGCTGACGATGATCGCCTCGCGCTCGCCGCGCAGCGTCTCGATCTCCACCTTGCCGCGCATCAAGATCGAGCCACGGCCAAGATGATAGGCGGCGCGGATGCCTTGCCGCCCGAGAATGATCCCGCCGGTTGGAAAGTCGGGGCCGGGAATGATCTCGATGAGCTCATCGATACCGATCGCCGGATTGTCGATCAGCCCCACGCAGGCATCGATCACCTCGCCAAGATTGTGCGGCGGGATGTTGGTGGCCATGCCGACCGCGATGCCGCCCGCACCGTTGACCAGAAGGTTCGGAAAACGCGCCGGCAGGACCACCGGCTCACGCTCGTTGCCGTCGTAGTTGGCCTGGAAATCGACGGTGTCCTTGTCGATGTCCTCAAGCAGCTCCATCGCCGGCCGCGCCAGGCGGCATTCGGTGTAGCGCATTGCCGCCGGCGGATCGCCATCGACGGAGCCGAAATTCCCCTGGCCGTCGATCAGGGGCAGGCGCATGGAGAAATCCTGCGCCATGCGCACCAGAGCGTCGTAGATCGCCTGGTCGCCGTGCGGGTGATACTTGCCCATGACGTCGCCGACCACGCGCGCCGACTTCACGTATTTCTTGTCGGGCGTGTGCCCGTTCTCGTGCATGGAATAGAGGATGCGCCGATGCACCGGCTTGAGGCCGTCGCGCGCGTCAGGCAGCGCGCGCGCCACGATCACGCTCATGGCGTAATCGAGGTAGCTGCGCTTCATCTCCTCGGCGATGGAGACCGGGCGAATGTCGGAGGGGCCGGGTTCTTCCGGCTGCGGCTCGTCGTTGTCGGCCAAGGGAGGGTGTCCGTCTGTCGTAGGTCGAATACTTCTAGCTGATTCAATGCCGGCGCGCCATCCCGGACATGGCCGGGCTGGCGGTTTTCAAATGGTAATTCAGATAGTTACCATCAAGATCGCCGGCATGCGAGGCGCCCACCGAACAAACTTGAATTTGTTTGGTCAAATACTCGCAAAGATAGCATTCATGAAACATTTCAATCTTAAGGAGGCAAAGCACCCGGCTCCAATGACCCGCATCAGGCGCCCCCCCAGCCTGCACTCAGCTGATCCTTGTGACGCTCATGCGCGACTAGCGTCGCGTCGGTGCCGCGCTGCTACCCGACGGTAGTTGAGTGGCGACCCGTCCGCCGGATGGTCGCATTGACGGCCCATTAGGGCCGAAATCGAGCGCCACACTCACTAACAAATGGTTTCCGGGGGTGGTGAGTAAAAATGCCGACACGAATAAGGCGCTTGCGGCCGGCGCTCCTCGCAATTGGCCTTGCAACGGGTTGCTTGGGCGGCCCGGCCGATGGCGTAGCCGATGACTGTCTGGGCCAGCCGAACGCCCCCTCCCCGCCCGGGCAGCATTGGTATTATCGCCTCGATCGCGCCACGCACCGCGAGTGCTGGTATCTGGGAGTTGCCGGCGCGAAATTGCACCAGCGCGCGCAACAGACGCCATCGCCCGAGCGGTCGAGCGCTCCCAAGCCGGTCGCGAAGCCGGTCCCGCAACCGCGGGCCGTGGCCGCGGCGACCGAACCTGCCAATACTGAGGTTGTCGAGGAGGAAGCGCCCGTTGCGCCCGCGGCGTCCGATGATGCCGCGTCGGCATTGTCCACGCATTGGTCAAGCCTTCCGGCGGCGGCCGCTCCAGTCGTACCGGAGGCGGGGTCGATGCGCAGCAGCTACGCGGCAGAGCAACCCGCGAGCGAGACGGAGACGGAGGACGAGATGCCGCTGGTCTGGCCAATTCTCAGTCCGGCCGAGCTCGCGGCCGTCACGCAGCCGGACGCATCGGTGACCTCATTTGCGCAACTTGCCGCAGCCCTTGCCATGGTGCTCGGGCTCGTCGCTCTGATCGCTCGCGTCGTGTTCAGATTTTCAGCCGCTCGCAAACGGATGCCGGTGAAGGCACCCGAGCAGCAGCGGAACGCGACTGCACGCCGCGAAATGACCCGCAGGCCGCTGAAGCCCGCGCGGCCGCCCCGCAACGCTGCGTCCGACATGGAAGCAAACGTGCGCGGGCTGCTGCACGAGCTGCAGCAGCGCCAGCATGACGATCGGGATTTCCGGCGGGTATCTCGACAAGTCGCTTAGCAGAGGTCGTCGCTTGGCGACGACAGAGCGACAAAGGCTGTCCGGCCTCTCACTCGCCCTGCCGATTATCAAATAGCGCCATCGCCTCCTCAGCCAAGGACGTGCTCGAGGCAGCGCCTCGACGCGACACCCGCACTCAAGATCGGGGGAGATGTGTGAGCTGCCTCACGCATAAGCAACGGAAATCGATTTAGCGTGCCGGCAGGCGAAGTGGAATTGACGGCGGGCACACAAATCTTTCGCTGATCCGGGAATAAATTTCCCAATGATCTGTCTGTATCCCGACGGGAGCCTGGTGCGATGGCCGGCGTGAGCAGCGAGCATGATCGCACACGCTTCCAGGCGCTGGTGCTGCCCCACCTTGGCGATGCCTATGCACTTGCGGGCTGGCTGGCCGGCAACCGCGCCGATGCCGAGGATATTGTGCAAGAGGCATGCTTGCGCGCATTTCAGGGATTCGGAGGGTTTGCCAACGGAAACGCCCGCGCCTGGTTGCTGACCATCGTGCGCAACACGGCCTACTCCTGGCTGGGCAAGAACCGCGCGCCCGAGCTCCTCCTGGTCGACGATCTGGTGGCCGTCGAGCAGAAACAGGCAGGTCGCAACGGCAATGGGGGATCGGCGACACCGGAGGCAGAGCTGATTGCGAAAGCCGATGCGACCAGGCTCGAAGCTGCTGTTGCCGAGCTGCCGCTGGCGTTTCGTGAGGCGTTGGTGCTGCGCGACGTGCAGGGTCTCGACTATCGCGAGATCGCCGACGTGACCAGGGTACCGGTTGGCACGGTCATGTCGCGCTTGGCGCGTGCCCGACAAAGGCTGGTGGCCGCAATTGCAGCGGACGAGCAATGATCCTTTCAAGCGACCCACGCCTGCTCGTGCACGCCTACGTGGACGGCGAGCTGGACGCCGCCCAGGCGATGGAGATGGAACGGCGGATCGCCGCAGACCCGACACTTGCCGCAGAGCGCACGCGCGTCGAAGCCTTGCGCAACGCCATCGCGAAGGGGCTTCCACGGACAGCGGCGCCGCTCCAACTCGCCCGCCGCATTGAGACTGCCATCGCGCAGCACGCGACGAGGCGCTCACCTGTGGCGTCACGCCCATCCTGGCTCGCGCTCGCCGCATCAGTCGTGCTGACCGCATTCCTCGCGAGCGGCTCGAGCTGGCTGCTGCTTACTCCCGGCTCCACCGAGACCGTTGCCGACGTCGTCGCTGCCAACCACCTGCGCGCGCTAATGGCAACCCAGCCGGTCGATATCCTCTCCTCGGAACGTCATACCGTGAAGCCGTGGTTCAACGGGCGGATTCCGCAGGCACCGCGAGTGGTCGATCTCAGCCGGCAGGAATTTCCGCTGCTGGGCGGTCGCATCGACGTGATCGGCCGCGTACCGGTGCCTACTCTTGTGTACCAGCGCCGAAAGCATCTGATCAGTTTGAGCGCCGTGCCGTTAGGCGCGTTCGCGCGCATGGCGTCGGTGCCGCGGGCGATTGCCGGCTACAACATCGTTTCCTGGACCGACCGCGATACCGTCTATTGGGCGGTCTCCGACGTTGCGACGGGCGATCTGGATGTCTTTGTCAAGGACTTCCGCTCAGCCAGCTAGCCTGAACCAAGCTGAAATAGTGCGGCGCCTGTTGCGGCGGTCATTGCGCACGCCCGACCAAAGCTCCACGCCCGTGGTTCGATGGGTGCGTTGGTGATTTCGATTAGATAAAGACCGCCAAGCACCAGATTTATTCCCGCGGCGCATCAAAAAATTAAATCCCGGGCGTACCGGAATTTTTTATCGTTTTCCCAGTCTATTTCGCGTCCTGCATGAGCCGTTGTGCCTGAATTTGCAGCAGGATGCCTAGTTCGCAGGCTGACACGTTCGCCGGTTGAGATGGGCAAAGCGTCTCAACCAATGACAGAAGCTTATCAGCCGGAGACTCAGATGATTGCACAAGCTCCGCAGTACCGGGACCGATATCTAAACGACCCGATTGTCGCGAACGATCCCGCCACGCGCATCGCGCTTGATGCGCAGGACCACCGAGGCCGATGCCATCGATTGTTAGACACGCTCTTTCAGGCGCGCCTGCGCTCGGCCCAACGCGAGATCGCGCGACACGAGGATGCGATTGCGTTGTGGCGACGCCGGCTGGCCCAGCGTGGCGCCCATCTGCGTACGGTTACCGCGGGCAATGCGGCGGCAACCGATGCCGCCGCCTCCCCGGCGACCGTGCAAGCATTAGAGAAATTCGGCAGGCGCATTGGCGCCGCGTTCGCCAATATGCCAGCCATCGTGGCGCGGTGCCGCCGACGGATTCGCTTGCGTGGTGAGCTGCTGGCGCTCACCGACAACGAGCTGCGCGACATCCGGTGGACCAGGGCTGAAGCGGAAGCGCAAGCTCGCAAACCGTTCTGGCGGGACTGAATGCCCGGTAGCCTTGCTCAAATCAGCGTACCAGGCCCGTAGCGCTCACAGCCGCGGAGATATCGCGATGCCGTGGATCGACATTGTTGGATATTCGGCAGCGCTCGCCGTGCTCGGCAGCTTCTCCATGAGCACGATCGTCCCATTGCGCATTCTGGCCGTGATAAGCAATGTGCTGTTCGGACTTTACGGCATCCTGGCGCACCTCTGGCCCGTATTTTTCCTGCATTCAATTTTGCTTCCAATCAATCTGTTCAAGCTTGCTCAGACACAGGCGCTTGGCGCCGGCAGTGGCATGTTTTGCGAGCTGCTGAGAGCACTGCACAGCAGGATGGCTGAGGCAGTGAGGATAGATCTGCAAAACCCGACATAACGTCTGTGACGGTAGGAAGACACCATGGCCGATATATTGAATCATTTCATCATCGTGTCAGCGCGTGCGCCGGAGAAGCCGCAGGACGTCAAGTTGCTTGTCTCAGTCGGGCTGCTTGCCGTCGTTTTGATGATACTTGCTCTGGCAAGCCTGCCCTTCACGGCAGCCGCTGTCGGCGCTTTTACTCCGATATATCCGCCTTTGACCTGATGCACTGTCGGTACCTGAAGTCTGTCGTGCGCCAAGGACTGAAGCCAGGGTTACAGGTCCGCTGACTGATTGTCGCTTATTCGATATTCTGTTATGCGTTGTCTCCGTCGGGATTTGCAGGAGCGAGGCCGTGGAAGACTCACCTGACTTCTCGTCGTACGATCCTGCCACCTGTCCCTGTCGCGCGGGAGTGAGACCGCATCGGAAAGTCACGTACAGGCTCGAGGCGGATACGCAGACGATTCCGGGCAAGCTTATCGTCCACAACTACGGACACGGCGGCGCCGGGATCACGATGAGCTGGGGCTGCGCCGAAGTGGCCTGCGAGATGCTGCTCCAGCAAGGAACGCCCAACGCGGTTGCGGTTCTGGGCGCCGGCGTCATGGGTCTCACCGTCGCCACCCTTCTCGCCGAGCAAAATATCCCGGTAACCATCTATGCCGCCGAATTCACGCCGAATACCACGTCGGATGTAGCAGGCGGACAATGGGCACCGTCATTCGTCAACTACGAGAAAAATGACAGCGCGAAGACGCAAGCCTACTTTGATGTCCTGCGCCGGGCGAGGAGAGCGCACGAAAACCGCGGGCCGGGGTACGGCGTCTGGCCACGGCCGAATTACACCATTAACGAGGTCGAGCACCTCAAAGAGCTTCCCCCCGACATCGTCCCGCCGGCAACCGTGCTGGCGCACCTGCCCTTCGCCAAGCTGAACGGGCCGGGTTTCAAGTACGATCTCTTGCTGGTGGAGCCGCCGGTGCTGATGGCCACGCTGCAGCAGGGTCTGACAAATCGCGCCACGTTCATCACACAGAACTTCCTGGACTTGAGCGAGGTTGCCGCCCTCAGCGAAAACGTGATTGTCAATTGCACCGGTTACGGCGCGGGCAAACTTTTCAACGATAATCTTATGAAGCCCCTCAAGGGACAGCTCGTTTTTCTCGAGCCGCCGCAGCTGAACCTCAAATACCTCTTCAGCGGCGCCATGAACTGCTACGTCTTTCCGCGCAGTGATGCGGTGATCGTGGGCGGATCGCAGCAAGCCATCGACGACACTACGCCCTGCCCCGCCATCTGCAACCAGATCGTGGATTTCGCGAGGAATTTATTCGACGGCGCAGCGGTCGTTGCAGCCGACCTCCCGGATTGGGTGATCGGAAACAAGTGAGGCGCGTCAAGCTCACGCCTCTATACAAGGAATTCGGGCGCAGCCGGCATGACGACCCGTATTGCCGAATACATAGTCAGGCGCCTCCAGCAGCAGAACGTCGACACGCTCTTCGGCGTCCCCGCGGTCTACTGCGCGCAGCTGTTTGAGACGGCCGCCGGCCTCAACATGAAGACAGTGGTCACCGCGAGCGACCTCGAGGCGGGTTACGCCGCCGACGGCTACGCCCGCCGGAAAGGACTGGGCGCAGTGTCCGTATCCTATGGTGTCGGCACGCTAAGCCTCGCCAATGCGGTTGCCGGGGCATACGCGGAGAGGAGCCCGGTGGTCGTCATCAATGGAGGGCCTGACCAATCCAGCATCGATGAGCTCAACACCTACGGAATCCTTTTCTCGCACTCGATCGGGAACGCGCATACCGACCTCGATGTGTTCACGAGCATCACCGGTCTTGCGGACCGCGTGAGTACTGCCGCCGCGGCCCCAGGCCAGATCGACAACGCGCTGAGCGTGGCGATCATGCGCAAGCGGCCGGTCTACCTCGAAGTGCCGAAGGGTATGTGGACCGCACAATGCATGGACCCTGCCCAGCCGCTCCCGTCCGGGCCCACGCCGTCGGGCAGCGAAGGCGCCATTGCCTCGGACATACTCGCGCGGATGCGAACAGCCGCCTCACCGCTGCTTATCCTCGGCATTGAGCTGCAGAGATATGGACTGGCGGCTGCCGCCACCGAGCTGGTCGGTAAGCTCAGCGCCACCTTTCCGGCCAAACTGCATTGGGCGAGCACGCTGCTGGCAAAATCGATTGTGCCCGAGACGCAAAACCCGCAACAATTCGCCGGCGTGTTCGCCGACCATTGCCCGCAAACGCTTGCGAACCTCATCGGCTCGTCCGACCTCATCGTGGCGCTGGGGTGCGTGTTCGGCTCGGGTCACAGCGCGCTGATCAAGCCGGCGTTCGATCGCAATGTCGTCGTCCATGCGCTCGACGGCGAGGTGCGCAGTCTGGGAGGGCCCGCGCAGAGCGCCGATATCGTTGCGCTTGTGCAAGATCTGAACAGCATGGCTCTGATGACTGGCGGCAGGAATGCGGTCCACCGCGAGACTCCGGACAGCATCGGCGCGGGATCGGCGGACCTTGTGAGCGGCGCCGACGAAGGATACCACAATCGTTCGCAGGACGAGGCCGGCGTCATCTCCACGGCAGTGCCGGTTCCGAACGGACTGAGCTATGGCGAGCTGTTCGACGGCATCAGCAATGGCGGATTTCTCGACGGCACCTGGCTGATAATCCCGGACACTTTCCTTGGAGAATACGCAGCCGCGCGACTGCAGCTGCAGGGACAGGATACTTTCCTTACGAGCGCCATCTGGGCCTCGATCGGGCATTCGGTTGGAGCGGCGGTCGGAGCGGCCATGGGGACGACACTGCGTGTGCTTGCGATTTGCGGAGATGGCGGCTTTCAAATGATGGCGCCTGCGCTTTCGACCATGGTGCGGCAAGGGCAGAGCACCGTCGTCATTGTCGTGGACAACGGCATGTACGGCATCGAGCAATTCCTGCGCGACAGCAGCTTCTATTCCAGCAACGCGGATCCGCTGCCGTATGTGACGCTTAACCGATGGGATTACGCGAAGCTCGCAAACGCATGGGGATTCACGTTCGCCGCTGTGGCCAGCTCGCCTGCGACGCTAGCCAGTGCGCTCGCCGGCGCCAAGGGCGTTGCGAACGGGCCCGCTCTCATACAGGCCGTGGTCCAATCGCGCTCACTGCCCCCGCAGCTCTGAGAAGCGACGCTGCGAGGACAAGCAGCCGCGTGCGGCGGTCAGCTGGCGGGGGGCAATAAACCTTGCCTACGCAGCGACCGGCACGCTTTGCGCGTAATTAAAAAGGTTGTCGGGGTCATAAGCCTTCTTGACGGCGGAGAGCCGAGGAAGGTTTGTACCCCAATACGCGTCCGCCCAGGATTGCAGATCGAGATCGCAGTAGTTCACGTAGGCTGCGCCCGGCAGGTACGGACGCATGGCAGCATAGACATTGGCCACATTGGCGAGATGGGATGGAGTATCAGCTGGGTCCAGCCAACTGGAGAAATATTGAATGCAGTATTGTGTCCCAGCGCGTCGGGGAAAGGCCGTATCAGTAGCCGCCAGATCGGCAATCGCGCCGCCATAGGCGTCGCACAGCACGACGATTCCACCTACCGGCACTTGAGCGACGGCAGCGAGCATGGCTGCTATTGCGGAGGGCGAAAGGGGGCTGAGGACATAATCCGACTTCGCCTTCATATAGACCGGCTCATAATTCAGCCCGCCGGAGAAATGGTTGATTGAACCCAGAAAGCTCAGCCCCTGGATGTTCAGCGGTTTTGACGGTGCCTCGACGCTCACCAGCGCGGAAAGTTCGTTGCTCAGCTCGGCTTGTGAGCCGACGGACTGCCCAATGCACCGCATCGAGATCGCGCTCCCGGCTGTGGGACCCAGTCTCATGATGGAGGTGATGGTGCTGGGGGCATTTGGAGCCCAGCTTTGCCAGGCGCTGAAAAGGCGCGCCGCCTTCGGTTGCGGCAGCAGCCACGAGACGCCGAATACCAGCACGTCGCTCAGGGGAAAGATGCGCAATACGAACTGGGTGGCAATGCCGAAACTGCCGCCACCACCGCCTCTGCAGGCCCAGAACAGGTCGGGCTCCGAGGTTGCGGTCGCCTCCAGCGTGGCAGCTTGCGCATTGATCAAGGTAACTTGCTGGAGACTGTCGCATGTCAGGCCGTGCGACCTGGCGAGCAATCCAAATCCGCCCCCTAACGAGTGCCCGGCAATCCCGACCGTCGGGCAACTGCCGGCTGGAAACGCATACCCGACGTTCGCGAGCTCTTGATAAACGTCGTAGAGCGAAACTCCTGCTCCCGCGGTCACCAGTCCCGCGCTCGTGTCCACCGTGATGTCCTGCATGCCGCGAAGGTCGATCACGACATCGGTCGATTGCGAAAATCCTTCGTAGGAATGGCCTCCGCACCGCACTGCAAAAGACAGGCTGTTTGAGCGCACCCAATCCGTCATTACGGCGACCGCATTCTCTGTCTTGCATACTGCACGCAGTGCCGGTGCCAGTTCCGTGCGAAGATTGGCGGCGGGCAAATAGTCCGCATATTGGGGATCGGCAGGCGTCAGCAGAAGCGCATCGCTTGCGGGCAAATTAGGAAGCGGCGGCAACGCCGCCAATGACTCCGGCTCCGGTATCCTGGCAGCCTGCGGGACCGCGCGCGGTGCCTGCTCGGGAAAGTATTCTTCAACAAGGAATGGATGTTCCATGTGTGCGCCCTCGGCTTGCAGCGGATGAAGCCGCAAGCTTACGCGAAATGCCGCTGAGGACCACGCTCACGACTGGATTTTATATTCCCGATCGCCGCGGCGTGCCGCCGCATTTGGTGTGCGCGGTGCTTACCCTGCTACCGCCTGCCAAGACCAAAGCAAATAAACGGCTTATCAGGACCCAGAGCTGTGAAATTCAGTGCTATGATTTGCAAGCCTGTTTCAACGCACGGAGGAAGCAATGAACAGCGGGCCAACATTGGCGTTGGGTTCGACGGGACCTGATGTGCGGAGGGTTCAGATTCTTCTCGTGATGACGAAGCTGTTGGATTATTCCGGCATTGACGGAAACTTCGGTCCGCAGACGCAGAACGCGGTCAAATCATTCCAGCAATCAAGCAACCTCACCGCGGATGGGGTGGTCGGACAAGCGACGTGGAATGCCCTGCCGGCGGATCCGAACACGCCAAGGCTGGCGCGCGGCTCAACTGGAGGTGTCGTATCCGCGCTGCAAAAGGCGCTGGCGACATTCGGCGGCGCAAACAGTCCAACCGATCCTGGGCCGATCGATGGTGACTTTGGCCGGAGGACTGAATCGGCGGTGCGCGCTTATCAATCGCAGCAAAACATTACAGTCGATGGGGTCGTCGGCGATCAAACGTGGTGGGTTCCCGCAGGAGCAGCAGGTGCCACGCTCGCCTCACTGGCAGGCCTCGTCACGGTCTGATGCGTTTGCGTCATTTTGAATTGGTCGACATTGCCGGGCCAGGGGCCTGCCGCGCTCGCGTCGCGATGATGCTGCGACTGCTGCCCCTATTTTGCCGCGTTATATGCACACTGAAACCGTCCGGACGTGGCAGTTTTTAACCGTCCATGGCGTGATATTGGGGGGGCGGCGGATGAGACGGCGCGATTTGCTTGCGGGAATCGCCGGCACGGCGGCAGCGCCCGTCGCGCGGTACTTCGGCACAAGCGCAGTTGCGCTCGTTTCTGCCCCCGCCTGGGCGAGCGAGCCCCATTCCCTTCTGCAAGAGGCCCACGCACTCGGCGCTCCCATGACGGCGGTGCAGCGCGCCATTCAAATCTCGCACCAGCCCATTTTT
>Ga0306926_10002155_pt1 | contig 19950 bp, 11 predicted proteins | sample flu12Cox44000178_FD_203759 | JGI IMG/M metagenome (GOLD analysis project Ga0306926, IMG submission 203759) | Lab enrichment of tropical soil microbial communities from Luquillo Experimental Forest, Puerto Rico - flux8day.12C.oxic.44.000.178 (v2)... | ecosystem: Environmental > Terrestrial >...
CGTGCGCGGCCGCAGGCTTTCTGTTGCAACAGTGTGGCCCCGCCAGGCGACGGGTGGTCGAAAACGGGCAAGTTGTCCACGTAGTTGACGTCCCCGAAGCAATCGTCGCCGTCATTGGTGGCTGGCGGCCGCAGGTGGTCGCCGCGGAGCGCGTCATCACCGCGTGCAGTCATGATGAGTTTCGGCAGGTGGTGGCGCATGAGGCCGCGCACATATCGGCTCGAGACAATCTGAAGCTGTTGTTGCTGCTCGCCTGTCCCGACGCCCTCGCCTGGACAGCTCTGGGTGCGGCTCTGTCAGAACGCTGGCGATCGGAAGCGGAGTTTGCAGCCGACCAACGGGCGACCGGTGATGATCCACACAAGCGAATCGCGCTGGCATCAGCGCTCATAAAGGTGGCCCGGCTATTCGCTAGCAGTCAGCGCGCGCGGCACGCGCTGACGATGTCAGTCGCGCTGAACAATGTAGAAGGTCGTGTCCGCCAGCTCCTGGCACCGCCGTACGCCGCCTCAGGGACGATCTGCAAGGTCCTGGCGACGTTCGCGCTGGTCATGCCAGTGGTCGTGTTACCTCTCTATGCCCTGGTCCACGAGCTTATCGAGACACTGGTTAGATTCGGGCTCTAGGGTCAACAGCCGGTGCGTCTTAGCTCCCTGATCGTGTGGCGGTGGCGGCGCGCGGGCGGTTTGAGATGAGCAGCATGCCGGTGCCGACGAGGAGCCAAGTGATGCCGGCGACCTTCGCCGGCGTGGCCATATTGATGAGCACGGAAGCGATGATCGCGGATCCGATGAGTGGCATCAGCAGATGTCGCATCCAGTCGCGGCTCTTGTGCCGCAGCGCGTAGTGAACGATTACCGCAACGTGCAACGCCAGGAAGCCAAACAGCGCACCGAAATTCACCAGCGAAGCCAGTAGCTCGAGCTCATTCGCTAACAAGAGACCGACTGCGAGGCTGACCGCGCCGACCAGGAGGATAGCCCGGTCGGGAATCCTCCGTCGCGGGTGAACGCGCGCGAGCAGTCGCGGGATTCGCCCGTCGCGCGCCATGCTGAAGAGCAGACGCGCCGTTGCGACCTGGGACGCGGCGGCCGCGGCGGTTCCGGCAAACAGCACCTTTGAAGACGCAATGAACTTGAACCACGGTCCGCCGATCTGCTCGGCGATACTATAGATCGCCGCATCCGTCGGCTCGCCATGTCCGAAACTTGCGCGGTCGAGCACAAAGAGCGAAGCGAGATAGGTCACCACGACGAAGATGAGAGTGGCAAGGCACAGCGCGAGTAACGTCGCCCGGCCGACGGCCGCGGCTCTGCCGCGCGCTTCCTCCACCAACGTCGATATGCCGTCGAAACCGAGAAAGGCGAGCGTAGCCACCGACAATGCAGCGAATATCGCGCCGGAGGAGATGGCCGCGGGTTGCAGCAGGGGCGCCCAGGAGAGGTGCGCGCCTGCGACACCGTTGGCGAGCGCGGTCAACGCCAGCACCACGAACAAGGCTATGAAGGTCAGCGACACCGCCAGCCAGAAGGCATTCAAGCGTGCCGTCGCCTCGATCCCGAGGAGGTTGATGGTGGTGTTAAAGCCGAGAATAGCGACGATGGTTAGTGCACGTGGGACGCCGGGAAAGATGGCCTGAATCGCAATGGCGCACAGCACGTAGACGAGTGCTGGCATGAGCACGTAGTCGAGCAGCATACCCCAGCCGGCGAGGAACCCCGCGCCGGGACCGATGCCCCGTGCCGCATAGGCATACACGGAGCCCGCAATCGGGAAGGCGCGCGACATCATCACGTAGCTGAAGGCCGTGAAGCCCATCGCGACGAAGCCGACCAGATAAACGAGCGGCACCATCCCGTGACTCAGATTGAAGACCACACCGAAGATGGAGATCGGCGAGGTCGGGCTGATGAATACCAGCCCGTAAACGACGAGTGCAGCCAGTCCGAGCGAGCGTTTTAACTCCTGACGGTAACCGAACTGTTCCAGCGCCGGGGGATTACGCGCGGTCATTTCAAGCGCCCCGGTCGAGAACGGGACGCCGCGCTTGCCTGAGAGCTCGCCATCTACGCCCGCAGGCGCAGGTTGTGTGGATCGTAGAGTGGCTCACTCGCGACGAGCGCCCGGCAGCGCTCCCCGAGAATTTCCACCTCGAGCTCGGTGCCGGGCGCGGCGAGGTCGCTGCGGACGTAGGCGAGCGCGATGCTGCGATTCAAGCGGTAGCCATAGCCACCGGAGGTGACCAGACCGACGCGTTCATCGCCGCGATGTACGATCGAGACCGCTTGCGCGTCCGCGTCGCGCGCCGCGACCAGTAGCGGCACGAAGCGCTCCTTCGGACCTGCGGCAGCCTCGCGTCGTAATGCCTCACGGCCGATGAAGTCGGCAGTCTTGTCGAGCCGTACGAAACGATCGAGCGCTGCCATCAGCGGGGTGTACTCGGTGGTGAGGTCTGCCTTCCAGCTGCGATAACACTTCTCGAGTCTGAGGCTGTCCATGGCGTAGAGGCCGAAGTGAGCGAGCTCGAGCGGCTCGCCCGCCGCGAGGAGCAGCCCGTGCACGGCCAGCAGGTGCTCGCTCCGAACGTGCAGCTCCCAGCCGAGTTCCCCGACATAATTGACGCGCATGGCGAGGGCTTCGGTGTAGCCGATCGCGATTGAACGCACCGCCAGCCAGGGGAAAGCCTCATTCGACAGATCCGCATCCGTCACCCTCGAGAGCAGCTCCCGGGAGCGCGGACCGACCAGGATCAGCGAGCCGAACTGCGCAGTGACGTTGACGATGCCGACGGGCCCATGGCGCTGCGTCAGGTGGCTTCTCAACCAGTGCTCATCGTGCAGTTCGCCCGCCGCAGCCGAGATCAGCCAGAACCGCCCGGGCTCCAGGTGCGACACGGTCATCTCACTCACGATCCCACCGCGCGGTGAGCAGAAATAGCTGAGCGCGGTGCGGCCGATCCGCGGCAGCGGACCCGCGGCCATCTGGTCGATCCAGTTCGCAGCCCCAGCCCCGGTGACTTCGAACTTGGTGAAGCCCGGCAGCTCGAGCAGCGCGACCCCGCTTGCCACCGCTGCACACTCGCGCGCGACGGCGCGATGCCAGTGCGGTCGGCGGAATGAGCACTCCGGGCCGGCTGGATCGCCGGCCTGCCGGTAGTACAGCGCCCGCTCCCAGCCGCCGCGCGCACCGAACACCGCACCCTGCGTGCGCAGGCGGTCATGGAGTGGCGAACTCTTCGCCGGTCTGCCGGCAGGCCGTTCTTCCTGCGGATACGCGACGCCGTACTCGTGCTCGTAAGTCTCGAGGCCTTTGGCGAGGGTGTAGGTGCGGTTGGCAAAGGGCAGGTAGCGGCGTCGGTCGAGGGGCCAGACGTCCCAGTCCGGCTCGCCGTTCACGAGCCATTCGGCGATGACCCGCCCGGCGCCGCCCGCCTGAACGATGCCGAAGGTGAACGCACAACAGTGGAAGAAATTGCGCCCGATGGTGGAAGGACCCATGAGCGGATTGCCGTCGGGTGCGTACGGAATCGGGCCATTGATGACGCGTTTGACACCCACGGAGCCGAGGATGGGTACGCGCGCGCAGGCGGCCTCGATGTAACTCTCGATGCGCCCGAGATCGTCAGCGAAGAGCTGGTGTGCGAATTCCTCCGGCAGCCCCTCGAGCCAGTGGGCCCGGCCGCGCGATTCGTAGGGGCCGAGCAGGAGCCCATGCCGCTCCTGCCGCAGGTAATAGCTGACATCCGGGTCTCGCACCAGGGGCACCCGCGCGTCGCCGCGCTCAACGAGCGCCGGAATATCCTCGGTAAGGAGATATTGATGAGAGAGCGTCACGATCGGCAGGTACTCGCCGATCATCGCCGCCACTTCTCCGCCGCGGTAACCGGCTGCGTTGATGACGTACTCGGCATCGATTGATCCAGAGGGCGTGTGGATGCGCCAACCGCCTGAACCGAGCGCGGTGATGCCGGTGACGCGAGTGTGACGGTAAATGGTAGCACCAAGATCCCGGGCGCCCTTGGCGAGTGCCTGCGTCAGCTGCGCCGGGTCGATATCCCCATCTCCTGGATCCCAGAGTCCGAGGCGGATGCCGTCGAGCTCGAGAAACGGATGGCGCTGCCTGATCTGTGCGGGGGAGAGCAGCTCGAATTCGGTACCTTGCGCGCGCGCCTGCGCGAGGACGTGGTGAAACTCATCGACCCGATCGGCGGTATGCGCCAGGCGGATGCTGCCGGTGAGATGGTAGTTGATCTCGTAGCCCACTTCCTGCGCGAGCCTCGCATACAGCGCGGTGGAGTAGCGCTGCAGCTTGAGGATGCTCCAGGAAGTCGAGAAATTCGGGCAGTTGCCCGCCGCGTGCCAGGTGGAACCCGCGGTGAGCTCATCGCGCTCGAGCAACGCCACATCGCTCCAACCGAGACGGGCGAGGTGGTACAGCGCGCTGCAACCGACCGCGCCGCCACCGATCACGACGACTCGCGCCTGGCTCTTCATCTATGCGCTCGCGTCCGGGTGCTGCAAACGCCTGCGCCGGCTCACTGCTTGACCCGCTCGCTCGCAGGATCAAAAAAGGGCCGCAGCGAGACTCGCGCGGCGACCCGCTCGTCGGCGACCTCGACCTCGTAGTGGCCGGCGGCAATCCACTCGGAGTTTACCGGGGCAGCATCGTCGCTGAGATAACCCAGACCGAGCGGAGCGCCTACGGTGTGGCCGAACATGGCAGAGCAGATCCGCCCGACGAGCTCACCATCCCGCCAGATCGGCTCGTTGTGATAGAGCATGCGATCACTGCGTTCGAGCGCAACAGCAACGAGCCGGCGTCTGAGGCCCTCGTGCCGTTGCCGCTCGAGCGCCTCGAGCCCGACGAACCCACCGGGCTTGTTCCAGGCGATGGCGAACTGCAGACCCGCCTCGAGTGGAGTGTCCTCGTCAGAGATGTCGTGACCCCAGTGGCGGTATGCCTTCTCCATCCGCAGGCTGTTGAGCGCGTGATAACCAGCGAGCCGCAGTCCGAAGGACCGGCCGGCATCGATGATCACATCGTACACACCCTGGGCAAACTCGCTCGGCAGGTACAGCTCGTACCCAAGCTCCCCGACATAGGTGATCCGGCTGGCCCGCACGCGCGCATAACCCAAGTCGATCATTCGCGATGTCGCGAAGGGAAACGCCGCGGTCGAGAGGTCAGCATCGGTCAGCGTCGCGAGCAACGCGCGGCTCTGAGGTCCCATCAGGCCGAGCACCGCTAATCCCGAGGAGACATCGACTGCGATCGCGCGCGCGGTGGCCGGGATGCTGCGACCGAGCCAATGAAAGTCGCGCGTCTGCGTCGCGCACGAGCTGACGATGAAGAACACATCCTCGGCTTCACGTGTGACGGTGACATCGGCCTCGATGCCACCGCGCTCGTTCAACCACTGCGTATAGACAATCTTGCCGATTGGTACGTCAATATCATTGGCGCACATTCGTCCGAGGACCGCCGCAGCATCAGCACCCTTCACAACGAACTTGGCGAAGGAGGATTGGTCGAAGAGGCCCACCGCTTCCCGCACCGCGCGGTGCTCGGCGGCCGATTGCTCGAACCAGTTCTGACGGCCATAGCTGAACTCGTAGCGCGGCTGCTCGCCAGGAGCAGCGAACCAGTTGGCGCGCTCGTACCCGGCCACCTCACCAAAGCACGCGCCGGCTGCGGCGAGGCGGTCATGTAACGCGGACTTGCGCACCCCGCGAGCGGTCTCGGGCTGCCGGAAAGGCCAGTGCATGGCATAGAGGAGGCCGAGCGTCTCGACCGTGCGGTCACGGAGGTAACGTTTGTTGCGCTGGAAGGGCACACAGCGGCGCACATCAACGTCCCACAGATCGAACGGTGGATGTCCATCGACGATCCAGTCGGCGAGCACCTTGCCCGCTCCACCGGCAGACTGGATGCCGATGGAATTGAAGCCCGCCGCGACGTAGAGGCCGCGCATCTCCGGCGCCTCTCCGAGCAGGTAGCGGTCATCGGGCGTGAAGCTCTCCGGTCCATTGAAGAATACCTGCACGCCGGCCGACTCGAGCACCGGCACCCGGTTCATCGCCTGCGCAAACAGCGGCTCGATATGCCCGAGGTCAGCGGGCAGCTGATCGAAGGCGAAATTCTCGGGGATGCCCGACACGCCCCAGGGTTTCGCGCGTGGCTCGAACCACCCGACCAGAAGCTTGCCGGCGTCCTCCTTGAAGTACGAGCAGGCGTCGGCATCGCGCAGAATGGGAAGCCCCGAGGCGAGGCCGGGGATGGGCTGGGTCACAATGTAGAAGTGCTCGGCCGCATGCAGCGGCACGGTTACATTCACCCACTCGCCAATCTCGCGCGCCCACATACCGGCGCAGTTCACGACGGCATCCGCATGAACCTCGCCGGCATCGGTTACCACGCCCGTGACGCGCCCATGCTGGCTGCGAATGGCGGTGACCCTGACCTCCTCGACGATGCGGACGCCGCCGCGGCGCGCGCCACGGGCGAGTGCCTGGGTCGTGTCCACCGGGTTCGTCTGCCCATCCTTCGGCAGAAACACCGCTCCAACCAGGTCATCCGCCGCAAGCAGCGGCCAGCGCTCCTTGGCGGCGCCGGGCGACAGCACCTGTACCTCGAGGCCGAAGCAGCGCGCCATGGATGCGCCGCGCTTGAGCTCTTCCAACCGCGCGGCGCTCGCGGCAACTGCGATCGAGCCGACTTGCCTGAAGCCGGTCGCCTGTCCCGTCTCGCGCTCGAGTCCCTCGTACAGCTGCGTCGTGTATTGCGCCAGACGCGTGAGGTTCTGCGTCGCGCGCAGCTGCCCGACCAGGCCCGCGGCATGCCAGGTCGTGCCGCAGGTGAGCCGCTTGCGCTCGAGCAGCAGCACGTCGCGGCAGCCGCGTTTGGCGAGATGATAGGCAACACTGCAGCCGACGACGCCGCCGCCGATGATCACGACGCCCGCGTGCGACGGAATGTCTGGCACGGGAGTCTCTCGTTCAGGCCCCTGCGCGCATGTGCTCGCGTGGCAGCCTGACGGGAAAGCGCTCGCGGATCTGCGCGTCGACCGCTTCCGGCACGTGCGCGGGGAAATGGGTCGCCAGAATCTCAGTCACTTTCTTCGCGGCGCGCTCGGCGGCATCGAGGGCGCCCTGTTCGGCCCATTCGTTCGGACTCCTGCGATCGCCGATCGCAGGATACAGATACGCTGACTGCATGAGCTGCAGCGTCTGCTCTGACCCCAGGTAATGCCCCGGCCCCTCGAGACATACCTGCCTCACGGTATCGAACGATAAGCTCGCTTCATCGACCTCGATCCCGCGGATGGTTCGCTGCGTGGCACCGATGATGTCGTTATCGATGACCAGACTCTCCAGCGAGAAGCCCAGGAGGCTCGCGTGCATGCCAGCGGACTCGTAGATCAGATTCGCGCCGGCGTTACCCACCAGCGCGTGGCTGTAAGCCTTCTCGGCCCCGGACTGCGCGTCGGGGAGCTTCGAGTCGGTCATCCCCGAGGCTGTGCCACCGGTCAGATCGTAGTAGTGCGCCATCTGCGCGGCCGCTGCCGAAAGCAGCGCCTGCTCCGGGCTGCCGCCGGACATCGCACCGGTGCGCAGATCCGATACGAAGCACCAGGTGCCGAAAATCGCCGGTGCTCCGGGTTTTACGGCGTTCACGTACACCAGTCCCGCGAGCACCTCCGCAACTTCCTGGGCGAGCGCTCCAGCGAGTGCCGCGGGCGCCGTGGCGCCCGCCTGACCGGCCGAGAGCAGCAGCACCGGCATGCCACCGAGTGCGGCGACCTCCAGGCACCGGCAGGCGTCGGTTGCGAATTTCATCGGCGGCACCACGAAGCAGTTCGACTGGCTCACGAACGGCCGCGCGCGCCAGCGGTCCTCGCCGCCCGCCACCTGGTGCAGCATCTCCAGCGAGCGCGTGACGTGCAGCGGCTGGACCCAGCTGGTGCCTACGTGCTTGGTGGTCGCGGACACCGAGGCGTAGCAGGTATTGAAATCCATCTCGTAGGGATCGGGAATGTCGCGCGGCACCACGGTACGCTGGAAGAAGTGGATGTGCTCCATGGCATCCACGATGCGGCCGCAGTCGTACAGGTCGCGGATCCTGGATTCACGGTACGTGCCGCTGCGCGAATCAACCATGTTCACGGCTGCGCCCGCTGTGCCGAAGTAGACCTTCTGTCCCCACGGCTCCATGTCGTGCCGCGGATCCTGGCCGTGCAGCACGAAATGACGGGCAGCCCTCGCTACGGTGTCCTCGACCAGAGCGGTGGGGAAGAGCAGGCGCCCGTGCTCACTCAGCGTGCAGCCCGCGCGGGTCAGGTACTCGACGCCCGAGGGCGGTGCATCGGCGAGCCCGACTTCCGCGAGCAGCCGCAGCGCCGTGCGATGGATCTGGAGCACGTCCGCCTCGTTCAGCGGCCGGTAGCGGCCGCTCGGCATGCCCGGGTGCACCGGCTTGAGATTGTCGGGCAACGGCGCCGCGCGCATGGCGCGGCGGGCGTCGCGGCTCGGTCCGGGGCGTCGGCAGACTCGGGTGGTTTCGGTCATGGTTCTTGGTCCATAAGGGTCAGTATTGCAGCGGCGCTCCGTCCTGAACAGTTGCCGAGCTCCCGCCGGTCCAGTGCGGCCTCAGTGTGCCGCAATCCAGCGATCGATCTCCGGCATCACCCGACTCACGATCCGTTGATTGCGCCGGATCCCCGCCACCGACTCGAGGAAGGGCTTGCGCGCTTCGGGCGGCACGCTGCGTGCCTCGTAGGCCTCGAGATCGGCGATACGCCCGGGCTCGGACGAATACCCCGCGACTTCCCCAGCGATCAACCAGCGTTGCGTGCGACTGAAGGGCAGCTGCGGGTCATCCAGTCGCGGCGCGAGCGTCTCCCACACCATGTCCGGGTGACGCTGTGCGAGCTCACTGAGCAGAACATCGTTGCTGCCGGCCGGAACCTGGTCGGTGAGGGCGATATCGACCATGCGGCGCGCGAGCGCGGGGTCGGCCACGCCGGCGAGCGCATGGAACAGGTGCGCCTTCTCGAGCGGATCGGCGTTTTGCCGGGCACGCGCGAGCAGCGCATCGAAGGTCCCGGCGTCGGCTTGGCCGCCGACGATATTGACCGCGGTACGCTGCTCGGCCGCGGTGCCTGCGCCTGCCTTCAACTGCTGACCGGCATCCGCAATTGTCGCCGCGTCACCCATCCTTCCTGCAGTCTCGCGCAGCTGAGCACGGAGTACCTGCACGTTCGCAGGTTCATGGGCGCTGGCCGTCGTGCCGATCCGTTCCGTCACCGGGGCGAGCAGTCGCAGTACCCAGCCCCGGAAAGCCGCGCGCTGCGGGCCATCGACGTAATGCCGGTCGAGTTGCCCGAAGATATCGACCAGCCGGCCCCACACGATCGGGTTGGCGCCGGCCGGCACTCGCGAGGCGAGATCCATCAGCTGACTGACCGGTGCATCTTCGGCGAGCGCGAACGCCCATGAATCATTCAACAGGCCCAGCTGGTCTGCCGCAGCGAGCGCAGCAAAGCGTGCCTTGAGGGCATCGAACGGTTCTCCGCGATACAGCACTCGCGCGTACCCAAGTTGCCCCGCGTTCACCAGCAGCGGCGGGGACTGCGAGAGCTCTGCGGTGCCTGTCAGCAGGATATGGCGGCTGGCTCCTGCGACCGGGCCGGCTGCCAGCGGCAGCCGCCACCGCTGCTTCGCTGCACCGGCGAGCGTGGAGGGGTCGTCCACAAACCGGCTTTGCGCCAGATGCACACCTGCAGGCGTGCGCGTGACGCTCACCAGGGGCAATCCTTCCTGACGGGTAAAGTCGTGCTCGATGCCGAGGATGGGCAGACCGGCCGCCTCCTGCATCACGCCCCACAGGTCGGTGTCCACGGTGTTGCCGTACGCGTGTGCGCGCATGTAGCGGCGTACTCCCTCGCGGAAACGGTCGCGGCCCACATAACCATTGATCATGGTGATGATTGCCGCGCCCTTGTCGTAGGTGATCGAGTCGAATGCCTCCTGTGCCTGGTCCGCGGTATCGACCCTCTGCAGCACTGGATGTGTCGATGGAACGGAGTCGGCCTGTTTGCCGCGCTCGAAGATCTCGGCCGCCTGCAGTCCGGTCTCCCATTCCGGATGCAGCTCGTCGGCCGCGTAGGTCTGCATCCAGCGCGCGAAACCCTCGTTGAGCCACAGATCGTCCCACCACGACATGGTGACCAGGTCACCGAACCACTGGTGGGCCATCTCGTGCGCGACCACGAGAAACACCAATTGCCGGTCCTTCTCCGTCGAGGTCAGGGGATCGAACAGCAGGTGGTTCTGCGAATAGAAGATTGCGCCCCAGTTCTCCATGGAGCCACCGAGGATCTGCCCCGGGGCGGCGATCAGATCGAGCTTCGGCAGCGGATAGGCGACCCCGAAATAGTCGTTGTAGTAGTGCAGGAGCTTGGCTGCCTGATCGAGCGCGTAGGCGGCTTTACCGGTATCGCCGCGCTTGACGACGATCCCGACATCCACTCCATCGACGCGTGTCTGGATGCGCTCATAGTCGCCTACGCCGACAAATAACAGATAGGTCGACATCTTCGGGGTCTGCTGGAAGCGCACACGCTGGGTCGTGGCCGAGACCGGGCTGACCTCGGCGATCGGCATGTTGGAAATCGCCAGGCGGTCTTTCGGCACCTCGATCGATACGGTGAAGGTCGCCTTGCGGGCGGGCTCATCCCAGCAGGGCAGCAGATCGCGGGCATCTGCCGGCTCGAAGTTGGTGGCGAGCGTACGCCGAGGTCCATCGGGACCCGAGTAGTCCATGGCGAAAAAGCCCGCCGTCGCACGGCCAATCGCTCCGTGATAGTCGATAGTGAGAAGGTGCTCTCCTGTGGTAACTGGGTTGGCGAAGGTGAGCGTGGCGCGGCCGAGACCCTTGTCGAGGCTCACGCGCGCGTCGGGTCCGCCATCAAGCGCCGCATGGTCGAAGATGAGGCCCGCTGCGTTGAGAGTGATCGCCGGGCTCTCTGCGGTGACGCGAATCGTGATCGCGACCTTTCCTCTGAAGGTGAGCGCTGCGGCATCGGGGACGAGCGCAAGCTCGTAGTGCAGCGGAACCACGCTCTCCGGCAGCACCTCGCGTTGCGGATGCTCAGCCGCGCGCGCGCAGGCGGCGCCAGCCAGGCATAACATGCTGATTGCAGTCGCGCGCTGCATGAAGAGCACCCCTCACCCGTTGCGGCATCCAGCATAACGTGGGGGCGCGAGCGCCGCCCGGTGCCTGGCACCGGGCGCTGTGATGAGGAGCGCTGCGCGGTCCCGACGGACCTCAGTGGCAGGGCCGACGGTGACAGGCAGTTACTGCACCGTGTACCCGCGCTGCTGCAGACAGGCGGTCCGCACCCGGTCATAGGTCGACGCCTGCTCGTTTACCTGGGCAGAGGGCGGGCCGCCCTTTGGATGCAGCGGATCGAAACCGCTCTGCGAGAGGGCAGTGCGGTAGCAATCATAACGATCGCGCGCCTGCTGCTCGGGCGTCTGGCCGTTGTTGGGGGTGAGCGAGACCATCTGGGGCTTCTGCGCAGAGAATTGTCCCGCTCCGGCAGGCGCCACGAGCGCACCCGGAGCGGCGCCCATCGAGGCGGAAGCGGGCGTGGCAAACCCTGTCGGAGCGGCCGCCATGGATGCGGCTGCGGGCGCCGCCATCATTGCCCCGGCTGCCATAGGCGCGGCGTACCCGGGAGCCGGCGCCGCTGCCGGCCCGGCGTACGCGGGCGCCGCCATTGCCGGAGCGGGCGCATAGCCGGATCCCGAGCCCGCCGGCGCGGAATCCACCGGATCGTTCACCACTTCGTAGCCACCGAGGTCCGGTCGCGGCCGATAGTAGGTGTCGTTGGCGTAGAAATAGAGTCCGGCGCTGCCGGTGACGGCGGTCGCGAAGGAGGGAAGTGTGGTGACCACCAGACCGATCGGAGGCTCGATCACCGTGTACGCCGCCCCGTGTGGCTCGAACCAGACCCCTTCCGCAAACCAATACGACTGGCCACCGAAGTTGACCACGTTAGATCCCGCCGGAAGGTTGTGCACGACGGTGCCGCGATCCGGATACACATGGTTATGGCTATGCCGTGCGTCCTGGTGTTTGTGATGCGAATCGACCTGTTCCTCTGAGGCGAACTGCGCCTGCGCAGGGCTAGCCGCCTGCGGGTAGCCGGCCGCCTGCTGCTGATACTGCTGATAATTGAGTGGCTGTTGGTAGCCAGCCGCCGCGCCCGCTGGTGCCGCATAACCGCCCGGCTGGGGTTGTCCGTAATTGACCGGGGGCTGTTGCGGATAGCCGGCCGGTGGTTGCGGGTAAGCGCCAGCCGCCGGCTGGGCGGAATAATTACCTTGCGGAGGTCGATAGCTGCCCGCGGGCTGCTGGTACCCGGCCGGCGGCGGCTGGTAATTGCCCGATGGCTGTTGATAGGCCGGTGCCGATTGGGGTGCCTGATAGCTCACCCCGGATGGCTGAGAGGGCGCCTGATAAGCCGGCGCCTGGTAACTGCCCGCTGCCGGCTGCTGATAGCTACCCGAAGGCTGTGGATAGCTCGGCTGCGCGGGTGGCTGGTACGCACCCGGTTGTGCCGGCTGGGGATACGAGGCCGGTGGTTGCTGATATGCCCCCGGCGCCTGCGGCTGCTGGTAGGCCGGCGGTGGTGCGTATCCCGGCTGCTGTTGTGAAATTGCGGAAGTCGAAACTGCAAGCGGCGCTAGTGCGAGCGCCCAAAAGGATTTTGTAGTCATACCCGTCGCCCTCGACTCGGTGGGGCACCGCCATGGCACCCCCGTTGTCGCCGAGCGCTGCAGTGCCTAGGCACTGCAGCCCCCTGCGGTAACAAAAATTAACGCAGCACAGCGATTGATGCTTACCCGGCTGCGACAGTTCCCCTGTTCCGTCATCCTCGGACGCAAAAAAACTTGCGCGGCGCCCCGGCGACCATGCCGCGGCCCGGTCGTGTACCGCCGCGGTCTCGCTGAAGTCCCGTGGGTCCGCTCAGCCTTCCGGCTCGCGCAGCTCCACCCACGTCGGCGCATGATCACTGGCCTTCTCCCAGCCACGTACGTCGCGGTCGACGCCCGCCTGGTTCAGTCGGCGCGCCAGGGCGGGGTTCAGCAGCAGGTGATCGATGCGCAGTCCGGCGTCGCGCTGGTAGGCGTTCCGGAAGTAGTCCCAGAAGGTGTAGATCTGCTCTTCAGGGTGCAGCGCGCGGATCGCGTCCGTCCAGCCCTGCTGCAGCAGCTGCGCGAAGGCTTCCCGCACCTCGACCCGGAACAGTGCGTCCTCGACCCAGCGTTCGGGCTTGTACACGTCACGCCCGGTCGGGATGACGTTGAAATCGCCGGCCAGCACTACCGGCGCCGGACTCGCGATGAGCTCGGCGGCATGCCGGGTGAGTCGTTCGATCCAACGCAGCTTGTAGTCGAATCGGGGGCCAGGCGCCGGGTTGCCATTCGGCAGGTAGAGGCAGCCGACGACAATCTCATCGACCTTCGCTTCGATGTAGCGGCTGTGGATGTCCTCCGGATCGCCGGGGAGCACGCGGCGGATCTCGCTCGGCTCGCGGCCGCGGGCGAGTATGGCGACCCCGTTCCAACTCTTCTGGCCGTGCCAGATCACTCCGTATCCGGCAGCCCGCACCGCCAGCTCCGGAAACTTCTCCTGCGGCGCTTTCAACTCCTGGAGACAGACGACATCGGGAGCTCTCTGCTCGAGCCACCGCAAAAGGTTCGGCAGACGCGCGGTGATCCCATTGACGTTGTAGGTGACGATCCGCATCGCTCGACAGCGCCAATGGGTTCTGCCGCGCTCGGTTCAGGAGCCACTCGTCGGACAGGTAAACTCCTTGGATCCGGTTCCCTTCGCCTGAGGCTCGACCCGCTTCCAGCCGGCGGGAATGTCGAATTTGTCCGCTGGCACGGCGCCCGTGCTGATGGAGGTCGTCTCGACGCTGATTTGTGCCGCCTGGATCATCCCGGGTGGGAGGGCATTGTCCGGTGTGGCAGCCGGCGGTGGCGCAGCCGTGTCTTTCTTCTTGTTGAAGAGTCCGCTGGCCAGCTTGCTCCCGAAGGCGTTCGCAGCGGAGCTGAAGACCGAACTGCCGATGGAGTTCTTGGCCGCGTTCCCTGCGGCGGCTCCCGCCGCGGAGCCCGCGGCGCTGGTGGCGGAGGCGGCCGCGGCATCACCGGCCGCCTGGTTGGCGTCAGTCAGCACGTTGCCGCCGCCGCCCGCAGGCTGGTTCTTGGCGGACGCGCAATGCTCGCCGCCGAAGGCGATGCGCATGACGCTCTTCAGCGGATGACCCTTGAGCTCGCCCGATTTGGCGGACACCTCTTTCAGCGCGTCCGCATACGGAGCGAGGAACTGGCGCATCTGCTTCTGTATCTCGGGATCGTGCGGATCGAGTCCAAGTTTGGCGTAGTAAGCGTCGCGAAACGCCTTCTGATCCGCCAATCCCGCGATCTCATCCTGCGTGAGCCAGGTGTCCACCGCGAAGAGGAAGTCGCAAACATCGCCGGTCGCCTTGTTGGTGCAGCTCTGAGTGAGCGCAAGCTGCGTGAGCTGCGCATCGTGTCCCGCGAACGTCGCGTGTGTACCGGGTTGCTTCACCTCGAAACGGGGTGGCGACATTTCACACTTCGAGGTGTCCGGGGCCGGCGCCGAGTGCTGGGCGACCGCAGGACACTGCTTTATCTTCTCCATCATCGCCTGCGCCTCCTGTTTCGCGGCGAGACGCTGCGCTGCGGTCGGCAGGGGCGTTTCCCGATACTCCATTTTCTTCGGCTCCAGCGCCCACTCGAGATCCCGGTCGAGGCGGATGATCTCCCCGCTCTGCGTGTTGCCGCAGAACATCGACATCATTCCCTCGCAGTGCATCTCCGAGTCGCGGCGTCGCTTGTCGGCGGTCGTGAGCTCGGTCGTAGTCCCGTGCGACTTGATGAAGGCAAAGTCGAACTGAGTCTGCTGTTGGATCGTCACGTCCGTGCGACCCGTGCGTGGCACGAGGGCCGCTACCGTCGCGAGTCCGATCATCGTGGCGAGCGGAAGTCTCCGGATGGCGCGCATGTTGTAGTTCTCCTTTCCGTGGGGATCTTCTTCTGTGCCCAGGTGCAGTGCCGGCGGCACCCCGCGGGTGACCATGTTCAGTCTATGCTTCCGGCGCCAGCGTGTGGAGCCGGCTTGCGGGCGCCATGTGCCCGGGCGCAACATGCCGCGCTCAACCGCCGCACGCTGTGGCCTATTCAATCAGAAACGGAGACCCCATGTGTGACAGCCATACGCTCGAGGACACGATCGAGTATCAGCTGCGATCCGGACTGTCGCGGCGGGAATTTGGCGCCTTGACCCTTGGCGCGGGGCTCACCTCCATGATGGTCCCACTGGCGCGCGGGGACGAGCTGGCCGTCACCGAATCCGATGTCGACATCCGCACCCCTGATGGAACGGCTGACGCGTATTTCGTCTACCCCTCCAAAGGTGCCCATGCCGCGGTCCTCGTCTGGCCCGATATCTTTGGCCTGCGGCCGGCGTTCAGGCAGATGGGTAAGCGCCTGGCGGGGGCCGGTTACGCAGTCCTGGTCGTGAACCCCTACTACCGCAAGCAGCGCGCACCGGTGGCGCCCGAGCACGCCGACTTCGACGACCCCGCGACGCGCAACGCGTTGATGGACCTGCGGAACTCGCTCACACCCGCTACGACGCAGACTGACGCGATGGCTTTCGTGCAGTGGCTCGATGCACAACCCGCGGTCGATCGCCGCAAGCGCATGGGGACCAGCGGCTATTGCATGACAGGTCCCTTCACCATGCGTACGGCGGCGGCGCTGCCCGAGCGCATCGGCGCCGGCGCCTCCTTTCACGGCGGCGGACTGGTGACGGACACGCCCGATAGCCCGCACCTGCTCATTCCGAAGATGAAGGCCCGCTACCTCATCGCTATCGCCGAGAGCGACGACAAGCGTGAGCCCACGGCGAAGGACGTGCTGCGCGAATCCTTTGCCAAGGCCAAACTGCCGGCAGAGATCGAGGTCTATGCGGGCACGATCCATGGGTGGTGCCCGCTCGACGCCAAGGTCTACAACCGCGATCAGGCCGAGAAAGCCTGGAGCCGCATGCTCGTGCTGTTCAAGAGTGGGCTGGTCTAGCGCTCGAGCCGGGCGCGAGGCGCAGCACGCTCACGCCCGCCCCGGTAACCGCGAGCAGCGCCGCGAGCATCAGCGCGTAGTTTGATCCCGCATCGTCGTATGCGCGGAACAGAATAGCGACCGCGGCGGCACCTATCGATTGTCCGATCAGCCGCGCGGCTGCGAGCATCCCGCCGGCAGCACCGCTGCGCCGGCGGGGCGCGGAACCCATGATCGTGCGGTTGTTCGGTGCCTGGAAGAGGCCGAAGCCCGCACCGCAGAGTGCCATGCGCCACAACACTCCCGTGGCATTGCCGCTCACCGGATACAGTACGAGCAGAGATAAGCCTGTCGCGAGCGTGAGCAGGCCGACGCCACCCAGCAGCCCCGCCGGATAGCGGTCGGCGAGGCGGCCGGCGAGCGGCGCCACAACTGCCAGCGCCGCCGGCCAGGGCGTGATGAACAGCCCGGTCTCGACCGCACTGTGGCCGAGGCGTTGGATTTCAAACGGCAGCGCAACCAGTGCCGACATCTGGGCGATGAAACTGCAGACCGAGGTCGCGAGCGAGAGCCTGAAGATTCGAATGCGCAGCAGATCGAACGGAATGATGGGTGCAGCCCGCGGCCGCTCATGGCGCGTGAGCAGCCACGCGAATACACAGCCAGTGCCGATCTCGCCCAGCGCGAGCCATACCGCTGCACGGTGAGCCAGGGTCTGCAGCCCGCTCAGCACCAGCCCCATCGTGCCGGCATATAGCGCCGCGCCGGCGAGATTCAGCCGGCGCGCGGCACGCTCACTCTCGGGCAACGCGCACAGTGCGATGGCGAAGGCTGCGACCCCGAGCGGCAAGTTGATACCAAACAGCCAGCGCCAATGGGCGACCGCCAGCACCGCCGATGCGATGGTCGGTCCGACCGCCGCGGCGGTGGCCACCACGAAGGCGTTGATGCCCACCGCACGGCCGAGATAGCGATGCGGGTAGGTATGGCGCACGAGCGCCCCGTTGACGCTCATGATGCCGGCCGCGCCGATTCCCTGGATCGCGCGCGCGAGGCTCAGCGACAGCAGGTTCGGCGCAAATGCACAGGCCAGTGAGGCGAGCGTGAAAACCGCCAGTCCTGCCTGCGACACGCGGCGGTAGCCGACGATCTCACCAAGAGATGCGAAGGGCAGCAACACCAGCAGAATCGCCAGCTGATAGGCGTTGATCACCCAGATGGAGGCGGCCGCGGATGCCCGGAAGTCCCGGGCGATGGTCGGCAGTGCCACATTGACGATGGTGCTGTCGAGAACCGACATGGTGATGGCGAGCGCAATCGCCGCGATCGCCCAATAGCGCCGCGGCACCGGCAGCCCGTCGGGGTGCACGGCGATCGCAGTACCGGCAGTTGGGGCGGACATCGCTCACTCATCATATAAGGTCGCTGCGAGGGGCTGTCATAAGATGGCAGCGGCAGGGCAGCCGTGGCCGTGGAGGAGCCCGTGCCATCGCGGCACGCGTCGTGGCAGCGGTTTGCGTGAGCTGCGTCACACTCTGCGTACCGTGCCCGTCCGCTACAATGCCTAAGTGTCAGCGCTCGAGCCTCAAACAAGAAACAACCCAACCATGGACGCGACCGAGCCGTTCCGGCCGGCCGAAGCCGCGCAGGTATACCGCGGGCCGGACCGGCGCAAGCGTGTATTCCGCTCGCTCGTCTACGGTAGTTTCCATCCGCGTCGCCGCGGCCCGCGCCGTGCGGGCGAAGCCTCCCTGGTAGCGGTCGACTGGCATCACCCGCAGTGGCTCGCCATTTCGATCCTGATCGTGACGTTCTCGTGCACCGATGCGTTTCTGACGCTGGTGCTGATGCAGCATGGCGCCTACGAAGTCAATCCGTTCATGGCGTCACTCCTTGGCGGCTCCGGTGTGAGTTTTGCGTTCGTGAAGATCGGGCTTACCGCCGTCGGGGTCGTGCTGCTCACGCAGCTGGCACGGCTGCGCACCTTCGGCCGCGTACCCGTCGGACTGATCCTCTACAGCGTGCTGGTGCTCTACGGAACGTTGATTTACTACGAAGTCTGCCTGCTCGGCCTGCTGTAGCGCTGCGCGGGCCCAGGCGCAGCCTTTCTCGGCCACCGGCCTTTTCCGCTAAGATAGCGGTCTGCCGGCACTTTCCCCATGCTCGAACCCACTCCACTCTACGGCGGCAACGCCGAGTTTCTCGATGCCCTCTACGAGCAGTATCTGCGCGATCCGGGTAGTGTCGAGGAGCGGTGGCGCAGCTATTTTGCCCAGCTTGGCTCCCCATCAGGCGAGCGTGCGCATGCACCGCTGCGCGCAGCTATAGCGCAGCGCGCGACCCAACGCTCACGGGGTGCGCTCGCCGGTACGGCCGACAATGCACGCCAGGCGGGCGTTTCGCGCCTCATCCAGGTGTGGATCAACCGCGGTCATCTCATCGCAGACATCGATCCGCTCGCACTCATGCCGCGGCCACACCCGCGGGCGCTCGATCCGGAGTACTTCGGGCTCACGGCCACGGATCTCGACTCGGAGTTCTTCACCGGTAGCCGCGTCGAGGCAGTGCCGCAGCGGCTGAGGCTGCGGGACATCCTCGCGCAGCTGCGGCAGATCTACGCCGATACCATCGGCGCCGAGTTCGCGCACATCTCCAGCTCCGAGGAACGGCTGTGGCTGCAGGATGAGTTCCAGCAGGGGCGCTTGCGGCAGCGGTTCGTTCCTGAGGAGCAACGTCACATTCTCTTCCAATTGACCGCTGCGGAAGGCCTCGAGCGCTATCTGCACACCCGTTACGTAGGTCAGAAACGCTTCTCGCTCGAGGGCACCGATGCGCTCATTCCGTTGCTCGATGACCTGGTACAACGCTCCGGCGAAGCGGGGGTGGAGGAAGTGGTCATCGGCATGGCGCACCGCGGGCGGCTCAACGTGCTGGTGAACCTGCTCGGCAAGTCCCCGGCGGAGCTTTTCTCGGAGTTCGAAGGCGCCTACGACACGACTCATTTGAAGGGCTCGGGCGATGTCAAATATCACAAGGGCTTCTCGGCGGATCTGCGTACCACGGCAGGTAACGTGCACACGGTGTTGGCTTTCAATCCATCGCACCTCGAGGTCGTCGACCCGGTGGTCGAGGGCTCGGTGCGCGCCCGCCAGGAACGCCGCGGTGATGAGCGCGCCGAGCGGGTACTGCCGCTGCTGATCCACGGCGACGCGGCCTTCGCCGGACAGGGCGTGGTCATGGAAACGCTGCAGCTGTCGCAGGCGCGCGGCTTCTTCACGGGCGGCACGGTGCACGTCATCGTCAACAATCAGGTCGGCTTCACCACCTCCGAGCCCGCGGACGCCCGCTCGACCATGTACTGCAGCGATGTGGCGAAAATGGTGGAGGCGCCGATCTTTCACGTGAATGCCGACGATCCGGAGGCGGTTGTTTTCGTCACGCGTCTGGCGCTCAAGTACCGCCTGCGCTTTCGCAAGGACGTAGTGATCGACCTGGTCGGTTATCGCCGGCACGGCCACAACGAGGCGGACGAGCCGGCTGCCACCCAGCCGGAAATGTATGGTGTGATCCGTCAGCGTCCGACGGCGCGGCGCCTGTATGCCGATCGGCTGATCGCCGCCGGCGTACTCACCGAGGCCGAGGTCGAGGCGATGTACGAGCAGTACCGCGCCGGGCTCGACCAGGGGCGGCCGCAGGCGCGTGCCTCGCTCGGCATGGTCGGCAACAAGTACACGGTCGACTGGAGCTCGTACGCGCAGGTGGACTGGACCGAGCGCGTCGCGACCGGGGT
>Ga0306926_10002157_pt1 | contig 19945 bp, 22 predicted proteins | sample flu12Cox44000178_FD_203759 | JGI IMG/M metagenome (GOLD analysis project Ga0306926, IMG submission 203759) | Lab enrichment of tropical soil microbial communities from Luquillo Experimental Forest, Puerto Rico - flux8day.12C.oxic.44.000.178 (v2)... | ecosystem: Environmental > Terrestrial >...
AGAGTGCAACCGGCGCAATGGTAAATGCCGCGACCCGCAGGTACCACCAGTCAGGCCGGCTCGGGGCAGGCAGCCTGGGGCTCATGGGAGTTGCCGGAGGCGACGTAATGCGCATAGTGCCCCTCTCCACCGCGCATCACATGGCGAGCGATTCCCGCCCTTGCGCCGTCATCATTTCGGGCGTCCAGGGCGGATCCCACACAAGGTTGACCGCGATCAACAAACCAGGGAAGTGCTGCGACAAGGCGGCTCTCGCCTCCTCCAGCATCATCTCTCCCAGCGGACAGGAGCGGGCCGTCATGGTAATGGCGACATCAATCGCGTCGGCCATCCGCTCGGCGCGATAGATGAGGCCCAGATCGACAATATTAATGCCGATCTCCGGATCGACGATGTCGCGCAGCACCTCCAAAACCTCGGGATCCAATGCCATCGATCATCCCTCCAAATTGACCTTCGATAGCACCTGGCTCTCAGCCTCTCATTGATGCAGCACAAAGTTGGTCGCGTCGGCACGCCGATGCGAACCGGATCCCTGGTTTTGGGCGTTCGCGGACCCCCACAGGCAGGTCAAGACGACACGAACCTCAATATCGTTATCGTTATCGTCATCCTCGCTCCCCTTTTGATCTTGGTTGCTTGCTCATTCTCAAATGCGCGCCGGCGTCATTCTGCGCTGCAGCTCCCGAAGAATAACAAGATGCTGAATGTCGTTTGTTCCCTCATAGATTTTGGTGACACGTGCATCGCGATAGAGCCGTTCGGCCGCGTAATCGGTGAGATAGCCATAACCAGCGAGGGTCTGGATCGCATCTGAGCACACCCGTTCGGCTGTCTCCGACGCCTCGAGCTTCGCCATGCAGGCTTCCATCAGGCACGACTGGCCTGCATCCTTGAGCACAGCGGCGTGAAGTGCGAGCTGACGAGCGGCCTCGATCCGCGACGCCATGCGGGCAATCCGGAAGCCAACGGCCTGATGATCGATAATCGCCTTGCCGAAGACCTCCCGCTCCCTAGCGTACTGCACGGCGAGTTCGTACGCCGCGCGCGCAATTCCGACCGCCTGGGCGGCGATGCCAATACGCCCACTTTCAAGGTTCGCAAGCGCAATCCGGTAACCCTGCCCCTCCTGCCCCAGCAGACAGGAGCCTGGAAGCGTCATTTCCTCGAAAGCAATTTGACAGGTGTCCGACGAGTGCTGGCCCATTTTCGATTCGACACGCACCACCTTGTATCCTGGCGTGCTGGTCGGGACGATGAATGCCGATATCCCTTTTGGCCCAAGCTCGGGCTGCGTCTTGGCGAAAGCAATCACAATGTCCGCGTTCTGGCCGGTGGTAATGAATTGCTTCACACCGTTGAGCACGTACCGGTCGCCCTTGCGCACTGCCTTCGTAGTGAGTGCGCCGGCTTCTGATCCGCCATGGGCCTCGGTAAGCGCAAATGCTCCGGTCAACTCGCCACTCGCCAGCGGACGGAGAAATCGCTCCTTCTGCTCAATGGTGCCGAATTGCACGATGGGCATGCAGGCGACCGAGTTGTGCCCGCTTACGATCGTAGACGTTCCGGCATCGCCCGCGGCCAGCTCCTCGAGGATCACAGCCATGGAGACCGCATCGGCACCCGTCCCGCCCCATTCCTCAGGCACGGTAATCCCGAGGAAGCCTAGTTTGCCCATTTCGCGCAGCTCGGCTCTCGGAAAGTAGCACGTCCTGTCCCACTCGGCCGCTTTGGGCGCCAGCTTCTCCTGCGCGAAGGCGCGCGCCACGTCACGGATCATCGTCTGTTGTTCGTTCAAGATCATCGAGCTTCACACACCTCCGAGGCTCGTGTCCTTTGCTGTCGCAGCCGGCAAAAGGCGCAACACGGAGTCATGTCGCCGCGCATGGGGCGTCACCTGAACCGCACGATCGCTCATCTCGCGCCCCTCCCTTCGAGGAAGGCCTTGACACGCGATTGCGTATCAACCGTCTCCAAGAGACGAAGTGTTTCCTCCCGTTCCGCTTCAAGGCCCGGATCGACGGATGATTCCGTCTTGACCAGGCAGCGTTTGCTCGCAGCGAGCGCTGCCGCCGAACTCTGCGATATTCGCGCTGCAAGCGAGCTGCAGAACGACGAGAGCTCCCGGTCCGCAACTGACCACTGCACAAGTCCGACTCGTTCGGCCGTCTTGCCGTCGACCGTGTCGCAGCCAAGAATGATACGTTTTGCGGTCGCCATTCCGCACAGCTTCGCCAGCCGCTGAGTACCGCCAGCGCCAGGAATCAGGCCAATGCGCGACTCCGGCAGTCCCAGCAGGGCGCCGTGGCCCGCCACCCGCAAATCGCAGGCCAGGGCAAGTTCAAAGCCTCCGCCCAGCGCTGACCCTGAAATTTCCGCCAACGTCACGATAGGCAGCGCCTCGATGCGATTGAATACGTCCTGCATTCGTTTCACATGGGCGACAAGCTTCTCGCCGGCACTGGCACCGGCGAAGAAGGTACGCATCATTTTGAGGTCAGCACCTGCGCTGAACACCTTCTCCGAGCTGCGCACGTGCAGGATCGCGCAGCCCGAGTCGGCAACCTCATCGAGCACCCTGTACCAGGCATCGACAAATTCGGCGTCGAAGGCATTAACTGGCGCCCTCGACATGGTGACCCTATAGGTCCCTGCTATCTTTTCGCCCTTAAGCACGCCGTTCCGCCCTGCAGTCGTTCGGTTCGGGTCTCGCTCGACGGCACGACGTCGGCGAGCCGCATGAGATAGAGCGAGTTCGGAGTGCATCGCCCCTGGGACAGCAGGATTTCGACCTGCACACGGCTCTTCCCTCTTGCTTTATATGTTGAATGAATATTCAATCAAGTCTACTAAGGCAAGTCAAATCGAATTTTGTTTGCTCCGATGTTTGCGCGCCGGAGCGACGTGGCGAGCACCGTGGACAATGCGGAGCTGCTGGATTCTTGAGCGTCGACGGCGCAGGTTGATGCGAAACAGTCAACGCAAGGGAGATCAAACTCATGGAATTTCAAGACCTGATCTGCGAGATGCGGAACAGCGTGGCCTGGATCATTATCAATCGCCCGGAAAAGATGAACGCTTTTCGTGGCAAGACCTGTGACGAGTTAATCAAGGCGCTCTACAAGGCCGGCTATGACAAAGACGTGGGTTGCATCGTGCTCGCAGGGGCTGGCGACCGCGCCTTTTGCACGGGCGGTGACCAGTCCGCACATCACGGCAACTATGACGGGCGTGGCACAGTTGGCCTGCCGATGGAGGAGTTGCACACTGCGATCCGCGACGTGCCGAAACCGGTGATCGCCCGGGTGCAGGGCTATGCGATTGGCGGCGGCAATGTCCTCGCCGCGATCTGCGATCTTACGATCTGCTCGGACAAGGCCATTTTTGGTCAAGTCGGTCCAAAGATGGGCTCGGTCGATCCGGGCTACGGCACGGCCTTTTTGGCGCGCGTCGTCGGAGAGAAGAAGGCGCGGGAGATATGGTACATGTGCCGTCGCTATTCCGGCAGGGAAGCCGAAGCGATGGGTCTCGCCAATCTCTGCGTCCCGCACGACCAACTCGACGCCGAAGTCCAGAAATGGGCGGAGGAACTATGTGAGCGCAGCCCGACCGCCATAGCAATCGCCAAGCGCAGCTTCAACGCGGACACGGCACATCAAGCCGGCATCGCCGGGATGGGCATGTATGCCCTGAAGCTCTACTACGACACCGAGGAATCGCGTGAAGGCGTCAAGGCGCTTGCAGCGAAACGCAAGCCGGAATTCCGAAAGTTCGTGAAATAGAAAGGCGGCGTAACAGCGACAGTTGTTCGGCACGTCGCGCAAGCCATGACGCCTGGGAGAGCACTATGGAATTCGACGCAGTACTGCTGGCACCGCGCCGCGCCGAAAGCAAATCTCGAGGCTATTGGCATGACAGGACCATCAATGACGATCTCGACGGCTGCCTTGGCGCCTGCCCAGACAAGGTCGCCCTGACGGCGATCCGTCTGGACACAGAAGACGAGCGTCGCTTCACCTATCGGGAGCTCGCTGCTCTTGCCAATCGAGTCGCGGTCGGTCTGTCGCGACTCGGCGTTGGCCGCAATGACGTCGTTGCCGTGCAGCTGCCGAACTGGTGGCAGTTCAGCCTGCTCTATCTCGCTTGCTCGCGGATCGGTGCAGTGTTCAACCCGCTGATGCCGATCTTCAGGGAGCGCGAACTCTCCTTCATGCTAAGGCACGGCGAGGCGAAGCTCCTGATCGTTCCGAAGACCTTCCGTAATTTTGATCATGAAGCGATGGCGCGTGCTCTGCAGCCGACGCTGACGTCCTTGAAGCGCATCGTCGTGGTCGGAAGCGATGGGGAAGACAATTTTGAGAGGCTTTTGACAAAGCCGGAATGGGAGAAGCAACCGGACGCGGCTGCGATTCTGACGCAAAATCGTCCCGGCCCCGACGACATCACCCAGCTGATCTACACCTCCGGTACCACGGGCGAGCCGAAGGGCGTCATGCACAGCGCCAACACGCTCATGGCCAACATCATCCCCTACACCGAGCGCCTGCGTCTCGGCGGCAGCGATATTATCCTTATGGCTTCGCCCATGGCGCACCAGACGGGCTTTATGTATGGCCTGATGATGCCGATCATGCTGAAGGCCAGCGCCGTGCTTCAAGACGTCTGGGACCCTGCAAAGGCGGCCGATCTCATCCGCAGGGAGAAGGTCACTTTCACGATGGCGTCAACGCCGTTCCTGACCGATCTCACACGCGCCGTCACCGAAAGCGCACAACCAGTCCCCAGCCTCAGGATTTTCCTGTGCGCAGGCGCCCCGATCCCCGGCCCGCTGGTCGAACAGGCGCAGACCGGCCTCGGTGCCAAGATCGTCTCTGCCTGGGGCATGACGGAGAACGGCGCCGTCACGCTCATCAGGCTTGATGACGACGACAAGCTCGCCTCTTCGACCGATGGCTGCGCGCTGCCCGGGGTCGAGGTGAAGGTTGTCGATGCAGAAGGCAAGACACTGCCGTTCGGGCAGATCGGCAAGCTCGTCGTGCGCGCCTGTTCGAATTTCGGCGGCTATCTGAAAAGGCCCCAGTGGAACGGGACCGACGCAGAAGGCTGGTTCGACACCGGTGACCTCGCCCATATGGATACGAACGGATATATCCGTATCAGCGGTCGCAGCAAGGACGTGATTATTCGCGGCGGTGAAAACATCCCAGTCGTGGAAATCGAAGCGCTGCTCTACAAGCATCCCGCCATTGCGCAGGTCGCCATCGTCGCCTATCCCGACCAACGCCTGGGCGAGCGAGCTTGCGCGGTAGTCGTTCCCAGGGCGGGGCAGACGATCGACTTCGCGACCATGGTTGATTTCCTTAAGTCGCAGAAGCTCGCGATCCAGTACATTCCCGAAAAGCTGATCATCTGCAACGCCATGCCCGCGACCCCGTCGGGCAAGAACCAGAAATTCCGGCTGCGCGAGATGTTGCGACAGGGTGAGCTGTAAAAACTTCCTCGGCGCAACGCCAGACTGCAGGAGTCTTCGGCATCATGTGTCCCAAATGAAGTCGAAAACATTGCTTGGATCGGCATTTTCGCTAGCCTAGACAAGGACTCACGGCGATGAGGTGCATAAGTGGTGAAGATGAAGAGGGCGAACGAAGCGACGTCGAAAAGAGCTGACAAAGCCGTGGTCAAGAGCCAGGTTTCGGATGCCGCTCTGGTCGAAAAGCGTCGCGAGCAAATAGTCGCCGCGGCGATCGAGCTGTTCTCCAAGCAGGGCTACGATCGGACCACCATGCTCGATATCGCGCGAAAGGCGCGAATAAGCGTCGGCCTGATCTATCAGTATGCGCAGACGAAGGAAGACGTTCTGTTTCTCTCGCTGATAAGCGTCCTCGACTCCTACAAGCGCGAAATTCTGCCGGTTGCACCGGATGATGGACCAATTGAGGCTTTGTGGAAGGCGCTCGATGCCTATGCCCGGGTCATCGATCGTCGCAGAGCGGCTGCTGTGCTGGCTTATCGGTCGACCAAGTCCCTTTCGGACGCGCAGCGTCATACAATCATGCAGCTCGAGATCGAGACGAACGAGTTGCTGGCCGAACGCGTTCAGGCCTGTATCGCCGCAGGGCTGTTCCGTAAAATTGATGTTGAACTTGCGGTCTATCAGCTGGTCATGCACGCCCATACGTGGGCACTGAAGTATTGGCGTCTCAATCAGATTACGACCCTCGACCGCTACCTCATGACGGGATTCGAGTTTTTTGTCCGAGCCGCCGCAAGCCCAAAAGGGCTCTCTGTCTTCGATGCGTTCTGCCACGGGCAGGTTGGACCTTCTGCCATTGCACACCGCGGAAGGTAGCGGGAGATTAAAGCCCTACTCGGCGTCACGGTTCAACGCAGCGTTGTTCCCGGCCATCGAAGCAAGACAACCATACTTGACTCTGGATGACGATTGAATGAATATTCATTCGGACAATACAGAGGAGGACGCGCATGAATTTCAATGGGAAAATAATTGTCGTGACGGGCGCAGCGTCTGGTATCGGGCGCGCCACCGCCGAGGCGTTTGCCAATGCGGGCGGCCATGTGATCCTTGCCGACCTGTCGGCTGACAAAGGCGAGGAAGCGGCAGCACAGTTGCGCGGCGCAAAGCTCAAAGCCACGTTCCTGCCCCTCGACGTGACATCAGACGAATCGATTGCCAATTTCATAAGAAAGGCATTGGGGCTTGGTGACGTGCATGTCCTTGCCAACGTCGCGGGCTATGGCAAAGGCCAGCCCTTTATCGAGAACACGCCTGACTTCTGGGAACGAGTCATCGATGTTAATCTGATGGGACCGATCAAGCTTATCCGGGCAATGCTCGATCCGATGATTACCCGACGATCCGGCAAGATCGTCAACGTGGCCAGCGACGCCGGCCGCAACGGCTCCTCCGGGGAAACAGTCTATTCCGGAGCAAAAGGAGGGCTGATCGCTTTCTCCAAGGGCTTGGCGCGCGAGATGGCTCGATATTCCATCAATGTGAATTGTGTGTGCCCGGGCCCGACCGAGACCCCGATGCTGATGGCGCTTCCCGAGAACCATCTAGAGGCATTCAAGCGCGCAATTCCCTTCCGACGCTTCGGTCAGCCTAGTGAGATCGCCAACGCGATCCTGTTCCTCGCCAGTGATCGCGCGAGCTACATCACAGGGCAGACGCTCAGCGTATCCGGTGGTTTGACCATGTTCTAGGCTACACACAACGCACGGGAGAATGACGTGAAGACATTCAAGGCAGCCGAATACAAGGCCACCCACTTCCTATGGGAGATTTCCGGCAAGGTCGCGATCATCACGCTCAATCGTCCGGAACGCAAGAACCCCCTCACGTTCGAAAGCTATGCCGAGCTGCGCGATCTGTTCCGCGATCTAAACTACGCCAATGACGTGAAGGCAGTCGTTATCGCCGGCGCAGGCGGCAATTTCTGCTCCGGTGGCGACGTGCACGAGATCATCGGTCCGCTCGTTCGTATGCAGGAGGCGGACGACATGGCGGGGCTACTGGCTTTCACGCGTATGACCGGCGATCTTGTCAAGGCGATGCGCCATTGTCCGCAGCCGATTGTCGCCGCGGTCGACGGCATTTGCGCCGGCGCCGGCGCGATCATTGCGATGGCCTCCGACATGCGCATTGGCACCCCGCGCGCCAGGACGGCGTTTCTGTTCGTACGCGTCGGCCTTGCTGGCGCCGACATGGGTGCCTGCGCAATCCTGCCTCGTATCATCGGGCACGGCCGCGCTTCGGAACTGCTCTACACCGGCCGTGCGATGACCGCAGAAGAAGGGGAAAAATGGGGTTTTTTCAACCGCCTCGTCGAATCTGAAAAGGTTCTGGCGGATGCCCAAGCGCTGGCCAAAGAACTCTCTGACGGGCCGACCTTCGCCAACGGCATCACCAAGGTCTGTCTACATCAGGAATGGGCGATGGACATCGATTCGGCGATCGAGGCGGAGGCGCAGGCACAGGCGATCTGCATGCAGACCAAGGACTACGGCCGCGCCTATCACGCCTTTGTCGCCAAGCAAAAACCCGCGTTCCAGGGCGATTGATGGTCGACCGCCTGACCGTTCCTCGCGGAACGGCATACGGAGTCGCAGATCTTCATATCTGCTCGTGCGTCGCCGGCTTCGCGCCGTCTAGCGGTGCGATGTCGCCGCACGCAAGCTGGTTGAGCGTCGCAGCAAAGATTGGCACGTTCGATTACTCGCCTCGGCGAGACTGCCGTGCGTATCCGCCTTTCTGCATGATAGGCATTTTATCGCTGCGACCTGCGGGTTGACCCAGCGCAAAGCGGCAACTTCTCCGATTGCATCGGCAGAACAGGTGTGTCGCTCGCGGAGCGGCATTCCGAGGAGATCACCCGGCACCGCAAACGCGAGTACCTGACGACGACCATCAGGCAAGCTCTTGTAGAGACGTACTAAGCCCCTAGAGAGACCGAAGACAGCGTTCGCGTGGTGGCTGGGATTCGCTACATCCTTTTGCGGCAAGATCGGACTGAAAAATATCTGCACGGGTGATGAGGTAAGGCGAATGCCCCGCACGCTCTTCCTTTCTCTCTTCGGGAGAGGATACTTGGATGCGGTTGAGCTTCGCGGACTTGGCCAACTAACCGCTTTGCGAGCCTCAGCACGCCTTCACCAATTCTCGCGCTGCCGATGCGACGCCAGGACATTGCCGATTTTCTCGGTCTTGAGATTTGAAACGGAAAGCCGCACATTTGCCAAGCTCCACGACAAGGGCACCATTCGGCTCGTTCCAAAGGGTGTAATCCTGAGGGACGATTGGAGGATCCCCCGAGCAAGATGACGGGCTCTACTCGCTCTGCCGACGCGAAGGCGTTGCAGCCGACGACACCGAATGGCGCGGATCGGGAAAGGTCGCGGTTACGGCTGGCGGTTTCTCGTCGACCACGCGACCTATGAACGTCTCCAGCAACAGTAGGAATTTCTCGGCAAGCATGACGAACTCCCCCACTGTTCCTATCTCTTAGTGAGGTGGGCGAGGCACGGAGTGCCTAGGAGTCCGGACCTCGCAACCGGAAACGACTTGGTCGGCTCGTTCGGTCTAAGCCATCTTTTTATGACAACTTGCGATGCCGCGTTGATCTGGCGCAAGTGCCACCCAAAATGACGCGATGGGTCACAAGCAGACATTTCCCGGGGGTTTGCGCGATGTCCGCTGCTCCGCCGAAAGCGGACATGATCGATCGCGTTGAGAGGAAGCCACGATCGCGCGAGATGTGTAGCCCTACCTGATATCTGCCGGACCACGGCAAGCATTGGTTTGAGGATCACGGACACGACCTCTACCGCAACCACCAAAAAAATTGCTCGGAGCCGTATTCGGCCCTGAGATGCTTGGCCGGCGAGAAACCCCCGTTGTCGCTGCGCTCGAGAAGGCTGGCTTGGTCTGAAATGATCCAGCCGCCTTGCTATCCAAGATGCCTGTGGTCGCAAATGCTGCGATCCAAAACAAGGTGCAGGCGATACGAGGATGCCTCACCACACTATCCGACTTCGTTCGGGCTTGTTGGTCAGGGTTGGCCTTGCAAACAGGAATCCCTCCACCAAGAACCTAATCCCGGCGAACAACCAGTCGCGTGTCTAAACACAATCGCAATCCCGGCTAGTTCAAACGTTTGTTGCTTTGATGTCCAAACATGTTGCGCAAATAGCCTTCGATATGTGCGCTGCTCGCGATCCCAACCGTCACGACGTGCAAGGCGACCAAGCCCAAAGCAAAGTAAGCCACGACCTCATGCATCTCATCCACCCGGGTGGTGCCCCATACAGTATGGGTCAGAAGCATAATGAACAGGGCGCAAAGCGGCAGCGCCGCCAACAGCGCAACCAGCAAAGCTATCGTCTTACCGAGGCTGCCAGCATTTTGGAAATGCGCCCTGATCGCGCGCGGAGTGTAGGGCGCCGGTAGAGCTTCGTCGCGTGGCCTTACCGTCAGCCAAAGCAGGTTGATCGCCACCAGGATCGCAATCCCGTAACCGATCATGGTGTGCGTATGAGGATATTCCTCACCTGTTCCGTAACCGACGACCAGCAGGGGAAAACAGAAAGATCCCCGACAGTTGGATGATCAACTCCCAAAGCGAACCCGATGGCGCCGGTCCTTCGACTCCCGTGTCCTTCATGCGACGCCTCCTTTTCAAACCTTCGGAAAATGCTAGGACCACGCCAATTGACCTGCCTTGAGCTGCATCAACAGGGTGTTGATGGTCATTTGCGAAAGGTTCGCAATCGTTATCTCAGCGAAACGCGACCGCATGGGGTCTTTGACCTGAGTCAACGGCCGTAGAGAATGTCGCACTAGTCTCCAAACAGGAGATCTAGCTATGCGTGTTCGAAATTCGGCTCAAGCCTACGGTGCAGTTGCGATTGCGTTGCATTGGGCGGTTGCACTCTTAGTCCTCGGCGCGTGGCTGCTCGGGCAGTTCGGCGACGATTTGCCGCGCGGTAGTCCGCGTGAAACCGGACTCCTTGTTCATACCTCGCTCGGTCTCGCCATCGTCGCCTTTGTGGCCGCGCGCCTTTATTGGCGATTGAGCGATTCGCCTCCCGCACCTGAAAAGTCACCGCTCGGCGCATGGGGCGAGTGGGCGGGCAAGACGGTCCACTACCTGATCTATGCTTTGCTGATCGCGGTGCCGATTGCCGGAGTTTTGGCGCAGTTCGCACGTGGTCACGGCCTGCCGATATTTGGCCTGTTTGAAATTGCTTCCCCTTGGGTGGAAGATCGCAACTTCGCGCGTAACGTCACCGAGGTTCACGAAGTACTTTCCAACATCTTGATAGCTTTGGTCGGCCTGCACGCCATCGCGGCGCTCGTGCATCACTACATCTTCCGCGACCGTACGCTGGTGCGGATGCTACCGGGCAGGCGCGCGTGAGCCTTCGCGAGAGATGCATGCCGCTTCGTGCGACAAGCATCCATCACGATCACACACGCCCAATAAGGGTGCGATTTGCTTTGGGAGGGCAGCAATGCGACCGGCGACAGACGCCGAGATAAAGCTCCGTGATCTGGCGATCAGTGTACTCAATGAACGTGGCATCGATATCGGCGCCGCCCGCCGCTTCATTGATGACGACCGGGGCCTTGAGATCACGCGCTTCGAAGCGCCGCACGGTGCCCGAGGTCTGACGATCAACCACCGCCGCCCCGGCCGGAAGGCGGTCTCGGTGTTCGTGATCCATTGGGGCGGCAGGAGTCGAGAGACGCTGACGCTCTGCCATGGTTCCGGCTCGTGGGAGGAACAGCTCAAACAGCTCGCGGCCGTACGCAAGATCGAGGCGGCGCGAAAAATATTCTTCAGGACGCCGAGCCGATAGGAAGGCTCAGGAACGCACGCGAAATGACGCGATAGGCCACAGCATTAGTTGCGGAACTTAGCCGCACCCAGTGATGACATACTCATATCTTTTCTACTGCGCCGCCGCTTTCGGCCCAATCCTTAAATGCGCCCATATTGTACACTTGCATGTAACCCATATCTTTGAGCGCCTTGCCAGCCAGTGCCGCGCGACCACCCGACGCGCAATACACGATAATTTTTTCGTCCTTAGCGAAATTCTTGTCGTAAGAAGGTGACTCTGGATCGGCGCGAAATTCCAGCATGCCACGCGAATGGTGCACGGCGCCAGCAATCTTGCCGCTCTTTTCGAGCTCCGGCGCGTCACGCACATCAACTACCAGCGTGTTGCCTTTGGCCATCATCTCACGCGCTTGAGCCGGCGTGATCTTTGGTACCACTTCGTTAGCAGCTTCCATCAATTGCTTGACATTTGTCGGCATTTGCGTCTCCTCGAGTTGCGTAAGCTTCACTCTGTCCTGTCGACGATATCCGATACTTGCTGCTATTCGATCACCTCGTCGGCGCGTCGCGCAGCAGACCCGTCGGCTCTAAAACGCTCAGAATCGCCTCATCAATTCGGAAGCCTCCGGCTTCAGGAAAACGCGTTGCCGCTCCGCAGGCCCAGCTTCTTGAATACGATTGCGGCCGGACAGAACCCGGTGAACGAAGCCTGGATCATGTTCAACCCGGCGAATGCGGTCAACAGGTACCAGTAGGGGCTCATCCAATAACCAAGCGCAAGCCCGAGCAGGACGACAAATCCTGCAAAGCTAAGAACTGCTCTGTCGATGTTCATGGTAAACTCCTCTTTCGGCAGTTGATGATGTCAAGCGTCCTTGATCTGCCTGCAATGACCACAGACGATCTGCGGGGCGCGCTCATGTTCCCGTCCGGACCTCCTTGATCTTTGCGATGTTGAGTTTGTCGAGCACGAAGCGCTCGTAGAACGGCTCGCTCTCGCCGCGCCTCATCTTGCGCAAAAAGTATTTTTCAAACGCCACCTTGGCATAATGTACCCATTCGCCCTTCGACGACCAGTTGACGTTGCGTGGTGGAATCTGCGGCTGCGCCAGAAAGGCAACCCCGGAATCGCCGAAATCCGCGAGGCAAACGGCGTTCCAGGTCGGCTCGGCCAAGGCCTTCCGTCCCCGAAGCAATGCTCCGATGTTCATCGCGGTTGCCGTTACCATCGATTCGATCATGAAGCCCGTCTTCGGCACGCCGACCGGCACGGGCGTCGCGCCGACCGGTGCGATGGCCACGCAGACACCTACCCCAAATACATTCGGAAAAGCCGGGTTGCGCTGATGCTTGTCGACGATGATGAAACCCCGCGGATTAGTGAGCTTCTCGATGCCGCTAACCGCTCCGACGCCGCGGAAGGCCGGCAGCATCATCGAATAAGCGAAGGGCAGCTCGTGGGTCTTGCGGACCGAGCCATCTTCGCCAAGTTCCTCTACCGTCATCTTGCCCTGTTCGACGCCTTTGACGCGGGCGTTGGTGATCCACTTGACGTGCTTCTCGCGCATTTCGCTTTCAAGCAGGCCCTTGGTGTCGCCGACGCCGTCGAGGCCGAGATGGCCGATATAGGGTTCGGAAGTAACGAAGGTCATAGGAACGCGATCGCGCAACTTGCGCCGCCGCAGCTCGGTCTCCAGGATGAGCAGGAATTCGTAGGCCGGGCCGAAGCAGGATGCGCCCTGCACGGCGCCGATCACGACTGGTCCCGGATTTGCGGCAAGTTTGTCGAAAGCGTCCTTGGCGTTGGTTGCGTGATCGACGTGGCAGATCGATTGCGTGAAGCCCTTCGGTCCGAGGCCGGGGATTTCGTCGAACGCAAGCTCAGGGCCGGTTGCGATCACGAGATAGTCGTAGTCGATCGAGCTGCCATCGCCGAGCTCGATCCGGTTTTCCGACGGATGGACGCGCTGGGCGCCCTGCGTCAGCAGTCGGACTCCCTTGCGCTTCATGATGTCGACGAGGTCGATCTCGATGTCGCCCTGCTTGCGCCAGCCGACCGCCACCCAAGGATTCGAGGGGACGAAATGATAGACGGTGCCTTGCGAAACGACGGTCAGGCGATCTTCCTTTCTTAGCTGCGGCAGCAGCTCATAGGCCATTAGCGTTCCGCTCAGGCCTGCTCCGATTACAACGACTTCCGCCATGGGTGCCTCCGATTGGGGGTTTGCTCCGCCAGTTGAGCTCCGGCTCGTCCTTTGATCTGATCTTGACTATATATTCTAATATGCGTATATACGCAAGTATGAAAATTGATAGCGGAATCATGGAACGGGCTGCAGATCAGGCAAGCGACCTCCTGAAGGCGCTGTCCAACCGGCACCGGCTTCTGATCATCTGTCAGCTGATCGATGGCGAACGATCGGTCGGCGAACTCGCACAATTTTTGAACCTGCGGGATTCCACCGTGTCCCAGCATCTTGCGCTGCTTCGCAAGGATGGTCTGGTCGCCGCGCGGCGCGATGCGCAGACGATCTACTATTCGATCGCAAGCGAACCGGCTCGCGAGGTTCTCACGACGCTCTATCACGTCTTTTGCGCGCCGCCGAAGCTCGCGAGATCGAAGCGCAGAATATGAGAGCGCGTGCGCCGGCCCTTGAGCGAAATCAATGTCTGGCGCCGTTATTGGAATGAGATGTCAAGACGCCGCAGCGCGGCGCCGGAAATAGGATCCGCCATGCGACCATTGAGGCTATTGGGTGTTGCGACTGCCCTGCTGATGCTGCCTGCTTTGGGCCGGGCAGAGACGCTGACCGTCGTCCAGCGCACGGTTGCCGACGAGAAGGCCGTCTTTGCCACCGTCGAGAGCATCAGCGTCGTGCCTGCACGCAGCCGCATCGGTGGCACGGTGGCCCAGCTCAACGTCAGGGAGGGCGATGCGGTGACACGCGGCCAGGCGATCGCGGTCGTCGGGGACGAAAAGCTCGTGCTGCAGATGAAGTCGCTCGATGCACAGATCGAGGCGTTGCAGGCCCAGGCGGACCAGGCGCAGATTGATTTCGACCGGATCTCAGGATTGGTCGAGCGCGGCACGCTTCCGCGCGTCAAGCTTGACGAGACGCGGACGGCCTTGAACGTGGCGCAAAACGGGCTGCGGGCGCGAACTGCCGAGCGCGCGGTCGTCCAGCAGCAGCTTAGCGAGGGGCAGGTGTTGGCGCCTGCGGATGGCCGCGTCCTGAAGAAGCAAATTTCGGTCGGCTCCGTTGTGCTGCCCGGCGACCCCGTCGCTATGATCGCGCAGCAAGATTTCAAATTGCGCTTGCGGGTGCCGGAGGAGCACGCCCGCTTCCTGAAAGCCGGTGACAAGATTCGCATTGATGGCGCGGAACTTAGTGGCGAAACCTCCAAATGGGGCGTCATCGATCTCGTCTATCCGCAGATCGAAGAGGGCCGGGTCATCGCAGACGCCAAGGTGGAGGAGCTGGGCGAATATTTCGTCGGCGACCGGCTCCGAGTTTGGATCTCCGGCGGCACGCGGCCGGCCTATGTAATTCCTGCGAGCTTCGTGAAGACCCGGTTCGGCATCGACTATGTTCTGCTTCGCCAAGGAGACGGGACCGTCGAGGTGCCGGTGCAACGCGGCCGCCAAATGCCGACGCCCGAGCTTCCAGACGGGCTTGAGATACTGTCCGGCATTCGTGCCGGCGACCAGCTGGTACGGCCGTGAACCTCGGACTCTCAGGCCGGCTCACCAAGGCGACCGTCAACTCGCCGCTCACGCCGCTATTCCTGCTTGCGGCGCTCGTCGTCGGTCTCATCGCCGTGGCCGTGATCCCGCGCGAGGAGGAGCCGCAGATCAGCGTCCCGATGGTCGATATCCGCGTGAACGCCGACGGGTTGCGTGCGCCGGACGCGGTGGAACTCGTCACCAAACCGCTGGAAGCGATCGTCAAGGGTATCGACGGCGTCGAGCATGTTTATAGCCAGACCGAAGATGACCGCGTGATGGTCACCGCTCGCTTTCTGGTCGGCACCAAATTCGAGGATGCGATCCTGCGCGTGCACGAGAAGATCCGCGCCAATTTCGATCGCATTCCCGTCGGCATCTCCGAGCCGCTGATCGTCGGTCGCGGCATCAACGATGTTGCCGCGAAGGTTCTGACCCTGTCGCCGAAGCCGGAAGCCGCGGAGCGCTGGACAGAAAAGGATCTGTTCGAGCTGGACGACAAGCTGCGTGCGGAACTGGTGAAGGTCGACAATATCGGACTGACCTACATTTCCGGCGGCGCCCCCCAGCAGATCAGGGTCGAGCCTGATCCAGAAAAGCTCTCGCTATTCGGCGTCACGCTTCAACAGCTCGTGGCCAAGGTGAAGGATGCCAATCGTTCCTTCCTCGCCGGCGACGTCCGCGATGCCGGCATCGTGCGCAACGTGGCGGCCGGCCAGACGCTGTCGGGCATTCCCGACATTGGATTGCTCCTGATCTCGACCCGCGATGGACGGCCGGTCTACGTCAAGGACGTTGCTTCGGTGGTAATCGGTCCAAGCACGACTGAACATCGGGTCTGGAACGATAAGCGCGACGAGAAGGGGCAGTGGACGCGGGTGCCCGCAGTCAGCCTCGCGCTTGCCAAGCGCGCCGGCGCCAACGCGGTGGTGGTTTCGGCCGATATCGCCCATCGCCTCGAAGGATTGAAGGGGCGCCTAATCCCGGACGACGTCCTGGTCACGGTGACCCGCGACTATGGCGAGACCGCCAACGAGAAGGCCAATGAGCTTCTGTTTCACCTCGGGCTCGCCACGGTCTCGATCGTCGTGCTGATCGCGATCGCTATCGGTTGGCGCGAGGCGGTGGTGACCCTGGTCGTGATTCCGACGACGATCCTGCTGACGATGTTCGCCGCCAATCTGATGGGTTACACCATCAATCGAGTCAGCCTGTTCGCGCTGATTTTCTCGATTGGCATCCTCGTTGATGACGCCATCGTGGTGGTCGAAAATATCGCGCGGCATTGGGCCATGCGGGACGGCAGGCCGCGCGTGCAGGCGACGATCGAGGCGGTGGCGGAGGTCGGCAACCCCACCATTGTCGCGACGCTCACGGTGGTCGCGGCGCTGCTGCCGATGCTGTTCGTGTCCGGCCTGATGGGTCCGTATATGGCGCCCATCCCGGCGAATGCGTCGGCCGCCATGCTGTTTTCGTTCTTTGTCGCGATTGTGGTCGCGCCTTGGCTGATGCTCAAGCTGGCGCCGAAGGGCGAAGCGTCGGCAGCTCCTGCTGCGCATGATGAAGGTCGGCTTGGCCGGCTCTATCGGCGTTTCGCAACGCCGATCGTCAGGAGCAAGCGCTCGGCCTGGATCTTCCTGCTCGGCGTCGGCATCGCGACGTTGCTGTCGATGACGCTGTTTGCGACCAAGTCGGTGACGGTCAAGCTGCTGCCCTTCGACAACAAGTCCGAAATTGCTGTCGTGGTCGATCTGCCAGAAGGGGCGAGCCTCGAGGCGACCGAGCGCACGCTGTTCGCGGCCGCCGAGATTGCGCGGCAATTGCCGGAAGTCACCTCGCTGCAATCCTATGCCGGCACGCCCGCGCCGTTCAATTTCAACGGCCTGGTGCGGCATTACTATCTGCGTGAAAGGCCCGAACTGGGCGAGCTGCAGGTCAACCTGACCGCGCGCGGCGAGCGCAAGCGGGCGAGCCATGAGATCGCACTGGAGCTGCGCCAGAACCTGAAGGCGCTGGATATTCCCAAGGGCACTAGCATCAAGGTCGTCGAAGTCCCGCCCGGCCCGCCGGTCCTGGCGACGCTGCTCGCCGAAATCTACGGCCCCGACGCCGCGACACGCCGTGCGGTCACGGCCGAGCTGAAGAAGATCTTTGCCGAAGTGCCATTCATCGTCGATATCGATGACTCCATCGGCGAGAAGCGTCCGCGGCTGCGGCTGTCGATCGACCAGGACCGGCTCGAGTTCTTCGGTGTCGAGCAGCGCGACGTCTACGACACGATCCAGGCGTTGTTCGGCGGCATCTCGATCGGCTACTCGCATCGCGGCGAGGACCGCAATCCGATCGGGATCGCGGTGCATCTGCCCAAGCGCGGCCTGGTCTGGAACGAGGCGCTGGCGTCGACGCCGGTACCGGCCAATACGCTGCCCGGCAGCAAGACGGTGGTCGAACTGGGCCAGGTCGTCAAGGCGACCATGGAAGAGGGCTCGCCGACGATCTTCCGCCGCGACGGCCGCTTTGCCGATATGGTGATGGCCGAGCTCGCCGGCCGCTTCGAGGCACCGCTCTACGGCATGCTGGAGGTCGCAAGTCGCGTCGATGCCCATGACTGGGGCCCACTACCAAAGCCCACGATCGGCCTGCACGGCCAGCCGGCGGACGAGTCGCATCCCACATTGTTGTGGGACGGCGAATGGGAAATCACCTATGTGACCTTCCGCGACATGGGGGCTGCGTTCGGTGCAGCGATCCTCGGTATCTACGTGCTGGTCGTGGCGCAGTTCCGCAGTTTCCGCCTGCCGCTCGTCATCCTGACGCCAATTCCTCTCACGCTGATCGGAATTCTGATCGGCCATTGGGTGCTGGGCGCGCCCTTCACCGCAACCTCGATGATCGGCTTTATTGCACTCGCCGGCATCATCGTGCGCAACTCCATCCTGCTCGTCGACTTCATCCGCCACAGTGGCGGCCAGGGCAAAACCTTGCGCGACGTGGTCCTGGAAGCAGGTGCGGTGCGTTTCAAGCCGATCCTGCTCACCGCGCTCGCGGCCATGATCGGCGCTGCCACCATTCTGCTCGATCCAATTTTTCAGGGCCTGGCGATTTCGCTCCTGTTCGGCCTCGCCTCGTCGACGCTGCTCACCGTTCTCGTCATACCCGCCATTTACATCGCGCTCCGGCAACCCTCGCCGCAGCGGCCACCAAGCTAGTAAGGAGTGGATCATGGAAAAAAACTACATCGGCATCACCAAGCGCATTTCCGGCGAATTGCGGAAACTGCGCCAGGACATTCCCGACACTATGAAGGCCTTTTCAGCGTTGGCGCAGGCTGCGGGCCGTGACGGCGCGCTGGACAAGAAGACCAAGGAACTGATTGCGCTTGCGATCGCGATTGCGACGCGCTGCGACGGTTGCATCGGATTCCATACCGAGGCCCTGGTCCGATTGGGCGCAACGCGTCAGGAAGTTGAGGAAACGCTCGGCATGACGGTCTATATGGGCGGCGGTCCGTCGCTAATGTATGCGGCAGACGCCATATCTGCCTTCGAGGAATTTCAGGAGCAGGTAGGCGTTGCTGCCTGACCTGCAGAGCAGTTTCTTGAACGAGGAATTCCAAATATGAGCGTATCGGCATTCATGGGCGCATACTCGGCGAGGCTATGGCGCCCGCATTCTCACGTAAATGACAGAAGCGACTACTAATCCAATCACAGTTCCCACGATGAATGCGAGGATCGTGACTGACCAACGCAGCCACCAAGGAAGAGGGGCCAGAATGCCCCACCATTTTGGATTGAGCGCCTTTGGCGAAGGCTGGCTCTCGAACGCCTCACCCTTGTTTCCACGCTCTATCCGGTGGCGCTGAACTCTCTGACGCTCCTCGGTCGTTCGCCACCAGCTTGGCATCGATACCCTCCTCCATTCATTGGCAGCTCAGTCCGCCATTGGGTGCAGACCAAACATGCATCCCCTTGGTTTGCGCATTGAGACCAGCGGTCACAAAGAACTTCATTGATCTTCAGCAAACAAATCCTTCGCGGATTGTCCTTTTCTTTGCCAGCGAAAGACCTCGGCAACCGTATTCTTAGAGGGCTCCGTGAACTCAGAAACTACCGCGCAGAGATACCGCCACAAAGCGGCCGAATGTGAGCTGAACGCGAAGAAAGCACAGCGGCAGGTCGATCAAGCAGCATGGTCGCGGCTTGCGGAAGATTGGAGAAAACTGGCGCGAGCCGAGGAGCTTAAAGAGCCATTGGCGCATTGAGCCAGTTCACGCAAACAGCGCTGCGCCTGCCCAGGTGAACTTCACTGTGATCCGCTATTCCTCGCTACGCAGCAATTTTCTTTGAGGGTTCCAAATCTGGAAACCGTGCCGGTCGATTACGTAATGATCTGGTCCCAAAGATTCGGCGGCCTCGATGGCCAATTCGAGCGATTCAAACGTCTGCAAAGTATGACCGTGATGAGTCGTTACGCGAAACGGAGCGTGCAGGCCGTGAGCCGTTCTGGCCTTTTCGACAACTTTGCGTAGGCGGGTTGTTATGCGATTTAGCATCCAGCGTTCACAGGTCTACGCAATCATCATCAACCTTTGCTTCAGGTCGCGCCGAGGCTTTCAACTGCGCGATGAAGGGACTTCACCGAACTAACCAGATGATCGCGCGAGGGATGGTCCTGCGGTATGTGCCCGGCGGTAGCCGCAAGCTGTTCAAATACATCTGCAAAAAGTCCGTAGTGCATATGGATATGAACGGATTTTCTGGTCTCGGGAGCGCCGGTTCGCTCCAGGATCAATCCGACGCCATTCGCATCGAAGGTGGCTTCAAAGCGTGAGGAGCGTTCGAAGGTCCCGCTGTAG